>Ga0182015_10001041_pt1 | contig 38116 bp, 40 predicted proteins | sample 712P3MmetaG_FD_120478 | JGI IMG/M metagenome (GOLD analysis project Ga0182015, IMG submission 120478) | Permafrost microbial communities from Stordalen Mire, Sweden - 712P3M metaG | ecosystem: Environmental > Terrestrial > Soil > Wetlands > Permafrost | place: Sweden: Stordalen | collected...
GCGCGCCCGGAAACCTGATTGTAGTTTTGAAAGCCATCTCCGGTAGCGTCAGAAGCGAGCGGCGCAGGTCCAAGCGGTGTCCACCCGCTTGAAGAAGCTGCCGGGTTTGCAGTTGGAGTCGCGTTCATAACCTGACGCGCTCGCGCTGCTCGAGCCTCACGCGCCTGCATCTTGGCCTGGTACGCACGGTGTCGAAGCTCAGCGGAGGATTTATTAGGGATGGTACGCCCGTGCTCGAACCAGGCGTCGCGTTGTCGCACGTGATCGGTGTCGGCGTCCGGATCACGATTGTTATTGCTCGTGCCCTTACTTGTCTCCGCTCCGGATCGTGATTCGTTTGCGCTGTTTTGCGCGTGGGCGAACGGAAGCAGCAAAACTTGCAGGATAAGCAGACGAATGTAAATGGCAGCACGAGGATTTCGGCAGATCATATTCGCTCGATGTGTGGCCAGTATCAGAGCGCGTCAACGTGCAAGCAACCTCAAAAGCAAATAAAGTTGCTTGCGACCCATTCTGGGAAGCTATTCTGGGAATGGCATGATTGCTGAATCGCGGAATAATATCGCGGAACTAACAGCCGGAACTAACTAAGACGATGTCCATCGATTGGCAGGCATTTCGACTCACGCTCGAGTTGGCCGTGGTAGTCTCCGCAATACTTTTCGCGGCGGGGCTGCCTCTGGCTTACTGGATGGCCTTCTCGCGCTGGCGATGGAAATTTCTGGTGGAAGCGCTGGTGTCGCTCCCGATCGTCTTGCCCCCAACCGTTCTCGGATTCTACGTTCTTGTGGCGCTCGGCTCGCGAAGCCCGCTCGGGCGCTGGTGGCAGTCATTCACCGGACATACTTTGGCATTCACTTTTAGCGGCTTGGTGATCGGTTCAATCCTTTACAGCCTTCCCTTTGCAGTTCAGCCCTTCGCGGCTGCCTTCTCGTCCGTCGACCACAAATTCATCTCCGCCTCGGCAACGCTGGGCGCGTCGCCCTTCAGAACTTTTGTCCGCGTAATCGTTCCACTATCGAAGCCGGGTTTAATCACCGGAGTGGCTTTGGCCTTCGCCCACACCATGGGTGAGTTTGGAGTGGTTTTAATGGTGGGCGGCAACATCCCCGGGGTTACGCGTACCGCTTCGATTGCAATCTACGATCAAGTGCAGGCTTTTAACTATGCAGCCGCGAATTCCATGGCGTTATTGCTGCTCATATTTTCTTTTGCGGTGATGGTGCTGGTCTATGGGCTGAACCGAAACCGATCCAGGCAAAGTCCGAGGTCGGCCACAATGGGTCCACTCCAGTAAGCGATGACTGCGCCGATCCTAAACTCCGCAAGCGCGACACTGGCGGTACGTGTTCGCAAGCGCTTTGTCTCACCCGAAAGCGAGTTCCTGCTGGAGGTGGATTTTGTTGCCCTGCCGGGGTTCACGATCTTGTTCGGACCCTCCGGTGCCGGAAAAACCACCCTGCTCGACTGCGTGGCCGGGCTGGCGCTCCCGACTGAAGGGCGCATTGCGATTGGAAATCATGTACTGTTCGAGCGAAACGTCCATCGAAACTCTCGAGCGAACCATCGAGAGTCGAGTCAGGTAAATATCCCGGTGGCGAAGCGGCACGTGGGTTATGTCTTGCAAGATCTTGCCCTGTTTCCTCATTTCACGGTCGCGCAGAACGCAGAATACGGGATTGCGCACCTGCCGCGTACAGACCGGAAGCAACGCGCTGCGGCGATGCTCGAAGAATTTCGCATTGGCCATTTGTGCAGTCGCCTACCCGGAGAAACTTCGGGCGGCGAGCGGCAAAGAGCGGCGCTGGCTCGGGCTTTAGTTACCGATCCATGCGTGCTTCTGCTGGATGAACCCCTGGCTGCGCTCGACGCGCCAACCAAGGGACGGATTCTCGACGATCTACGCCGCTGGAATCAGGCGCACCATATTCCTATTTTGTACGTTACGCACAGCCGCGAAGAGGTGCTGGCGCTGGGCGACCATGTTCTTGTGCTAGAAAACGGCCGGATCCTTGCACAAGGCACTCCGCATCAGGTCCTCCGGGCTCCGCTGCAGGAGACGGTGGCGCAGTTGGCTGGGTTTGAGAATATTTTCGACGCTGCGGTGGAATCGATTCATGAAGACCGCGGGACGATGATCTGCAACCTGCTCGCCGCCGAAGACGGAAACTTCGTTCCTCTGGAAACGCCTCTGGTTCGCGCGAACATTGGCGCTCAAATGCGCGTGGGGATACGCGCCGGGGATATTCTGCTCGCAATAGCGGCCCCGGCGGGCCTGAGCGCTCGCAACGTGATTACCGGTAAGCTGATCTCGCTCGACAGACGAGACATGATGATCGCCGCGCGAGTTGACTGCGGCGTGGAGATGGAAGTTTACTTAACGCTGGCCGCGCGCGATGCGCTGCGACTGCAAGTGGGCCAGGGGGTTTGGCTGGTGATTAAAACGCACTCGTGCCACCTGATGCAAAAGTAGAGGTATTTCTTTGCCGGGTTGCAAACCCGACTTTATTTCGTTATTTGTAGCTCCGCATTTTGAATTTCGTTTTGTTCAAGCTCAATCACAGCCACCCACTGCCCCTTCTGTCTTGCCGAATAAACGACGTGGCCTCCAAGAATCTGAGCGGCCGCGGCGGGCGGAAGGTCGCGATGAAAGCCGAAAAACCGCGTCTTGAGATCAGTCCACTTTTGCCATCGATCCCACGGCGCAGGCACAGGCTCGTACTTGGTCGAAAAAATCAGCACGGCTTGAAAGTTAGGTCGGTTCGAGCTGGCATTGTCCGGACCTGCGCGAAACTCAGCCGCGGAAAGTATTTCGTCGAGTGAGAAATCTTCAATGCGCACAACCCTCATCGGCCGCGTCACATACCCGAGCCAGGGGCGCGTCAACTCGTCGGACGCCGGCCATGCGGTTAACACGCCCGCCATTGGATAGCGTGCCTCGAGAAAGCGCTCCGCATCTTCATGAAGCATGACGTAGTCGCGATAAGCGAGATTATCCTCCGGCGAAAACCCGTAGGCAGGATTCCAGAACCACGCCGCTACAAACGCGATCGCTATCAACAGCACGGCGCCACGCCAAAAACTCAGCCTGCGCCATAGCGTCGAGACGCAAAGAATAATGATCAAAGGCACGGCCGGCAACATATAGCGGGCCAGAACTGCGCCACCAATCAATGCCATCGCTCCCAAATACGTGAGCACGACGACGTAGAAAGCCATTTGAACGCGAATGCTGATGCGCGGACGATCTTCCCCTTCATAACGGAGTGGTGGCATCAGTCCCATCGCAAACGCCGTCAAAGCTGTCAGAGTCCACAGATGGAGGTAGCCGATCGTCTGCCAAATCCGCATGGCCAGCGCCAGGCAAAACCGTATGGGACTCAGCGTCGCAGCCACGTTGTAGCGGAAAAACTCAGGATTGCCGAAAACGTATCCGGTTCGCGAGTAGTGGTAAAGATACCAGCACGCCACCAGCAGTGCAGGGAAGAACAAGCATGCGATATGGCGGACGGACGGCATGCCATGTTCTCGCAAATCGTGAGAATGTCGATCGGTCAGCCACAGGCGCCGCAGCCGTCCCTTACGCACCAGCAGTCCTAGAATTTCCCATGCTGCGAGCGAGAGCGGCGCAAGAATCGCTGTCTCCTTGGCCATCACGGCAAGTGAAAACCATAGGGCGGTTCCAGCCATTTCTCCTTCTATACAAGCCGAGAGCCCCCAGAAAATGAATCCCGCAGCGGCCAAATCCACTTGCGCCAGGGAGCTTTGCGCGAAGAAAACTGAATACAGCGCGGTACACAGAGTTGCTGCGACCGCCACGCTCGTATTGGCCGCACGCTCGCTCAGCCTGAATACCCCGAGAAGTGAAAAGGCAGCCAGCACCAACATGGCTGTTCGGGTGACGACGGGTGTGTAGCCCACTGCTTTCCACCAAAGCGCCAGCCATGCCATCACCAGCGGCGGATGAGCATTGGAAACGGTGGTATGGGGAATCAGACTTCCCGTCAGCAAAAAGTCGCGAGCCGCGGGGACATAATAACCAGCCTCGTCCCAAAAATAGGGCAAGCGAAGAAGAGGGACGTGCAGCAGGAAAATAAACAAGAAGATCACTGCGAAGACGATCGCGGAATAACTGCCGGACCATAGCACACGCGTGCCCCGGGTCCGGCGCCAGCTGTTTTCTTGCAGAATGGTCCTCCCTGCGCGTTCGCGGGACTTGGGTCTAATGCACCTGGCCCCCGGCGCTTATGCGCGGGTCCAGCTTGATTTCACCAAAGGCGGTTTCATAACCCGTAACATTCTGTTGCAGGAGTCCAAGCAGAGCTTTGGCTTGTTGTGGGCTCAGGTAGACGCCCTGGAAATTGCGAATTTCCACTTGTGCTTCGTTCTGCTGTTGCACCGTGCCGAACACCAGGAAGAAGTCCCAGACATTCACTCGCATCTGCACGCTGTTGGCATAGGCTTCCCGATAATCGGGGGCATGGGTTAACTTGACGTTGGGTTGTTGCGGCGGAACGCTCATGCTGAGAAGTGTAATGACTTTCGTAGCAGAAAGGGAAGTTGCGCCATCGAAAATGGAACATGACGACGAACTCGACCACCAACGGCATGTGTGTACGTCATGCTTCTCTGCTGACAGATTTTGTTAATAGGCTTGCTGGTTTATGCCGAAAAAACCTGACGCGCCAACCGCAGAAGGCCATGAACCTAAGCTACTTTGCTGATACAAAAGGGGTTGTAGGATGTGGTTACCAGAGTAGTCTGGTGTTCAAAGTGCGGGACTTGATAAGGTTCTACTTTGCAAGATCGAGTGCCCTATGGCCCACAACCCTGAAGAAATGGCGACGCAGGAAGAGATCATTGTGCCGGAAAATCTGGTTCCGTTGGGAGCTGTGTTAGGGCACGGCGTCTCGCCCTCCGATGTTTGCTTTGCGCTGGCCAAAGTGTTTCGCGTGCAACATGCCGAAGTCGCGTTGCTGCGGCTCGATGGCGGCTTGCTGAAGTTCATTTTTCCCGAGCATCTTCGTACCACCGGCGCCATTCCAATCTCCGGCAAAGCCGTAGCGGCGCACACCGCGCTCAGCAAGAAGGCTGAGATCTTCAACAATTTCGCGCGAGTAAAACATGCCAGTATCTTCGAAACCATTAAGCCCGTCGGAATGGAAACGGAAACCTCTGCCTCACCGGATCCGATCCAGAAGTTGATGTCGGTGCCAATCCTGGATCAGAGTCAGGCCGTGATTGGTGTGCTGCAAATCTCCCGCAAAGGTGTCGATCCGCGATTTACACAGGATTTTAGCCGCGAAGATCTTCACGACCTGGAGATTGCCGCCGGCCTACTGGCGGATTCGCCCGTCCTACGGGAAAACTGACATCTGCAAAGCTTGTCGTCAGCGAATCTGTAAAAACTTCACCGTTCCCCGCTTTCAGTTTTTGCCCCTCTGCGCTACCATCGGGTTGGCAGTCAGAAGGGACCTACGATGCGCTGGTACCACTACGTGGCCTACTTTTTCGGGGGCGCATTTCTCGCCAACGCCCTGCCCCATCTCGGTAACGGGATCTCGGGGCACGCCTTCCAGAGCCCTTTTGCATCACCGCCTGGGGTAGGCTTGTCCTCCTCGACGGTCAATGTCCTATGGGGCCTCTTCAACCTTGCCGTCGGCTACTTGCTCGTCTGTCGCGTGGGCAGCTTTGATCTGCGCAAGACTCAGCACGCGCTCGTGCTAGGGGCGGGCATCCTCATCATGTCGCTCATGCTTGCCCGCACGTTCGCACGGTTCCACGGGGGCCTGTGATCCTGCCTTTTCCACTGCCGACCAAATATTGGACATCTCGGGCTAGATGCTCAAAGCCCCTCTGAGCGAAATCCGTTGTTCCAAGTGAATGCGCTTTATCAGGCAGCACCGGTCGTTTTTAGGCACAGAAAATCTTAGGTGGGAACGAAATCGGGCCACAATGAAAAAGGGCCGATTTGAGATCGGCCCTAACTGATTGGTGCGAAAGGGGGGACTCGAACCCCCACGGTTTTACCCGCCAGATCCTAAGTCTGGTGCGTCTGCCAATTCCGCCACTTTCGCTATGTCTGGGTTAGGCCGCCAGCCTCAGCTGCTATAAAAACGCCGACAGCTCCCGCGCACAAACACTACTCGCTTGGCATGTCGCGTCCAGGTTAAACGGCCGCTATTGTACGGCGTTCAATCCCTGATAGATGAACAGCCCTACCAACACCAGCAGCAGGACGCCGGAACCAGCGCCGAAGACCCATACGGGCTTCGTCAGCCGGTCGACCTTCACTAGCAATTCTGTCTGCTCTTTCTGCATGTGAGAGTTGGCATCGTCCAGATAGAGTTGCTCGTCTTCATGCATGGTGAGCGTGCTGCGATAGATTAGAAGAAGGATCAGGCCGACGGTAAAAACGCCCCACACGATTGCCAACCCAATCAACAGAGGAGTCCAGGTCATAAACACCACCTCGGCGAACAGAAAGCTTTTGGCACCCCAGGACGAATGCAGCTCACGCCTCATTCCGACCCTATGCCTTTTCGAAACCATTATAGACCGCGATGGCAAGTCATGGCGGGTGATCGGCGCAGAAATAGCTAGGGTTACGATTTCAGTGCGGATTTACGTTGCATCGGTTCAAGACTGCAACGGCAGAACTTTGGGCGCATCCAATTAGACAGCTATACTTGGCGGTGCCCAAGGCCGTTCGCTAGAGGGCTCTGCTATAATTGAACTAATTCCAGAAGCCAAGGAGATAATAATGGCGACCACTACGATGCCCGGAGTCACCACCAACATTCCAGAAGTAAAGAAGACGCCGCCGGTCACGCTGAGCCCCAGTGCAGTATCCAAAGTCAAAGAGATTATGGCACAGCAGAATCCGGTACCTGCCGGTCTCCGCATCGGCGTGGTGGGCGGCGGTTGCTCCGGCTTCTCCTATTCCATGCAGTTTGAGAATGCCGCCGGCATGATGGACAAGACTTTCGAGATGGACGGCGTGAAGGTTTTTGTCGATGCAACTTCGGTGATGTATCTGAATGGCTGCGTGGTGGATTACGTAGAAACCCTGGAAGGTGCCGGCTTCAAATTCGAGAATCCGAACGTGAAGAGCACATGCGGCTGTGGATCGTCCTTTAGCGTGTAATCGTCGATTTTTGTTGCAATTGAAACGGCCTCATCGTGAGATGAGGCCGTTCGCTTTTTCTAGCTGAAAGCCTATTGCGGGGGCGGGGATGACGGAGGTTGCGAAGGGGTTGAGCTTCCGCCGAATCCGGAATTGCCATTGCCAAAGCCGCTCGACTGTCCGAAAGTGCTTCCACTGGATTGTCCAGACGAACTGCCGTTTGACTGTCCAAAGGAACTACCGTTCGATTGGCCAAAAGGACTTCCGCTGGAACTGGTGTTACCTTGCTGCCCGTTTAAGTTCTGCATTCCCAAGGCTTGCAGCTGAGGTTGATACGGTGTGGAGATCAATCCTCCGCGGTCGAAGGTTGGGTCGTAGACAAACATCCATTCGTTGTATTTGTGCTTCTTGTTGTACTCTCGCACAGAGTCTTTCTTGCTTACGCTGGCGACTCCGATGATTGCACCGCCCCCGAAGGTCTGCCCGCCGATACCCGAACCTGTGCTCCCGCCGGACGTGCCTGAACCGTTGGAGCCTGTCGTGGAGCCGTTCTGCCCCGCGCCTGGGTTGCTGGAAGCTGGGTCGGTAGAACCGGGTGTGCCAGTGCCAGAACCTGGGGTGCCAGCCTGGGTGGGATCCGTACTCGTAGGCGTTCCAGAGGAGTTATTCCCCGAGCTGGAGTTTGCCCCGAATCCGCTATTAGAGTTGCCGCCAAATCCAGAGTTGCCACCGAAAGCCGAGTTCGAGTTTCCACCGAATCCGGAGGACTGTCCGAAGCCGCTCGAACTATTCGATCCGAAACTTGAACTATTGCCCCCGAATCCTCCGCTGGAGCCGAAAGCACCGGAACTTTGGCCGTTCATGGTGGCGACCGTGTTAGCGCCAGCGATGCCCCCGCCACCTATGCCGCCGATGCTGCCGCCCAGCGTAACGCCGGGATCGCCATAGTGGAGCAGTTTAAAATCCTGGCCGGTAATGGGATCTTTATAGTGTTTTCGCAGGTACCGAAGATTATTGGTGTTGTCGAGATTTTCCAGCTTCGCCGGATAGCTCCCATTTTTCTTGTAGTAAGCGCGAATGGCTCGCGTGTATTGCACGCCCCGGTGAACCATTTCCTGTTCCCGGTCCCGCCGAATCTCGAACGCTATGGTCGGTGCGCATACCGCCGCGGCGATGATCATCAAGCTAACCATCAGCATCAGCATGAGCATGATGTAGCCCTGCTGTCGCTTGCGCTTGGAGAAAACCGGGTTGGGAAGGGAAGTCATAAATACGCAAAATCGTCCTGAGTTTCTGCTTCCTAAGTTAGATGCCGGACAGGCAATTCGGAACTCGCCGAATTCCTATATTCGCCAGCTTCCAGGATTCTCTATCCCTGCGTAAGCGGAACCGTCTGGGGGGGGCCGCTGCCCACCACGTCCTGAATTTCGACCGAGCCGGAAGAAATATGCACCACTTTGTAGCGCCGATCGACGATCTCACCCTCTCCGGCGATGAAAACGTCTTCGCCCTTGGAAAGAAATACTTTCTTTGGCTCGCCCGGTTGGTTGGCAAAACCGAAAAACTTCAGCGGAATTGCCGGAGGTGCCGCAAGTGTTGGCGGCTGCCAGCCAGCGCCGGGATCGTTGGACCCGCTTCTTGCTATGCCATTGGTTAACGGTTTAGGAATATCTTCGGCCTGCGATATGAAAATATTTCGTCCCGAGCCTTCGTACTTAATCTGCTCCGTGGCGTTCAGTTCTTTCAGATTGAGTGTGGGATCGAGGCTCTGAGGCTCTCTTACTTTCTTCCCCGAGGTGGATCCCGATGCCTTGTGAGACGGATGATGAGGAAGAATGCCGATGGGCGATGGTTGCACCGCGGTGCCGCCGGTGGTTGAGGCGACAGTCGACGAAGACGGCATTAACTGGTACGCGATCGCCCCTACGGCAACGACGCCCAGCACCGCCGCTACAATCGTGTTCCTGCGATTTTCCGTTCCCAGCTTCACTTACGCCCCTGCCTTCAGATAAGTTTGCAGCTTCATTTGCAATTTGATGGGACCACGCAGGTCGCCGCCCAATTCGATATCGCTGATGATAAAGAGCATATCGTCCCGTTCCAGCGCATTGATGAACTGTGCCAGCGAAACGTAACTGCCGGAGAGGTCGGCTGCAATCTCCACCTCCTGTAAGCTGCCGGTCTCTTCTTCGGACTGCACCTTGTAAGTGACATGCTCAATCGTCACTCCATTGGCGGCCGCGCTCTTGCCGAACTGAGTCAGGATCTGCGATTCCTGGCTGGGAAAACGCTTTTTGTAAAACTCGGCAATCTGCCCATTCGCGACGCTCACCTTCTTCGGCAGATTCGCTAAAGGTTCCACCTGCCGGGTCTTGGTTTGCAATTCGCTCCACAACTGATTCAGCTCCATTCGCCGGGATGCGGTCGAACCCACCAGCGGCGAAAAAAGCACGATCACCGTCACCACGTCCACGGCCACCAGCACCGAGAGGGCAATTTTGATGTTCTTCCGCGTCCGTCGTAAGTCTGGCATTATGGCGTGTCCCTCTTGGATATCTCTGTCTTTGAGGCCGCCACGGAAGGTGTCTTCGGAACCGTTTCCAGAACGGTTTCCGGAACGTACTTGGCGACGATCGCAAATTGAACCGGATCGCCGGTGCCCGAGACTCTGTAGCTCTCGTTCTCGATGTAGGTCTGAGCGAAATGCTTGCTTTCTTCCATGCGCCGGGCCAGTTCCAGCGCTTTGTCGCGCGAATCTCCCGCCACCAGCATCTTTAGCGACAATTGATTGTCTTCGTCCAGTTCGGGATGAATCGACACCAGGTGAACCCGCGCCGGCATCACCTTCTCCAGATCTTCCAGAACCCGCGTCCAGGAAAACGATTTGCGCTCGATCAACTCATTTAAGAATTGCGATTTATCCCGAATGGTGCGATTCTCCGGCCGGTTCAGAAAATCCTCCGCCCGTTGGCGGGCGCGGTCGCGCTGCGTGATGGAAGCTTTCAGATCTGAAATCTTCGCATGATCGTGCCGCGCCGCAAGCCATCCGCTGACGGTCACCGCGACCAAAGCCAATGTCAGGAGGGAGACCCCGACCAACGCAGTTCCCCAGCGCATCCAAAACTGCCGCGCATCTTCATACGGCTGGCTTGCGAGATTGATATCTAAACGCATCTTCTTCAATTCCACTCAATACAAATCGTTCAACAAATCGCATGAACGGCTAGGAAACCAGCGCTCCAACCACCCCGGCCATTCGCCAGCGCGGTACGGACCCTCCCGCTGTAGCTCCCAACAGCGAGGGTCTCACCAACTCCTGCACTTCAGCTCCCGTTTGGGTCCGTAGAGCAGGCGCCGCGCTGCCGGTATCCGATAATCCGGCGACGAAGATCTTCTCGATGTTCATGTGATACGTATCCTGAAAAAACACCACCGACGGATAAACTTCCTCCGCCAGTTGCTCGCCTGTAATCGTGACGCCGCGCGTATTTTCCAGGGTACGGAAAAGTTGCAACTGCCCCGCATTCAGAATGGCGATGCTGGTAGTGTGTGCGTCTACTTTCACCACAAGAGTAGGATGTTCCGACTCGGCCGCTCCCAGCGCCGCCAGCATCGAGGGCATCACCACGCCCGGACTAAACCCCGCGTCGCGGAACACCGCCTCGTAATCCTCGACAACACTTGCCAACGCCACTGCGGCCACTACTCTCACCCCGTCCGCCGTCTTTTGCGCATGGTAGGAAACTCTCGCCTTATCCACATCGAAGGGCAGGGATTTCTTCATGCGAAACCGCACCACTCCCGAAGCTTCTTCCGGGTCGGATGGCAGAGTGTCAAACTCCAACAGCACCACGCGCACGGCTGCATCGGGCACCACCGCAATCACGTCATGCGTTCGCCCGGCCACGCTGTTCAATGTCTCCTCCAGCGCGGAGACTACCGGAGCGCGCTGCCGTAGATTGCTTTCCACCAAATCCGGCACTACGCTGCCCGGCGCCAGTTCACGCGCCGCGTATGCCTCCAGGCTGTGGCCATCCATCGCTAACCGGCCAACGAGCACACGGTCCGCCGCGATTTCACACGCCAGCCTGGGTTTTGCCGGATTGGAAGTGGAAGCCATAATTGAGGATTCGATCCTGTCTATAATTCAAACGCCCATTTGTTCTAATTGCAATAGCTGGAAGGGCACCAGGCAGTCACCGGAGGTCAGGGCCTCTAAAATTCTCGTTGAAATTCGTATTGGCTGCGGCACGGGTCTCTCCGTGCCGCACCGAAGTTCTTACCGCATCGCTTCGATGAAGGTAACTTTATTGATCTCTTTCAACGTCGTCAGCCCCAGACGTACTTTGTCCAAAGCCGATTCGCGCAGGAACCGCATTCCTTCCTCTCGCGCCGCGCGCCGTATCTCCGACGTCGGTTTCCGCGCCAGAATCATCTCGCGAATCCGATCGCTCAAATCCAGCAATTCGTGAATCGCGGTTCGTCCGCGAAACCCCGTTCCCGCGCACTCAATGCATCCCGGCCCGTCATAGAGAGCTACTTTTGACCACTGCGCCGGATCCAGTCCGCTCGCCTCGAGCACCTCCGGCGGATAGTTCACCTGCGTCCGGCACGATTCGCAAATCAAACGCACCAGCCGTTGCGCCAGAATGCAGTTCAGTGCCGAAACAAAGTTGTACGGTTCGACGCCCATGTTCAGGAATCGTCCAATTACGTCGACCACGTTATTGGCGTGCACCGTAGTAAATACGAGGTGACCGGTGAGAGCGGATTGAATGGCGATCTGCGCCGTCTCTTGGTCGCGGATTTCGCCGACCATGATCTTGTCCGGGTCGTGACGCAGAATCGACCGCAATCCTCGGGCAAATGTCAGTCCCTTTTTTTCGTTCACCGGAATCTGCGTAATGCCGCGCAGCTGATATTCGACCGGATCCTCGATCGTGATGATCTTGTCTTCATCCGTCTTGATCTCGTTCACGGCGGCGTAAAGCGTCGTCGTCTTGCCGCTGCCCGTCGGCCCCGTTACCAGCACCATGCCATAAGGCTCTTTGATGTAGCGCCGGAACTTCTTCAGATCATCCTCATCGAACCCAACCACTTCCAACGTGAGCGACTTGAACTTCTCGCTCATCGACTCTTTGTCGAGCACGCGCAGCACGGCGTCTTCGCCGTGAATCGATGGCATGATCGACACGCGGAAATCGATGGCGCGGCCGTTGTACTTCACCCGGAAGCGTCCGTCCTGCGGCACGCGGCGTTCGGAAATGTCCAGCTCGCTCATCACCTTGATACGCGAAATCACGGTCGAATGATGCTCTTTGCCAATGGGCGGCATGGCCTGCGTCAGCACGCCATCGATACGGAACTTGATCACCACCGAATCATCGCGCGTTTCAATGTGAATATCGGACGCACGCCGCTGCAGTGCCGTAAAAATCGTCGTATCCACCAGCCGGATAATGGGACTCGTATCGCCAGCCGCCGTCAGCTTATCGATGGTCAGCGTTTCTTCCGCGCCCGTTGCTTCGTCTTCGCGGATAATCTGGAAGCCTTCGCTGGCTTCCTCCAGTACGCGCTGTGACTGCTCCGTCTTCTTCAGGATGTCGCTGATCTGTTTCAGCGTGGCTACTTTCGTGACGATCCGCTTCTGCAGCAGCAGACTGATTTCGTCGATCATCATCAACTGGCTGGGATCGGCGATCGCAATCGCCAGCTTGCCATCCGCCGTCTCTTCCAGCGGAACAAAGTTGTAGCGGAACATCAGCTCCGGAGAAAACTTCTTGAACAATTCATGATGGAGCTGGAAATCGGTGAGATCCACAAACTCGCAGCGATAGCGCCGTGCGACGTCCTGCGCGCGTTCCAGATCGGTGATCGGATTTCCCGTCGTCACCACCTGGCTGCCATTCTCGCCGTGTACGAAAAGAGACTTCTTGTCCGCTATCGCCATGATTGACCTAAAATTACCAGTTACAAAACTCCTTCTAGTGCACTCCCAACGTGAAGATCGGCAAATACAAGGAGATGAGCACGCCACCTACGAACACCGCCATGATCATCAGAATCAGCGGTTCAATCAGCGCCATCGAAGCGTTCAGCGCCGTCTGCACATCCTCTTCGTAAAACTCCGCCACCGAATTCAACATCGCCGGCAGCGCGCCCGTCGACTCTCCTACTTCCAGCATCTCAACCGCCAGGTCCGGAAAAATGTTCTGCTCTTCCAGACTCCCCGCCAGCCCCTGTCCTTCGCGCACTCTCACGCTCGCGCGCATCACGCCCTTCAAAATGCGCCGGCTGCTCATCGATTCGCCCGCCGTCTCCATCGATGGCACCAGCGGCAGCCCGCCCTGTAGCAGGGTTGCCAGCATTCGTGAAAACGTCGCTACCTGATGCTTCAAACGGATGTCCCCCAGCATGGGCAGGCTTAGAATCACGCGGTCAATCTGGTCGGCGCCGCTATCCGTTTTTCGCCATTGCCAGAACAAAATCCCACCAAGCACCAAACCGCCAATCACAAATGGAAAATATTTCTGCGCCCCTTGCCCCAGCGCCAGCATGAACATCGTAATCGCCGGCAGCTTCGCATCCAGACTGTTGAACAGCTCGGCAAACTTCGGCACCACATAGGTGAACAAAAACATCACCATAATGGTCACCACGCTGACCAGCAGGGTCGGATAAATCAAAGACACAAACAACTTCTTGCGGAAGGTCATCGCCAGCCGCTGAAAGTTGATGTAACGCGTGAGCACTTCGTCGATGTTGCCGCTCTTCTCTCCCGCCATCAGCGTCGTGGTATAGATTTTCGGCACCATGCTATGAGTTGCAAACGCGTCGGAAAGCAGCTCTCCGCCTTTCACCCGCTCCCGGACGTTTTCCAGAATCACCTTCAGATTGGCGTCCCGTTGGCGCTTGATCAGCAAATCCAGCGAATTCAAAATCGGCAGTCCAGCTTTTAAAAGGGTCAAGAACTGCTGGTTAAAAACCAGGAAAGAACTCTGCTTCAACTTGCGGCGTCGGCCAAACGACAGGCCACTCGAAAGCATCCCTTGCGGCTTTACCCAGTAAACCAGATAGCCCTGCGATACGAAGCGGTCCCGCACCTCCGCCACTGAGTAACCCTGCTCCACCTGCTGGAGCATATGACCGCGCTCGTCCGCGACTTTGACAACAAAATCAGCCATTTACCGTTCGTTTCTCTTCTTGTCCGGTCGTTCTCCGGCCCGCAACCCTATGCGCTCAGTCTAACATTGCAACTTGTTGCAGCTCTCGCAGATCGCCCTAAATCCCGTTGTTTCTAGTATCGCAAGTAACCTACGAACCCGGCAAGAAACCACGGTCTTTCTGCCTATCGTAGGTCGGTGAACGTCAGTTCGAATCGGATTACCAAGGCTTAATCCCACTCGCGACGGCTGCCGCATCTTTAATTGCCGCCCAAATCACCTTCCACCGTTTCCGTGCCCGCGGGTGCCTTGAAGTCAAACAATCCCGCCGGGATCGCAACGTTTTCCTTCTGATCGCTAAACCGATATTCCGTCGTCGATCCGTCCACCTCGTCGATCACGATCCTTTCAATCTGACGCTCTGGCGTCACTTCCACCAGAATCTCGCTCACCCGGTCCCCCATCGCCTGCGGTACGCCCCGCAACACCAAATCTCCTGCGCTCACCGGCGCAACGTCCGGAGCCATAGATAAGCCCTGCAACTCCTTCTCCAGCTTGCTCTTACCCAGCAAAAATGCAAGTGGAGATCGAACGTCGTCCAGTTTCTGAGCCGATGTCTTTCTTACCTGCCGGTCGCCGGGAACGTAAAACCACGCATCTCTCCCGTCACTCACGAAGAGCTTGTCCTTGGGAGAACGGTACTCCCACCGCATCTTGCCAGGTTTTTTCAGTCCATCCTTCTCCAGCCAAAGCGTCCCGGATTCCGTCCGCTCCATCCCCGATCCGCGATAGATTTCGGTAAATTGCGTCTCCAGCGTTCGCAGGTGGTTGTAGTGAGCATCCACAGCGGCGGCGAGAGAGTGAACGTCCTGTGCGAAGGCCAAAGTGGACAGAGCGGCGGCAAACATCGACAACAAAGCGCAGAGCCGAATCATGCTGTGATTCTAACCGCACAGCTTCGTCAGAAAGACCACCATGCGGAAAGCTCCGCAATTTCGCAGCCGGGGTTCGTATCGGAGTATGCCTTCAGGCATACCGTCCTGCCGCAGAAAAACAGTGGAAGCGGAGCTTCAGCGCCGTGCGACAAGCCCATCCTGCGGGGTTTGGCCAGCTCACTACAAACCTCCTAAAGCAGCAGGCCCGCCAGCAGCTCATGCTTGTTCCCCGCAAACGGATTCGTCACCCTCACGCCATTCCAGGTGAAACCTTCTTGCATATCCTCGGACAGCAGCAACCGGCATCCTGCCGACGCCGCGGCCGACAGGATGATCGCATCCCATATCGTCAGACCGTGGTCGGCGGCAACGTCCATGGCGGCGATGAGAACCGAAGGTGAGGTTTCGATCGGCGGAAACGCATCCTGCCAGCTAAGAATCGCCGCCCTCGCCCGCTTGGCAGGCCAAGCCGCTTTCCCCACCAGAACGCGGTACAGCTCACCCAGAACCTGAACCGGCACGAATGTGGAATCGGGAGGGAGCCTGCCAGTGATTTCGAGCGCGGCCTTCTTTCGGGCTGGTCCGTTCACGCCTTCGGCATAGGCAAGAACGTTGGTGTCAAGAGCGAGCCTCACGCGAGCCTAGTCGTACAACTCGTCCCGCGTCCAGGGGCCGATATCGATGACGGGTTGCGCTTGCAGCCGCCGCAACAAGGCGGCCTTGGCTTTGCTGTTGCGCTCTTCCCCTACCGGAGCGATTTTCGCCACAGGCCTGCCGTGGCTCGTCACCACATAGCTCCGCCCCTCCCTTACCTCCCGCAGGAGCTTGGAGAATTTCCGGTTTGCCTCCGCCGCTGAAATCACCTTTTGCATGATGTAGTGAGTTTAACTACGTTTATGAATGCCAGTCAAGGGGGTAGCGCACCTTTAGTCCACAAAAGGTGGCAGCGGCGATGTGATTTTGCTCCACACCTTGCAATGTGTAATAATCTACACATGCCCACCAACCTGGCGCTCGATGACCGTTTGATCGAAGAAGCCCGCCGAGCCGGCAGTCATAAAACCAAAAAAGAAGCCGTGACTGCAGCCCTCGCTGAATACGTTAAACGGCGCAAGCAGCTTCTGATCTTGGACGCGTTCGGCACCATCGATTTCGATCCCACCTACGATTACAAAGGGAAGCGGCGCCGAACGCGCCCCTGATCATGTTCGTTCTCGTGGATACTCCAATCTGGTCTCTTGCCTTAAGGCGAAGTCCCACGAACTTGAATAGGATCGAACAGAACTACTCCACAGCCCTGCGCGAACTCATTCAAGATGGCCGCGCCCAACTCATCGGTCCAGTCCGTCAGGAACTGCTTTCTGGTGTCCGCCACGAAAAAATCTTTCGAGAACTCAGAGACCATTTGCGTGCCTTCGATGAAACACCTTTGGAGATCGGCGATTACGAAGAGGCTGCGCACATCGACAATCTGTGCAGGTCGCGTGGCATTGCTGCATCCGCAATCGACGTTCTCATCTGCGCCGTCGCCCTCGGGCGCAATTGGGAAGTCTTTACCGTCGATCACGACTTCGCTCGTTACGCAAAGATAGTTCCCTTGAAGGTGCACCGGTTGACTGCCTGAGAGTTGAATTGCCGTCTTGCGCCGGGTACAAAAGCCTCTGGCTGGCGGATTTCCACAGGTTCTCTGGTCACCCGTCACATCATTGCGCCCGCCACTGCCTTAAACTCCATGAAACTTTCCTTGCTCAGTGCAAGGAAAACGATAGCTCTTTGGCATTTGTCACGCAAGAAGTTCAGCGCAAGTGCGTGAAAACAGTGATTTTGCACCTAAGTTATTTAGAACGCAGATTTTAGCCAGATCTCGGCGGCGATCACGTCCGCAAGTTATTGTTTCAAGTGATTTTACGCGTTTGATCTGTAAATTTACTTGATCCGGATCACTCCGACGCGTATATCGCGTATCGATGTGTTCCGCAAATTTTTTTCCACCCAGGATTCTGGCCCAGCACGTGCTCCAGCAGCGGATTATGGTAGAGCACATAAACCTCGCGGGAATGCTCGCTCAAACTCTGCCTCAGATTTTCAAACACGCGCCTTAACCCCGCTTCGGGAAGCGGATTAAATAGAAAAAGAATGATCGGTTCAGCGGGAAAGGCGAACTCAGTCGCGTCGCCGCAAATGGACTCGCTGGCAAAGCATTTTTGCGACTCACTCCTATACTTGCGAAGGTTCTCGACGGCAGCCTCATGCAGCGTTGGTAAAAGCTCCACGCCCACAATGCGGCGAAAGGGATAATCGGACGCCATCAACAAAGTCCGCCCTTTGCCCGACCCTAGATCGATGAATGTGAATTTACGAAACCCGATGCCGACCTGCGCCGACAGGACCCCGATCATTTCGTGAAACAGAACAGAGTCAGTCGGTTGATAAGGGGAATGGAAAACGCCCAGCAATCGATCACGCCAGCCAACCGCGGCGCTGGTCGTGTTGACGCGATGTTCCCAATCGTAGTCGGCATCGCCATAGCGCTGGCGAAGCCGCGCCGGAGTTGAGTTACGGACAAACTCCGCCAGCGCGACGAGTAACTGCCAGGCGGCTGCGAATCTTCCGTCGCGCGCGGCAATATTTTTCCACCAGGCCCAGGCAGAACGCGAAAGACTGATTTTTGGCGTGGCACTTCCAATCATGCTCCGCCATCATAAGCGACTGGCGGGATTACTTAGCTTGCGGATGAAATCTGGGCAGCTCAGGCTTGAATCCTGGTGGAAGGCCTTTGACGGCGAATGGAAAGTCAGCCGGCACCTTCACCTCAACGCGCCCCGCGGCAGTGATTATGTAGGGGCGCCCATCCGGATCCACAGGTACGCCTGGTAGGTGTTCGACCGCGGCGAGCTCCGCCATGCTCGATGGCAATGTTCCGGTGCGTCCGGTAAAACGCGAGACCGCTTCCTGCAAGTGCGTGACGTCTTCATCCACGCGCAAGGCTCGCAGATGCTCGATTGCATTCTGCCGAATCAATTCATCGCGAGTATTCTGATACGTCGCGGACCACAGGATGCGGGCAGTAGCGAAGTCTTCGGCATGCTCTGCCATCTGCGCAGCCAGAACTTTCAGGACTGGAAGCGCATGGGGAACCTTCGAACCACGAGCAAATGCGTCGCCAGCTTTTCGATAATCCTTAAGGTTCATGTAATAAACAAACCCCAGGTCGTAATAGAGCTTCCAGTTTTCTGGATTCTGCTGGATGCCGTACTCCATCAGTTGAATCGCGCGTTCCGGTTCTCCGGCACCGCTTGGCGGCGCAGGCGCCAGAAAGCTGGCTCCAAACTCGTACGCCACCATTAATTGTGGATCCAGTTGAGTCGTTATTTCCAACAGCGGCGCAAGCAGCGCATAATTCGTCGCGTGGTTGTGGTGCCGTACGCCGAAATATTGGACTGCTCGTGTCCAATAAATGTCCGCCAGCAATCCTTGATAGCCGAGGCTGGCGCGTTTGAGAAACTTAGGAGAGTCAATATACAAAGCATCTTCCGGCGCCGTTGTCGGACGGATCTGATCGGAATGGTGTAATAACGCCGCACTGCCGCCCAGAAAGATAACCAGGCAGACTGCGGCAACGATCGAAGTATTCCGGCGACTCATTTCAGGTTCCGATTCTCAAAGATGAGGACCGCCCCACTCAGAGCCATGGCGGCATAGAAAAAAGCATAGAGAGTGTTGTGCAGAATTAATTGCGGAGCCACCGGCTGTTCATGGGCGATCGAGCTAACGATATTGAACGCGGAGAAGTTCGGCACCAGATAGGCCGCCCCTGTGGCCAGCCAGCGCGTGAATCCATGGGCCATGCCGGCAAAGCTCCGGAGGTCCTCGGCAAAACTTCCGATCACAAACAGAGAAAAAGCAAAGACGGCGGAAAGCAGCGGGGAAGAGAACGAGGAAAATAGCAGCGCCAGCGCGCAGAGGATGATGAATTCAAGAACCGCGAAATAGAGCGCTACAAAGATCAGAGCATCGGCTCGTATAAACCGATGCGAAACGTAAAACAGGGCGGCGAAGACGCCAATCGCCATGAAGAAAGTGTTCACCACCAAAGTTCCCGCCAGGCCAAAAAACTTGCCCACAATAAACTCCCATCGGCGAACCGGACGGGAAAGCACGGTATAGAGCGTGCGCTTCTCGATTTCTTTCGAAACCAATCCGATGCCGATGAAAATTGCGATCACAACCCCGAATAAAGAAACCGCGGTCAAACCGAGGTTGATGACCACTAACTTCTCGATCTCGAGGGAAATTTGACCTACGAAAACCGCCGCTCCAGAGAGTAGCAGCGCGAAAGCGATCAGGTTGTAAAGCACGCGGTCGCGTACCGCTTCACGAAAAGTGTTGGAGGCGATGTGGAAGATGCGCGAGTTCATGCTGTCCTCTTCATAGGATCTAAACGGCTGTCCGCGCCTTGCTTTCAGCGTGCTGAAGTTTTTCGACGAAATACGCCTCCAGCGAAGTCCGCACCGGAGTGATCGCGATGAGTCGCAAGTGTTCGCGGCGGAGCGCATCGATGGCCGCGTCCTGTTGCGCCTCGCCGATGATAGCCCGCACAGTCTCGCCGGTTATGTGACATTCCGCGCCTAATGCTTTCATGGAGACGGGAACCTGCGCGCCATGCCAAATCACTTCAACCTTGCCCTGCACGCTCGAGGTGAGATCGTCGATCGCCCCAATGCCGCGAAGCTCTCCCTTGTTGATGATGGCGACGCGATCACAAAGTGCTTCGGCGTCGGAGAGAATGTGGGTTGAGAAAAACACGGTCTTGCCTTCGTGCTTGAGTTGTTCCATGAGGTCGCGAACTTCGCGGCGGCCCACGGGATCCAGTCCTGACATGGGTTCGTCGAAGAACACCAGCTTTGGGTCATGCAGAATGGCTTGCGCAATTCCAACGCGCTGCAGCATTCCTTTGGAAAACTTTCGCAATTGCACGCCGCGCACGTCTTTCAGACCAACGCGCTGCAGCGTCGATTCCACGCGGCGGGAACGATCCTTGGCGGAAACGCCCGAGAGTTGCGCATAGTAATTTAATAATTCGTGCGCGGTGAGATGATCGTAAAAATAGGGCTGCTCGGGAAGGAATCCGATTTGCGCTTTCACTTCGGGATCTGTCCACTGCCGGCCGAGGATCCGCGCCGATCCCGACGAAGGGAATACCAGCCCCATGAGTAACTTTAATGTGGTGGTTTTGCCGGCTCCATTCGGGCCGAGAAATCCGAAAACTTCGCCATCCTCCACGGTGAGATGAAGTGGGTGCAACGCACGTCGCGGCCGCTTAATCCAGAAGCCAACCTTGTAACTTTTTTCTAATCCCAGAATTTCAATCGCAGGCATGGCGTTTCGACGTGAATGGAATGGAAGAGATGTTTTAGCTCCCACGAAAAGTATATGGAACAAAGCGGCGTTTTTGTAATGGCCCAGCATTACTTGGGTCATCGAAGGCGATGGTCGACGAACCGTGGTGAAAAGACAAAACCGGACGCTGGCTGAGAAAAATCTAGTACTGAGACAAAACATGAGACAAAAACAAATGAGACACAATCGTAGTCTGAGATCGGTCTCAATGTGCAATACTCCCTAAACTCCAGCAATCCCGAACCAGCGGACTAATTGCTCATGGGCAGCAATAGCAAACAGGCATTGTAGCTCGCTACCTGCGTAATGTTGCCTGCAGACTGCAGACGCAGCACAGCATCCTGAACTGAGCAGTAGGAACGCGTGCCACTGAGAGAATTTACAGGAATGCCTGTGGTAAAGAATTGATCGTTCACCGCGCCTGAGCTAGCCGACCCAACCGCAGTAAAGCTATAGCCGCTCTTGCCGGAACCGCCGCCGTTTGTGGCCAGGGTATTGTCGAGCAGGCAAGCGGTGGCGATGGCTGGGGTGCACGGGGCCGCGCCTCCGAGTGTGCTCATCGCGGCCGGAAAGCCAATGGTGGGATATGCCGCCTCATACGCAATTTCCGCATTGTTAATCATCCGCACCGATGCGGCCGCGGAAGCATCGTTCGCCGACATCCGAGCGCGCATCAGATTCGGAATAGCGATCGCCGCGATAATCAGAATGATGGCGACCACGATCAGCAACTCAATCAATGAGAAACCCTTGGTTTTGCGCATCGTATGTTTCTTTCCACTCTTCGTTGGCACAGCGGGCCTTAACAAACGACGAGTATCAGAGCAAGGCGCCACAACTGTATTAGCGCGTAAAGGGCCAAACTGTCACGATTTACACCTCGGGTACGGCGTGGAAGTCTTTATGTTCAATATGTTCAATGGCTTGGAGAAGTAACCAGTCGCCGGTTTGGAGTGAAAATGCAATTTCCCGTCAGGTTCTAAGCTCAAATGACAGAACGTGGCACTCTTGCGGCCAGAGAAAAAGACAAAGGCAGCGAAAGTGCTTCGCTGCCCTCATCGTTATCGGTCAATTTCGTGATGCGATTTGCCGTTAGTTCGCCATCGGCAGCAGGGCTTGGCATGCCGCATAGCTGGCAACCTGCGTGATTGTACCGGCAGCCGCCGTACGCACCACGCCATCGTCCACAGCGCAATACGAGCGCGTGCCGGTGGTCCCGGACTGCGGCCAGCCGGTGGTCACAAACTGGTTCGGGACCGCGCTGGGCGCAGCGATTTGGGTTGTGATGGCGAACTTATAGCCGCTCTTAAGACCGCTGGCCAGTGTGCTATCGATCAAGCAGGCCGTGGTGGTGCTGGGAACGCAAGCCACCCCGGCAGTTCCGCCAAGAGCTGTCAGGCTGGTGTAACCAACCGTCGGATAATCGGCGAAATAACTGACTTCGGCCGTGATGGTGGAGCGCTCGGAAGCGGCCGCGGATGCATCGTTGGCTGACATCTTGGCGCGCATCAGGTTAGGAATTGCAATCGCCGCAATGATCAGGATAATTGCCACCACGATCAGCAGTTCGATCAGTGAAAAGCCGGTTTGTTTGCGCATTAGATCGGTCGTCTCCGCAAGAAGATAGCCGTATTCGGCATTGGTTCACTTGTGTAGTCTGCACGCCTCGTTCCAAAACCTAAGCGGAGGCTAATGACAGAGGTTTTGTCACAACCCTTTTAGTTCCAGCCAGCCCCGCTGCGATCGGCAAGAGGCAGGGAACACCTGAATCAGCAGAGTGACCATAAATGTCAGAGTTCAGCGAAAAGCTGGCATATAAAGAGGCTGGGTGGAATTCACCGCGCAGTGTGACCCAATAACGACGAGGGCAGCGAACTTTCGTTCGCTGCCCTCATCTAACTTCTTTCGAGTTGTCTTAGCTGACTTAGTTCGCCATCGGCAACAGTGCCTGGCAAGCTGCGTAGCTGGCAACCTGCGTAATCGTGCCGGCAACCGCGGTACGAACCACACCGTCATCCACCGAGCAGTAGGAGCGCGTGCCGGTGGTCCCGGACTGTGGCCAGCCAGTGGTTACGAACTGGTTGGGAACGGCGCTGGGAGCCGCAATCTGCGTCGTGACGGCAAAGTTGTAGCCGCTCTTCAGGCCGCTGCCCAGTGTGCTATCGATCAAGCAGGCGGTGGTGGTGCTAGGAACGCAAGCCACGCCGGCAGTTCCGCCAAGAGCTGTCAGGCTGGTGTAACCAACCGTCGGATAATCGGCGAAATAACTAACTTCACCCGTGATGATGGAGCGTTCGGAGGCGGCCGCAGACGCATCGTTGGCGGACATCTTGGCGCGCATCAGGTTAGGAATCGCGATAGCTGCAATGATCAGGATGATAGCCACCACGATCAGCAGCTCAATTAGTGAGAAACCCTTCTGTTGTTTCCGCATCTCTATTTTTCCCCTCTTCCTCGAAGTTCTTTGAACTCATGCTGGTCATGCAATGACTCAGTCGGTCTAGATATTCGCATCTGCCGGGCCAAACTCGCCAGTTACCTTGGTTCCAACGGGGCGTCCAGCAAGACGTTTACTTTCAGCATTCATCGAACTTTAGTCTCATTTTAAGGCCTATCTTGGTCCGGGCTACTACCAAAATGCGGCGAGTTGCTGACAATTCCTGTCAATGACGGCACTCTGTTATTCCACCCCTAGAACGCCATTGCTCGCAAATCTTGCGGGAAAGAGCCTGCTTTCAAGCGGCCCACAATCGTGTTCAGCGATCCTGTTTGGTGCCAGCACCCCGCAGCCGATCCAGCGCCTTTTGTGCGCCAGTCTGGTTAGGATGCAGTTGCAGCTCTGTTTTGTACTCCTCAACTGCGTCGGCAAATTGGGAGGTCTGCTCCAGGGCATTTCCCAGTTCAGAGTGAAAACCGTCCGCGGTTGGCTCAAGCTCCAGGGCTTTCTTGAGATAAGGGATGGCCTGCAAGGGCTGATGCTGCTGCAAACGGATCTGGGCAAGTCCGAAATAAACGACTCCCACACTTGCATCTTGCTGTAGCGCGGTCGTATACCAGTGCTCCGCCTGCGATAAATCTCCCAGATGCTGGTAGGCAAAGCCGGCAAAATCCGCCGCGCGCCAGCCCGGCTGCAATTCGTAGGAGCGAACAAAATGAGGAGCAGCGTCAGCGTATTTGCCACGCGCGGTCAGAGCCGAACCATAATTCAACTGCGCCCATTCATTGTCTGGAGCGCGGCTCACGGCTCGCGAGAACAAGCTGACATCGCTCGCCCAATATTGCGACTGGATGGCGCTGGCGAATGCCAGGGCGAACACGAGCGCGACCGCCAACGGGCGTATCAGTTGCTGCTGGGGCCATTTGCTTCTGATCCACGCGTAGGCCGATCCCGCCAACAGAGCCACGCCCAACATGCTGATATAGGTGTAACGGTCGTGGATGAAATCGTCCTGGTTCATCCAGCGCAGATTCAGCGTTGGAACGATTGGCAGCACGAGCCATGCGGAAGCTACCCAGACAAGATAGTTCCGTTTTGCGGCCCAAACCGTCAACAAAACGAATGCGATCAGAACAAGAGTGATCCATACGAATTGAAACGTAAATGGGGAATCGATAAGAGAGAAGTCATATTGAGGGCTTAGACCGGCGGGGACAATCACGCGATACAGATCGAAGAGAAAAATCTTGGGTGCGCTCAGGACTATCGTGGCCCAGGGCACCTGAGCGGAGACGACTGCCGCGCCGCCAAGCACCAGCGATCGGAGAATAAGCCAGAACAGAGCAACCAATCCATAGGCGCAAAATAACGGCAGAAGAGGGGAACGCCTGACCGGTTCGCCGGTGTTTTTTGGCCTGGTAAGAAGATCGATAAGAACAATTCCCACGAGGACGATGCTTACTTCCTTGGTGAGCAGAGCAAGCAGAAAGAATGCGCCTGCGAGCGTCCACCAGAAACTGCTGCGGAGTTGCACAACGGCAGCCTTGCGGTACGCCAAAAAACTTGCAAAGCAGAAAACGGCGGCAAGCGGGTCATTCACGGCGGAGATCCACGAAACCGATTCCACCTGCAAGGGATGCAAGCCAAAGATGGCGGCTGCGAACAAAGCGGCCCCCGCGTCCTTCAGCAAGAGTCGCGCTACGAAGAACGCCAGGCCTGTGGCTACAACATGCGCTAATACGGTCGTCACGTGGAATCCGTGAGGATTCAAGCCGAAGATGGTTTTATTACTCAGGAACCACACGGTAAGCAATGGTCGATAAAAACGGCTCTGTGCCGCGGCTGTAGAGGCCCAAAGCTGGTGGGTGAACAGAAAGCCGAAACGGTCCCACCGCAAGTTCGGATTTTGCGGAATCTGCGGCGGATCGTCATAGACCCAACCAAAGTGGAACGTCGAGGAAAATGTAACCACCGTCGCTACCATCAGTCCGGCGAGGGAAAACAATTCAGGAGAGATTCGCGAGCTATGTTTTTCTTGCGGCGGTGGAGCCGGCTTCGCCTTTACGCTCGCAGAAGTCATTCCGCCTTCACCAGCAGGCAGGTGACATCATCGTGCTGCGGGGTGTTGCCGACGAAGAGGTCCAGTTCCGCCATGAAGCGATTCAGCATTTGCGTGGGCGTGGATTCGGCCCCGGCTGCAATCGCAGCAAGCAGGCGAGTTTCCCCGTACTCATCCTGGTTGGCGTTTTCCGCCTCCACTAATCCGTCGGTAAAGATGATGAGCCAATCGCCCGGAGCCAGAGCTACGCTTGCGGATTGGTACTGTGCTTCCGCCTGAATGCCCAGAGGCAGGCCACCGACATCGAGGCGCTCGATCAATCCGTTGCTCCGGCGGAGGATGGGATTGTTGTGACCCGCGTTGATGTAGGTGAAGATGCGCCGCGCGGAATCGTACTCCGAAAGAAAAGCGGTGGTAAAACGCAATCCGCCCTGGCTGTTGGAGCACGCGTACTTGTTCATATTCGAAACAAGTTCGGGCAGCGCCACCTGCGCCGTGGAAAGTGTTTTGAGGCTCGCCTGAAAAGTGGCCATCAGCATTGCCGCGGGAATGCTCTTGCCCGCAACGTCAGCTACGGCGAAGATCACTCGATTTTCTTCCGCGGTTTTGCCCGGTCGAGGGAACACATCGTAATAATCGCCGGCGACTGTGTTGGCGGGGCGGGTGGCGTAGGCGACGGAAATGCCGGGAATTTGCGGCGGAGCGCCGGGCAGCAGCCAGGTCTGGATTTCACGCGCGATCTGCAAGTCGCGCTTCATTACCACGCGGTCGGCAATCTCCAGCATCAGCAGCACGAACATCAGAAGGCCGCCCCAGAAATGGAAGTCGAACTCGACCACGTGCATGTTCCGGTCGCTGCCCTGATAACTGGAAGCGCCGCCGGGCAAAATCAGCAGGATCATTGCGGCGAGTAAAAGCACGCGGCGGGCCGGGGAAAGTTTTTCGAGCACCGCCCAGAAAAATTCCTTCACCATGTGCAACCGGCGGTGGCGGCGGGTCAGGTCGTCGGGCGTCTTGGCGGCAACGTCGCGGGAATACAGACGATAGCTGGCACGGGCTTCGACCCGGAACTGGGACCAGAGTTGGCTGAGCTCCAGGCCTTCCGTGACGCGCCTCCAGAATTTTTGCGTGCGCACCGCCAGAGGAGGACGAGGTGCGGTGGCCGGTGGAGGAGCGGTCGCCATGGGATGCAACGATTATAGAGGAGCGAAACGGACACTGGCGATTGTACAATCTCCAATTTCCAACACAGTAAGACTCGGCGTTTGGAAATCGGAAAACTGAAAATCCGTCAAAACAGGGACAGCTGCGCGTCTCCAGACCGCTCCGGCCACTTCTCGGCGTACTTCCCCCGTGGATCGTTGCGTTGAATTCCGTATTTCTGGCGTAGGGATGATACGAGTCGGGAAATCCGCTTTGCGTAGGACTCCGGCAGGAACGCTCTGTTCTGATAACGTTCGCGATAATTTTCAACCAGGAGCGGAAAATGCGCCTCGAGGAACGGAAGGAAAATCGCCGCCGAACATGGCTTCAGGAATAGAGCTCCGGCGAAAATGTGGCGGGCTCCCGCTTCGGCTGCGGCGCGAACCACCGCTTCCAGATCGGCGGGAGCATCGGTAATGCCGGGAAGCACCGGGGACGAACTCACGCCAACCTCAAGGCCAGCCTCGCGGAGCTGGCGCACGGCCTCCATTCGCAAATCCGGACGGGGCGCGCGCGGCTCTAAAATCCGCGCCAGCTCAACATTCATCGTGGTCACCGTGATATGAACCGACAGCAGGTTATTGCGCGCAACTTCGCGAAGCAACTCGAGATCGCGCACAATCAGATTCGATTTTGTGACGATACCAAGTTCAAATCCACGGTGGCGCGCGAATTCCTCCAGAATGTCTCGTGTAACTTCATAGCGGCGCTCCGCCGGCTGATACGGGTCGGTGGCGGTGCCGAGTGCGATGCCCTCGCCAGGTTTAACGCGGCGCAGATCTCGCCGCAACAATTCCGCAGTCTGTTGCTTGACGTAAATCTTCCTTTCGAACTCCGCGCCGTCGCGCAGTTCCATGAACTCGTGAGTGTAGCGGGCATAGCAATATTTGCAGGCGAACTCACAGCCGCGGTAGGGATTGATGGTCCACGTAAAAGGTAGGCCGCGGTTACTGGTGCAGCGATTGAGAAGAGAGCGCGCAGGTAAAGTGAAGTATTCCACATTGTGGCCCTCACGAAGGGATTCCCCTTCAAAAGCAAGCTTTGCAATGCCTACTAAGGGGGACCCGGGAGCGAGAGGGAAGAGCGAGAAGGACATAGATTCGCCGTTTATTCGCCTATGATAGTCCCCGGAATGAGTTTAATCAAGGAGCCCTTGAGCGGGTGTAAATGCTTTGAAGAACGACGAAAGGAAGAACGACGAACGGAAGATTCAGCCCGAAACAGGTCGGGCCGCGTCCCTTAAACCTCAGCCGCCTTAAAGTAAAGCATGAGCGAAAGTCAGCTAACCATGAACACGATTGGAAGAAAACAAGGTGAAAGAAAAAAGGCGTCCCGAGTTCCGGGACGCCTTTGTGGATGGTTAAGTTGAACTATCGGGTTTCCGGAATCACATGGAGTGAAAGAAGCCCGACGGCATTGGCGTCCGTGTTCGCCTTGAGCAACGTAAACTTGCCAGTCGTTGCATTGATGCTGTAAACGGCGATCGTGTTCGGGTACTGAGCACTCACGGCAATGGCGCCGTGGGTCTCGAGGGTGCCCGCGCAGCCAGTGCAGGAGCTGCTCGAGATGGTGGCAAACAAGCTGCTGCTGACCGACTTCAGTGTCGGTGTTTCGGTGACCTCGGCAACTACAACACCAGAATTTTCGGTGCCGTTGTCGTAGCCAGCCATCCCAATGACCAGCGGTCCGGAGCCGTGTGCATAGGAGGACGCGGGGAACCATGGGAAGCTGGAATTGCCAATACTGTTACCAGCGGTCAGGGTGAAGAACGATGGATTGGTAAGCGTTCCGGTAGTGGTATCGATGTTGAGGCCCAAGGCGAACAGTCCGTTGCCGGTGAGGGTGGGGTCGCCGAAGAAAGCTACCTTGCTGTCACCGCTGATGTCGAAACCATAGGGAAAGCAACCATCCGAGGCGCAATCAGAGATGTTCTCGAAGGTCGCGTTGGTTACTTCCGTCAAAGCGCCGGTTGTGCTCTTGATCGCGAACAGGGTAACGATCCCATAATCGAGCTCGGGAACGATCAGGCCCTTGCCATCCGGGGTCACGTGCAGGGTGGCAAAGAGGTCAGGACCAGCCGACGGAGTGTAGTCGTTGATGAACGTGAGAGCGCAGCCAGTTCCGACCGACCACGCGCCGATGTTCTCGGAGCCGCTGTATGCGCCGTAAAGGTACTTGCCATTTGGCGACAGCGCAATGCTTCCACCCGCGCCGGAATCGCTCCAGTTCACTGCCGAGTTGGAGTAGTTGCCGACCTTCTTATAGGTTGGTGCTTCGAAGGCCGCGATATCGTTCGAGCCGGTATCGGCAACAAAGATGCAGGCGTCGTTCGATGTAACGCCTACGGCGGTCGAAGCAAAGAAACCGCCGCCCAGACCTTGTCCACCGGTGCTGAGCACTTTGACTTGAGTGGTTACGCCGGTCGTGGTGTCGAGCGTATATGCCGTGGCGGTATTGGCGCTTGGGTTTTCGTCTTCTGTTAGGACATAGGTAGTTTGGCCGAATGCAAAACTAACCGATGCCAGTAGGGTCAGGAGGGTAGCTACCACTTGAAACTTCCGCATTGTAATGTTCTCCCTGGTTGTAATGGTCAGATTGGTTGAGGCTGGTACAACTTAACAAGAGCTTTCGGTGAAAAGCGAAAAGCGAACCAATACTATGCTCGATGCGAGGGGACTGCAAGAGAGAAGGAAGACTCCATACCTTCGGATGCGGCCACGGACGCCACTTTTGTAGCCTATGCTTCGATAGCGCTCGACGCTCTGCTCCCGGCCAAGGGGCACTGCAGCGTTTTGCTCGATGTGTTCCTCTAGAGATTGGGGCGTGCCGGTGGATTGGGTCCGTACCGGTGGGATTGGGTTGCCCGTGGGAAGCGGTGGGCCCATTCCTTACGGCTTCGATTGGGACGGCCCCGGCTGTGCAGATAATTCCTGCCTCGTTTTCCACTGGGCGCCCATTTGGACCTTCATGCTGCTCTCATCCAGCGCTTGCCAAATCTCGTGGATTTTTCCATCCTTGACTTTGAAAATCAATATTCCAGTAGCGCGAATGGAGCGTGGTGGAGAGCGGGGTTCAGCGGCTTCCGGGAAGAGAAGTTCTTTATAAGTTCCTTTCAGGGTCACCCTCATCACCGCTTTATCTCCTGAAGCAACCGAGTCGTCGATGGTGAAGGTCAGGTCAGGCATGGACCTTCGCCAGTTCGTGATTACCATCTCCAACTTGTCGTGACCGATAATCACACGACCACCGTGGTTGTGCATGATGAAATCAGGAAAAGAGTCGATGGCAGCCTTATCCCCGGTATTCCAGAGTTCAAAATATTTGCGCGCCCAGGTTTCGGCAGTCTGGCTAGAGTTTGAATCGGGCGACTGAGCTTGCGGCGAAGTTTGCGGCGCATCGATAGCCGATGCAGGTACAGGCCGCGCCTCGGCCGCTGACGGGGCTTGCGCGGAGGGCGTTGCCGCGGCTGGCGTTTGCGCCTGGAGCTGTGCCTTTGTGACAAAGGAAAAAGTTGCTGTGAGAATTAGGATGGCCGCGACTTTTTGCAAACTAAAATTCCTCCCGGAAACAGCTCAGCATACCTCAAGTGGAAACACTCTCGCAAAGCCTCCCAAGGAATGTATCTCTATGACTGGGGCTATTGCCGTACGGCCGCCAGAGCAGGTTAAGATAATCTAGACCTGATGACCAGGCCCGATACTGAGCCCTGATGACGCATGGCATGAACGGATGACGAAAAATTCCGCACGAGTTTTATATCTTCTGATTGCCCTCATTGTTGTGCTGCTCGACCGCTGGAGTAAGCGGCTGATCGCGCAACGGGTCGCGCTCTATGCGCATATCCAGATTATCCCAGGATTTTTCCGGATCACTCACACGGAGAATACTGGCGCGGCGTTTAGCTTATTTGCCGACTCGACCGCGCCGTGGAGGACCGGATTGCTGGTGGGCTTCTCGATGGTCGCATTGCTGGTGGTTTTCGTGCTGCTATGGAAGAACAATCCGAATCACTTCGTTACAGGAATCGCATTGTCGCTGATCATGGGCGGCGCCCTGGGAAATTTATGGGACCGGCTGGCCCGCGGCCGCGTGATTGATTTCCTGCTCGTATACGTGAAGCAATACCAGTGGCCAGTTTTCAATCTGGCAGATAGCGCCATTGTGGTCGGCGCTGGGCTGTTGATCCTGGAAATCCTGTTTCACCAGTCAAGCAGGCAAGAAGCCCGACCGTCGTGAGCGAAATCCAGATAGAACCTTCGCCCCTGGTCGAGAATGACGCTTGAACGGCGTTACGCTTCAACCATAGATCGACGACATCCCCATGCAACCAAGCCCGAGAGCAGAAACTTTGGGGCCGGAGCGGCCGAGCGTTCTGAAGTTCATGGATGCCTCCGTAAAGCAGGATTGATGTCTTTTTTCCGAACAGAGATTCGCGGAAGCAGGAGGCGATTCGGGCGGCGGTTAAATCCTACGGCGTTCCGTAGAGTTGCTTATAGACGCTGGCATTGCGCAGAATGGCCTGCACGTACTCGCGCGTCTCGGTGAAGGGAATCGATTCCACAAATTCTTGCGGATCGCGATACTTGCCTTGGGCAAGCCACTCGTCCACGCGATCCGATCCCGCGTTGTAGGCGGCCAACGCATATTCAAAAGAGCCAAATTTGTCGACCATGCCGCGGAAATATTTCGTTCCCAGCTGCAAATTCACGGCGGGCATGTATAGCTGGCTGGCGTTGTAACGTTTTAGCTTCACTTCTTTAGCGACGACTTTCCCCGTCTTTGGCAGCAATTGCATCAGCCCAACCGCATTCGCATGCGAGAGCGCATTTGGATTGAATTCAGATTCCTGCCGTATGAGCGATGCCACCAGATACGGATCGAGACCGTTGGCCTCGGAATTCAATTTCAAATCGCTCCAGTAAGGTTTAGGGAAAAGGACCTCCCAATATTTTCGTGGAAGATCAGGAATGTCGAGTGCCAGATAGTTTGGCATCGATCGCTTCATGTACTCGATTGCGCGGTCGTAATGTCCGGTCTCGACGTAGAGGCGCGCCGTCTCTGCGGGTGCCCAGCTTCCGCCGTCACTTGCCGCTGCCGCTTGCAGTTCGCGGACGGCAAAATCGATCAATCCGCCGTTTCCTAAGAGCTCCGCTTTTTGCACGTGGAGTTCGTCCTGCGGCGGCTCCGAGTCGTCCAATTTAGAGCTGTTATCGAGTGGCGGCACGCGATCGAGTAATGCATACTGCGTTATTGCCTCGGCGGTGGCGGGCAGTTGTTTCAATCTTTCCCGCGCTAACTCCGCGTAATAAAAATTGCGGTAACGGTCGGAGAGCTTTTGGTAAAACGCCCGCGCCATTGCCGGATCGTTGTCTTCTTCGGCCAACCGCGCCCGCCAGTAAAGCGCCGCGGGAGTTTCGCCGCCCAAAGGGTAAACCGCGATTTGTTCTTCGAAAGCTTTCTTGGCTTCCTGAGTACGTCCCTGCCGAAAAGTCAGCCATGCCGCTTTCCAATGCACGTAGGAAGCGCGCGGGCCATTAGGAAAGCGCTGTTGCGCCTCGCGGAATGCATCCAGAGCCTGATCGTATTCGTGATGGACGAGGTGCAGGTTGGCCGCGGAGAGCAGCGCCTGTTCCAGCCATGGACTTGTCGGATCGGCCTGCCGCAACTCATCTACTGTTCGATAAAAAGTATCGTTATCGTTCCCAGCCCAGGCGATCTGGCCGAGCAGATACAAGCGCTGCGCATTTAATTCGGGGCTCAAACTTCCTGAACTGGAGTCACTTTTCGAGTCGTCCAAAGATGTGAGGATCTGCTTGGCGTCTTTGTTCTTGCCTGCGCGATGCAACGCATCCGCCAACGTCAGTTGCATTTTTGTACGTTCGGCGGGAGTAACGTCGTTGATTAGACTGCGATACTCTTCCGCCGCGTCCGCGTAACGATGGCGCGCTACCAGGGTGTCCGCACGAGTCTTCATTTGAGCGACAGTTGCAGGCGGCGCGTTGGGCAACTTTTTGAGTTCGGCATAGGCGGCGTCCGCCTCACCGTTTGCGGGCATGGTGTAATAAATATTCGCGAAGATATCCGCGGCCTTCGCCGTGTCTCCCGATGCCGCATAGGCCCGGCCCAAGGTGAATTCCACGTCGGCGCGAATCGGCTGACGAATTCGTTCCAGCAGGACTGCGGCTTCGGCCGATTGCCCTTCCACCAGCAGCGCGTCGGCGTAACTCACTCCGGCGTCGCGCACGAGCAGCGAATCCGGATGCGCCTTGCCGAAATCGCCCAGGGCAACCAGTGCCTCTGCCGTATGTCCGGTCTGGAGGTAGGAAATCCCGAGATAATAAGCGACATAATCTCCCAGATCGCCAGCATGAAGTTTCGCCCGGTTCAGCGGATCGATTGCCTTGGCGTAATCCTTATCCAGTACATGGGCGTAACCCAGCACCAGCCACGCCAGAGCTCCTGCGTCCTCTTTAGAGTGGGCGTGGGCGTAGGCTTCCACGCCAGCATAGGCCGGCGGGGTGCGATCCTGCAAAAGTTGTTGCGCCATGGGCCGTAAACTTGCAGATTCCACAAAGGCCTGCCGCATGCGGCGTACTCGCGGCGAAACTGGGCGGCGCTTATGCGCGCTCACCGACTTGCGCGTTGCGCTTGCTGAGGCAGACTTCTTCCCGGCGCTGGTTTTACTTGCTGGAGATTTTTTCTGCGAGGTGCTTTTCTTCGTGCTCGCAGCAGAGGAAGATTGTTCTGAAGAAGTTTCGGTTTGACCTTTTGCTGCTTGATCCTTTGCTGCTTCACTCTGAACAGAGAAAAAAACCGATGACCACGCATTCGCAGGGGCCAGCAGAATCCCAGCAAAGCCGCAGAGAACCACGGCAACGGTTGCGCACAACAACTTGGAGACGAATCGGACCACTTTTAACTTTTCACGCAAACCTGAAAGCCTGAGAGATTTGAAAGAGTCTTAATTAATGAAAATTAGGACCCATAATTGAGATGTCATCTTCCGCCAGACTGCGCATTAATTCCTGCTGAAAATAGTCCACGCTCGCTGCCGCGGTGCTGCCATACCGCTTCTGGAACGACCCACGGCTCTTGTCGATATCTTCCTTGAGGCGGTCATACAGATCCTTGTTTCGCCGGCCCTCGGCAACCTTGGCTTGATTGTAGAGCTTAATCTCATCCACCAGCAGCCGAGCGAAGCGTTGTGCCTTGCGATGAACGTCGGCATCTTCGGCCGAAAGTCCAGCCAGCGGATCGGTCGCAGTGGCCGGAGCCGCCCCTGCTGCAGCACCTCGTGCATGAACTGCTTCCACGACTTCAGCCGCTAGCTCGGGCGTGATAGATGCGGGAGTATGCCGGGGCGTGTGCGACGCGAATGGATCGGAAAAAGAAGAAACTGTTTGTACCGGCGGAGCGGCATGCTCGGCGGGAACGGAAGTCGCCGGCACTGATCCATCTACATCGTCTTTCGGCGTCGCATGCTTCCGGAGCGAAATTACTTCCAGCCATGCGCTGGTTGCGATGACGATCAATTCCAGCGCAGCAGAATCCAGTTTGGCGCTATCCCCTCCGTCGGCATAAACCAACGCAGCCACTTTATCTTTGAGAGTCAGTGGCAACACCAGGATCTGCTCGTCTGCAGGCGTACCGAATCGTTGAACGAACGCTGCGCCCATTTCGGCGACGTTTCCTGGCGTAGCGACACGGTACTGAAAAGTATGGGCAGACGGTCCAACATTCAAATCGAGAGCGAAGTCCTTGACCGGGTCGTCTCCATCGCCGAATCCGCGTGATTGCCATCCCGACGCAGTTCCCGCCTTAACTACGAACAGCCCGATGCGCGAACAGTGTCCGCTCCCCGCGTCGAGCAGCGCGCGCAAAATTTCCTTCTGCGAGGACCCTGCATGAATGTTCGAAACGGCTTGAACGAGATGGCTGGACCATTGCTGGGCGGAGTGCGTAACTCCAACTGCGGAAGCGTCACTCGATGACTCCCGGGCAGGAAGCGCGGCAAGCACTTGTTCGACGACGTGTGCCTGCATCTGCGAGATCTTCGCCTCAAAGGCCTGAGTCACGGCACGTTCGACCAATCGCCGAACGTCACTCTCTTCGCCGTGATTTAGTTTCCCGTTTTGTTCCGCCGTGCCGCTTTGGTGCGTCATCTTATGTAGTTTCTAAGTTTGGAACGGAACCCTTTTCGGGCGAATGCTCTCGAAGGCCCCTCTAAACGCTGATTATATGGCACTTGTTCATGAGTTGGAGAGTACTTCGGTACCTGTTCTAGCGCGTGCCAACCATCACCCGAACTTTATCTCAACGGCGCTTGTGGACGAAGCGGAAAGCGATTGGGCAAAAGGCAAGGTTACCAAGTAGAATAACAGTTCATCATTCTTGAAGCCGTGATTGAGCGCAACTAAAATACTGCATCGCCGAGACAATGGGAGCCATCCAAAACAAACTAGAAGGGCCTGTCAGTGATGAACTGACTCTGGTCCGAGCCGCCAAGCAAGGTGACGACTCGGCCTTTGAAGAGTTGGTTCGGCGCTACGACCGCAACGTCTTTCGGATCGCGCAACACATCACGCAAAACCGCGAGGATGCGGAAGATGTAGTGCAGGAAGCGTTCCTGAAGGCTTACGGGAATTTGCAGAAGTTCCAGGAGCAGTCGAAATTTTATACCTGGCTGGTGCGCATCGCCGTCAACGAAGCGTTGATGAAGTTGCGCCGCAAGAAGCCCGAGCGAACGGTTTCGCTGGATGAAGACATCAAGACGGAAGACGATTCTCTTCCGCGCGAAATTGCGGATTGGAGTCCCAATCCGGAGCAGCAGTACACGCAGGCCGAATTAAGAGAGATTTTAAGTAAGACGATCCAGGGCCTCCCCCCAGGTTTTCGGACCGTGTTCGTACTAAGGGATGTGGAAGGGCTTTCAACCGAGGAAACTGCGGCGGCGCTGGAGTTGAGCGTACCGGCAGTGAAGTCCAGGCTGCTGCGGGCGCGCCTGCAACTTCGGGAACGGTTGGGTCGGTTCTTCCAGAAACGCGAGAATGGCGATGTTCACAGTGGAGATGGCAACCAGTGAAATGCTCTGAATTTCTGCACGAGCTGACCAATTACCTGGACGGCGTGATCGACAATAACACCAAGGTCGAGTTGGAGAATCATCTTTCCTGGTGCCACAACTGCTATGTGGTCTGCGACACGACGAAAAAGACAATCGAGATTTATCGCGACTCGCAATTGTACGAACTGCCTGAGGATCTTCGCTCCCGCCTGCGCTCCGCCATTATGACCAAGTGCCAGCAGCATAAAAAGCGCGGACCGGAACCCGTCTAGCGGCCCCCGAGACTATCGGCATCTAAAGCAAGTTACGCCCCCCCAGCATCAACCGGCTTGGTCTCGCATATAATGTTCGAAAGCGCCGGGGTGTTCCATGATCCTTTCACGGGGTAGGGCCTTTTTCCCATTCCTTCTTTTCACTAGTCTGCTTCCGTTGGTTGCCCAGTCGAACGAACCTCCTCTGCGCACCACGATCTCCCGAACTCCCGCGTCCGATTCCGAGGCTACGATCGTCGAGCCAAAACCCGCGCCAATCGGGCCGAACGCGCCACGCATCGAGAAACAAACTCGTTATCAAATCATCCATGATTTTGATATGCAACTGGTTTATGCGCGCACTGCTTTTCCCATGGGAACAAAAGGCCTTTTAGTGAAGGATGGAGTTGTAACCCCACATGGCGAGGAATTACAGCAGATGCTGAGTCTTTGGGGGCCGGCGGTGAAGCCGGGAGATCCAGCGCACATCTCTTTGGTTCAAATTAAGAATGATCACATTCGTTTCGAGATCAATGGCGGTCCCGTGCTGCACAAGAAGTGGTACCAGCGCGTGGAGGTTTCAGGCGCCAGCGGGCCCCTCACACCGGATTCGCCACAAAATAACGCCCATGGTTCCTTCGTCGACCTTTATTTTGACAAGTACGTCCCGGAAATGACCGGGCCGCAACTGCGCGAGCTGCTTTATCCCGTCCTCGACTTCCACGCTCATAATAAGGAGCAGGCTTATCTGGATACCATGCAACCGAAAGTAAAGCAGGCAATCCAGGCACATCGCGTGCTGGTCGGGATGAATCAGGAAATGGTTCTGCATGCCAAAGGAAAACCGCCGAAGAAAGTACGAGAGCGCGATGGCGATACGCAGTACGAAGAATGGATCTATGGTGAAGCGCCTGCCGACGTCGATTTCGTCCGCTTCGCGGGCGACGAAGTAGTTCGCGTCGAAACCATGCGCGTGGATGGCGAAAAAATTGTTCGTACCGAAAGAGAAGTCATTCTTCAGCCTGCGGCCACTGACAAAGATAAAGAAGACGAAGCGAAATCGGAAAAGGAACGACCTGCGAATGCCCCAAGCTTAAGGCGTCCCGGAGAAGCTTCCGAAGATGGCCCGCAGCCGCAGAATGGCGCTGCCCCGCTGCCACCACCAACCCCGCCGGATCTGCCACAGCCTTCGGGCGGGCCTGGCGAGATGGTTTCGGTGCGATAATTCGATGCCCGCCAGAAAGCTCGCATTATCGAACGGCTACCGCCGGTACATCGGCGAACGAAAAGGCCAAAGGTACATTCGGAAATTCCTTCCCGTCGACTTCCACGTAAGGATAGACAAAGTAGTTCGTCGGCTTACCCTCCTGTGGAGGATTCAAACGCAGGTCGCGCCCCATGCTGAACTGCACACGGTTCACATCGTGGGAGCCGAAGAAATAATTTCGCTTGTCTGGATGCTTCCAAGCCTCTGAAATGTCGACGGGAATCCAGCCCTTGCCATCCGCATAAAAATCGGCCCAGCAATGATAGCCGGCAATCTCCGCGGAATGATGATCCGCCGGCAGCGGAAATCCAATTTCAAAGCGGGCCGGAATGCCTTGCGATCGCGCCATGGCAATGAACAAGGAATGGAAGTCGGTGCAGTTACCTTTCTTGGCGTCGCAGGCGTAAAGCACGTCACCGCGTCCCCATCCGGTGCCACTCTTGTCGTAGCTCATATTGGCCAGGACGTAGTCATAAATCGCTCTCGCTTTATCGAGAGTTCCAGTCTTATCCCGTGTAACCTTGGCGGCAAGATCGGCAGGGAGGCCGCTGACCGGAACCAGCGTATCCGGCTGCAAGTCCTGCAGTTTCTCTGAAGCTGAAAGCGAGGAAGATGAAAGCGAAGAAGATGAAAGCGAGGTTGCCGTGGGGCGCGGCGCATTTCCTCCTAGCGCCACACGTTCATGCCGGATGACGTCATATTCGATATCAAAATGCAGTTCAGGCGCTGCTGAACTTGCCTCAGCATAAAAGATTTCATTGCCATACTTCGATTCGCGGGTCTTGTTCAATGGCAAGTCACCTGTGGCGGAGAGGATTTTAACTTCCTGATAAGCATCCGACTGAGCCGCCGGAATCCAGACTCGAACGTTCTTACCCGCAGGCAGATTCTTTATCGTAAATGCATAGTGAAATACGAAATGACGCGATTCCTGAGCGGAAACGAATAGGCTGAAGGAGACGAGCAGAGACAACAATACACACAACTTGCGCAGCATAGGCGGCTTCCTTTCGCATTCTCAACTGAGAACGAGCAGCAACAACTGGGAACCAACGGAAACGACACACGGGCGTCTTAGAGGGAACGCCGTCAAGTGAAGCCGCGCTTGGGGTTGCGCATAAAGGAAAGATGCCAGATGCCCTAGCCTCGATGCTCGATTTTAACTGGAACATTGCGAAAAAGTTTGAATGAACAGAATTTGAACGGACCGA
>Ga0182015_10001042_pt1 | contig 38097 bp, 35 predicted proteins | sample 712P3MmetaG_FD_120478 | JGI IMG/M metagenome (GOLD analysis project Ga0182015, IMG submission 120478) | Permafrost microbial communities from Stordalen Mire, Sweden - 712P3M metaG | ecosystem: Environmental > Terrestrial > Soil > Wetlands > Permafrost | place: Sweden: Stordalen | collected...
CGATCAGCTCGAGGGCCGTCGCAAGCGCTTGATCGTAGGACGCGTCGAGGGTGTCGTCGGCATGGCGCAGCTCATTCTCGATCCAGCGTGGCACGTCGACACCGAGCCACTGCAGGAAGTCCAAGGTCTTCACCGAGCCGCAGATTGAGAACGTGAACACGATCGGCACCGGCTCGACGCCCTGGGCGAGGCACTCATAGTGATAGTCGGAGACCAGGTCCTTTGCAGCGTTGGCGTCGTAAACGATCTGAGTGACAAAGAACGAGCAGCCTTCGGTCTGTTTGGCGAGCAGACGCAGGTGCTCCCCTCCCCCGCGCGCGTGCCTCTCAGGGATCGCGACCCCGCCGAGCAGCACGTCCGGGCGCACCTCGGTCCGCAGCTCGTAGGCCCGTACGAGCGAGGTGGCGACCGACTTCTCGCGGGAGGAGGCGCCAACAAAGACAGATAGGACCCGGGCCGGATCTTGCTCGCGAAGCCACGAGCGGAGGTCGTGCTCTGCGTACTTCCCAACGGCGCGGTAGACAATCGCGGGCACGTCCAGCCCGGCGAGGTCGCGAGCAAGGTACTCGGCCGGGTCCGTCGTGGGCAGAAACGGAAATGGGCGCTCGTTGGAATTGCGGTCGCTCTCGTCATCGATGTCGTAGAGCACAAGGCCATCGACGCCCAACGGCCGCAGACGCTCGAGGGTCACGTCGGCGATCTGCCTGCTCTGCTCCGGTCCCGTCGCCAGGCGCGGCGGCGTTACCGCGAAGAGCAAGAACTCACCCGTCCGCTCGACAATGGCCCTCTGCAAGTCCACGCGCAAAACCGTACCGACCGCGGACGTAAGGATCAGCTCGGCGAGGTCGCGAGCAAGGTACTCGGCCGGGACGTGCAATGGGCAGAAATGGGCAGAAACTCCGATCAGGCGGTCTCGCGGGAGTCTGGCCAGGAGCAGGACGGCGACTCGAAAGCCCACGAGTTACAGGCTCATGCCCGCAAGCCCTCTATCGGACTCGAACCGATGACCCCTTCCTTACCATGGAAGTGCTCTACCAGCTGAGCTAAGAGGGCGGGCGCGGGAATGCTAACCGACCCTCCGCTAGCGGGGATTAGCTCAGTCAGGCTGTTTCTCGCCCACGGTGGCCGCGCTCGGCGCGGTCGCGGCGGGCGGACCCGCGGTGTGGGCACCAGCCGGCGCGGGCATCGTAAACGCGCCTAGGGCGCCGGCGAGGGCGGCGGCGAGCAGCCGCAGCAGCTGCTTCGGGCGGGAGGTTGTTGACGCGGACATCGTGGTATGTACTTCAGCACTCATCGGTTAGAGCAGTGTGAGGCTCGACTAAGCAGGTATTAAGAGTTTGAGCGGGGGTTTTCACGCGATGCGACGCCCGCGAGTGCGCTCAGGCGCGCCGTGGTGGCAGCGGGAAGAAGCCGCTCGTCCGCTCGATGTAGTCGCGGTAGCCCGGTCGGCGCTGCTCGATGTCACGCTCGAGGATGGGCTTGCCGCTGACTCGCGTGAGTATCAGCGTGTCGAGCGCGGAGCCGAGGAGCCCCCACGTGGCACCCAGGCCGGCGCCGAGCGCGATGACTCCAAGCCCCCACCAAAGCGTTGCGTCGCCGAAGTAGTTCGGATGGCGGGTGTAGCGCCACAGGCCACGGTCCATCACTTTGCCGCGGCTCTCCGGATCGGCCCGGAAACGGTCGAGCTGGCGGTCACCGAGTGCCTCGAAAGCAAAACCGACGAGCCAAAGCGCACCGCCGATGGCGTCCCACACGCCGGGTTTGCGTGCGCCGCCGAGCGACCCGGCAGCCTGCAGTGGCAGCGAGATCACCCACATCGTCACCCACTGCGTCAGGAACACGCGATAGAGGCTCGTCAGCCAGAAGCGCCTGCCGTCGCGGGCACGCATCGCCACGTAGCGAGGATCCTCGCCCTTGCCGTGGTTGCGCCGGGCAATGTGGATCGCCAGGCGCAGACCCCAGACCGTGACAAGCACCGCCAGTAGCAGGCGGCGGCTGTGGTTGCCGTGGCCGACGGCTACGCAGACCCACGCGATGACAATGAAGCCGACGCCCCAGAAGCTGTCGATGATTGAAGCGTCGCGGAGGCGCACGCTCGCTAACCAAACGCCTAGGACGAGGATGAGTGCCCCGCCGGCGCTCGCGAGCATTGTCGTGGCGGTCATCCGCCAGCCGGCTTGCCGGTCCGCTCGATTAGGTCCTCCACTTGGCTCCGGGGCGCTCGCTCTTCCACCACGCCGGAAGATACATCGCTGCAAAGCAAAGGCTCGCGCGATATACCTTCAGCCTCGATGGAGCTCGACGAACTGAACGAGGCCGTTGCGAGCGGGTCGATCGACACCGTCCTGCTGGCGATCACGGACATGCAGGGTCGCCTGATGGGCAAGCGGCTGACCGCCAGCCATTTCGTCGATGAGGTTGCGGCGCACGGCGCCGAGGGGTGCAACTACCTGCTCGCTGTCGACGTCGAGATGACGCCAGTCTCAGGCTTTGCGATGGCCTCGTGGGAGCGCGGCTACGGCGACTTCCTCCTCGTCCCCGACCTCGACACGCTCTCCTATGTTCCCTGGCAGGAGGGGACCGCGCTGTGCGTCGCCGACATCGCCTGGCTCGACCACACCGAGGTGACGGCTTCGCCGCGCCAGATCCTGCGGCGCCAGCTCGCCCGCCTCGCCGAGCGCGGCTGGACGGCCTTCGCCGGCACCGAGCTCGAGTTCATCGTCCACCGCGACAGCTACGAGGACGCGTGGCGCAAGGGCTACCGCGACCTCGAACCGGCCAACCTCTACAACGTCGACTACTCGCTGCTCGGGACCGCCCGCGTCGAGCCACTGATCCGCCGGATCCGCAACTCGATGGTCGGCGCGGGGATGAGGGTCGAGGACTCGAAGGGGGAATGCAACTTCGGCCAGCACGAGATCAACTTCCACTACTCGGATGCGCTGCGGACAGCCGACCATCACTCCATTTACAAGAACGGCGCCAAGGAGATCGCCGCCGAGGAGGGCATGTCGATCACCTTCATGGCAAAGCTCAACGAGCGCGAAGGCAACTCGTGCCACATCCACTTCTCGCTGGGCGACAAGGATGGGCCGCTTTTTGAGCGCGAACCGGCGATCTTCAAGTCCTTCGTCGCCGGTCAGCTGGCCGTCCTGCGCGAGCTGAGCCTGCTGCTCGCTCCGAACATCAACTCCTACAAGCGCTACGCCGCCGGCAGCTTCGCCCCGACGGCCGTCGCCTGGGGTCACGACAACCGGACATGTGCCCTGCGCGTCGTCGGCGAGGGTCCATCACTGCGTTTTGAGAATCGCGTCGGGGGCGCCGACCTCAACCCTTACCTCGCGCTCGCCGCGATCGCCGCAGCGGGGCTGCACGGCGTCGAGGCGGGCCTCGAGCTCGAGCCGGTGTTCGAGGGCGACGCCTACAGCGCGCCAGATCTGCCGCGCGTTCCGAGCTCGCTCCGCGACGCTCGCGACCTGTTCGCTGGCTCGGAGATCGCCCGCGCGGCGTTCGGCAAGGACGTCGTCGCGCACTACGTCCACGCCGCCGATGTTGAGCTCGCTGCGTTCGGCAGCGCTGTGACCGACTGGGAGCGCTACCGCGGCTTTGAGCGTTTGTAATGGGGGCGGCACCGGCGGCTAGCAACGTCGCACTTCACGACGAAACGTTGTTTGCCCCGGTCCGTTCGCAGACCGCGTTCGAGGAGACGGTCGATCGCCTCGGTACGGCAATCAAGCTCGGACTGCTTGCGCCCGGCATGCGCCTGCCCGCCGAGCGCGAGCTGTGCGCGATGCTCGGGATCTCGCGCTCGACGCTGCGCCAGGCCCTCACCGCGCTCTCCGAGAGCGGCCAGCTGCACGCGCTGCGCGGACGCGGCGGCGGCACCTTCGTTGCCCACCCACAGCGGCCGGCCGCGCCGCCCTCGGCGGAGCTGCTCGGCCGCTGGCGTGAGGTCTGCGACAGCCGTCTCGCGGTCGAGGCGGGCATTTGCGTGCTCGCCGCCGAGCGCGCAAGCGAGGAGGCACTCGACGCGCTCGAGGCGCTGGTGGCGACGATGGAGGCGCAGGTCGGTGACTTCCGCGGCTTTCGCCGCAGCGACGTGCTCTTCCACCTCGGCCTGGCAGAGAGCACCGGCAATCAGCAGCTGGTCGCGACGATGACAGCGACGCAGGGCGAGATGACCCACCTGATCTCGCTCATCGCTCACCCACCGGCGGTCCTCCGCTCATCCAACGAGCAACACCGGCGCCTCGTTCGAGCGCTCCGTGCCCGCGACGGTGGGGCCGCGGCGAGCGTCATGGCAGAGCAGGTGCGGGCCACAGAGCACGTGCTCGCGGGACTGCTGCCAAAAAGTTGAGCGAGGGGGTTGACTTGACGGTGGCGCTGCGCATACAGTCCTCCGGCTAAGGACGGACCTTCACACCTTTACACGAGCGGAGGACGAATGGCGGCGGCGGCGCAACCCCTTAGCGTTGACGAGCAGAAGCTCGCTGAGCTCGGCTACAAGCAGGAGCTCAACCGCGGTTGGAGCGGATTCTCCAATTTCGCGATCTCGCTCACAATCATCTGCATCCTGAGCGGTTGTTTCACGACCTACGGGCAGGCGTGGAACTACGGCGGGCCGATCGCGATCTCGATCGGCTGGCCGGTGATCAGCATCTTCGTCCTCCTCGTCGGACTCTCGATGGCCGAGCTCGCCTCGAAGTACCCGACGGCCGGCGGCATCTACTACTGGGCGTACAGCCTCGGCGGCGCCGGCTGGGCGTGGTTCACGGGCTGGTTCAACCTGCTCGGCCTCGTCGCGATCACCGCCGCCGTCGACTACGGCGCTGCGTCGTTCCTGAACTCGGTCCTCGCCCTCTACAACCTCCACTTCATTCTCAACTTCGCGACGACGAACCCCTCCAGCGTGCTTGACCACGCGTTCGTCCTGTTCTTCATCATCCTCGCGGCTCACGCGCTGATCAACGTCTTTTCTTCGCCGCTGGTCGCACTCCTGAACCGGGTCTCCGCGTGGTGGATGCTGTTCGGTGTAGTCGTGATCGTGGCCGTCCTGATCTTCGAGCCCTCAACTCACCAGAGCGCCTCGTTTGTGTTCGGGCACCGAGCCAACAACAGCGCGAACGCCAACAACGCCGGCTTCGCCGGCGGCAGCATCACCGGCGGCATGTACTGGCTCTTCATCCTGCCGATCGGCTTCCTGCTGACCATGTACACCTTCACGGGCTACGACGCCTCGGCCCACCTCAGCGAGGAGACCCGTGACGCCGAGCGGGCTGCACCGCGCGGGCTGTGGAGGTCGATCGCGTACTCGGCAGTCGGCGGCTGGGCCGTGCTCCTGGCGATCACGTTCGCTGCCACGCATGTTAAAGCGATCAACGCTGGCGGCGGCGGCGCCATTCCAGTGATCGAGTCCGCGCTGAGCACCGGCTGGGCCAAGCTCGTCCTCGACCTGTCGACTGTCGGCCAGTTGTTCTGCGGGATGGGCTGTGTCGCGGCCGCCTCGCGCATGGTGTTCGCCTTCTCGCGTGACGGCGCGGTGCCCGGACACAGTCTGTGGCGGCGGTTGAACCACCACCGCACCCCGACTTGGGCGGTGTTTTTCGTCGTCTTCTTTGCGCTCGTGATCACGATTCCCGCCCTGTTCGGCGACAAGGCCGGCTTCCCGGTGGCGTTCTTCGCGGTGACCTCGATCACGACGATCGGCCTCTACATCGCATACGTCCTCCCGGTCTTCCTTCGCTGGCGCATGGGCAGCAAGTTCGAGCCTGGGGTGTGGAACCTCGGCAAGCACTACCGCTGGATCAACGCGATCGCGATCGTTTGGGTCACCCTGTGCGTGATCATCTTCAGTCTGCCGACGTCGCTTGACGCGGTCCCCTGGAACCACGGGTTTACGTTGGACGACTTCAACTACGCACCCGTCGTCACGATCATTCTGGTGATCGCGGTCTGGATTGGCTGGGAGGCCGGCGCCAAGCACACGTTCAAGGGCCCCGTCCGAACCCTCGACGATCCCGAGATCGGTACGCCGGGAGACCCGGCGCTGATGCCTGCCTAGCTGCGCGGTGTCAGTGAGCTTGCGGCAATGATCGTGCCGGTCGCCGAACGGTTCGCCGCCTCGACCGACGGGTGGCCGCAGGCGTTGACCTACAGCGCTAAAAGGTCGAGCTGACGAGCTGATGAAACGCATCGAGGGCAAGGCCTGCCTTGTGACGGGTGCGGCCTCGGGGATCGGCTTGGCAACGGCGGAGCGCCTCGCGTCCGAAGGCGGGCGTGTGGTCTGCGTCGACATTGACGGCGCCGGTGCTGAACGCTGTGCGGCCGCGATCCGTGAGGCGCACGGGGAGGCCCAGCCGTGTGCGGCGGATGTCGCTGAGCGTCAAGCCGTTTCAGCGGCTGTCGAGCAGTGCGTGGATCTCTACGGCGCAATCGACGTGCTCGTCAACAACGCCGGCGTCAATCTTCCCGGCGTATTCCACGAGGCCGATGACAGCGTGATCGACAGAACGCTCGGCGTGAACCTCAAGGCCCAGATCTACTCCTGCCAGGCAGCCATCCCCCACATGCTGGAAGCCGAGAGCGGAAGCATCATCAACGTGTCGTCCGTCAACGGGGTCGTCGCGGAGCCGTACCTCTCCCTGTACGCTGCCTCAAAGGGCGGGGTGGTGATGCTTTCGCGCGGGATCGCGCTCGACTACGCCAAAGCAGGCATAAGGTGCAACGTCATCTGCCCCGGCTGGGTGGACACACCAATAAACCACGCGCACGCGGCGCTTCTTGGAGGCTTGGAGCACGTTTACGCGACGATCGACTCTTTCCAACCGATCGGTCGCCCCGGAACTCCGGAGGAGATCGCGAACCTTGTTCTCTTTCTCGCTTCCGACGAGGCGAGCTTCATGACCGGATCCGTCGTCCTCATCGACGGCGGTATGACCGCCCAGTAGCGGGCGGGCACGCTGTAGCCGCCGTGCCAGGAGAGTTTTATATTGCCTGAGTCACTAAACGTAATCGAGCCCGCCACGGAGGCGGTGCTCGAAGAAGTTCCCCGCGCGGGCACGGTCGAGATCGACGAAGCCGTCGCCCGCGCGAGGGGGGCTTTCCCAGCCTGGCGCGCGCTCGCCCCAGCGGCGCGCGCCGAGCACATGCGCTCGCTCGTTACCGTGCTAGAGGCGAACCTCGACGAGCTTGCACTGCTCGAGGCCCGCAACGCCGGCAAGCCGATCGGCGACGCGCGGGGCGAAATGGGAATGGTGGTCGAGACCTTCCGCTATTACGCCGGAGCGCCCGAGCGCCTGCTCGGCGAGACGATTCCGGTCTCCGGCGGACAGGCGTTCACGGTGCGCGAGCCACTCGGCGTCGTCGGCCTGATCGTGCCGTGGAACTTCCCCCTGACGATCGCCGCCTGGAAGCTCGCACCGGCGATCGCCGCCGGCAACACAGCTGTGCTCAAACCCGCCGAGTTGACACCCCTCACCGCGATTCGCTTCGCGCGGCTTGCGCTCGAGGCGGGGATCCCCGAAGGCGTCATCAACGTGGTTGCCGGGCCGGGCTCGACCGTCGGTCGCCACCTCGTCGAGCACCCCGACGTCGCGAAGATAGCCTTCACCGGATCGACCGTGGTCGGCCGCGACATCGCCGCCCGTGCGGCCACCACGATCAAGCGCGTCACGCTCGAGCTGGGCGGCAAGTCCGCGAACATCGTCTTCGCCGATGCCGACCTCGAGCGCGCCGCCGCCGCGGCACCCGGCGGCGCCTTCGGCAACGCCGGCCAGGACTGTTGCGCGCGCTCCCGGATCCTTGTTGAGGAATCGGCGCTGGAGCGCTTCATGGGACTGCTCGAGGAGCACGTCACGGCGATTCGGGTCGGTGATCCGCTCGACCCGAACACCGAGATGGGGCCACTGATCTCCGCCGGCCAGCGCGAGAGCGTCGCGTCCTTCCTCGCCGACGGCGAGCCGGTCGCGTTCGCCGGTAGCGCGCCAGACGGTCCCGGGTACTGGTTCGCGCCGACCGTGCTCGGGCCAGTGGCGCGCGGGTCGCGCGTCGCGCGTGAGGAGGTCTTCGGACCGATCGTCGCCGTCATGCCGTTCAAGGACGAGGAGGACGCGGTCGCGCTCGCCAACGACACGATCTATGGCCTCTCGGGGTCGATCTGGACACGCGACGGAGCCCGCGCGCTGCGCGTCGCGCGCGCCGTCGATAGCGGCGTTCTGTCGATCAACTCCAATACCTCGGTGCGCGTCGCGACGCCTTTCGGCGGCTTCAAGCAGTCTGGCTACGGGCGTGAGCTCGGCCCGCACGCGCTCGACGCCTACACCGAGGTCAAATCGATCTACTACGCAACGTCATGAGGCTCGAAGGAAAAGTCGCGGTCGTCACAGGCGCCTCCGGCGGCATCGGCGCCGCCACGGTCGAGCTCTTCCAGCGCGAGGGTGCGAAGGTTGTCGGCGTCGATCTGCTGGCGGATACGCCGGGCGATCTGGCACTCACCGTCGACGTCACAGACGAGCAGCAGGTCAGCGAGATGTACCAGCGTGCCCACGCGGAGTTCGGGCGAATCGACGTGCTGTTCAACAACGCCGGGATCTCGCCGAGCGAGGACGCGTCAGTGCTCGAGACCTCAGTCGAGATCTACCAGCGCGTGCAGGACGTCAACCTCAAAAGCGTCTTCCTCTGCTGCAAGCACGGCATCCCGCATCTGCTCGAAAATGACCCGCCCGGCGGCTCGGTCATAAACACCGCCTCGTTTGTCGCCGTGATGGGGGCTGCTACATCGCAGATCTCCTACACCGCCTCGAAGGGCGGGGTGCTGGCACTGACGCGTGAGCTCGGCGTCGAGTTCGCACGCAGCGGCGTGCGCGTCAACGCGCTCTGCCCCGGACCGATCGATACGCCGTTGCTGCGGGAGTTGTTCGCGAAGGACCCCGAGCGCGCGGCCCGTCGCCTCGTTCACGTGCCGATGGGCCGCTTCGGTCTGCCCGAAGAGATCGCTGCCGGGGCGCTCTTTCTCGCCAGCGACGAGTCGAGCTTTGTCACCGCCTCGACCTTCCTGCTCGACGGCGGCATCTCGGGCGCGTATACAACTCCGTTGTAGCTACCGCGCGACCACCGCTGTGGTGGGTCGGCGGGGCGCGTCGTCAGGTCGCAGAGAACGTTCAGGCGGCGACGGTGGCGCCTTGTTGATCCATCCGTTGAGCGCATCGGCGAGTACTTCCGCATCGACGGGCTTGGATAGGTAGTCGTCCATGCCAGCTTGGATGCAGCGTTCGCGATCACCGGCCACCGTGTGCGCCGTCAGTGCAATGACGGGCGTGTGGCGGTTCGTGCCTTCGCGTCGGCGCAGCTCTCGAGTAGCGTCGTAGCCGTCCAGTTCGGGCATCTGGCAGTCCATCAGCACAGCGTCGTAGTGGCGAATGGTGAGCGCGTCGAGTGCTTCGCGACCGTCGGCCACAACATGCGCGTGAAAGCCGCAGCGTTCCAACAGGCGTCGCGCGACGAGCTGGTTGACCGGGCTGTCCTCGGCGACCAGAATCGTCGGCGCGTTGGCGACCAGCGTGGCGGGCATGCGATGTTTGCGCGCCGTCGGGACGACTAGAGCGTCGCTGGCTGCCGGCAGCTGCAGTTCGAACCAAAACTTACTGCCGCGTCCCGGCTCGCTTTCGGCGCCGATCGTTCCGCCCATCAGCTCGGTGAGCTCCTTGGCGATCGCGAGCCCGAGGCCGGTGCCGCCATAGCGGCGCGTCGTAGAGGCGTCAGCCTGCGTGAACGGCTCGAAGATGTGGCCCATGGTCTGAGCGTCGACGCCGATGCCGGTGTCGCTCACCTCGCAGCGGATCGTCATCGCGTGCTCAGGTGCCGGTCGCGCGCTGACGCGCACGACCACCGCGCCTCGGTGTGTGAACTTGACCGCGTTTGCGACCAGGTTCAGCAGTACCTGCCCCACGCGTCGAGCGTCGCCCTCGACGTTCGCCTCGACGTTCCCCTCGATCTCGATCTCCAGTGCGAGCCCCTTGGCTTGAGCTTCGAAACGCGCGCCGGCGCAAGTCCGCTCGATCGTCTCACGCAGGTCGAACGCGCCGATCTCCAGCTTGACCGACCCTGCTTCGAGCTTTTCGATGTCGAGCACATCGTTGATGATCGCCAGCATGTGCTGACCAGAACGGGCGGCCTGTTCGCCGTATTCGCGCTGATCGGTCGTCAGCGGAGTGTCGAGCAGCACGTCGATCATGCCGATCACGCCGTTCATCGGCGTTCGCAGCTCATGACTGACGTTAGCCAGAAACACGGACCTCAAGTTCGAGCGCAGCACACTCTCGGTCAGAGCAGCGCTCTCGAGTGCGAGGCCAACCTGGGCTGCGAGCAACTCGAGGCTGCTACGCGTGGAAGTAGAGGTGCCCGAGGCGTCAAGCAGTGCGACTGCGCCGACAAGTAGCCCCTGGGCAAGAATCGGCACGAGCAACGTCGGCGTAACGCCGAGGTCGTGGCCAAGCGTCGCGGGTGCGCTGGGTATCTCGATCGCGCTACGCCGCAGGAGTTGATCGAGAACGCCCTCGGGTAGCGACGCCAGCGCGAGCCGCAGCTCCTCGCCACCGCGCGGGTCTGCGCCGGTCAGCCATTCTTCGCCGTCGCGCCGTTCGAGTTGGAGCACGGTCGACTGAGCGGCAGTGCCCGCGAGCAGGCCAGCCGCATCCTGCGCGGCTCGCACGATCTCGGGCGTACGGGTGGCAGTGACGAAGGCGTCAGAGGCCCGGCGCATCGTGCGCTCGCGCTCCAAAGTGGCTCCCTGGGCGCGCGCCAGCCCGATCATCCGAGCGATAACCAGCGCGAATAGCGCGATCGCCGTGGCGCCGGCAACGATGATGTCCGAGCCGGCGTCGCCAGTGGCGGCCTCGAAGACGATGATCACGGGCGCGATCAACGCTGCTCCGGCGATCGTGAGAATCCGCTGGGAGGTAAGGCTCAGCTTCCGCTCGGCCGCCTCCGCGACGGTTGTCATCGACGGGTGTAGCGCCGCGGCGCCGAAGAGCAGGTGGGCCGCGATCCATCCCGCGCTGAGCAGGGTCCCGATGCCGTGGACGCCGTGGAGCAGGCTCCAGCCGTACGCCGCGTCGCTGACGAGGACGGCGACGAGCGCAAAGATCACCATGAAGTAGGCGAGGCTGCGCCGCCCCGGGCCGACGGCTAGCCGCACCGCCACGCCGAGTACGAGGATGTCCGAGAGCGGATAGGCGATCGCGACGAGCTTCGTTCCCAGTGGGAGCGCGCCGTTTTGAGCCAAGGGTGCGATCAGGTAGATCCACGACAGGAGCGCGAGGCCGACCGTGACGATCGCCGAGTCGATCAGGCTAGCCCAGTCGCGGCCCGGGTTACGCCGGCGGATGAGCAGCAGCAGTCCGGCGACCGTGACGGGGTAGCAGGAGAGGTAGAACACATCGGCAGCAGACGTGGTAGGCAGCGCCTCGCCGAACAGCGCCTGGTAGTTGTAGGCGAGCACGTCGCCTCCGACGAACAGGATCTGGCCGATTGCGAGCACGTACCACGCCCAGCGTGCGCTCGGGCGGTTCACGCGAATGCCGACGAACATCGCGACGACGCCGCTGAAACCGATCGCGTTGTACACCGGCCCGTCGTTGAGGAGCCCCGCTAGGTAGGCGGCCGTGAGGGGCGCGATGAGCGCCAGATATAGCCACCATGCGTGGCGCCGGACGCGCATCTCGGTTTTTGGAAACTGCTCGCGTGGCAGACTTTTATGTGCTGCCTACAGCACCTATCGACAGCGGAAGGCGCTAACGCGAGCAGCCCTCCGCGCTAAGTGTCGCCAGCGACGCTACGGACAAGTCCGTTTGACTCGTCACGGGTCGCTCGGCAAGCCGACTGCGGTTCGGGCGCCTGGTTCTCGCTCGTCGTGACAGCGTCCAGAACCGCGCCCGGGCGGGGCGACTTTGGTGTCACAGCGGTCGCGGGCGAGACGGCCGCGCGCTCGCGAGCGGATATATGGTCCCCACGTGCGCGTTCTGGTGCTCGGTGCCGGGTTTGGTGGCTTGGAGTTGACGACCAGGCTTTCCGAGGAGTTTGGCGATGGCGTTGAGATCGTGTTGATCGATCAGAGCGACGCATTTGTGTTCGGGTTCTCGAAGCTCGATGTGATGTTCGGTCGTGCGCTTCCCGCGGGAGTCCGTCATCCGTATCGCGACGTGGTCAAGCCGGGGGTGAGGTCGTCCAGACGCGCGTGCGGTCGATCGATCCGATCGCCAAGCGCGTGGAGACCGATGCTGGTGCGTTTGAGTGCGAGATCCTTGTGGCCGCGCTTGGCGCGGACCTGGATCCGGCCGCGACGCCTGGTCTCGCAGAGGCAGGTCAGGACTTCTACAGCGTCGCCGGCGCGTTCGCCGCGCGCGACGTGCTCGCTGGTTTTGAGGGCGGTCGCGTGATCGTCGGTGTGCTGTCGACGCCGTTCAAGTGTCCGCCAGCACCCAGCGAGACAGCGCTGATGCTTCACGACCAGCTCGTGAAGCGCGGGCTTCGTGAGCGCTCGGAGATCTCGCTCGTCATGAATTTCGGCCGCCCGATCCCGCCATCACCGGAGGCGTCCGATCTGCTGGAGGGCGTGTTCGCCGAACGGGGTATCGCCTGGCACCCGCGGCGAGAGGTGTGTGAGCTCGACCCATCCACAAAGACCGCGACGCTGCGGGATGGCGGCGAATTGCCATTCGACCTATTCCTCGCCGTCCCGATCCATCGTGCCCCGGCGGTGGTGCTCGAATCGGGGATGGCGGTCGACGGCTGGATTCCGGTCAACCCGTTGACGCTCGAGACGACGTTTGACGGTGTGTACGCGGTCGGCGACGTGGCCGCGGTTGGCACACCACGGGCCGGCGTGTTCGCCGAAGGCCAGGCCGCGGTGGCGGCCGAGCACATTGCCGCTCGCATCAAGGGCACGACCAGCGACGCCGAGTATGGTGGTCGCGGCGTCTGCTACCTGGAGATGGGCGACGGTCAGATCGCGCTCGTCGACGTCACCTTCTTTGGCGACAAGCGCGTCGGACAGTTGGTGGGGCCCTCCGAGGCATATGCACAAGAAAAGATCGAGTTCGGCCAGAGCCGAATCAAGCGCTGGTTCGGCCGCGATTGGAAGGCAGCGTGATCCAGCAGCCGGCAACGAAGCCAGGCGCGGCGGTGACCAGCGCCCTCAGCTCTTCACGAAGTGAGCGTCGACCGAGAGCTTAGAACAGGCTTTCCTGCGGTGCCCGCGTCGGCTTGAGCGCGGGCGCACCAGGCTCTGCCATTCGCCAAGAACCACGTTTACGGACCAGAGCGGCGAGCCGTTGACGCTCCTCCTTCGGTGCATAGGCGCCACGGCGGTATAGGCGCTCATAGCGCTCGACGAGGTCCGGCCGCTGCTCGCGCACCCAGCTCACAAAGATCTCCTTGACCTCGCCGCGCAGATGCAGGGCGAGGCCCCCGATGCTCGTCGCGCCGGCCTCTCTGGCGGCCGCCAGCAAGGGCTCGAGTTGGTGCGGCGCATCGTTGATCCCGGGCATCAGCGGTGCTATCAGCACCCCCGTCGGGATGCCGGCGCGGTTGAGCTCGGCGACCGCTTCGAGACGCGCTCGCGGGTGCGGGGTGTGCGGCTCCGTGGCGCGCCAAGCACGCTCGTCGAGCGTCGGGATCGAGAGGCTCGCGCTGATCTGCGTCCGCGCGGCGATCTCCACCAGCAGCGGCAGGTCGCGCAGCAGTAGCGGCGACTTGGTCAGTACCGAGCACGGGTTCGCGGCGTCGCGTAGCGCCGCCCAGATCCCCTCCATCAGCCGGTAGCGTCCCTCGACCCACTGGTAGGGGTCGGTGTTCGTGCCGAGCGCCACGTGCTCGCCCTGCCACGAGCGGCGGGCGAGCTCCGCGCGCAGTACCTCCGGCGCGTTTACCTTGACGACGATCTCCCGCTCGAAGTCGCGCCCAGCGTCGAACCCAAGGTAGCTGTGGGTCGGCCGCGCAAAGCAGTAGACGCAGGCGTGACCGCAGCCGCGGTAGGGATTGACGGTCCAGCGGAACGGCATCCGCGACGCGGCCGGCACCCGGTTCAGTACCGACCTGGCATGGACCTCGTGGAAGCGCATGTCGAGCGCCTCCGGTGCATCGAAGTGACGCACCACCGTGTCGCTGTATCCGGGCAGTCGTCCCTGGGACTCGGTGCCGTCGACAAGGCCATTCCAACGCACGAACATATGTTCGCACACAATCCGGGCAAGTAGGTATGCACGACACGTAAGAGGTCGTCGCGCAAATAGCGAATTGCGCGTTGTTTGGGGGGGAGGGGAATGCGCCGCGAGTTGCGAACCACGTAGGTGTGGGCGGTTTCTTGCGTCAAGCGCTGTTCGCCCCGAGCAGCAAGCCGATCTAAGCTGGCGCGAATGGCTACGCCCGAACAGCCACACCCACGAAAGCTGCGCGAGCGCGTGGCGGAGCATTTCAAGCTCATGACGAAGTGGTCCGTAGCCGCACTCGGAGCAAGCGGGGTCTTGGGCTTTCTTGCGGTGAAGCAGGTGGTTATAAATATCGCTAGTTCTTCGCGGCATCACCACTCGGTGTGGTCTTGGGTGGTCGCCGCCCTAGTGTTTCTGCTCATCGGCGAGTTGCTAACGGCTGACGAGGCCCTTGAGCAAAAGCACGCCTCGGACCGAGAGCTAGCCAAGGTGCGGGGGGCGACCTAACAAGGTCCGAGGCAGACGTTAGGGCGCTGCTCATACAGCGAGGCGCCGCAACCCCGATCTCCGTCGCGAACTATGGACCTGGAGATGTTCACATCGGCACAAGTCGGATCGATCCGTCTGCCTCCCCGGTCACGTACGGAGTGCCGGGAGAGCGCTCCGAGGAATCTCCGGTGGCTCAGTTGTCTGGAGCCACGACGGCTGCTCCGCCAGCTGAAGACGTCGCGGCGTCTGCGACTGGTGCGGAGTCGGCGGCGGAAAACGCCGAATCTGGAGAGAGGCGAAACGCTTGATCGTTTATCAGTTTCCCCGCGATTTCCAAAAGCACTGGTGCGGGTGCGACGAACCCGACGTTCACGAAACGGCATTCTCGGAAGGTGCAGTGATCGAGGAGGATCACGCCCATGATCGGCCTTGGCGGAGCCTCCCAGAACATGGCATCGAAGGGGCCGCCAAACGTGCTCGATATGAAGCTGTTAGCTGGTCCGAGGCCAAAGACGGCTGGTCCCCGGATCTCGGTCTTTTCAAAGACGCGACCGGTGAGCCGCAGCGTGTCATTGACCTCCAATGCGGCGCGTACGACTGTGAGGCCGTCGGCGGTGATCTCAGTCTGGGCCATCGCCTTATTCAAGCGGAATCACGGCGCGGGCACCAGAGCGAGCGAATGATACTTGACACACGTACGTGTAGCTGGTATCTTCCTAGGCATGGCAGCACGCAATCGAAACTCACTGGCGCCGGCCGCATCGAGCGAGTCGCAGATGACTTACGCGCGGTTCCTAGAGCTATTCCCCGACAACGACGCGTGCTTGGCGTATCTCAAGGACAAGTTCTTTGCGGACGGGACGGAGTGCCCGAACTGCGGCAAGGCGACCCGCTTTCACAAGCTGTCGGGTCGCTCGGCGTACTCCTGCCAGTACTGCCGCCATCAGGTCTACCCGACGGCGGGAACGATCTTCCACAAGAGCACCGTGAGCTTGCAGCTTTGGTTCTACGGCATCTTTCTAATGTCCTCGACTCGCTGCGGGATCTCGGCCAAGCAGCTGGAGCGCGAGATTGGCGTCACCTACAAAACGGCACACCGCATGTTCAAGCAGATTCGGACCTTGCTCTCGGACGAGGGCGAGCCGATGCTCGACGGCGATGTGGAGGTGGACGAGACGCTGGTCGGCGGCAGGCCGCGAGCGTACGAGACGCGAACGGCTGGCCTGAACCGCTACGGCCAGACATGGCGCAAGACGACGGTGGTCGGGATGGTCGAGCGTGGCGGTCGCGTGCGCGCGCGTGTAACTGCGCATCGCGGATCGCCGGTCCTCAGCCGCACATTGTCCGAGCACGTCCTACCGTCGGCGATGCTCTTTACGGACGAGTACTCGGCCTATCCGAAGATCGGCGAGCGCTATCGAGGGCACAAGCGGATCAAGCACCAGGCCCGCGTCTACGTGGACGGCGATACCCACACGCAGACAATCGAGGGCTTCTTTGGGCTGTTCAAGAATGGCGTGCGCGGCGTCTACCACGCGATCAGCACGACCTACCTGCAGAACTACTTGGACGAGTACAGCTTCCGCTACAACCGACGGTTCAGCGATCAGCCGATGTTTTACGCGATCTTGGATCGGGTCGAGCGGGATCGTCTAGCAGCTCTTTAGAGCGGTTAGACGAGGCGCGGTCGAGGTCGCGCAGGAAGTCGGATTCGGTGTGCTCGGGATCTTGGATCTCGCGCACGTCAGCTGGCGGCGGGGTCGGCTTTAGCTTGGGTGGGCGCTTCCGTTCAGGCATCTATGCGTCGCAGTTGGGGAGTAGGATTTGCGAGACTTGGAGTGACAACAAGTCGGAGGGCCGGGGATTCGAATCCCTCGCTTTACGGGCGCCAGCGGATCTAACTCCGTGTCCGGTTCCAAACCGACAATGCCCTCCAGGTTGTTGTATGGGGTGCCCCCACCGGGAGTTCATGAGGCTCCCGGTGGGGGGCTATGAACCTGTAGTTGGTCCGCGAGGTTTGGACCCTCGCGCCGCAGGTCATTCTCTGGGCTGGCGCCGTTCGCGGCGCTGGCAAGTTGGTATTGGCCGCGCGAGACCTGCCGCAGATAGCCGGCCTTTCGCAGGTCTTGGTGGCGGTTACCGACGGAGTTATGCGTGGGCATGCGCCCGACAAACTGAGGCGACGTGCGCAGAAGGTCCATCACATCGCTTACTCGACGCGGCTGCCCGTCTGAGTAGAGAGTCCGCAGGAACGCGGCGAGCGAAAGCCCGGACCCGTTCCGTAGTCCGCTACGCGCTGGTGGTGGCGGCAAAGCGGGCGCGGTTGGACCGTCGGGTTCGTCCCCGACGAGCGTCTCAAGCCCAGCGACCATTTGGCGCAAGCCCTTCACCTCTCGCTGGAGATCTTGAAACCTTTCAAGTTCAGCCTCGGCTTTGGCGAGCCGTGTTCGGTACTTCCCCAAGAGCTTGGCTTCGCCGGAGTTGGTCATACCCGAAGAATACACGCTACGGTCGGACGGGTTGTGAAACCCATTCTCGGGTTTACACGATTTCTGAAACCACACGCAAAGTAGGGTCTTGGATCCTGACCGCCACGTGACGGTTGGGGATCTTGTCGCCCTGCTGCGCGATCTGGACTCGACGCTACCTGTCACTGTCGAATACGACTGTGGCTGCGCGCAGGGCTGGATTGTGCGCGTGGCGTTGTCCTCCGATCCGACGGACGGCGTGCTCTTGATAGTCGAGTAGGTCTTGAAGTGGGACGATTCTCGCGTGCCAGAGCTGATCGCTCAGATTCGAGCTGCGTCGGTTGCAGGGCTGCATTACCTCGCCCTGATGGGCGCGCTCGCACTCCCCGACATATGCGGTGCTCTTGCATCCGCCAACGGGAAGGCATCCGGGCCAAAATACAGGGCTTGGCTCAAGGCCAATGTTCCCGAGCAGGCGGCGGAGGCCGATGAGATCTACGGCCTGCGGTGTTCGCTGCTTCATCAAGGACAGGCGTTGCCACATGGCAGCATTTTCCCGATCGCGTTTACGTTCCCGCCGCAAATGACGCTCCACAACCTTTCCACGGTCGTCAACGGTCAACAGGTTGGCTGGATGAGTGTGCCCACTTTCGTTGAGGAGGTGACACGCGGCGCTGAGCAGTGGCTCGCGCAGTTTGGCACCACCAATACCGTTGGGCGGAACCTTGAGAAGTTTGCTCGGTATCGGCCAGAAGGATTGCCGCCACACTATGTCGGGGCGCCGGTCATCGCATAACCAGTCGCAGCGGTCTACGTGTTCGATGCTTGCTGCGACCAGACCAGATCAGACTTACGTGTCGTGCATACCTACTTGCCACAATCCGGGTGGCTCGCGCGCTGCCGTTAGGCGGCGGACCGTGAGGAGGGCCACACCAGACTCGAGCGCTCAGCTGGGAACTGATTCATGGCGCAGGTCGCGAGCGGGCGGTGGCGTTTGGCTTAGGACTACCGGTGGTCGGAGCGACCCGTCGTCGCCTCGTTGTCCTGTCGCTCGCGGTTCTGCTGCTCGACTCGAGCGGCGTGCTGCTCGTTGAACTCGCGTCCCTCACGCACGAACTGGAGGAGCAGTTCGAGCTGCGTCTCGGTGTAGCGTCGGTACAGGTTCTCGGAGAGAGCTTCGTGCTCGCTGTAGAAGCGTCCGGCATCGCGTAGCGCCTGCGGCGTTACCTCGACGAGCACACGGCGACGGTCGCTGGCGTCGTGGACGCGGCGTACATAGCCAGCCCGCTCGAGGCGATCGAGCGCGGTGGTCATCGCCCCGCTCGTGAGTCCTGTCGCCTGCGCGAGTCGTCCGGCGCTTACCGAGCCCTCCCGCTCCAGGACATCCAAGCACCGCAGGTCAGTTCGATTTAGGCGGAGTGCATCGGCGACGGCCTGGTCGAAGCGGTCGGTGGCGTTCTGCGAGCGTCGGATCTCGCCGATCAGCTCCTCAAACACCTGCCGCTTATGTCTTGACACTATGATCTCTTGAGACTCAAGATGTATGCTACTGAAGACATTATAGGTGACCGACTAGGAGGCCGGATGGAAGTGGCAATCGACGCGAATGAGCTGATCAAGACCTATCCGCCCGACGTGCGAGCACTCGACGGGCTGAGCCTATCGGTGCAGGCGGGCACGATCTTCGGCCTGCTGGGTCCGAACGGCGCCGGGAAGTCCACGACGGTGCGGGTTCTGACGACGCTCACCCAGCCCGACAGCGGCAGCGCACGAGTCGCCGGGATCGATGTGCTCGCCGATCCTGTCGGGGTGCGCCGCACGATCGGCGTCGTCGGCCAGAAACATGGGGCCGATCCGGAAGCGACCGGCCGCGAGAACCTCGTCCTGCAGGGTGAGTTTCACGGGATCGCCGGCACTCAGCTTCGCCGGCGAGTCACCGACTCGCTCGAGCGCATGGGGCTCGCCGACGCCGCAGACCGCCAGGCCAAGACATACTCCGGTGGCATGCAGCGCCGCCTGGACGTGGCCATGGGACTGCTCCACGGCCCGCAGGTTCTCTTCCTCGACGAGCCCACCACGGGCCTTGACCCCGAGGCGCGCGCCGAGATGTGGCAGGAGATCGAGCGGCTCGCCGGCGAGGAGCAGATGACGATCCTGCTGACCACCCACTACCTCGAAGAGGCTGACCAGCTCGCCTCGCAACTGGCGATCGTCGACCGCGGACGGATCGTCGTCGAAGGGTCACCTACCCAGCTGAAGAACGACCTGCACGGCGACACAATCCAGATCGAGCTCACCGACTCCCACGACGCCAGTGCGCGCGCCGCACTGGACCGGGTCAGCGACCTGACTGACGTGACGCTGGACGGCCGGACGCTACGCGGCCACACCCGCGACGGCGGAGCCGCAATTCCTGCGGTGCTCGCGGCGCTCGACGCCCACGGCGTCAAGGTCGCCTCGGTCACGCTCGCCCGCCCCTCACTCGACGATGTCTACCTGCAGCATGCAGGGCGAACGTTCCACAGAGCCGACACCGCTCACGAGGAGGTCACCGCATGACGGCCCTACGACAGACCTGGCAGGTGAGCCTGCGCGGCACACGCACGCTGATACGCCAGCCCGCATACCTCGGTATCACCCTCGCTCAGCCAATCATCTGGCTACTGCTGTTCGGCGCGCTGTTCAAGGCGATTGCGCGCATTCCAGGATTCCACGGGGGCTCCTACATCAACTTCCTCACGCCCGGCATCGTCGTGATGCTCGCGATCTCCTCGGCCGGCTGGACCGGCATGGGTTTCATCGACGACATCAACGCAGGCGTCATGGACCGCATGCTCGTCTCGCCCGTATGGCGCGGCGCCCTCAATGTTGGCAGCGTCATCTACGCGACGATCACAATCGTCATCCAGACGACGATAATCGTCCTGCTCGCCTGGGCGCTCGGGGCGGACTACAAGGGCGGCATCGGCGGCGTGCTGATCCTCGTCGTGCTCGCCGGCCTCCTTGGCGCGGCGTTCGCCTCCCTTTCCAACGGCCTCGCCGTCCTCGCCCGCCAACGCGAGACACTAATCGGGGCCGTAACAGCAGTGATCCTGCCGCTTACGTTCCTGTCCTCAGCGCTGATGCAGCAGAGCCTCGTGCCGGGCTGGATTCGCACCGTCGCCAAGTTCAACCCCGTCAATTGGGCGGTCGAGGCCGGCCGCTCCGCTGCGATGCAGACGATCAACTGGGGGCTAGTCGGCAGCCGCTTTGCGCTGCTCGCCGCCCTCGCGGTGCTCTGCGCAATCTTCGCCACCCGAGCGTTCGCGAGCTACCAGCGCTCGCTCTGACACTCAAGGCGAGGAGAGCAAAAGTGCGCAACGAAATCGAGCCCACAACCGCTTGGGATGAGTTGCGAGCGTCGGAGACGCTTGTCGCTCCGCTTCTCGTTCGACGAAGGAGACCCTAACCCCCAGTGTCTGCGATCGAGAGCGCCTGGTCCAGGTCCGCCCAGAGGTCCTCGATATCCTCGAGCCCCACACTCAGGCGTAGCAGCCCGGGTGGGACGCGCTCCGGCTCCCATCTAGCTCGGGCCTCGAGCGTCGAAGTGACGCCGCCGAGGCTGGTCGCGTTCTCGATCAACTTCAGCGATCGCTCGACAGACGCGGCGTGGTCGGCGTCGGCGACATCGAAGCTGAGCAAAGGCCCGAACGCGTCGACGTACTTCGCCGCGACGGGATTGTCGAGTCCCGGATAGCGGACGATGCTGACCGCGGCATGTCGCTGTAGCCGCCGCGCGAGCTCGAGTGCCGTGGCGGACTGGCGTGGCACGCGGACAGCGAGCGTCTTCAATCCGCGGAGTAGTAGCCAGGCGGGGTCGGGCGCCGACACGATCCCCGAGGCGGTCCGAAACTCACGCAGGCGCGCCGCGTCGGCTTCGTCGGCACAGATGACCACGCCGAGGATCGCGTCGTGGTGGCCGCCGAGGATCTTAGACGCGCTGTGCAGCACGAAGTCCGCGCCGTGCTCCAGCGGGTGGAGTAAGAGCGGGCTGAGGACCGTGTTGTCGACAGCGACGCGCGCGCCGTTCGCCCGCGCGGTTTCGACCGCGGCGTCGAGGTCCGGGAAGGTGAGCATAGGGTTCGAGCACGGCTCGAGCCAGACGAGGTCCGCGGTTGGCGGTGACGCTGTTTGATCGAACACTGTCGTCTTTAGCCCCCACCGGGAGAGCTCGCCAGCCAACATCCCGTAGGTCCCGTAATAGCCGCCGTCGGCGACGGCGACCGTCGCTCCGGGATCCAGGAGCGCGAGGGCAAGCGATGTAATGGCGCCCATTCCGGACGGGAAGAGCACCGCGTATCCGCCGTCCAGCTCCCCTAATAGCCGCTCGGCGTCAAGCCCGACGGGATGCGCGGCGCGCTGGTAGTAGAACGGGCCGGGTTCGCCGCGGTCGAAGGGATGGATTGTTGCGCGCTGCACGGCTGGCGTCTGCCCCATCGCGAGCAGCGTTTTCTCGTCCATGTCTCGCAGCATAAGTCCCGCACCGGTGACCTGGGCACGGCGGAGGAAGGATTCGAACCTTCGAAGGCAGAGCCAACGGATTCACAGTGTCGGCTCACTTCGTCCTCTCAAGTGCTTTAAGGTCTCTCACGCGGATGCTCTCCACGGAACTTCGCGATGACGGCATCCTCGTCAACGCGGTCTGCCCGGGCTGGGTCGCGACCGACATGGGCGGTCCGGGCGGACGCCCGGTCGCCGATGGCGCAGCTAGTGTGACTTGGGCGGTCGAGCTCCCAGATGGCGGCCCGACTGGCGGATTCTTCTGTGGCGGCCGGCCGCTGCCGTGGTGAGCACGAGCGAACCGACAGCGCCCTCGGCCGAGCCGCTTGCCGACGAGCCGGGCGATGCGGAGCGCCTTACGAGCCCTGTCGAGTTGCTCTGGGATCTCGTCTTCGTCTTCGCCGTCACACAGGTCACGACGCTGCTCGCGCACGACCTCTCCTGGAGTGGTCTCGGACACGCGTCGCTTGTGCTTGCGCTGATCTGGTGGGCCTGGTCGGCGTTCGTCTGGGCCGCAAACGCCCACGATGCAGACTCGGTGACGGTGCGCGCGACGCTACTGCCCGCACTTCTTCTCATCTTCATTGTCGGTCTCGCAATCCCCCGCGCTTTCGCTAGCGACGCGCTCCTGTTCGCGGCGACATATGCCGGGGTGCGCTTCATGCACCTCGCGCTCTACGCCGACGCGTCGCGACGTGGACAGGCGTCGTGGCAGGCGATCTCCGGCTTCGCAGTCACGGTCACGATCGGTATGGCGCTACTGATCGTCGGCGCGCTACTCGATAACACTGCGCGCATCACGGCGTGGACGATCGCCGTCGCAATCGATTATGCCGGCCCCGCGTGGCTGACGCGCGAGCGGCTGCGTGGCCTGCAGGAGATCGCCGTCGCGCACTTCGCCGAGCGCTACGGCACGTTCGTGATCATCTGCCTCGGCGAGTCGATCGCCGCGATCGGCCTCGGCGCTAGCGGCCAAACGGTCGATATTCGGCTGCTCGCAACGGTCGGCTTGGGACTGCTGATCACAATCGGCCTGTGGTGGACCTACTTCGACCAGTTCGCGAGCGACGCCGCGGCGCAACTCCGGGAGCGCGACGAGCCAGTCCTCGCAGCAGCCGACGGCTACAGCTACCTACACCTCGTGCTGATCGCCGGCATCATCCTGTTCGCCGTCGGCATGCGACTCGCCACGCACCACCCCGATGATCCGCTCGCCAGCACGCCGCGGCTCGCGCTATGCAGCGGCGTCGCCCTCTATCTCGTCGGACACACAGCGTTTCGCGCACGCATGACCGGGAGCGTCGGATACGCGAAACTCGTAGCCGCCGCAGCGATCCTTGTAATCGCTGCACTCGGCGGTGACCTCGAGCCGTGGTCAGTCGCCGCAGCCGTCACCGGCGCCCTCACCCTGCTCTGCCTATATGACACCAACGCTGAGCGACTGCCACCAGCGCGCGACGTCTCCGCCTAGGCCCAAGCTAGCTCCGTCGCTATCACTCCCCGCGCTCCGGCACTACTGCCTGAGACTGACGCTTGACGCTCCCGCGTTGGGCGACCAACGGGTCTGAGGCGCGGCACCGGGAGCGCTCCCGTTTGACCAGCGGCGAGCGGGCGCGCGCCGATCCTCAACCGACAAGCTCGGACGTCCAACTCAAGCCTGTCGCTGGTCTCGCTAGGCGCCTCGTTATCTGCGCAACGCAGGCACTGCGCATGGCGGGGGAAGGATTCGAACCTTCGAAGGCAGAGCCAACGGATTTACAGTCCGTCCCCTTTGACCGCTCGGGAACCCCGCCGCGAGCGGTCGGAGTCTAGCGTCAGGAGGCGTCCCGCAGGCGCTGAGCCTCGGGTAGTAGCTCGAGCTTCTTGAGTGTGTGATTCTCGATCTGGCGGATCCGCTCGCGCGTCACGTTGAACGCTTGGCCGACCTCCTCGAGGGTCCGCGGCCGCCCGCCCGTGAGGCCGAAGCGCATCTCGATGACCTCACGCTCGCGTCGTGGCAGCACCGAGAGCGCGCGGCAGACGTTCTCGCTGCGGATGCTCCGCGCGGCGAGCTCGAAGGGCGACTCAGCCGACTGGTCCTCGACGAAATCGCCGAGCGCCGAGTCCTCCTCGTCACCGAGCGGCTTCTCGAGCGAGACCGGTTGCTGAGCCAAGCGCAAAACCTCGCGCACCTCGCGCGCCGAGCAGTCGAGCTCTGTCGCGACTTCGTCCATCGTTGGCTCGCGTCCGAGCTCCTGCACGAGCAGGCGCTCAACCTGGATCACCTTGTTGAGCTTCTCCACCATGTGCACCGGCATGCGAATGGTGCGGCCCTTATCGGCGATTGCGCGCGTCACGGACTGGCGGATCCACCATGTCGCGTAGGTCGAGAACTTGTAGCCGCGCCGGTGGTCGAACTTCTCGACGGCGCGGATCAAGCCGAGCGAGCCCTCTTGGATGAGGTCGAGAAACGAGAGGCCACGGCCGAGGTAGCGCTTGGCGATCGAGACGACGAGGCGGAGGTTGGCTTCAACCATCTGCTGTTTGGCGACGCCGTCTCCGCGTTCGATGCGCTTTGCCAGCGCGACCTCCTCTTGACCAGAAAGCAGCGCGACGCGTCCGATTGCTCGGAGGTAGAGGCGAAGCGAGTCGAGGCTCGGCTCGACCGAGAGGTCGAGCTCGACTTTCGGCTCCGGCAGCTCAGCTTCGTCGGTGTCGAGCGCGGCCGGACTCTCTAGGTCGCTAACGGCTCCGCCGTCGGTCTCGAGCAGCTCGATTCCGTGTTCTTCGAGGTAGGCGTAGAGCTCGCGTACCTGCGCTCTGGAGACATCGAGGTCGTCGAGCGCAGCAACAACGCTCGCCAGCGTCACGTAGCCACGCTCGTGGCCCTCAGCAATCAGCCCTGCCAGCTCATCGGCGTTGACGATCCCCGGCTCGACCGGTACCGACGTTTCGTCGGTGGGCGACGCAACCGCAAGCAGAACCTGCATTTGGTCCCTCCTCTCCTAACGTCGCGGCCTCCTCAGCGACCCCGACGCGGGAGATTGATAGCACAGACGAGGCCAACGGAGTAGGCGGCGGTGCGGCCCTCGCTAGGCTGCATAGACCGCTGATGGCAAACCGCACCACCACGACCCGCGTTCCCGATGTCCAGGCCCAGGCGCCGAGCGTGGCGATCGGTCTCTCACGCGTTGGCGTGACGGGCGTCGAAAAGGTCATTCGCATCCGCCACGCCGGGGTCGAGCAGCTGTTCTCCGCGCAAATCGAGTGCTTCGTCGATCTCGGCCTCGACCAGAAGGGCGCCCACATGTCGCGCTTTGAGGAGGTCATCAACGAGGCGATCGGCGAGGTGATCCTCGGCGAGTCCGGCTTCCGCGCCGAGCTACTCGCCGAGCACATCGCTGAGCTGGTGCGCTCGCGCCAGCACGCATTGCGTGCCGAGGTGACGATCGCTGCGCGATACCCCGAGCACCGGCCGGCGCCTGTCTCGGGCGTCAACACGCAGGAGATCTACACGCTGTTCGGCATCGCGGTCGCTTCCGCACACGGCACGCGCCGGGTTGTAGGCGTCGCCGCCCAGGGAATGACCGCGTGCCCCTGCGCGCAGGAGCTCGTTGCGGCCGGCGCGCGCGAGCGGCTCGACGAGGATGGTTTCAGCGACGGCGAGATCGAGCGGATCCTCGAAGCTGTGCCGGTCGCGACGCACAACCAGCGCGGGCTCGGGACGTTGTACATCGGAGCGACCGAGCGGGGGACGCTCGAGATCGATGCGCTAACGCTGCTCACGATCGTCGAGAACGCGATGTCCTCGGAGATCTACGAGCTGATGAAGCGCGTCGATGAAGTGGCCGTCGTCGAGAAGGCGCACCGCCGACCACGCTTCGTTGAGGACTGTGTGCGCGAGATGATCCGGGGTGTCCTCGACGATCTTTCAGAGCTTCCTGATGAGGCGTTCGTCTCAGCCCGCCAGGAAAACCTCGAGTCGATCCATCAGCACAATGTCCTGGCCGAGCGCCAGGGCACTCTTGGCGAGCTTCGTGACGAGCTGAGAAGCGGTCAGCATTCGCTTGCGCACACCACGATGCGCCAGTGGCTCGACGCCTGAGGCGCGCGGTCGACTCAGCTAGCAAGGTGCGCACGCTTCGGCCGGGGTCGGCCGCATTCGCGATATCGTTGATATCGTGATATCGTCGCGCCATGCCACGTGACACTTTTCGTGCCGTCGAGGGCGATACGGCCGCACTCTTCGTGCGGATTCCAGTCGCGCAGGCGCGCGCGCTCGATCGCCTCGCATTCGAGTCGCGTCGGGCCAAGCAGGCGGTCGTGTCCGAGTTACTGTCGCGCTATTTCAGCGAGGCTCCGGCCGAGGAGCGGCGCCGCGTAACGATCGAGACGCAAGACGATGGCGGGCTTGTGGTTGGCCACCACGCGTTCCGGGCCTTCGAGGCCGACGTGCTCACGCTCGAGGAGGTCGCCGAGCTGCTGGCCGTCGAGCCGGCGCTGATCGAGCAACTCGCCGAGGATGGTGAGTTGCCAGGGAGGCGAATCGGTCAGGCGTGGCGCTTTGCGCGCAGCGCCGTCCTCGGCTGGCTCGCCGGCACTTCCGTGATCGAGCCGACGCCAAGCGACCGATAGGGTTCGTCGATGCCCCTGATCCCGACCGTGATCGAGCGCAGTGCGCGCGGCGAACGCGAGTACGACATCTACTCGCGGCTGCTGAACGAGCGGATCATCTTCCTCGGCAGCCCGATCGACGACCAGGTTGCCAACGTCGTCGTGGCGCAGCTGCTGCATCTCGAGTCGGTCGACCCCGACAAGGACGTTTCGCTTTACATCAACTCGCCCGGCGGGTCGGTCTACTCGGGCCTCGCGATCTACGACACGATGAACTTCATCAAGCCCGATGTAGCGACGATGTGCGTCGGAATCGCAATGTCCGCGGCGTCGCTGCTGCTCACCGGCGGGGCGCACGGTAAGCGCTCGGCGCTGCCCAACAGCCGGATCCTCATGCATCAGCCTTCCGCGGGCTTCGACGGCCAGGCGACCGACATCGAGATCCACGCCCGCGAGATCATCAACCTGCGCGCGCGGATCGACGAGATCTATGCCAAGCACACTGGCAAGGCGGTCGAGGAGGTCCACAAGGACATGGAGCGCGACCGCTTCTTCAAGGCAGACGAGGCTGCCGAGTACGGCCTGATCGATCGCGTGCTGAGCCCCCACTGAGCGCACGCCGGCGCGCGCGCCGAGGAATCGTGCTGCCAAGCACGAAGCTGGCTAAGCGATGAGGCAACTCACCCGTCCTGAGCGGCTCGCCCTCGTGGCTGTCTGCCTGGTGGCAGCGATCGCTGGCGTTGCCCACTACGCGAGCTGGTCGGCGGTCGGGACGTTCGCGATCGCCGCGATCGCGCTTGCAGGTCTGGCCTGGATTGTCTCGCTTGCCACGGAGCAGGTTGGCGAACACATCGGCCCGTCAGCGACGGGCTTGCTGCAGGCAAGCGTTGGCAACCTGCCGGAGCTCTTCGTTGTCATCTTCGCCCTGCGCGCCGGGGAGCAGGTTGTCGCCCAAAGCGCGATCGTAGGCTCGCTGTTTGCCAACTCGCTGCTCGTGCTCGGCTTCGTGCTCATCGTCGGCGCGCACGTCGGCGAGGGGCGGGTGATGCGTTTTCAGCCGAAAATCCCCAAGGACGCGGCAACTCTCCTGTTCGTCTGCCTGTTCATCATCGTCCTCGTCGGCCTGTCGCTGTCCGCCGGCGATCCGGCCAGTCATCACGTCAAGGCGATCTCGGCGATTGCCGCGCTGCTACTGCTGAGCGTCTATCTCGCCTGGGTCGTGCCCGAGGTCCGCAATGCAGCTCGACCGGAGGCGCCGGCGCCGCGCATCGGGCTCGCGCTGGCACTGGCACTGCTCGTGCTCGGCGGTGTCGGCGCGGGCTTCGTCTCGGATTGGTTCATCGGCGCGCTCAAGCCCGCGATCGCACAGCTGCACCTCTCGCAGGCCTTTACCGGTCTGGTCATCGTCGCGATCGCCGGCAATGCGGTGGAGCACCTCGTCGGTGTGCGGCTCGCAGCCAAGGGCAAGTCCGATCTTGCGGTCACCGTCGTCGTCAGCTCGGTCGCGCAGATCGCAGCGTTCCTCTTCCCGCTGCTCGTGCTCGTCTCGCTGACGCTGAGCACCACGCTGACCTTCGCGCTGCCGCCGATCTATATCGGTGCGCTCGCCGTCAGCGCTGTAACGGTCTGGTTGATCACCGAGGACGGCGAAGGGCGCGCCTACGAGGGTTGGGCGCTCGTTGTTATCTATGCGATCCTGGCCGTCATCACCCTCTATGAGTAGCGCGCGCTTGCACTGGCCTCATCGGCGGATTTACCGCCTGCTCGGCGGCGTGCTCGCGCTCGGCCTCGCCGCAGCGGTTACAGCGGTAGTGCTTAGCGGCGGCGCGACAGGCGCAGCCCACTTTCCGCGCCACCTCGACCGGAGCACCACCTACGTGGCCGAGGCTCCAGACCCGCTCGCGGCCGACAGCTATCCCGAGCCGGCGGGCGCCCCGGCACACGCCAACGCGGCGGCGCCGCGCGCCGCGGCACGTGAGGCGTTCATCAGCCCCGGCGCTCCGAGCAACCAGCAGGTGCTCGCCGAGCTGCGCGAGGAGCAGCAGCTCGAGAAGTCCGAGTCCAAATCGGACCCCGGTGCGAGCGTCAACGCGGTGAGCGGCAAGGCGACGCCGTCGCCCGGCCTACCGGTACAGATCCAGGAAGTGATCGCCGGCGGCAACGCAATCGCCGACTTCCCCTACGTCTATGGCGGCGGGCACCGCTCGTTCATCGACGACGCTTACGACTGCTCGGGGTCGGTCAGCTACGCGCTCGCCGCCGGCGGACTGATCAACGCGCCGGAAACCTCCGGCCAGCTCAAAAGCTGGGGGGCGCCCGGACCGGGCCGCTACCTCACCGTGTTCGCCACGGTCGGGCACACGTTCATCTGGGTTGACGGCCTGTGGTTTGACACCGCGGGCCGCGCCGGTCCCTACAGCACACGCTGGCTGACCGCGCGACCCTCGCTGGTTGGGTACGTCGAGCGCCATTACCCAGGACTCTGAAAAGTCCCGCGGTGTGGGCGCAACGCCCTCCCCTTCTAGCCGCGCAGCAAACCGCTGATGACCGCTCCGGCGACGCCGCCACTGGCGGCTGCGGCCGCGGTGTTGCCGCCCCCTGCTTCGGACTCGAACGGCTCGACGTAGAGCGTTTGGATCGCCAGCTTGCCGGGTCCCGTGAAGCGGTTCCAAGTGAGCTTGTGGTCACCGGCGAACATGCCGCTCTTCAGTCCGATCGAGTGCGACTCGAGCGACACGCTCGGATCCTTGTAGAGCCAGCCGCCGGCCTCCACATCGATCTCCTCGCCGCTGTCGAGCTCGAGCTCGAAGACGTTGCCCTGCCCGGAGATCCACACGACCGCGTCCGCGTCCTTGGCATGGAACTTGTCGATGAAGATTCCCGAGCCACCGAGCAGCATGTTGCGTACGCCCTTGACGCGCTCAAAGCTGTACTCGATGTTGTCGGTGGCGGCGAGGAAGTGATGCTCGCGGACGTTGACCTCCTGCCCCCGGGCGAGGTGCAGCGGGATGCACTGACCGGGCCAGTCGCGCGAGAAGGCGATCCGCCCGGAGCCGGCGGTCCTGGTGATGAAGAAGTCGAGCCCGGCGATCTTGCGCTTGACGCCGCCGGGCAGCTTGCGCAGTTCGATGTTGACGCCATGTTCCTTCCACAACAGGGTGTGGTGCTCAAACATCACGGCCTGGCCTGACACCTCGATTTGCAGTTCCGGAACGAGCGCGCCGCGCAGGTGGTATGTAACTCCGGCGAACGTTTCGTCGGTGATCTCGATCTTGATCGGCTCGGGTAGCTTCATCACGGTTCCCCTCGGTGCTCGGCGTGTGGCCTGGACGCGGCGCACGATACTCCGAAGCCGCGCGCGCGAGCGTGCGTCGCGCGCCGAATTGAGCGAACCACTACACTCAGACTCCCTCGCGCCGTGGCGGGGTTTTTCCTTGCCCGGCGCCAGAAGCTCATCCCGACCCTGGAAGACTCATGGCCCGCGGAGACGTGCGGATCGCTGTCACCCTCGCATGCGAGGACTGCAAGCGTCGCAACTATCAGACGAATAAGAGCAAGCGCAACAACCCCGATCGCATCACTCTGGCGAAGTACTGTCGCTGGTGTCGACGCCACACCAGCCATCGGGAGACGCGTTAGCTCCCGGTGCCGTGGCACGTGACCGCAAGCGCAACCGTAGTAGCGGCCGGCCCAGGCAGCCTGCCGACCGGACCCCGCCATCAGGCGGCGGCGGCTTTGCCCTGCCTGAAGGAGGCGATGGGCCCGAGTTCCCCGGGCTCGAAGCGCTCGAGGGAGATCCGGTGAGCGTAGCCGCGAGTGCTTTTGGCGAGGAGCCTAGCCTCGGCCGTGAGGACCCCACCCTCGGGCCCGGTGCGAGCCCGACTGCGCGGGAGCCCGGTAATCGCGTATTCGTCTTTCTTCGCGGATGTTGGGCTGAGCTGCAGCGTGTGCAGTGGCCCGACCGGCGCCAGGTCGCGCAGGCCACCGGCGTCGTGCTCGGATTTGTCGTCATAGCGGGAGTGTTCCTCGGCATCGCCGATGAGATCTCGCAGAAGATTGTCGACGCGATCCTTTAGCCATGTTCCGCTGGTACGTCGTCAACACCTACTCGGGGCACGAGAAGAAGGTCAAGCAGAACCTCGAGCACCGAATCGTCTCGCTGGGACAGCAGCGGGCCGTGCGCCAGGTTGTGGTGCCGACCGAGGCGGTGTCGGAGATGAAGGACAACCAGAAGATCACAGTCGACAAGCGCACGATGCCCGGCTACGTCCTCGTAAACATGGAGCTGAACGAGGACTCCTGGACGCTCGTCAAAGGCACGCCTGGTGTGACCGGCTTCGTCGGCGCGTCAAACGAGCCGGTCCCGCTGACCCAAATGGAGGTCGACCGGATCCTCAAGAAGGAGGTCGCCGTCGCGACCGGCAGGCCGCGCGCGACGTTCGTGATTGGCGAGTCGGTGAAGGTCATCTCCGGCCCGCTCTCTGACTTTTCCGGCGAGATCTCCGAAATCAATGAGGATGCGGCGCGGCTCAAGGTCCTGGTATCAATCTTTGGCCGCGAGACTCCAGTCGAGGTCGCTTTCGACCAGGTCAAGAAGGTCTAGCAATGGCCAAAAAAGTCCTCACCACGATCAAGCTCCAAGCGCTCGGCGGCGCCGCGTCGCCGGCGCCCCCGGTCGGTCCTGCGCTCGGTCAGCACGGGATCAACATCATGGAATTCTGCAAGGCGTTCAACGCCCAGACCCAGCAAGACGCCGGGACCGTCATTCCGGTGGTTATCACGGTCTATGAGGACCGCTCGTTCACCTTTGTTACAAAGACCCCGCCCGCGGCGGACCTGATTCGCAAGGCGATCGGTCTCGAGAAGGGTTCGAGCGAGCCCCATCGCATCAAGGCCGGGACGATCACGAAGGCCCAGTTGCGCGAGATCGCAAACCAGAAGCTCGAGGACCTCAACGCCAACGACCTCGATGCGGCGACGCAGATCATCGCTGGCACGGCGCGTTCAATGGGTGTGGAGGTGGTTGGCTGATGGCTCAGCACAGCAAGCGCGTCATCGCCGCTCGTTCCGAAATAGACCACGAACGCGAGCACAGCCCGGCCGAGGCCGTGGAGATCGTTAAGCGTCTGGCCCAGGCAAAGTTCGACGAGTCGATCGAGGTGCACATCCGCACCGGCCTCAACGTCCGCCACGCCGACGAGCAGCTCCGCGGGACGGTGGCGCTGCCGAACGGTCTCGGACGCGACGTGACGATCGCCGTCTTCGCTCAGGGCGATGCGGCGCGTGAGGCCGAGCAAGCCGGTGCCGACTTCGTCGGCGCGGAGGATCTGGCCAAGCGCGTCGAGGAAGGTTTCACGGATTTCGATGTTGCGATCGCGACCCCTGACTTGATGCCGCTCGTCGGCCGCCTCGGGCGCGTCCTCGGGCCGCAAGGGAAGATGCCCAACCCCAAGGTCGGGACGGTGACGACCGATGTGCGCAAAGCCGTCGAGGAGGCGAAGGCCGGGAAGGTCGAGTACCGCACCGACCGCACCGCGATCGTCCATCTCGTGATCGGCAAGCGCAGCTTTGAGACGCGTGCGTTGCTCGAGAACTACGCCGCGGTGCTTGAGGAGATCATCCGCGCCAAGCCCTCAGCCGCCAAGGGTCGTTACCTGCGCTCGGTCACGTTTGCCTCGACCCAGGGTCCCGGCGTCAAGGTCGATCCGAGCCGCACTCGTGACATTGTCGAGGAGGCGCAGGCAGCAGCCGCGTAGCTAGCCCCAAGCGTCCAGGCCACCGTAGACCTCCGGCACGTTCCCTTCGGGAGCCTAAGACCGGGATAGGAGCCGTATGAACAAAGACCAGAAAGCTGCGGTGATCGATGAGATCGCCGCCAACATCAGCGACGCAGCGGCGATCTTCGCCGTCGACTATCGCGGCATCAGCGTTGAGCAGGCCCGCGAGCTGCGCGGCCGCCTACGGGAGGCCGACGCGACGCTGCGCGTCGTCAAGAACTCACTCGCCGAGCGCGCTGCAGACAAGGCGGGCGCCGAGCTGATCAAGACACTTCTTCAGGGCCCCACGGCGCTGACGTTCGTGCGCGGCGACGGCGCGGTTGCCGCGAAGTCGCTAGCCGACTTCGCGCGCGCCACGCAGCTGCTCGCGTTCAAGGGCGGCGTGATGGACGGGGCTGCGCTCTCGGCTGCCGAGATGACCGCGATCTCGCGGCTACCTTCGCGCGATGCGCTCTACGGTCAGCTTGTCGGGCTCATCGCATCGCCGGTGGCTGGTCTTGCCCGGGCGCTGAACGCGCTCATCGGCGGCCTCGCTATCGGGCTGGGCGGCGTGCTCGAGCAGAAAGCAGCCTCGGCCCCGTCGAGCTCGCCCGAGCAGAGCACGGCCGCGGAACCGGTGTCGGCTGAGGAGATTGCCGCAGCACCGGCGGTTGCGGCCGAGGAGCCTGAGACCGTCGGGCCGGCGGATCAGGGCAGTGAGGAGGGGCCGGCGGGCGACGGCAGTGACGCGGGGCCCGCGGGCGAGGGCAGTGATGGAGGGCCGGCGAGTGAAGGCAGTGACGACGGTCCAGCGAGCGAAGCTATTGATGAGGAGTCGGCGCCTGAAGCGTCCGGCGACGACGACGAAAAGGAGAATGCGTAATGGCTACGAGTACAGCCGATTGGATTGAGGAGCTGAAGGGCATCTCGGTGCTCGAACTGGCCGAGCGGATCAAGGCGCTCGAAGAGACCTTTGGCGTCTCGGCAACCGCTGTGGCGGCGGCCGCGCCGCAAGCCGGCGGTGCTGGCGGCGGCGAGGAAGAAGCCGAAGAGCAGACCGCGTTCACGGTGGGGCTGGTTGCGGCCGGCGACAAGAAGATCCAAGTCATCAAGGTCGTCCGTGCGGCGACCGGCCTGGGCCTGAAGGAAGCCAAGGCGCTCGTTGACGAGGCGCCGAAGCCGATCCGGGAAGGCATTGATCGCGACGAGGCCAACAAGCTCAAGCAAGAGCTCGAAGAGGCCGGCGCGACCGTCGAGCTGAGCTAGCGAGGTTTCCGCTTAGCGGGGTGAGCGCCGCTCGTTGGGGAGCTGACGCTCGCCTCGCGCTAGCTCCAGCTGGCCCGGTTTGGCGGTTGCAAGTCCTGCAAAATCGCGAAAACTTCGCTACAGTTGCCCGGCCGACCGATAGTCGTAGCCATTCCACGCAGGTCCGCGCCGCGCCACATACGCGGCGTCGAGTGGAGCGGGGTCCGTGAGTGTCGGCAGCCTCCAAGGGGGCGCAGCTTCGCTGTGCTAGATTACTTGGTCTGCGCTTTCGCGCCCTCGTCCGTCTGTCTCTCGACCCCTCAGGAGTCGCATCTTGGCCTCTGCCTACGTCCCTCGGACGCGCCGTAGCTTCGCGCGTCTGAACAAGCCGCTCGACGTCCCCAACCTCATTGACATTCAGCGCCGCTCCTTTGAGTGGCTAACCGTGCCGGCAACCGGCGGTCTGCGCGAGACGATCGACGACATCTCGCCGATCGAGGACTACACGGGCAACCTTGCCGTGCAGTTCGGCGACTTCGTTTTCGACGAGCCCGTGGCATCGATCGAGGAGTGCCGCGAGAAGGACCTCACCTACGCCCGACCGCTCACGGTAACCGTCGCGTTCATCAACCGTGAAACCGGTGAAATCCGCGAGCAGTCGGTGTTCATGGGCGACTTCCCCTGGATGACCGACCGCGGCACGTTCATCATCAACGGCACCGAACGCGTGGTCGTCACCCAGCTGGTGCGTTCACCCGGCGCCTACCTGATGGAGCCGAAGGATCGAGAGAAGCAGGTCTTCGTCGCAAACCTGATGCCGGCACGCGGCTCGTGGCTCGAGCTCGAGATAGACAAGAAGGGCAAGGTCTACGTCCGCATCGACCGCAAGCGCAAGCTGCCGGTGACGGTACTGCTGCGCGCGATGGGCTACGCCTCCGACGAGCAGATCCTCGCTTTGTTCGACAACTCGCACTACATTCGCAACACGATCGACTCGGACACAGAGCAGACCCGCTCGGAAGAAGGCGCGCTGGTTGAGCTGTTCAAGAAGCAGCGTCCCGGCGAGCCGCCCAGTGTCGAGAACGCGCGCGCGCTGCTGAACCAGCTGTTCTTCGACGCCAAGCGCTACGACCTGACGCGCGTCGGTCGCTACAAGCTCAACTCGCGCCTCGGGCTCGACATCGACCTCGACGTGCGCACCCTCACCCACGACGACATCATCGCGCTGGTCAACGAGCTGGTCCTGCTGCCGCGCCGGCTCGGCATGCCCGAGAACCCGGAGGTCGAGATCAAGGACTACGCGGCCGAGGCCGCGAGCATGCCCCGCGAGGCGGTCGCCGAGCACCTCGACGAGTACGAGCACTTTGGCAACCGCCGGCTGCGGACCGTCGGCGAGCTGATCCAGGAGGCCTTCCGTATCGGCCTCTACCGCATGGAGCGCGTGGTGCGCGAGCGGCTGACGACCGAGGACGCCGACACGATCACGCCGCAGACGATCATCAACATCCGGCCGGTGGTCGCGGCGCTGAAGGAGTTCTTCGGCTCCTCGCAGCTCTCGCAGTTCATGGACCAGACGAACTCGCTTGCCGGGCTCACCCACCGCCGCCGCCTGTCGGCGCTCGGCGCCGGCGGCCTGACGCGCGAACGCGCCCCGATCGAGGTGCGCGACGTGCACCCGACGCACTACGGGCGGATGTGCCCGATCGAGACGCCGGAGGGTCCCAACATCGGCCTGATCGGCTCACTCTCCTCCTACGCCGAGGTCTCCGAGCACGGGTTCGTCACGACGCCCTACCGGGTCGTCAAGGACGGCCTGCTAACCGAGGAGATCGTCCATCTCGACGCGACGCAAGAAGAGGAGCAGCTGATCGCTCAAGCCAACACGCCGATCGATGCGAAGACCGGACGGCTGCGCGGCCCGGAGATCCTCTGTCGTACGCAGGCTGGTCAGTACGTGACCGTCGGCCCGCGTGAGGTGGATCTGGTCGACGTCTCGCCGGAGCAGATCTGGTCTGTGGCGACGGCAATGATCCCGTTCCTCGAGCACGACGATGCGAATCGCGCGCTGATGGGCTCGAACATGCAACGCCAGGCGGTTCCGCTGCTGAAGACGGATGCGCCGCTCGTCGGCACCGGCATGGAGCGCCGCGCGGCCCTCGACACCGGCGACGTGTTGCTGGCCGAGCACGCCGGAACGGTCTCGTTTGTCGACGCAACCCAGATCAGCGTGCAGCGCTCCGATGGCACCAGCGACGACTACAAGCTGCAGAAGTTCATGCGCTCAAACCAAGGCACGCTGATCCACCAGAAGCCGCTCGTCGCGAGCGGTCAGAAGGTGGCCAAGGGCGCCGTGCTCGCCGACGGCTCGTCCACCGACCGCGGCGAGATGGCGCTCGGGAAGAACCTGATGGTCGCCTTCATGAGCTGGGAGGGCTACAACTTTGAGGACGCCATCATCCTCTCCAAGCGCCTGGTTCGCGACGACGAGCTGACCTCGATCCACATCGAGGAGTACGAGATCGACGCGCGCACGACCAAGCTCGGCGACGAGGAGATCACCCGCGACATCCCCAACCGCTCGGAGGAGTCGCTGCGCAACCTCGACGACCGCGGCATCGTCCGCGTCGGCGCTGAGGTCGGCTCAGGCGATCTGCTCGTCGGCAAGGTCACGCCCAAGGGCGAGACCGAGCTGACGGCCGAGGAGAAGCTGATCCGTGCGATCTTCAAGGAGAAGGCGCGCGAGGTTCGCGACACCTCGCTGAAGGTGCCCCACGGCGAGGGCGGCGTGGTGATCGACGTGATGATCTTCAGCCGCGACGGAGGCGATGACCTGCCGCCAGGCGTCAACGATCTGGTGCGCGTTTTCGTGGCCAAGAAGCGCAAGATCTCCGAGGGCGACAAGCTCGCCGGACGCCACGGCAACAAGGGCGTCATCTCGAAGATCGTCGACGAGCAGGACATGCCGTTCCTCGAGGACGGCACGCCGGTCGATGTGATCCTCAACCCGCTTGGGGTGCCGAGCCGGATGAACGTCGGTCAGATCCTCGAGACCCACCTCGGCTGGGTCGCCGCCCAAGGCTGGTATGACGATGGCTCGGACGCCTACAAGATCGCCCACCAGAAGGGTGGCAACGGTCGCGTGTACGTCGCCAGCCCGGTGTTCGACGGGGCGACCATCACCGACGTCGACAACGCGCTCGTCTCCTGGCAGGACGACTACCACGGCGCGATCCGCATGGACATCGACAAGAGCCGGCGCACAGGTGAGCAGGCGAGCGGCAAGGTGACGCTCTACAACGGCCGTACCGGTGAGCCCTTCGAGGAGCAGATCACCGTCGGCTACATGTACATCCTCAAGCTGCTGCACCTCGTCGACGACAAGATTCACGCCCGCTCGACCGGACCGTACTCGCTCGTCACCCAGCAACCGCTGGGCGGCAAGGCACAGTTCGGCGGCCAGCGCTTCGGCGAGATGGAGGTCTGGGCGCTCGAGGCCTATGGCGCTGCGTACACGCTGCAGGAGATGCTGACGATCAAGTCCGACGATACCGTCGGTCGTGTCAAGGCCTATGAGGCGATCGTCAAGGGCGAGAACATCGCCGAGCCGTCGATTCCCGAGTCCTTCAAGGTGCTGTTGAAGGAAATGCAGTCGCTGGCGCTGGACGTCAACGTCGTCTCCGAGGAGGGGCAGCGAACGGAGATGCGCGACGAGGACGATGACCTGCTCCGCGCCGCCGAGGAGCTCGGCATCGATCTCTCTGGCGTGCGCGTCGAGGAGGAGATCCCCGAGGGGGTCGAGGCCGCTGAGGGCGCGGCAGAGGCCGGCACCGAGGAAGCGGTCGAAGCAGTCGCCACGCTCGATGACCTCGACGACGTGCCCGACGATCCACTGGAGGTGAGCGATCCGCTCGACATCGGCGATCCACTTGACGTTGCGGATCCGCTCGAGGAGATCGCGCTCGAGGTAAGCCTGGACTCACTGGAACAGGACGAAACGCTGGATGAGGAGACCGAGTGATCGACATCAACAACTTCGACGCGATTGAGATCAGCCTCGCGTCCTCAAAGCAGATCCGGGGCTGGAGTTCCGGTGAGGTAACCAAGCCGGAGACGATCAACTACCGGACGCTCAAGCCGGAGAAGGACGGTCTCTTCTGCGAGCGCATCTTCGGGCCGACGAAGGACTGGGAGTGCTACTGCGGTAAGTACAAGCGCGTCCGCTACAAGGGCATCGTCTGTGAGCGCTGCGGTGTCGAGGTGACGCGTTCCAAGGTGCGCCGCGAGCGCATGGGCCACGTCGACCTCGCCGCGCCGGTTAGCCATATCTGGTTCTTCAAGGGCGTTCCGAGCCGCATCGGCTACCTGCTCGACATGGCGCCGAAGGAGCTCGAGAAGGTCCTCTACTTCGCTGCCTCGATCGTCACCTGGGTCGATGACGAGGCTCGCACGCGCGACATCGACAAGCTCGAGAAGGAAATCAACAAGGTGCTCGACACCTACACGGGCGAGCGCGAGGAGAGCGTGCTCGAACTGCGCGAGTCGCTGACGCGGCGCGAGGAGTACCTGACGACCGGCAAGCAGACCGGCTTCTCTGCCGAGGATCACCTCTGGGCCGACGCGCTGGACGTGAAGGTCGCCAAGCTCTCAGCCGAGGATCGCGACAAGCTGCTCAAGGAGGTGCGCAAGACCTTCGAGGCCGACATCGCCGACACCGAGGCCTACATCGACGACGCAGCCGATCGCGTGCGCCAGGTTTGGGAGCTCTTCAAGACGATGGAGCCCAAGCAGATCGAGCACGACGAG
>Ga0182015_10001043_pt1 | contig 38094 bp, 44 predicted proteins | sample 712P3MmetaG_FD_120478 | JGI IMG/M metagenome (GOLD analysis project Ga0182015, IMG submission 120478) | Permafrost microbial communities from Stordalen Mire, Sweden - 712P3M metaG | ecosystem: Environmental > Terrestrial > Soil > Wetlands > Permafrost | place: Sweden: Stordalen | collected...
AGAGCGCCGACGCGTCGAGTAGTTCACGGTTGAGTTCGCTGAGTCCTTGCATGCTTCAATTCTCAGCGATTGGCGCTCAAGAATTCGGCTTTGCGAGCTGAATTAATCAACAGTCTCCTAGAGCGCGCGTAGTTCCTTCTTGTACCACTGGGCGTTCGCGACGTAGGACGCGGCGTTGCCGACGATGCTGTCTTCGCCGCTCGCGTCGTTCTTGATGATCGCCGGCACGCCGACCGCCAGAGCGTTCGCCGGAACGTCCATCCGATTGCGCACGACCGCCCCGGCGCCCACCGTCGCGCCGCTGTGCACCGTTGCTTGATGCAGGACGACGGCGCCGCTCCCCACGAGTGCGCGGTCCTCGATGACGCAGCCTTCGAGGTGGGCGAGGTGACCGATGACGCAGTCACTGCCGATGACCGTCGGGTACTCGTCCACGGCGTGGATGATGGCGCCGTCTTGGATGGAGGTGCGCTCGCCCACGATGATCGTGCCGTAGTCGCCGCGCAGGACCGCGTTCGGCCAGATCGAGGAGTCCGCGCCGATGCGCACGTCTCCGATGACGACGGCGTCGGGGTGGACGAAGGCGTCGGGGTGAATCGAGGGCGTGCGACTTCCGAGGGCGTAGAGGGGCATGGGTTCTCCTAGTGGCTCAGCCACGAAATTAACTGATAGATCCGCCAGATGACGTAGATGATGGTCACGACGATGAAAAATCGCCAGCGCCAGGGAATTGGCTCGCGGACGGGATCATCGACCGGCTCACCACAGACCTCACAGGTCTCGCCCTCCACGGGGCGATCGCACTGCTCGCACCAGCGGGTCACTATTCGATCCGGACGCGCACTCGCAACGGCTGCGATCCGAGTGAGAAGCGCTCGCGCAGGGAGCGCTCGACGTAGCGCAGGTACGTCTGGGGCAGGCGACCGGCGATGAAGAGCGTGAAGGTCGGTGGCTCGGTCGCCCCCTGAACGGCGTAGCGGATCTTGCCGGTCGGCGCCGGTTGCTTCATCTGGAGATCGCGGATCGCGCGGTTGAGCGCGCCGGTCGGTACGCGCTTTTGATAGTCCGCCGCCGCGATGGCAAGCGCCGGGAGGATTCGGTGCACGCCCTTGCCCGACGTCGCGGTCGTCTTCATCACCGGGGCGTCACCGAGGAAGGCGAGTTTCTCGCCCACCGTGGCGAGCACGGCGTCGCGTTCGTCGACGGGCACGAGCTCCCATTTGTTCAGCACGACGAGTGACGGACAACCGGCGGCCGAGATGCGCTCGGCCAGACGCTGATCCTGGCCGGTGGCGCCGAGGGTGGCGTCGATGACGAGGATCGCGATATCGGAGCGGTCGAGCGCGTCCAGGCTGCGCAGCACCGCGTAGGTCTCCAGTCCGGCCTCGGTCTTGGCGCGACGGCGCATGCCGGCGGTGTCGATGAATCGAATGAGTCCGACGTCGGTCGAAACCAGCGTGTCGATCGCGTCGCGCGTCGTACCGGGCAGGTCGTGCACGACGGATCGTTCTTCACCGATCAGTTGGTTGAAGAGCGTCGACTTGCCGACGTTGGGACGACCGACGATGGCGACGCGCAGCGCACCGTCGTCGTCGGCGTCGGCCGCCTCGTCGACGATCCGGTTCTCTTCGAGCCGGGCCACGATGACGTCGAGCAGGTCGCCCGTGCCGCGTCCGTGTTGGGCGCTCACCGTATGAGGGTCGCCGGCGCCCAGGTTGAGGAACTCCCAGCTACTCGCCTCGTGCTGGGCGTCGTCGACCTTGTTAACGACGAGCAGCACCGGTCGTCCGCTTCGCAGGGCCCAACGCGCGGCGTGGGTGTCCTCATCGACCATGCCGGTCGTCACGTCGACGACGAGTAGCACCAGATCCGCCGTCGAGACCGCCGCGTCGGCCTGTTGGGAGACCTTGGCTTCGAGCGAGTCACCGGCTTCGAGCCAACCACCGGTATCGACCACGTCGAACGTCAGACCGCCCCACTCGACTTCGACGGCCTTGCGGTCGCGCGTCACGCCACGGTGCTCTTCGACCACGGTCACCCGCTTGCCGGCGAGGCGATTGACGAGGGAACTCTTGCCGACGTTCGGTCGGCCCACGATCACGACCTGAGGTTTCACGCGAGGACCCGTCGCGAGCGCACCGCGGACAACGCCGTTCGCAGGTCCTGTCCGGTCGTCGGCACGATGGTGACCGCACGTCCGAGATCCTCGAGATCGAGCCCGTCGAGGAACCGGCCTTCGGAGAGACAGACGTCGGGCACGAGCACGACGGTCTCAGGCGCCACGTCCACCAGCGCGTCGATCAGATCCTGTCCCGTTAGGAGACCGGCGACTTTGATGTTGCCGCCGAAGAATCGGTTCTCCACGGTGAGGATTCGCACGTCGGCGAAGCCCTCGGCGTCGAAGATCTCACGCAGGATCGGCGCGGCGTACTCACCGGTCACGACGAGCACGTCGTCGCCCAATTGGAGGTCGCTCTCGCCTCCGCGCGGGGCGCGATAACCGAGGGCTGGGGCTCCGTCGACCGACTGAAAGAATCCGGTGCCGAGTCTGTCCATGGGCGTACCCTCGACGAAACTCTGCACGAAGGCGGCCACGAGGCCGATGCCGTTCTCGGCCTGGTCCAGGCTCTCGAACTTCGTGGCGGGAGGCGGCGTCGCGCCAGCTACGAGGTAGAACTCGTCACTCGCGAACACGCTGGCGCGACCGAGGATCTCGAGCGTGAGCGCCTGGAATCGTTCGGCGAGGGCGACGACCTCGCGAGCCTCGTCCAGCGTGTGCGAACGCATCGTCGCTTCGTCGGAGAAGGCACTCACGCCGACCGGCACCAGCGCGACCGACGCCAACTCCGGGTAGAGCGAGATGACATCGTGCAACGTGCGTTCCAGGTGATCGGCGTCGTTCACCCCGGGACATACCACGACTTGGGCGTGTACTTCGATGCCCGCGCGCAGGAGTTCCTTCAGCCAGCGCAGGCTCGTTGCTCCTCGGGGGTTGCGCAGCATCTCGGCCCGCAGTTCGGGGTCGGTCGTGTGGATCGATACGTAGAGCGGTGAGAGGCCCTCGTCGATGACGCGCTCCAGGTCGAATTCGGTGAAGCGCGTGAGCGTGGTGTAGTTGCCGTAGAGGAAGGAGAGTCGAAAGTCGTCGTCCTTCACGTAGAGCGAACGGCGCATCCCCTTGGGGAGTTGATAGATGAAGCAGAAGGAGCAGTGATTGTCACAGGTGCGGATCCGGTCAAAGACCGCCGAGTCGATGCTGAGCCCGAGGGGCTGGCCCTCAGTTTTGGTGATCGTGACCTTACGAGCCAGGTCCTCGCCCTCGCGGCGGATGACCAACGCGACGCTCTCACCGTCGATGAGTTGCTGGTACTCAATGATGTCACTCGGCTCTCGACCGTTGACGCTGACGAGCTCGTCGCCGACGGCGAGGTCGACGTTCGAAGCCGGTGAATCCATGGAAATTGAGGAGATTCGGGCGCCCGACACCCGTCCAGCCTACGAGGAAAGGGCGAATTGCATTACTTCGCTTGAAATCGTGAACGTGAACGTGGACAAGGTCGCGCCGAAGTGCTCTCGGCATCCAATCGCTAGCGACGTCGTCAGGCGTTGAACAGTTTCCAGTGACCCTCGGAGATGACATCGACCTTACCGTCGACGACGCGGATGGCGGTGTCATCGTCGATCGCGTACGCCGGACCCCGTATGTCGGAGGCCCACTTCTCGGCGTCGGCCATGGTGTTGGTGGGCAGGTTCGGATGATCGAGGTGGGGAAAGATCGAGAAGTCGACGACGCCGAGCGCCGTGTCGCTCCCGTCGGGCGTCGGCCAGTGCATGAAGTCCTTCCCAATCTGAGGCGTCATGACCATGCTCCCGCCACTCAGTCCCACCCAGACCTTCTCCTCCAATGACGGCAAGAGCTCCAACAGTCCGGATTGGCGCATCGCATGGCTCAGATAGAGCGAGTCCCCGCCATTGGCCAGAAAGACGTCAGTCTCTTGGACCCATGAGGTCCACTGTTCCTTGACCAGGCTCGGTAGCGCAGTGATCTCCAAGATCCCAAGAGACCGCCAACCCAGTTCGCACATCGGCGTGGTCGCGGTACCGGTGACGAACCGATACGCGCCCGCGGGGCCGTTCATCCCATAGGACGCCGTGGGAATGCAGAGGGCGTTGGTCTCAGCGATCGGTTTGCCCAAGAGTTCGACCATCGCGTCGTTGATGCTCGCGTTCTTGATGCCCGCCGAGGTGAGAAGTAGTTTCATGATCCCTCCAAGTCTGGTGAGCCATGCACGGAGGCTCCGGCGGAGAAAGCCCGCCACAACCTAGCGCAGTCGCTCGGGATCTTCGACGACAATGGCCCACCGATTAGTCTCTAGCAGTGAGTTTTTTCTCGCGCGAACGCCGCGTCGCGCCCCCGAATCTGCGATTTGGGACGCGAGTGCGAACCGTTTCGAGCGGGCACCAGTGCGCGGACTCAACCAAGGCGAGTCCGAAGGAGAACGATGGTCAACGATGATCTAGAGCACCGTCGCTCGAAGGGTCTGCGCGCGTACGCCATCAACCAGGCACTGGCCCGACTGGAAACGGAACGACCCGGCTTCACCCCCGAGGCGATCGTCGCCGCGATCTGCGCCTACGAAGAGGAGGGCAACATCGCCCACGTCCTCGAGAAGATGCCCGCCAGCGTCAACGGCGAGCCCTACACGACGCTGGTCGTCGTCGACGGAGGCGATGACCGCACGGCCGAGATCGCGCGCTCATTCCCCGGCGTCGTGGTCATCGAGTTCCCGGTCAACCTCGGACACGGGGTCGCCCTGCAGGTCGCCTATCGCTACTGCGTGCGTAACGACGTGAAGTACGTCGTCACGCTCGACGCCGACGGACAGAACGACCCCTCCGAGATCCCCCAGATTCTCGCGCCATTGTTGGCCGACACCGCGGACTTCGTGCTCGGCAGCCGCGTGCTCGGCGTCGACAAGACCTCGGACAAGGTGCGCAAACTCGGGGTGCGGTTCTTCTCGCTCATCATGAACCGAATGACCAAGTCGCACCTCACTGACACCTCAACCGGGTATCGAGCGCTGCGCGTCACGATGCTGGCCGACGTGGTCGACCGCCTGACCCAGCAGCAGTATCAGACCTCGGAGCTGCTCATCACCTGTCTGAAGCGGGGCTGGCGGGTCACTGAAGTGCCGACCGAGTGGTATCCGCGCGTGTCGGGCGAGACGAAGAAGGGCGCGACGTGGTCCTACGGACTGCGCTACGCCCGAGTGGTCTTCGGCACCTGGTGGCGCGAGCGCTAACTCGTCCCTGACTCGGGTTCGGTCTTGGGGACCGTGAAACTCTTGCGCGGAGCCTCCTCGAAGACCCGTGGCGGCGTCTTCACCTTGGCCTTCTTCGGCTTCTTGGCTTCTCTGCCCTGGGGTTGTTTTGGCATAATCGAATCCTACGTCGCGCTGAAGTCGATGTGTCGCGACCTCAGCTTCGGAGACTCTGGTGATACACCTTCTCCAACGCCGCACGAAGCTCTTCGCTCTTGGCCGTGAGCGCCGAACGAGAGACCCGACCCTGCGATGTCGGCGGGTCGAGGGGCGGGCCCACGACGATGGTGATCTTCGTCGGTCGAGGCAGCTTGGCGCCCTTGGGCATCGCCCGGTCGCTCCCGCCGATCCCGACCGGCACGATCCGGGCGCCGGTTCGAGCGGCCAAGAACGTGGCACCGTCGTGCAACGGCGCGACGTGAAGGCCCTCTTTGCGCGTGCCTTCGGGAAAGAGCACCAGCGCGTGACCTTGGGAGAGTACCGCTTCGGAGTGCGCCATGGACTCACGGTCGGCCGAACCACGGTGAACCGGGAAGGCGCCGAGGTGCGTGATCAACGGTCCGAGCAGCGGTACGCGAAAGAGTGAGTCCTTGGCCATGAAGAACGCCTTGCGCTTGGAGATGAAGAGCGTCAGCGCGAAGTCCACGTTCGATCGGTGGATCGGTGCGATGAGCACCGGCCCCTCGAGAGGGATGTTCTCGGCGCCGACGACCGTCGGTCGAAAGAGTAGTTTCGCCACACCCGACACGATCCCCGCGCACAGGCGATAGGTGAACGTGCGACGTTCGCTCATCTGGAGAGGTTGTGCTTCAGCCATTGAACAATCTCCTGAGCGACGTCGTCGACGTCTCGACCAGTCGTGTCTAGCACGAGGGCGTCGTCGGCCTGGCGAAGGGGTGAGGCGTCGCGGGTGGAGTCGGCTTCGTCTCGTCGAGCGACGGAGTGCTCGCTCTCGTCACCTCGGCGTCGGGAACGCTCCTCGAGCGACGCGGTGAGGAAGATCTTCGCCGACGCGCGAGGAAAGACCACGGTCGTGATGTCGCGTCCCTCGACCACGGTGCCCAGCGGCTGGGTGGCCGCGAACTCCCGTTGACGCGCGACCATCGCCGCGCGCACGTCGGGATTGGCCGCGACGACGGAGACGGCCACGTTGACCGCGTCGCTGCGGATCTCGTCTTGCACGTCGCGACCGTCGACCGTGACGCGGGGCAACGTCGTGAGCGACACGCCGGCCGCCAACTTTGCGACCGTCGCGGCGTCGTGGACGTCGATGCCTCGAAACAGCGCCTCACAGGTCACCGCTCGATACATCGCCCCGGTGTCGAGAAACGACCAGCCGAGCAACGCGGCGACGGCGCGCGCCACGGTGGACTTCCCGGAGCCGGCCGGACCGTCGATGGCGATGACGAGTTCGCTCACGCGAGGCGTTCCAGGTCATCAAAGAAATTCGGGTAACTCGACGCCACCGTGTCGGCGCCTGCGATGGAGCAGCCCTCGCCGGCGCAACCGGCCACGGCACTCGCCATCACCATTCGGTGGTCGAGACCCGCGTCGATGTCGAAGTCCGCGAAGCGCGCGGCGCTCCCGAGTCCTTCGATGAAGAGATCGTCGCCCTCGGGCCAGGCCCGACACCCCAGTTTCACGGCTAACGACAAGGACGTCTCGAAGCGGTCGGACTCCTTGAAGCGCAGCTCACCGACGTCGCGAAAACTGCTGAGGCCTTCGGCCGCGGCGGCCGCGACGACCAGTACCGGCACCTCATCGACCGACGGGATCTCCTCGGCGTGCACCTCGGTGGCGCTTAACTGCGAACTGCGCACGGTGAACGACGTCGTGGCGTCGGTCGCGCGGAGCGTCAACGTGGCCCCCATTCGCTGGAGCACCCCGAGGAAGCCGACGCGTTCACGCGCACCGTCGATGTCGAGCACCTCGATGTCGGCGTCGGGATGGATGCAGCCGAGCACCGCGAAGAACGCAGCCTGGGACGGATCGCCGGGCACGAGCCAGTTCCTCGCGAGCGGACGACCGGGTTGGATCGTGACACTTCGTCCCGCGCCACTCTCGATACTCACGACGGCGACGCCGGCGCGTGAGAACATCTCTTCGGTCGTCGCTCGGGTTCGCACGTGTTCCACAACGGTCGTGGGAGAAGTGGCGCGAAGGGCGGCGAAGAGGATCGCGGACTTCACCTGCGCGCTCGCCATCGGCACGTCGTAGCGAATCCCTTGAAGAACGCGGGGAGCCACCACGCTCAGCGGCGCGCTCACGCGCGAGCCCTGACCGTGGACGCGCGAACCCATCAACGTCAGTGGTTCGGCGACCCGGTCCATGGGGCGTTGCGACAGGGACGCGTCGCCGACGAGTCGATGTTCTCCCGGAACGCCGCTGACGATCCCCGTCAGGAGTCGCATCGTGGTACCAGAGTTGCCGCAGTCCAGCGCCGCGTGACCGACGTGCAGGCCGTCCGGAGGCCCGCCGACCCTGACGACATCGTCCTCTTCGCCGAGGGTGGCGCCGAGTTGTTCCATGATCTGAGCGGTCGCCGCGACGTCGCGGCCCGGCGAAAGCCCGCGGATGGTGCTGTCACCGTCCGCCAGGGCGCTCACCATGAGGGCCCGGTGCGAGGTGCTCTTGTCGCCCGGGACCCGTACGGCGCCGCGTAACCGCTCGAAGGGATCGACGCGCGCGGTACTCACTGTTCGTGCGCCACTTGGAATCCCAACGCCGCGAGCGCCGCCGCGAACATCTGGGACTGGTTGGCGTCCACGGCGAGCAGCAGCGTGCCGCCGATCCCTTCGATGCCGTGGGCGATCTCGATGTCATAGATGTTGACCGCCAAGTCCGACGCCGACCTCGTGACGCGCGCCAACACGCCCGGTTCGTCGCTGACCCTGACGCGCAGATAGGCCAGGTCCTCGGAACTGAGCGCGCGCCCGGGCAACTGTCGTCGTGCGCTCGCCGCGCTGAGGAGACTGTCCAGGATGACGTCGCGTCCGTCGTCGAGCAGCGCCTCGCGCAACGTCTTGAGGCGACCTTCGAGCGCCCCGAGGCTCTGGACGACGGCGTCACGGTTCTCGAACAAGATGTCGGGCCAGATGCCGGGATCACCGGCCGCGATCCGGGTCATGTCGCGAAAGCCGCCGGCCGCCAGTTGCAACAAGACGGCGTCTTGTTCGGCGACCTGACTGGCCTCGTTCATCAGTGATCCGGCGAGCAGGTGCGGCACGTGGCTCGCGATGGCGACCAGACGGTCGTGGTCGTCGGCACTGACCGCGACCACGTTCGCCCCGATTTCGCGCAGGATGCCGTGGAGTGCGCTGTAGGTGGCCGGCGACGTCCGATCGGTCGGCGTGAGGACCCAGGTCGCTCCGTGGAAGAGGTCGGCGCGCGCGCCGGAGAGTCCGCGCAACTCCGAACCGGCCATGGGGTGACCGCCGAGGAACCGCTCGTCGGGGACCTGTGCCACGATCGATCCCTTGACGCCCGCGACGTCCGTCACGATCACCTGGGGATTCGCCAGTTGCGCCAGCGCCTCGCTGGCGAGGCGCGCGACGACACCAGCGGGGGTGGCGATGACGACCAAATCGACCTCGGGGACGAGTTGCGCGCCGATGATCACGCCGCCGTCGATCGCCGAGTCCACCGTCGCCCGATCGCTGTCAACGCCGGTCACCGACCAGCCGTGTTCCTTGAGGGCCAGCGCGACCGACGCGCCGATCAGACCGAGACCGACGACGTGGGCGTGACGACTATTCGGGGAGGTCATCACGCAGGCCCTGAGCGTTTCGAAGGTACACGTGTCGAAGTTCGCTGCGGGACCTGGTGGTATAGACGTGCATCAGGATGCGGATGCACTTGGGCATGGAGCCGGGCACGTCGATCTCACTCGCGCACAGCAGTGGAATGTCACCGAAGCCGATGCCGCGCGCCACCGTCGCCGGGAAGGTCGACGTCAGGTCGCGCGTCGTCGTGAAGATGACGCTCACCACGTCGTCGTGGGCCAGTTCGTTGCGGTCCATCAAGGCGCGCAGCAGTTCCTGCGTGGCGCCCTCAATCGCCTCGGGTGTGTCGACGTCACAGGTCGTGGCACCGCGAAGCCCCCGGAGTTGCGCCGATCTCATGTAGGCATCGTAGAGGCGATTGCCTCACTCATCCCCACGGCTTCCATCAGTCGACGCACTTCGGCCAACGAGAGTTGTCGCGAGGAGCCCGGTGAGAGCGTGGCGTCTTGAATCGGACCGATGCGTGTGCGCACCAGTCGCGTGACGTCGTGACCGACCGCGGCGCACATCCGACGGACCTGACGATTGCGCCCCTCGTGGATGACGATCCGCAGGAGACCCTCGCTGACGCGACTGACCTGGGCCGGACTCGTCAGGCCGTCGTCCAGTTCCACGCCGTCGCGCAGACGCCGGATCGCGGCTGGCGAGGGGTCACCTTCGACGCGCGCCAGGTACTCCTTAGGGATGCCCGAACTCGGATGGGTGAGTAGGTGAGCCAGCCGACCGTCGTTGGTGAGGATCAACAGACCCTCGGTGTTCATGTCGAGGCGACCGACGGGGAATATCCGCACGGGGCTCTCGACGAGCTCGAGGACGGTCGTGCGACCGTGCGGGTCTGACGCCGTCGTCACGACGCCGTCGGGCTTGTTCAAGAGGAAGTAGACCGTGTTCTGCGCGGTCGGTGCGAGTGAGCCGTCGACGCAGATGACCTGGACGTCGGGGTCGACGCGATTGCCGAGTTCGGCGACTCGCCCGTCGATCGTCACGCGGCCCTCGCTGATGAGAATCTCGCACGCCCGGCGTGATCCGAAGCCCGCGCGCGCCAGGGTCTTCTGCAGGCGCTCGCCGTCGTCCAACTAGGAGACCTCGGAGCTTTCGTCGATGTCGAATCCCATCTCCTCGACCAAGCGGTTGGCCGTCTCGATCGGCGGCATGAACTCCTCGATGGGCGGCAGGTCACTGAGCGAGGCCAGGGCCATGCGGTCGAGGAACAGTTCGGTGGTGCCGTAGAGGATGGGCTGCCCCGGTCCCCCGGCGCGGCCCACCTCTTCGATGTACTGACGTTGTTCAAGCAATCGACAGACACCGTCGACGTTCACGCCGCGCAGCGCCGTGATCTGGCCGCGCGAGATCGGCTGTCGATACGCGATGATGGCGAGCGTCTCGAGGGCCGCCGAACTGAGCCGGTGTGAGACGTCACGACTGGCGAACTTGGCGACGAAGGACGCCACGTCGGGTGAGGACTGCATCACCCAGCCGCTCGCCAACTCGGCGAGCTGGAAACCGCGCCGCTGGTCGAGGTACTCGTCACGGAGCACTCGCAGCACCGTCGTCACGTCGACAGCGTCGGTCTCGAGGACGTCGGCGAGCTCCTCGGCCGATATGGGCTCGAGGGCGACCGTCAGCATGGCCTCGAGCTTCTGCTCCAGCGAGAGTTCATCCCTCATAGAGGTCTACCCTTCCGATATCGAGTTCCGACCCTTCGTCGATCCAGGCGATCTGCACGTCACCGAATGTCGAACCCTGACCGAGATCGATCAACCCGAGCTTGCACAGTTCGAGGAGGGCCAAGAAGTGGACGATGATCTCGATGCGACTGCCGAGGCCCTCGGTCAGCGCACGGAAGGACAGCGTGCCCATCGAGGGCAGGCGCTGGGAGAGCGAGACCACGGTCTCAGCGACCGAGACGGCGTCGACGGTGACGTGGTTGAGTCGAAGCACGGGCACCGGCTTCTCTTCGATGCCGCGCAGGTAGGCACCGGCGAGCAGGGCCGTGGTGACGCCCGCGAGGAGGTCCGGCGGTTCGACGACGAAGCCATCGTCGATCCCGCGAAGGCGCGGGTAGGCCCGCGCGGCCCGCTCCAACAGCGAGACGAAGGCGTCGGACAACGCGGCGTAGGTCCGCAGTTCCAAGAGCCGGGCCAACAGCACGTCGCGTTCTTCCCACCCGATGAACTCCTCGTCGGGCTCGGTGTCGTCGCGCCCGGGCAGCAGGCTTCGGCTCTTCATCTCGAGGAGGATCGCGGCGATGAGGAGGAACTCCGACAGGTCTTCGACGTCGATGGCGACGGTGTCGTCGCGCAACACCGCGACGAAGGCGTCGACAATCGGACCGAGTGGGACGTTGAGCACGTCGACGTCGTGGGTTGATATCAATTGGAGGAGCAGCTCCACGGGGCCGCTGAAGGACGGCGTCGTCACGACGAAGGTCACCGCCAAACACTACTTCTTTGCGAACGAAGCCCTTCACGTAGAATTGTCCGATGAGAGTTCTCTCGGGCATGCAGCCGTCGGGCACGTTGCACATTGGCAACTACCTAGGCGCCTTGAAGCAGTGGGTCGACGCGCAGAGCGCGGACGCGTACTACTGCGTCGTCGACCTGCACGCGCTGACGCTCGAGATAGACCCCGCGACACTGCGCGCGCAGTCCTATGAACTCATCGCGATGTTCTTAGCGGCCGGACTGGATCCCGAGGTCTGCACGATCTTCTTGCAGAGTGAGGTGCCCTACCACGCGCAGATGAACTGGCTCTTGGAGTGCGTCGCCACCTACGGCGAACTGAGCCGCATGACCCAGTTCAAGGAGAAGTCCTCGCGCAAGACGGGATACCGCGTCGGCCTCTTGACCTACCCGGTCCTGATGGCCGGCGATATCTTGCTCTACGAGACGGCCGAGGTTCCGGTCGGTGACGACCAGCGTCAACACCTCGAGTTGACCCGCGTGCTGGCTGAACGTTTCAACAACCGCTACGGCGAAACGTTCGTCGTGCCGATCGGCGTGCAGCCTAAGGTCGCGGCGCGCGTGATGGACCTCCAAGAGCCCACGAGGAAGATGTCCAAGTCGATCTCGAGTCCGCTGGGCTCGATCTTCGTCACCGACTCACCGGCCGAGATCGAGAAGAAGATCAAGAAGGCCGTCACCGACACCGACGACGACGTGCGCTACGACTGGGACAAGAAGCCCGGCATCACCAACCTGCTCGAGATCTATTCGAGCTTCAGTGGTGAAGCGCCACAGGCCATCGCCGCGCGCTACACACGATACGGCGATTTGAAGCACGACCTCTCGAGCCTCGTGATCGAATCACTGGCACCGATTGCGAAGCGCTACGACGAACTCATGGCCGATCAGCATTCGCTTCGCGCGGCGGCGGCGCGTGGCGCACTGAAGGCAAGTGAAGTGGCCGGCGAGGTCTACCGGCGCGCGGCCCACGCGGTCGGCCTCATCTGATCAGGCCGATCCACCAGTTCTCCAGCCCACCCAATGCGTTCGATCCGAAGTTGAACACGTACTCGCTCAAGATCACGAAGACCAATACGAGCGGTAAGGCGCGGGCCCGATAGTGGTAGTAGGTGCCGAGGTGCTTTGCCGGCACGAAGCGCTCGATCACCGCCGAACCGTCCAGTGGCGGGATCGGGAGCAGGTTGAACGCCGCGAGCAAGAGGTTGGCGATTCCCAGAGCGAGGCCGACGTTGAACAGCGTCGAGTTCGTGATGTAGGGGCCGGTGACGGCTTGATCGCAGAGCAAGAGACCGATCGCCGACAAGATGATGTTCATCACGGGACCGGCGAGCGACACGTAGAGCGACTGTTGACGCGGCTTGCGAAGTCGCGAGACGTTCACCGCTACGGGCCGCGCGTACCCGAACGGGGGAAAGTGCAGCGCGACCAATATCCCCGGCAGCAGGATGGTGCCGAAGGGGTCGATGTGGCGCATGGGATTGAGCGACAGGCGCTTGGCGTCCTTCGCCGTGGGGTCGCCGAAGAAGTTGGCCACCCAACCGTGACTGACCTCGTGCAGGATCACCGACGGAACCAGCGCTATGTAGAGGTAGTAGGTGTGGAACATCGCGGCTTTCGATCTAGTCGTGCGCCCGAGGGTGCGCGTTGTGGTATTCGCGTTTCAGTGACGTTACCGCCACGGCGGTGTAGATCTGCGTCGTCGAGATCGAGACGTGCCCGAGTAGCTCTTGCACGACGCGGATATCGGCCCCGTGGGCCAACATATGCGTCGCGCAACTGTGACGAAAGACGTGCGCGCTGACGCGTGATCGTTCGATGCCCACGGTGAGCGCGCGCTTGTCGATGATGAGGTCGACGCCCTGACGGCTCAACGCGCCGCCGCGCGCGTTCAAGAACAGCCGCGAGTCCTTTCGCGCGTCGGGAAACGCGCTTCGACCTCGAGCGCCGAGATACTCACGCAGCGCGATCTTCAACGTCGAGCCCATCGGCACGAGTCGCTGTTTCGATCCCTTGCCGGTCACGAGGATCAACTCCTCGTCGAAGTCGAGGTCGCCGAGTCCGATGCCCACGACTTCGGACACCCGGGCGCCGGTGCCGTAGAGGAGCTCGAGCAAGGCCCGGTCCCGCAGGTCGGTGGGCGTGGCGTCGGGGATGGAGTCGAGCAGGGTGGTGACCTCGTCCTCGTCCAACGGCTTGGGTAGTGAGCGGCCCCGACGTCCGCCACGCAAGCGCACGCTCGGATCGCTCGCGAGGTGTCCCTCGACGACGAGATACGCGAACCAGCCACGGATGGAGGCGACCGAGCGCGCGATGGTCGTCTCGGCTCGTTGCTGACGACGCAACTGGTTGCAGTAGCGCTCGAGGTCGTGTTCGCGCACTCCGTCGAGTTCCAGCGTGGCGCCCTTCATCCACGCCACGAGTCTCGTCAGGTCCCGTCGATAGGCCTCGATCGTGGCTCGACTGCGACCTTTTTCTATGGTCAGCCACTGCAGGTACTCCGTGAGGTAGTTCTCAGGCTTCGTCAAAGAACGATCCGTAGACCCGTCCGAGCCCGACGACCGTGGTGTTGTCGATCGCGGGCTCACGACGAAGAGTCTCTCGCAGTTCGTCGCGCGAGAACCATCGCACACTGGAACCGGTCTCTTCGGGTCCCGCCGGTTGGCGCGACGTCTCGGTGAGGCCCCGGGCCTCGAAGATCGTCATCAACTGGTTCGACCAGCCGGGCGACGTCATGAACGTTCCCAACAGCGTCCACCGTGACGCCGCACAGCCGAGCTCTTCGCCGAGTTCTCGTTTGGCGGCGCTCAGGGCGTCCTCACCCGGCACGTCGAGCGTGCCCGCCGGCAACTCCCACGAGTAGCGGTCGAACGGCGTGCGGTACTGATGGATCATGCCGATCTCGTCGCGGTCATTGATCGCGAGGATGGCGACCGCGCCGAGATGGGTCACCACGTCTCGTTCGAAGGTCGCGCCGTCGTACTCGACCGTTCGCTGTTCAACCCCGAAGACGCGCGACTGCAGGAGCCTCGTGGTTCCTACGATCCGGTATTCGTCGCTCACAGCGTGGCGTCGACCGATTCCGGATCAATGATGTGCGGCTCTCGTCCTTCGGCCCGTGCGGCGGCGGCCTTGACGAGACCGAGAAACAGGGGGTGCGGGCGATCGGGTCGTGACTTGAACTCCGGGTGGGCCTGCGTGCCGACGTAGAACGCGTGATCGGCGATCTCGGTGAACTCCACGAGGCGACCGTCCGGTGAAGTGCCCGAACAGCGCATGCCGGCCGCTTCGAACTGGGCGCGGTAGCGCGAGTTGAACTCATAGCGGTGACGGTGACGTTCGGACACGACGGTCGCGCCGTAGAGCTCGGCCACGACCGATCCCTCGTCGAGCATCGCCGGACAGGCGCCCAGTCGCATCGTGCCGCCGAGGTCGGTGACGTCCATCTGCTCGGCCATCAGGGCAATGACCGGCGCCGACGTGCTGATCGAGATCTCGGTGGAGTGCGCGTCACTGAGCCCCAGGCAGTGGCGGGCGAATTCGACCACCATGACCTGCATGCCGAGGCACAGGCCCAGGTAGGGAATGTCGTGCTCGCGCGCGATGCGCGCGGCGGCGATCATGCCCTCGACGCCGCGTTCGCCGAAGCCTCCCGGCACGATGATCCCGTCGAGCTGGCGGATGCGCTCGGAGTCGATCTCGGTCGGCACGCGCTCGGCTTCGAGCCACTCGATGTTGGTCTTGGCGCCCACGGCGAAACCGGCGTGACGAATCGACTCGCCGACCGAGAGGTAGGCGTCGGGCATGGTCACGTACTTGCCGATGACGCCGATGCGCAGGGTCTTGGTAGTGCTGTGCACCCGTCGCACGACGTCGCGCCACGCGCTGAGGTCGATGGGGTTCACTTCGAGATCGATGCCGAGGGTCTTGCAGACCATCGTGTCGAGGCCCTCTTCGTACATCGTGATCGGGATGTCGTAGATACTCGGGGCGTCGACGGCCGAGATCACGGCCTGCATCGGTACGTCACAGAGCAGCGAGATCTTGCGCTTCAGGCCGTCTGAGAGCGGCTGGTCACTGCGACAGACGATGATGTCGGGCTGGATACCGCGCGAGCGCAGTTCGGTCACCGAGTGCTGGGTCGGCTTGGTCTTCTGCTCGCCCGACGGCGCGAGGTACGGCACGAGCGTCAGGTGGACGTAACAGACGTTGTCGCGCCCGGCGTCGCGGCGGAACTGACGGATCGATTCGATGAAGGGCACGATCTCGATGTCACCGACGGTCCCGCCGATCTCGACGATGACGACATCGGCCCCCAGGGTGCCGAGTCGACGCACGCGCTCTTTGATCTCGTCGGTGATGTGCGGGATGACCTGGACGGTCTTTCCCAGGTAGTCACCGCGCCGTTCCTTGGCGATCACGTTCGAATAGACCGATCCGGTCGTCGTGTTGGACATCTTGGAGAGCGACTCATCGATGAATCGCTCGTAGTGTCCGAGGTCCAAGTCGGTCTCGCCGCCGTCGTCGGTGACGAAGACCTCGCCGTGTTCCCCGGGATTCATCGTGCCGGGATCGACGTTCAAATACGGGTCCAGCTTGCACATGGTGACCTTGAGGCCACGAGATTTGAGGAGTCGACCGAGCGAGGAGGCCGTCAATCCCTTGCCCAGGGAACTCGACACACCACCAGTTACAAAGACGAATTTGGTCATTCGTAAACCGCCGCTTCCACGGAACACCAGCATAGCCAAGCCGTGAGACTTTACAGAACTATTAACGCTCTGTTTCCAACATCTGCCGGGCCAGTGCTCTCGATTCGGCCGTGATCTCGTCGCCGGCGAGCATCCGAGCAATCTCTTCTACTCGTTCGTCACCACGAAGGACGCGAATCATCGTGTGCACGTCGTCACCGTCGATTCGCTTCTCGATGACGAAATGATGATCGGCCTTTGCCGCGACCGACGCCAGGTGCGTGATCGCGAGCACCTGTTGAGATCGTCCGAGCTCGCGCAGACACTCGCCGATCTGCTGGGCGACCTGACCGCCGACGCCCGCGTCCACTTCGTCGAAGACCGCGACGACGTCCTCGTGGGCCGACTCGAGGGAGAGGGCCAACAGCACGCGGCTCAACTCCCCCCCACTCGCCAGATCCTGGAGTGGCCCCTCGGCATGCCCCGGGTTAGGCGTGAAGAGAATCTGTGCCTGCGAGCCGTCCTCGCCCGCGATCACGAATCGCAGGTCGGCGTGCTCCAGAGCGACACGCGACAACTGACGGGCCACACCCGCACTGAGCGCACTCGCGGCGGCCACCCGTGCTCGCCGGACCGCGTCGGCCAGCGACGCCACCCGCGCGTCGAGCGCGTCGATCTCGTTGTCGAGCACCTCGGTCCTCGACGACGCGTCGCGCAGTACCACCCGACGAGCGCGCAGCCCTTCTAAGGTCGTCAAGGCCAGCGCCAACGATCCGTACTTTCGCACGAGCGCCTGCAAGGTGGTGGCGCGGTCCTCGAGCTCTTTCAGCGCCGACGCGTCGAAGGACTCCGGATCAGAGAGGGCCGCGAGCTCGTGCACCGCCTCGCGTGACTGTTCGAGCGCCGCACGCAACAGACCTCTCGCCGCGTCGTAGGCCTCACCGTGGGGCAGTCGACTGATGGAGCGCGCGAAGCGCGCGAGCACGGCGTCCTCACCGTCGGCGTCGAGTTGGTCCAGCACCTCGACCAGCGCAGTCTGGCCCTCACGCAGCTCCGTGAGACGCGTCAACTCCTCCAGGGTCTCATCGAGTTCGAGGTCCGAGCGAATCGACGCCGCCTCGAGTTCCGCTATTTGGAATTCGACGAAGTCGAGTTCGCGGGTGCGTTCTTCGACGTCGCCCCCAAGTGAAGAACGTTCTTCGTGTGCGGCGCGCAGTTCGCGGCGCGCGAGAGTCAGTCCTTCGACTGACACGTCGCCCTTGGCGTCGACGAGACGCAGCACTTCATCGCGCTGGCGCAACTTCAACGAGTCGTGTTGCCCGTGAATCACGATGAGTTCATCGGCCAGCGCGCGCAGCGCTTCGGCGCTACTGGGGGCCCCGTCGACGGCGCTGCGCAGACGTCGCGAGGCCCCCGACTCCCTCGTCAGGGCCACTTCACGTTCGCCGCGCAGGTCGAAGACCGCGGCCGCGCGCATGTCCGAGGCGATCGCGGCGCGCGTCACCGATCCGTCTCCGCCCAGACAGAGATCGAGCGCGCCCAGGAGAAGGGTCTTGCCCGCTCCGGTCTCCCCGGTGAGCACGTTGAAGCCGGCCCCGAACTCGAGACGGGCGTCTCGGATTACTCCGAGACCGTGGGCGTACAGCTCCAACAGTTGCGACTTAGGCATGACCCTCTCGTAGGCCCTCGTGAAGACGTGAGGCCAGATCGAAACTGCGCGTCGCGACCACGCGCACCGGTGTCGGGCTCTTTCGAACCTCGACGAACTGACCGGCCTCGAGCGATCCGATGTTCTGACCGTCGGCCACGATGATGGCCGGTTTGTCCTCGGCGACCAAACGAATCACCTTGTCGTCGGCCACGACGATGGAACGGTCGATCGTGAAGTGCGGTGCGACCGGCGTCAGGATCATCACCGGCAACGTCGCCTCGACCACCGGTCCCCCGGCTGAGAAGTTGTACCCGGTGCTGCCGGTCGGGGTGGCGACCATGACGCCGTCGGCGGAGTAGGTGAGGTACTCGTCCTCGTCGACGAAGGTCTTCAGTCGCACCATGTGCCCGGCGTGCGCTCGTTCGACGACGACTTCGTTCAGCGCGAACTCTTCGAGTCCGGTCTCGGCGACCGATATCAGCAAGGCCAGTCGATCGACCACGTCATCACTGGAGAGCGCCGACTTCGCGTCCGCGACGAGCGCGTCGGACGGGACGTTCAGCAAGAACCCCAATCGACCGAGGTTGACGGCGAGGACGCGTGCACCCCCGGCGTGCGCGAGTCGGGCGGACTTGAGGAAGGTGCCGTCGCCGCCGAGGCTCACCACCAACGTCGAGGCGTCGACGGCGCGCGTGGTGTCGACGTCGAGTAGGTGCAGACTGGACGAGACGCCGTCCTCTTCCAGTTGGCGTCCGGCCTCGCGGGCGAGGTGCACCGCGTCAGCGCGGTTGCTGAAGGCCGTAAAGAGCAGCTGGGACACTATTCACCTCGTGGCTCAATGGTAGTAACAATGGTCGTCTTCAAGGCCCGGCGCGCACGCCGCGTGACCACGATTCACACGTTCATCGCTCGGTATGCTCGATGTTGACGGCGACGCTGCGCAGCCGTCGAACGCTCGACAACTGAAACGAGGCTCGTCAGATGATCTACGTGATTGTGGTGATTGTTCTGGTGGTGCTGCTCCTCGGAGCGGTGGTGGCGCGTCGCCGCGGCGCTACCCGCGGCGTCACCTACGCACCGGACCTGAGCGCCCCCATTCAGGGCTTCGGCGCGGGCACTCCCGCTGGTGGTCCGGGCCCGTTGCCCCAGGTGGCGATCTCGATGCCGGAGGTGAGGACCGAAGAGATCGCCCACGACGAGTTCGTGAGTGACACCTCGGACGACATACTCGATCCCAAGAATCCGCATCACGCAGAGTGGTTGCAGCAACATCCGGGGATGGAGACCGACGAAGAGTGGGTGGCCGAACACCCCGAGGACACCCCTTCGTAGTTCGCCCGTTTTACGTCGTGACGTGGCGGCCATTTCGCCGCCAAAGTCGGGTCACACTACACGAGCTTTGTTTGGTCACTGTGCCATCATGCATGTAATGGATTGCGCCTTCGTCGCACGCTCCACCGTGATGGGCGTGCGACCGAATTGAGTACCCCCGAACTCTCGATCTCGTGGCAGAGCCTCCTCGAGTCCCTGCCCGACGGTACGGCGCTGATTGACGCTCGTGGCGTCATGCACTACGTGAACTCCGAACTCGGGTATCTCACCGGGTACTCCCGCGAGGAACTCGTGGGACAGAACGTGCTGATGCTGATCCCGCCGACCCTGCGTCCGATGGAGGGTGAGGCTCGTCGCCAGTACGAACGCGATCCGGACTCGCGGATCATCTGGAACGACCGTGACCTGTCCGTGCTCCGAAAAGATGGCACCGAGCGATCGGTCGACTTCGCGCTGTCACCGATCACGGTCGACGGACATCGTTGGACGGTCGGGTGCATCCGCGACAACAGCGCCCAGCGCGCCGCGGAGCAAGCGCGCATCGAGGCCGAACAGCACTTCCGACTGGCCTTCGAGGACAACATGGCGCCGATGGTCTTCACCGACCTTCAGGACTGCATCATCGCCGCCAACGACGCCTTCTGCGCGATGATGGGCCGATCGCGCGCCGAACTGATTGGATTTGACTCCAAACCGTTCACCTATCCCGATGACGTCGGCATCACCGAAGCGTCCCACGCGCGCTTCCTGCAAGACGAGATCCGGCAGAGCCGCTACATCAAGCGCTACCTCCACAAGGATGGTCGGATGATCGTCGCGGAAGTCTCGAAATCCCCCGCACGCGACAAGACCGGCAAGACGCTCTACTTCATCATCTCCGAGCGCGACATCACCGAGGAGCGGATGCTCTCGGCGCAGCTGTCGCACCAGGCGTTGCACGATCCCTTGACCGGGCTCGCGAATCGAGCCCTGCTGGATGACCGGCTCACGCTGGCCCACTCGCGCCTCATGCGTCAAGGCGGACACGGCGCGCTCCTACTGCTGGACCTGGACGACTTCAAGGGCGTGAACGACACGTACGGGCACCTCGTGGGCGACCAGCTCTTGGAGGCGGTCGCGCGACGGCTCGAAGCGGTCACGCGAGAGAGCGACACCCTGTGCCGTTTCGGCGGCGACGAATTCCTCTATCTCGCCGAGAGGATCTCCGGACCGGAAGAGGCGGTCGCCATTGCGGAGCGGTTCCTGCGATCCCTCGATGAACCCTTCACGGTGGGCGAACTGAGCCTGGAGCAGCGCGCAAGTCTCGGCATCGTCGTGTGGGACTCCTCGCACACCGAGGTCTCGGACGTCGTGCGCGACGCCGACGTGGCCCTCTACGAGGCCAAACGTCTCGGCAAGGGCCGTCACTTCAACTACGTCCCCGGCATGCACCACCAAGCGATCAATCGCTTCTCGATGGTCCAAGAGTTGCGTCAAGCGGTGTCCTCACACGACCTCGCGATGCACTACCAGCCAATCGTGCGGCTCTCCACGAACGAGGTCGTCGGCTTCGAGGCACTCATGCGTTGGAACCACGCGGAACGAGGATGGGTGCCGCCCGATGTCTTCATCCCGTTGGCCGAACAGAGTGACCTGATCCTGGAACTCGGCGCGTTCGCCCTCCACGAGTCCATCGTCGCGGCCGGTGAATGGGGCCGTTCGAAGGAGTCGACCTCCGAGCCCTACGTGACCGTGAACCTCTCGGCGCGACAGTTCCACGACCCCGGACTGCTCGGGCTCGTGAAACGAGAGTTGAACGAGTGTGACCTGCCGGCCGACCGGCTCATTATCGAGATCACCGAAGGCGTGGCGCTGATGGAAGTGACCGACACGATGAAGATGATCGAACAGCTGACCGCTCTGGGCATCGGCGTCGCGCTCGATGACTTCGGCACCGGGTTCTCTTCGCTTTCGTACTTGGCGCTCTTGAATCCGATGATCATCAAGATAGACCAGTCCTTCGTGCGGCCTCTCGTCGAGACCAAGCACAGCGATCGACTACTCGAGACGATCGTCTCGCTCGGACACAACCTCGGCATGACGATGCTCGCCGAGGGGATCGAGACGCCGCATCAACTCGAGGGCCTTCGCGGTCTGCACTGCTCACTCGGCCAGGGCTTCCTCTTCTCACCGGCCGTGCCGTTCGCCGAGTCGGTGTCGATGGTGGGAACGTCGTTCTCGCTCTGAGGATTCCACGTGGTGCGAGAGATTCACGCCTCGCGTTACTTCGGCCACTACGCTGAATCTCCAATCTCGCGAAGGGTCGGGACCACGAAGGAGGCGCACGTGAGCTTTCCCGAATCGGTACAGCGTCTAGTCCGGCAACGAGCGCGGGGCACGTGTGAGTGCTCGGCCAGTTGGTGTCCCCACTACGGGCACTGCCGTCTTCCGGCCAAAGAGTTCCACCACAAAAAGGCGTTGGACGCCGGGGGCGACGACGAACTCACCAACTGTCAGTATTTCTGCAAGGCCTGTCACGAGCGCGCGCACAACACCGGGGAACTCGGCCGGGTCTAACCGAGTCCGCTGCGGTGGCAGCCCTATACCGCGAAGGTCTCCTCAATCGAGTCGGTCGGGGCGTTCTCGACGAGCCACGCACCATCCCCGACTCCATAGGGGAGCCCACGCCAGTCCGTGAATGATCGACTACACTCACCCTTCCAGGACCTCATTTTAGATTTTTTTTTTTAGTCTCGACTTCAATTTCGACCTCTTCGTCCGGTTCGAGGGGCGCTTCGGCGAAAAGATCGGGGCGCAACGCCATCGCCTCTTCCAACTCGAAGAAGTGGCTCAGCCAGTATTCGTCGAACCTCGCGTGCCAGCGTTCGGCACCCTCGGGCGTGGCGAACGCCTCTCGCACGAGGGCCGGCGCCAACAACGCCACGAAGCCCGGCACCTCGATCGCCAAGTACCGCAGTCGCAGGAAATCCAAGAACGAGATCGTCGGCGGTACCGCCGTCACCGCGGTGATGTGCGGTAACGCCTCTTGGACCCGGTCGTCTTTCAAGAACGACGAGGTCAAGAGCAGGGCCAGGACCTGGTCATCGGAGTTCTCGGCCATCGTAATGAGGCTCTTGCCAACGTTGTCGCGCCCGTGGCCCGATCCGCCGAAGACCTCCTGGACGATGCTCCCGACATTGGAGATCAGTCCGAGCAGGCGCAGCGCGACCGGGCGGGCGTTGGCGATCTCCTTGTCGTCGAGCGAGGCGACCAGTTGGATGAAGGCCGTGTCCATGCTGTTCTGCATCGCCGACAGGGCGACCTCGCCGGCGCGTCGGGTCTCCTCGGTGTTGGTGGGCACGTCTTCGGACGCGCTTCGTTCGAAGAGTCCGGTGTCGGTTCGCTCGAGGGACGAGAGGTCGCCGTGCATCAGGTCGATGAGCAGCGCCGCGAACTCGGCGTAAAGTTCGGAGCCACGACCGAGACGTTTGCGCGCCGAGACCATCGCCGGGCCGGCCTTCAGGTGCTGGAAGAAGACCTCGTCGAGCACGTCGCGTTCGCTCTTCTCGTCTTCGACCGCCTCGGGCTCGTTGGCGATCACGCGAATCTCACGCAGTTGCTCATCCCAGCGGGTCGCGCGCTTCAAGAGGTAGGTGCGGATGAGGTCGGGTTCGACGTCGAAGCCCTCCCACCAGAGCCGCCACGCCAACTCGTCGAGTTGCTTGGTGCTCGAGCGCAACTGCGAAATTCGTAGCATTCGCTCGGCGGTGCCCCCTGGGTATCGAGCCAGGGAACTGCGTCCGCCGTTCTGGTCGTGAAACGGCTCGCTGATCAAACGGCGGCGATGAAGACGGGCCAGTTGGTCGCGGGTGGTCTCGATGCCGGCGAAGCCCAAGTAATCAAGGATGTCCTGGGTCGGTTCCCAGGACCGCGGTTCCTCGCTCCAGCTCACGTCTCGACCCTAGTTTTGCGTTAGGTGAAAACCGTGGATTCCCCCGCTGAGTCCGTCACGACGACGTCGCACCTCGATCGAGTGATCAGGAGCGCAGTCCGGCGACGATCGCTTGACGCGCGTCGTCGCTCAGGGCGTAGGGCGCGTAGATGCTGAAGCGACTGATGACGTCGTTCAGTCGCTCGCGCACGACGGCGCCGACGTCGCTCGGTGCCGCGACGACGCTGAAGGCGTTCAGGACGTCGTCGTCGATCAGTTCGCCCATCTTCTCCCACTCCCCCGTCTTGGAGAGCGCGTTCAGCTCACTCTGCAGTTCGCCCCAGCCGTGGAGCTCCAGGACGGGGCGATACGCGGGCGTCGAGCCGTAGAACGCGATCTGGCCCCGGACGCGCTTCACCGCGTCGGCGAGCTCCTCGCCGGTGTTTCCGGTCGCGATGAGTCCCGAGAACGAGAGGGGAAAGTCCCGGAACTCGCGACCGGACTTCGCGAGTCCGCGACCCAACGCCGGCAACGTGACCTCACGGATGTAGCGCTCGGTGGAGAAGGGATGGATCAAGAGCCCGTCAGCCACCTCGCCGGCGACTTCGGTCATGAGACCGCCGACGGCCGCGAGGTACACCTGCGGCGCGCCGTAGGGGTTCGGTCCGGGGTTGAAGAACGGCGACATCAACGTGTGGCGGTAGAACTCGCCGCGAAAGTTCATCGCGGTGCCCTCGTTCCACGTCGACCAGATGGCCCGCATGGCGAGGACGTACTCGCGCATTCGCGGCGCCGGATGCGACCAGGGCATTGAGTAGCGCTTCTCGATGTGCGGCTTTATCTGCGATCCGAGGCCGAGGAGGAGTCGGCCTTTCGAGAGCAGTTGCACGTCGTTGGCCATCGTGGCCGTGATCATCGGGCTGCGCGCGAAGGCCACGACGATGCCCGTGCCAAGCTGCAACGTGGTGGTCGTGGTCGCCGCGACGGCGGCGATCAGGAGGGGGTCGTGTCCCGTCTCGTCGGACCAGGCGCCGTCGTAGCCCGCGACCTCGAGGGCGCGAGCGTCGGCGCCCGGGTGCTCCCCGCGAAAGGAGAGACCACCGTCGATCAACATGGGCGAAAGTCTAAACGGGCGACCGGCGCACGTCGTTGACTTCGACGGGACTACCGGGTGAAGCCGCGGCTGACCATCGCCTCGACTTGTTTGTTCGGCACGGCGGGCGAGAAGAGAAAGCCCTGTCCCAGTTCGCATCCCAGTCGACGAAGGCGGCTGAACTGCGGCTCGGTCTCGATGCCTTCGGCGAGCATGGTCATGTCGAGCTTCTGACCCAACGAGATGATCGTCTCGAGCAGCGTGTCGTTGCGCGTGGAGTCGTCGAGCGGCCGCACGAACGACTGGTCGATCTTGATGATCCGCGGACTGAGTTTGGCGAGGTACGAGAGCGACGAGAATCCGGTGCCGAAGTCATCGAGCGCGATGCCCACGCCGAGGTTGCCGAGCTGGTCGAGCACCTTCATCGTTTCGTCGATGTTGATCAGCGCGACGCTTTCGGTGATCTCCAAAATGAGGTACTCCGGTGGCAGGGCACCCTCGCGCAAGAGCCTCTGGATCGTCGGCACGAGCCCGGGGTCGAGGAACTGGTGCGTCGAGAGATTGACCGTCACGTAAGGACGGAGCAGTCGACTGCGCGACGCCCACGTGCTCGCTTCGTGGATCGACTCTCGCAACGCGAACGATCCCAACTCCAGGATCAGGTCGCTCTGTTCCGCGAGGGGAATGAACGTGTCCGGTGGCACCCAACCCCGCTCGGGGTGGTACCACCGCATCAAGGCTTCGAACCCGACCACCTGCTTGGACGTGAGGTCGGCGATCGGTTGATAGTGCATCGCGAGGTCGCCGGCGTTGAACGCCTGACGCAACTCCTGGACCAGGGAGAATCGGCTCACGGCGTTCTGGTGCATCGAGGGCGTGAAGACCACGTGGTGTCCCCGGACGTTGCGCTTCGCTTCGTACAGCGCGGCGTCTACGTTTTGGATCGTCTCGGAGAAACTCGTGCACGTGGCGTCCCAGATCACGATACCGATGCTCGCGCGCTGTTCGATTTGGAAGCCCGCGATGTTGTAGGGCTCGGCGATGACGTTGATGAGTCGCTCGGCGAGGAACTCGGCCTCCTGGGCAGAGACGAGACCCTCGGCGAGGTAGAGGAACTCGTCGCCGCCGAAACGGCACAACGTGTCGGACGTGCGCGTCACGCCTTGGAGCCGGTCGGCGATCGCCTTCAAGAGCTGGTCGCCCAGGAAGTGGCCGAAGGAGTCGTTGACGCCCTTGAAGTCATCGAGGTCGATCAAGAGCACGGCGCCGATGCCGCCGTGTCGGATCACGCGAGCGTGAGCGTGGGCCAGTCGGTCCTCGAAGAGGGCGCGGTTGGCGAGGCCGGTCAGGGGATCGTGGAGGGCCTGGTGTTTGAGTTGGGACGCCAGGGCCCGCTCTTCGGTGATGTCGCGCTCGGAGAACACGAAGTACAAGATCTTGCCGTCGGCGTCACGCGCGGGAGAACGCGACACCTCGACGTCGATGACGTCGCCGTCCTTGCGCAGGTACCGCTTGATGTAGCGCTCCTGTTCCACCTCGCCCGAGATGAGACGCTGGTGCGTGCTCTCGGTGATACCGACGTCGTCGGGGTAGGTGAAGGGCGTCGAGTCACAGCCGAGCAACTCCTCTTTGGTGAAGCCCACCATCTGACACATGGCCTCGTTGACGGCGATGATTCGGTCGTTGGCGTCGGCGAAGGTCATTGGCGCCATGTTGTTCTCAAAGGCCACCCTGAAGCGGAGCTCCGCGTCGGCTCGAGCCTGTTCGATCGCGCGCTGGGTCCTCACGTCACGTATCGCGATGACGACCCACGAGCCCTGGTCGAGCGCGAGGGGTGACCGCGAGACCTCGACAGGAACTTCCTCAGCGTCTCGACGCAAGATCACCAGGTCGTCGGCGTTCCAAACCGACGGCGCCTCGGGGGCTCGGGCCTGTTCGCGACGGGCTTGGCGAAGACGCTTGCGGAGGCGTTCGGGCACCAGAATCTGGACATCTTGACCAATAAGTTCCACCGGCTCGTAGCCGGTCAGCGCCGTGAGAAGTCCGTTGACGTAGTGGACGACGCCGCGGCTGTCCACCAGAGCAGTCGCCTCGGGCAGGGCTTCGAGCAGGCCGTTCCACGAAGGTGGGTGCGCCGAGAGGAACGTCGACGAGGTTGATCGGCTCGTGGGGACCGTCGGCAACGCGCGAAGCGACCGCGCCTTACTGTCCCGGCTCGTGGCACGAGGACGTTCGGAGAGATCGGTCACGGAAGAACGCTAGGTCGGAGCGTCGATTTGATTGTCAACAAGTTCTCAACAATGACGCAAAGGTTGGACGGCGCAGAGGCGCCTTGAGCGTCGCGCGATCGCCGTCCCGGCGTACTTCGGCGAAGTCCCTTGATTAAATTGCCGCCTACGTGTTCGCACGAGAACGCGCAAAACCCTTTGATGACCGTGCGCTGGAGCGCGACAAGAACTTTGCGGACCGTTCACACAGTTTGTGGGCACCGTTGTGCACAGGAAAACAGTCGCTCGAACTCACGAGAGTCGCGTCGAAATAATGCGCAGAACGACGTCCAGACTGCATTACCGTTCAGAGAATGAAGATGGTCCCGGTCCTCGTCAAAGGGGTCATCCGACGACGCGGCGCACCTCAACGTGAGACGTTCGTGGTGCGATGACGGTCGGCGACCGCAGGCTGGCCCGACTGCTCAACGCCTTCCCGGAGATCGTCGTCGTCCTCGACGCCCAAGGCAACGTGCTCTGGGCCAATCACCTCGCCGTAGAGCTCTTCGGTCTCAGCCTGGATTCCGCGATCGGCATGTCCGGCATCGACCTCGTCCACCCGGACGACCTCGAGATCGTTCTTCGTTCGCTGGAAACGGTGCAATCCAAGAGCGTCGGCAGCCCCCTCGAGATCCGGGCCAAGATCGGTGACGATTGGCGGCTCATCGAACTGATCGGCACCCCCGTGCCGTGGTTCGAAAAGGGCGCGGTGCTCTTCAGCATTCGCGACCTCACCGATCGACGGCGCTTCGAATTGGCGCGCGACAACGTGGCGCGGTTCCGCTCCCTCGTCCACAACGCGACGACGATCATGATGCTGGTCTCCCCCTCGGGCGACGTCGAATCGGTCTCCGGGGCGATGACGCGGATGTTGGGGCACGACCCCGAGGCCGTCGAGCGTCAGCCGCTCGCCAACATCGTGGCGGCGACGGACCGTCCGGCACTTCGCGTCGCGATCGAGAACGCGCTGCGAAGTTCCAACGCGACCCAGCCCGTCGTGCAGGCGCTGCGCCTGCTTCGACGCGGCGGTGAGGAGATGGTCTCCTACGAACTGTCGATCGTCAGCCTCGTGGAGGACCCCACCGTCGGCGGGCTCGTCGTCACGGCGCACGACGTCTCGGCGCGCGTCACGGCCGAGATGGAACTGCGCAACACTGTTCGCGAACTCCGCGAGACGTCCTCACTCTTGAACGCGACCCTGGAGTCGACCGCCGACGGACTGCTCGTCGTCGGCACCGATCGCGTGATCACGAGTTTCAACAGTCAGTTCGCCGAGATGTGGCGGTTACCCACGAACCTCGTCGCCGCGCGCGACGATCACCGATTGCTCGAGTACGTGTCCGAGCAACTCGCCGAACCGGCGGCGTTCGTCGCCGGCGTTGACGCCCTCTACTCCCAACCGGAGACCGAGAGCAATGACACGCTCGAGTTCGCCGACGGACGGGTGTTCAAGCGACTGTCGAAGCCGCAGTACGTGGCGGGCGAAGTGGTCGGTCGCGTATGGAGCTTCAGTGACATCACGGAGCAGAAGCGGCTCGAACACGACTTGGCCCACCTCGCCTTTCACGACGCCTTGACGGGCCTGGCGAATCGCGCACTCTTCCACGACCGCGTCAATCAGGCCCTGGCCCGAAACGAGCGAACTGAGAACTACGTGGCCGTTCTGTTCTTGGACCTCGACAACTTCAAGACAATCAACGACAGCCTCGGACATTCGGCCGGGGACGAACTGCTCAACGTCGTGGCCGCGACGCTCCTCGCGAGCCTTCGCCGCTCCGACACCGCCGCGCGGCTCGGTGGCGACGAGTTCGCGGTACTCATCGAAGACGCACCGAACCGCGAAGAGGTCATGCGGATGGCCGATCGATTGATGAAGACGCTGCGTCAACCCGTCACCGTGGCCGGACAGGAGATCACCACGACGGTGAGCATGGGCATCACCTTCGGGATCAAGGGCCACACCGGTGACCAACTCCTTCGCAACGCCGACCTGGCGATGTATCTCGCGAAGGGCCAGGGCAAGGACCGCATCGAGGAGTTCCAGGACCAGATGCACGTCGCGGTCGTCCAGAGACTTGAACTGGAGACCGATCTGCGTCGCGCGGTCCTCTCCGAAGAGTTGCGCGTGCACTACCAGCCGATCTTCGACCTGCTCTCAGGCGCCATCGTCGGCTTCGAAGCGCTGGTTCGCTGGCAGCACCCCACCCAGGGCCTGTTGCAGCCAATCTCGTTCATCCCGTTCGCCGAGGAGATCGGCTTCATCCAGCACATCGACCGGTTCGTGCTGACCGAGGCCTGCACGCAAGCGCGCCACTGGCAGAGCCTGGGCCTGGCCTCGGCGGGCTTGCTGATGAGCGTGAATCTCTCCGCGCGTGAGATCTCGGACAGCGCGATCCGAGAGAGCGTCAGCCTCTCGCTGCTGGAGACCGGCTTCGAGCCGACCCACCTGATCCTGGAGATCACGGAGAGCGCCCTGTTACGCGACCTCGGGGCCACGATCCGTAACCTCGAGGCGCTCAAGTCACTCGGGCTGAGCATTGCCGTCGATGACTTCGGTACGGGATTCTCATCTTTCTCGCACCTCGAACAGCTCCCGATCGACATCTTGAAGGTCGACCGCTCCTTCGTCGCCAACATCAACGTCGCGGACGGTCGGCCCAGTCTCGCGCCGGCGATCGTTCAACTGGCGCACACCCTGGGCCTCACCGCGATCGCCGAGGGCGTCGAGTCACCCGATCAAGTCACGCCGCTGCGTGACATCAAGTGCACGCTCGCCCAGGGCTATCACCTGGGTATGCCGCTCGACGCCACGCAGACCGAGGGTTTGCTGCGCTCCCTCGCCTCCTAAAGTGCACTCTGACGGGGACAACCCTCCCGTCACACTGAGAAAAAGGAGAGAGTCGTGAGTGACGACGAAGCTGCAGACGCCACCAAGGCGGTCAAGGACTGGAACACGAATGTCATCGCGGAGTTCCGAGCCAACAAGGGCAAGGTCGGCGGCCAGTTCGAAGGAGCCCCGGTCCTGTTGTTGCACACCAAGGGAGCCAAGTCGGGACAGGAACGAATCAACCCGATGATGTACCTCGACTTAGACGGAAAGCGATACGTCTTCGCGTCTTACGCCGGCGCGCCCACGAATCCCGACTGGTACCACAACCTGGTGGCGAATCCCACGGTCACGGTGGAACTCGGCACCGAGACCTTCGAGGCGACCGCCACGCCGGTCTCGCTCGAAGAGCGCGACCGCATCTATCCGCTCCAGGTCGCCGTCGCGCCCGGGTTCGGCGAGTACGAGGCGAAGACGACGCGAAAGATCCCCGTCGTCGAGTTAGTGCCGAACTAAGCCACTACGACCGAGGAGCGCGGCCGAGGTTCGGGTCGACCGCGTGATACTGGGAGGCCAGCGAGGGGTTCTTCGCTGTCACGCGCCTGTTGGAGGCTTTACGCGTGGCGAGCAGGCCGAACATGACGACGAGGGCGCCGGCCGCTAACAAGACGAAGCCGCCGAAGTAGGCGTAGACCACGTGCTGGCACGACGCGCTCATTCCGAGGCCGACGAACTTACCCTCGACGGCATTGCACGCGTTGTTCCTGGTTTGCTCACTGAAGACGAAGTAGAGCCCGACCGCCATCGTGGCCAGTCCGAGCAGTTCGAAGAACCTCCTCACCATGAACTCAACCTACCCCGAGACCCCCTCGACATCGTGTACTGGTCATCGTGTACTTGACGTCGTGTACTTGGATCGTGTGCGTGTTTCGCTTCTGAGTTAATTGCAACTTGTCGAGTACTTTTGGTGCATTACGACAATCCCCGTTCGAGATATCCGTGACTGACGTTGCGCCCACCTTCACCGCGTCCGACAGCATCGTGGCGCAGGGCCTGACGAAGTCCTTCGGTGCCGTGCGCGCCGTTCGCGGCCTCGACCTCGAACTGCGAAGAGGCTCGACCGTCGCGCTGCTCGGACCCAACGGCGCCGGCAAGACGACGACGATCGACATGATGATCGGACTGACGCGGCCAGACGCCGGCACGATCTCGCTCTTCGGTCGCTCCCCCGCCGAGGCCGTGAGGGCCGGGATGATCGGCGCTATGACCCAGACCGGCCAGCTCATCGAATACCTTTCAGTCCGAGAACTGATCACGATGATGGCGGCCATCTATCCCGCGCCGCTGGACGTCGAGGAGGCGCTTCAAATCTCCGGGGCCGACCAATTCGCCGACCGCCAGACTCGCAAACTCTCCGGCGGTGAGACCCAGCGCGTTCGCTTCGCCATCGCGCTGGTGGCGGACGCCGAACTCCTCGTCCTCGACGAGCCGACGGTGGCCCTCGACGTCGAAGGACGACGCGACTTCTGGAGCGCCATGCGCGCCTTCGCTGCGCGCGGCAAGACGGTGGTCTTCGCGACCCACTACCTCGAAGAGGCCGACGCCTACGCCGACCGAATCGTGCTTATGTCCCATGGTCGCATCGTGGCCGACGGGGCGCCGACCGAGATCAAGGCGACCGTGGGCGGACGAATCATTCGCGCCACGTTGCCCGGAGTCGATCTCGCCACACTCCACGCGCTGACCGGCGTCACCGGGGTCGATCGCAAGGGCGACGCGATCACCCTGAACTGCTCGGACTCCGACGCGACGTTACGCGATCTCTTCGCAACGTTTCCCCTGATCCGCGACGTCGAGGTTCGCGGCGCGGGCCTCGAGGAGGCCTTCTTGGAGCTGACGGTCGATGACGAGGCGACGCCGTGATCGAACTCACCTATCTCCGCTACGAGGTGCTGCGCACGTGGCGCAACCGGCGCTTCTTGTTGTTTTCACTGGTCTTTCCCCTGGTGCTCTTTCTCACGGTGGCCGGGCCGCACAAGCACGTGATGGTCGAACACGTCTCCTTTCCTCTCTATTACATGACCGGCATGATCGCCTGGGGCACGATGGTCGCCGTCATCTCGAGCGGCGCGCGCATCGCGGCCGAGCGATCGGTCGGCTGGACGAGACAGCTGCGCATCACGCCGCTGCCGACGTGGTCGTACTTCGCGGCCAAGATCTTCTGCGGCTACGTGATGGCGCTCTTGAGCATGGCGGTGCTCTTCGGCGCCGGGTCCTTCATCGGCGTGCGTCTCCACGCCTCCCAGTGGTTCGTCATGATCGGCCTGCTGCTCTTCGGGTTGATTCCGTTCGCCGTCATGGGGATCATGTTCGGCCACCTGCTCAAACTCGACTCCCTCGGCCCGGCCATCGGTGGCGTGACCTCGCTCTTCGCTCTCCTCGGCGGCGCCTACGGTCCACTGATCACCGGCGGCTTCCTCTTCAAGGTCGTCAAGATCCTCCCCTCCTACTGGCTCGTCCAGGCCGGCAAGAGCGCGCGCGACGCCGGCGGTTGGCCCGTCGAGGGGTGGGTCGTCATCGCGTCCTGGTCGCTCGTGCTCTCCGTGTTGGCCGTTCGCGTCTATCAGCGCGACACCAAGCGAATCTGACGCCGTGACCGTCCCGACCGTGATCACGTTCTCGAGCGAACGCACCGACGCCGTAGCGGCGATCGAGGCGGTCGGTGCCGGGCGCGGCTGGTGCAACGTGTCACCGAACGTCGAAGAGGAAGTCCCCGACATGAAAGTGAACTACTTCGGGCTGCGGTTCAACAAGGGCGTCACCGTCGCGAGCTATGTCACGGCACGGGCGCGTAAGGGCGTCGCACCTCCGTCGACGCTCGGCGTGCTGCACTCGCGCAGTCGCCTCGGCCGCGAGCGCATCGCAGTGATGCTGGACGGAGCGCCGTTCACGGTGCGCCAGGACCACAACTCCCGGGGACTACTCCTCGAGGTCCCCGTGGACACGTCGCCCGAGCTGGTGCTCACGGTGATGTGCAACCTCACAGAGGCACTGTGCGACTACGACTTCACTGGTTCGTGGACCCTGAGTCAGTTCCTCTCGTGAGGATTCGCGCGACTACGACATCGAGTTCACGAAGGTGACGATCGAGCGACTGAACTCGGGGTCGCGCACCGCGCTCAGATGATTGCCCCGGAGGGTTCGAAACGTGGCGCCCGGGATTCGCTCGGCTAACGCCTCGCTGGATCCGGCCAACTGATCGGCATCTCCGACGAGCACCAACGTGGGTACCGAGATCGCCGTGACGTCGGTCGTCTCACCCCGACGCGATCGTGAGTTGGCTGCCAGGGCGAGACGGTCGGCCCCAGTGCTGTCGGCGAATCGTCGAAAGGCCGCGGCGAGCGGATGATCGATGTTCTGTGGGTCTTCGGCCTCGAGTGCCTCGGCGATGGGCACGGTGTCCAGCGGTCGCTGTTCCCCACCCCACTCACCGCCGACGCCACCGAGGACGAGGGAGCGCACCCTCGGTTCGCGTGGCGCCAGACGTCCGGCGACGATGGCCCCCATGGAGTAGCCCACGACGTCGGCGTGGTCGAGGTTCGCGTGACCCATCAGCGACTGCACGTCGCGGACCATCGCGTCATTGGCGTAGGCCGAGGGGTCGTGCGGTTTGGCCGACGCCCCGTGACCGCGCGCGTCGGGAGCGAGTACGCGACGACCGGCCCCGACGAGGTCGTCGACGACGCCGGTGGCGACCCAGTTCGAGAAGTGATCGGCGGCGAAGCCGTGCAGCAGGACGACCGGCGCCCCTTCACCCACGTCGAGGTAGGCCAGGTCCAAATCGTCGAACGAGCTGAAGTGTTCCATCGATACCTCCGATCTCCTAATCCATTCGTACTACTGAGCGTGCGAGTGGAATGTCAATCTACGACGAATCTCGAGAGCGGTCCACGACTCATCTTGCGTCATCGTCGAGTCCCTGATCGTTGAGCCACTGGCGGGCCAGGCGCTTCGGAGCGCGAGAGAGCCAGGCGTCGGTTACCAACTCGGCCAACTCGGCGTCATCGACCTCGGCCAAGGAAGGAATACGAAGGAGAATCGCGTTATAACCATTGAAGTGGTCGGTCGTGAAGTAGACCGAAGGTCGCGCGGTGAGCCACATCGACTTCATCTCCTCGTCGGCGACGTGAAAGACCAGGACGTCATCGAGACGCTCGCCGGTCACCGGGTCGACGGCGTCGCGACGTTGCGTGCGATGAAAGCAGAAGAGCTTCTTGTCGACCAAGAATGCCGGGCGGTCATCGTCGCGAAGTTCCTTGCTTGCTCCCGGCATCGACAGCGCCATAGCTTCGACGTCGCGCATGGTCACCATTGATCTCCATTCTTTGTTGGCGCGCCGAGGTTGTCAACCGGACCCTCGAAGGGTAAGTTTCTTCAGGTCTGAGACACGGACGAGAAAAGGGGTTGGCGTGAGGCGCGCACTGATGACCATTGGCGCGGCTCTCGGCGCGTCGATTCTTCTTCTCCCGACGACTGCCAGTTGGGCCGGGACGATCTCGCAATCAAAGCTGTCCTCCGAACTGCTGACGTCGAGTCAGATGCCCGCGGGTTGGACCGTGTCGAGCACAACGAGTGACGGCGTGGGCTGTGTCCACGCGTTGCTCGAACCTAAGGGCGTCACGCAGACTCGAACGGCCCAGGTCTACTTTCTCGGGACGCACGACCTCCTCCCTCGATTCGATGAGAAGATCGCTACCTACGCCAATACCAAGAGTGCGTACCAGAAGATCATCGCCCGAATCAACGCCTGTCACACCCTGACCGGGACCTTCGAGGGTCTGAAAGTCCACGGCACGGTTGAGCAGGCGGCCTTTCGTCGCGTCGGCAACGCTAGCGCGTCCTACGCCATGACCGTCACGGACTCACGGGGCACCCTGCACTACTACTACCTCATCGTTCGCAAGCGCTCGGTCCTCGCCGCCTTCCTCGAAGGGAGCTATCCCGAGGTGATCCCCAGTCAGTTCCAGGATTTGGTGAACGCCGGCGTAGAGAAACTTACGTAGGCATCTGATTCGTCCGCCACGAACGGCGACACGGACGCCGTAGCCGGCTGCCGGCGACCACCGTCAGCCGCCGTTAGGCCCAGCCGAGTTCGTCGAGTCGCGGATCGCTGATGCCGAAGTGGTGTGCGATCTCGTGGATCACGGTCTTGCGAACCTGCGCCCTCACGTCGTCCTCGCTGGCGCACACCCGACAGATCGTCGTCTGATACAACGTGATTCGATCCGGCATCACTGCGTTGTAACTGGAGAATCCGCGACGAGTCAACGGAATCCCTTCGTAGAGACCGAACAGGTTCTTTCCGGGGGCTTCATCCTCGACGATGATCGCCACGTTGTCCATGCGCGAGGACAGCGACTCGGGCAATGACGCCACGGCTTCGGCGGCAAGTTCTTCGAAGCGTTCATTGGAGACCTGGAACATCAACGTAGCGTAACGGCGTACTCGACGTCGACTTCATCCAGACGTCGGCACCGCGATCGATCAATCGCCGACGGCTCCGTCGATTCGTTCGCGTAGCAAGTCGGCATGACCGTTATGGCGCGCGTACTCCTCAATCATGTGCAAGTAGATCCACCTGATGTTGCGAGTTCGTTCCGGATGATGTCCCCGGCTCGGTACCACCTCATCGAGCGACAGTGACGCCGTGGCCGCACGGCTCAATTGACATTCCGCGACGTAGTGCGCGAGGTCCGCCGTCGCGTCCGCGGTCTCGACGTTCAAGAAATCGGCGTCGGGTTCTTCCTCGGTTGAGTACTGGAACTCCAGGTCCTCACGAACCGCGTGACGTCGAAACCACCCTCGTTCCACGTCGCTCATGTGACGCACCAAACCCAGGAGGGTCAACGACGATGGTTCGACGGATCTCGTCTTGAGTTGTTCGGCGGAGAGTCCCTCGCACTTCATCAGCAAGGTTGCCCGGTGGAATTCCACCCATCGTCGAGCGCCTGTTTCTCGCCCGAAAGTCGATCGGCGAAGACGCGTGGTGCAACATTGTCCGGCCAGATAATTGTCATGGTCGTGACGCTACTCAGACCCAGTGACGGGTCTTTCGCTGGTGTGCGTGAACTCGGTACTCAGAACCGATGGCTGGTGTGGCTGAACGGCCCCTTGGAGAAGGCCAACACCTTCTCTGGTCTCACACGGAAAACGTAGACCTTTTCCTCATTGACACCGTCTCCGTCTCGATGATGAAAGCAGTCGGTTCCCACCGCGTAGTCCCAACTCTCGCCGTCCCACTTATGCGTCCACACTTCGGCCGCGCGAAGAAGTGCGTCGCGAGACGTCTCACGAATCGCTTCGCCCTCGACCACGATGTCCAGCCCATGTTCCCAGCCGTTGCAGCCGGTGGTGAGGATCACGTGGGCGTTGTGCTGAAGGTTCATGGCCTTCTGTTCGTCCGCGCCGGTGGAAAAGTACAGGGCGTCATCGGACCACACTGCCACCAGCGGGGTGACGTGCGGTCGTCCATCGGCGCGCACCGTGGTGATCCAGAACAGTTGTGCCGCTTCAATCGCCGCGCGCGTGTCGGCCCACTCGGTCGGACCGACCCCCTTCTGACCGAATCGCTCGTCGACCTTGGTTACCGGTTCACTCATGGACGCTCCATCCTCATCAGTTCGCTCTCGATTGATGCGACATCACAGAACAGTACGCTCCGCGCTGCGCGGCGCGCTCGAGCTCCCTCCGTCAACCTGGTAGCGGCACGTCCGACATGATGCCGTGGGGACCACGGATTCCAGTTCCGTTGCCCGCTGAACCGCTGGACACGAGGTGCTCATTGGCGCTCAGTCGAATCTGCTCGTGGTCGTAGAGGTAGAGGGGGCGATGGTCGTAGGTCGCCACGTAGTCACCGTTCCCCGCCGGAGCGGTCGACACCAGTGCGCTGTTGACACCCGGCCCGGCGTGTGGTTGCGCACTCGTCAACAGTGGCGTCCATTCCGATGCGCAGGCCGCGTCGCAACTGGACTGTCCGCGCGTCGCGGTGCCCGAGTACAGGGTCGCTTCGATGGGATAGACGTTGCCGTCCTCTTCTGCCGCGAGCGCTCGCCGTCCATTCGGGAGTGATTCCACGTCGAGTGTCGCGACGCCGGGCGACGGTGCACCGTTACGGGCGGAGACCAAGTACCAATACCCGTGCCACGGCGGCAGCGGCTTGACGGTCTCCATGAAGTTCTCTCCCTGGGGCGTGAACGGTTGCGACGATGGGTCGAAGAGGTAGAGGGGATGGCCGGCGTACGTGATCTGACGGCCGATGCCCCGGCGAAAAATCGTGCCCAACAAGTGCGCGTCGACGCCACGGCCGGCGATCGGGGCACCTTTGGTCGTGAGGGCCGGCCAGTCGTCGGAACTGACGTCGGCGAGCAGGTCACCCTGCGGTCCCGTGCAGGTGAGCGGCACGCTCTCCTTGGCGCCGAGGTCGTAGGCCAGGGCTTTGGCCGTGCCGCAACCGAAGTGGTCGCCGACGTCTCCGCTGAACTCATACAGCGGGAACCTATAGAGCCCGCCCCCCGCGTCACCGTCGACGACCAGGACCGAGCCGTACTTCGACGAGGTGATCGACGAGACCACCGTGGCCCGCTTCGCTGGGGCGGATGAAAACGCGCCGAGCGAGGACAACACGAGCAAGGCGACCAGTATCACCGCGACCGACCAGACGCTCAAGGACCGCACCCGGACCCCTTCTCGACCAAGGATGCGCACACCAAAGACTACGGTACGACGTTGCGCGGAAAAGTCCCGAGGTCAGTGGGCGACCTGGGCGGCGATGAAGGCCAGTGCCACCAGAACGCACGCGACACGAACGATCCAAAGAGCGACGCGACTCCTCGGTCGTCTTCCCGTTGCCCTCCAGATTTGCTGCGACATGCCGGCCGGACTGTAGGGGTCGGCCTCGAAGCCACTCCCTTCGGCGGGCCACATGACCGGGGGCGTTGGGTCGGCCGCCACGGACTCCGCGTCACGCTGTCGTGGCTCCTCCGCGTTCCCCATTGACGAAACTGTAGGTCCTCGCGCTCTCGCTGAACGCGGGCTTAGGGTACGGCAATGAACTTTCCTGAACCAACCGGACCCGTCATCGCGCGTGAGGAGGTGTTCCTCACGTACCTCGACTTCTTTCGCGAATGCGTCATCGAGAAGGTCACGTCGCTTCCGTTGGACGCCCTGATTGTGAGCGTGGTGCCGACCGACTGGACCGCTTTGGAATTACTCAAGCATCTGGCGTTCGTGGAGATGCGATGGCTCGAGTGGGGCTTTGAAGGTCAGGCGGTTGAAGAACCGTGGGGCGACCATCTTGGCGATCGCTGGTGTGTCGGTCCCGACGACACCCTCGACTCACTCGTCGAGGCGCTGAGTAGTCGTGGGCGGATCACCGCGGTCATCGTTCGCCGTCACAATCTCGAGGACGTCGGCCAGCCCAGCCCTCGTTGGAACGGTGAAGCACCCGCGACGCTGGAGCGAGTGCTCTTCCATCTCGTGCAGGAGTATGCGCGACACCTCGGACACCTCGACGTCTACGCCGAATTGGTCGAGGCGCAAGTGGGCGAGTAGTCACTCGAACGGTCCCTGCGCTAGTCAGTATCGTCACCCTTGTGCCTACTCCCCCAAAAAAGACCACCTCGCGATCGGCCCCCTCAACCCGGACACCATCACGTGTCGCCAAAGAGCCTCCGACTCCGCAGGAGCTTCGCGCGATCTC
>Ga0182015_10001044_pt1 | contig 38092 bp, 32 predicted proteins | sample 712P3MmetaG_FD_120478 | JGI IMG/M metagenome (GOLD analysis project Ga0182015, IMG submission 120478) | Permafrost microbial communities from Stordalen Mire, Sweden - 712P3M metaG | ecosystem: Environmental > Terrestrial > Soil > Wetlands > Permafrost | place: Sweden: Stordalen | collected...
CGGCATCTCGATAAAAGTCCGCCAGCTCTTCGGAGGTAACTCGGCCGTGTAGCCGGCTCTGGAGAATTTCGTCCGCCGCGTCGTATTCAAAAAGGTGTGACATCGAAATTCAGCAGCGGCCGCGAGCGCTGACTCTGCTCGACTCGATTAGAGGTCGACAAAATGCGGCCGTTAACCGCATCAGTATCTATTGTTGACAAATTGAACAGCCACGCCAATGTGGCCGGTTCGTCGCGATCGCTTTTGATAAAATTCTCAGAAGCAGCTTTCTCATGACTGCTACCCGGGACCGTACGGAGATTACGGGTTAGTTAGTGCGGTTACCCTGTAATGGGATTGCAATCCGAATAGACCGGACTTCTGTACGCGCTGATTACTCTCTTTTAGATTTATGTGTCAATGGATTTCAAAGCCTAGGCCGGCACACTGACGGCTGAATCACACCTGTTATTTGCCATGCCCCTGTGCTATGTGTGCGTGATGTGCCGCCGTTTCTTGGTCTCCTGCTTCGTGATACTTTGCGGCCTCGCGATGATGACGGGCCGCCGAGTGCCTCTATTCAACAGCTTACAGTGAGTTGTTCGAAGAGGTGGCGAGCGCCGCGTGAGGCCAAAGGAGCCCGAAAGCGGTTTTATGTAAAAGAATCATGGGGTCGCATTGCCTTTCAGTGAGACCGTGCGAGACTCTATGCAACGCGTCCGCTTTGGCAAACTCCGATCGAGCTGGACAACACACGATATGGGAGCCTGGCCTGGCTCGTTACTTCGCAGGCGCACCGGGCCTTCGCTCTAAGCAATCTGAATCAGGACCGCGCTAAGTGCAGGAACATAGCAAACGAGCTGGGAGCCGCTAGGGTTGAGCGTATAAGCGGCTGACGGAGAGAACGCGCCGTCCGGATTGACGTTGGCGTTCTGGATGGTGACTCCCGAAGTTGCCGTGAGATCCGGCGTTGTGGCTCCGCTCGTGAGCTGGGTCATGGCGAGGAGTATGGCGGAGTTGGCGCTCTGGGGAAGTTGCGTAGTGAGATGCAGATTCTGGGTGAGATCCTTGTTGACGACGATGAGGTTGAGGCCGCCGGCGGCCGTCTTGACCGCGTAGGCAGTGACGTTGAGCGATCCGGCGGAGATCTGAGTTGTATAAAGCGTGCCCTGGCCGGCGAGGGTGAACAGGAGAATGCCATAGAACTCGGGGCGCGCGCCGACGACGCTGCCGTCGCTGTCGGCGATCGGCGTATATCCCGGCCCGTCGCCGCCCCCATGGAAGTTCACGCCGGAGGCTCCGCCTTGGGCGCAGTTGAAGAGGTAGTCGATGACCCAGAGCGAGGAGGCGTAGGAGTCGCTGACGCCGCTGGACCCACCGTTGTAAAAGGAGTTGCATTCGGACATCCGGTAGGGAACACCGATGTTCTGAGCGCCGGCTTCAAGGATCGCAAGGTTTGCGATAAGTGTCGGGTCCGGCGTGATGAGATACGCCGCGGTAGAAGTGGGCAGCTGGCCGTTGGCGCGATAGTAGTGCTGGGTGAGCAGCGTAATGTCGTTCTTGGTCGCGCTCTGGGCGAACGGAACGGTCCATGTCGACTCGTTTCCCGCATCAGCTGGACCCGTGATTGGAACGCCAGGCGCGCTCGCAAGAATAGCTGTTCGGAACTGGCCCCATAGAGTAAGGAACTGCGAGAGCGACCAGTTGCCCGCGAAGTAGTGACCTGAATCTCCGTAGAGGTCGGGCTCGTTGCCGATCTCGATGCCGAGAAGCGACGAACCGAGTTGCTGAGCGGCGTACGCGACCTCGGCCGCCGCCAGCGCGGGTGTCGTCGCGCCGGTGGCGGCGCCGCCCAGGTTGACGCCGTAGAGGCACTGCCAGCCCGCGGCCTTCACGAAGGCAGCGAGCAAGTCGACGTCGCTGGGTGCGATCTGACCAGCGGTCTGGCCGGGACCGTTCGGCGACCAGATATTCCTGTCCACTGAGTTCCCGCCGATGCGCAGAACGCTAGGACCGAGGCGGTTGAACATGCCGATCAGATCGCTGTTGGAGGCAGTGAACAGCGGTCCGTAAAGTTTGGATTTCTCGTAAGAAAGCCCTGCGAAGGCGGGGCCAATGGAGCCTGCGGCTGCGGCGGTCACGATCAGTGAAGCCTGAGTCAAGGGTCCGCTTGGCGTCGGCTGCGGATTCGTCTGCGGATTCGGCTGCGGAACGTTGGTGCCATCCGAAGACCTGCATCCCGACAGGAGCGACGAAGCGACGAGAGCGGCAGCACACTGCATGACTTGACGGCGCGTAAGCGTTGAGGATTCCGGGGGTGCATGCAAGGGCAGCATGTCCTGGCGTTTGTTCACCCCTCTGCTATAACTATGCCGTTGCTGTTAGGATTAAAAGTTCGCTCGAACGACATCGACCCTTGTGTTCAAAACGACCGTGGCCGCGTCGCCGTGTTATAAATCCCGGGGTATGTAACGCTCTGGTTTCATACGTCGCCGTTAACACCAGTATGATGAAATCTTGCACTCCCTAAATCCTCGCGCCGATCGCGCCCCGTTCCCAGACGCTAACCTGGCAAATCTGGGCGGCGCCATCATCCCCGCATTCGCTCGTCGGTGGCGTGCGCTCCATCGCTGAAATAAGTTCGGCGATCGTGAACACCACGAACAGTTTGACCATCTTGGAGTTTCAGCAGGGAAGGAGTTCGACCATGCGCTCCAGTGAGAGCAGCAGCGCTTTCGAATTCGCGTTCTAAAGGTTAGCTCCCGCCAGGAAATCCGCGCATATCATTTCCAGGCAATATCCGCGCGACTTGTCCGTCCCGAGCATGCTTCCGGTTCTTTTTTGCCCACAAATGCCGCTCCACCGCGAAGTGCGAAAATGGAACGTCCTGAAAGCACACCGATTAGCATAGTTCGTTTTTACATTTTAGTGTCGTTCGATCCACCGTCGTGGGCTAAGGTATTGCATAGTAAGCCCTGCAGGCAAGTCTGAAGAATTCCGTCCGCCGCATCGTACTCAAAGCAGTGACACACATAAAATCGATGCCGACCTCATGCACTTTCGCTACTCGGTCCAATCATGATTCGGCGCAATGCGGCTCTACAACCGCGTTAGTCTTTATCATTGGCGTATTGAACAACCGATGCGACGCGACCGGTCTGTTGCGAGCCTGAGTCTTGACGATTAATGGAATAAAGGGCGAGTTCCAGCCTATTAGAAGTTCCGAGTTTGTTGAAAATCCTAAAGAGATAGTTGCGAACCGTGTTCTCGCTCAAACTGAGCTGTCGCGAAATATCACGATTGGTGAAACCTTGGGCCACTAAATTAACTACGCCTTCTTCTCTTTGGGTCAATGAAACCGACCGCGCAGCGCTTTGATGATAGACGGCAGAGATCGGCGGAGACTGAGACAGAGCGTTGACTACGAACCGCAGCGCTTCAGCGCTGGCCCAGATCTGCCCGAGATGCACCACGTGAATACACTTGCATAGCATTTCAAAAGTCTGATCTCGACAAATTACGCCGCTCGCCCCCGAACGAAACGCCTCAACTACCAAGGCCCCTTCGATCGTATCGAGCAACATAATCACCTTGGTGCTACGGTGCGAAGCCGATAGTTCACGAGCCACGGCGAAGCCAGCGATGGGTCCATCACCCAAGTGAGCGCTGATTACTGCTACATCAGCTTCATACTCGCGAAGTATTTTCCAAATCTCGGCAGAGTCCACGGCGCGGCCAACTACGGCAAGCCTGCGGGGGCGGCTACGTTGTAAAGCTGCTGACATCAGTTGACAGGCCATTCTGCTTACGTCTACGACGAGGACATTTACGGGAAGTGGGGGCAGCCTTCGCATGACAGCTACACCTGGACTGCGACATTGAGCATTCGAAGTCAGCGAGTGTATTTACGCAGCGTTGCAATTGCAATGGAAATTCTGTTTACCCTGTGGAAATTATGTGTAGAGGAAAGTATCGAGATTATATTTGCTTCGAACGCTGCGGGACGCTCTCAACGGTTTATTCATAGTATACAATTACCTAACGCTATTCTAGGTACTTTAGAACACTACGCACGTAGTTCTTTGGTAACGTCGATAGTAAATGACCTATCTTGAATCGTCTGACTTTCCTCATCTTGCGCCCCGTTGCCTGACCGCTTATGTTATGCCGCCGTGCGAGCTTGCGAGGGCTGAGCTCCGCGCGGCAAAAGAGAAAGTTCGATCCGAGGTGATGAAGTGAACTCACCGAGGGGCCGCAGAAACGGCATTCGGTATCCTTTGGAGGCGCCCGTTGTCTTCCGGTGGAAGAACCAGGACGGGGTCTACCAACAGAATGAAGGTCGGAGTCGGGACGTTAGCGAACGCGGCGTGTTTGTTATTGCCGCCATGTGTCCTCCACTACGAGTTGACATTGAACTCAGAATTGATTTCGCGGCTTCCCCCGGCGTAATGCGAGCCATGCAAATGGAAGTGGATGGAAAGGTTCTTCGCGTTGAAGCTGGTACCGGTGAGCGAAACGGAGGTTTTGCCGTCTTGGCAAAGCAAGCTCTGTTGAGTGAAGGCAATGATACCGCCGAAAAGCCAAGAGCATCATTTGGACCCAAAGTGCTCGGAAAGTGAAACAAGAACGCAAGTAAAGGCAATGCAAGGTCTTAATTAATTCTTCGTAGGCTTACAGGGAAAGCATTCTAGTAAGTCACAGGGCGGAGCTATATCTTGGCTGCACCAATTGCACCCTCAGTTCTTTACGCCGACTCGCCATGGTATGCGCTTTACACGCGACATCAGCACGAGAAGGCAGTCAATCAAATTCTCACGAACAAGGGATTCGAGACCCTTCTTCCACTCTACCAAGCCACTCGCAGGTGGAAGGATCGAACCAAGTTGCTTTTTTTGCCGCTCTTCCCTTGCTATGTATTTCTCAACGGCGGTCTTGAGCGCCGCCTGGACATCATGACGACACCAGGGATACATGCCCTCGTATCAAATGCCGGGCAGCCGGCCGCGATTCCGCCTGAGGAGATCGATGCCATCCGGCGAGCCATTAAAGGCGGTGCACATGTGGAACCACACCCTTTTTTGAAGACTGGCGAGTGGGTAAGGGTGAAATATGGCCCATTCGAAGGAACCCAAGGAATCTTGGTGCGAAAGAAGAGTCTGTATCGGTTGGTCCTCTCAGTAGAGATGTTGGGGAAGGCAGCGGCCGTCGAGATTGACGTAACTCAAGTCGAACGATTGAATGGCCAGCCGTCGTGCAGGCACAGCCGTCACTATGCGGTGCCCCCCCCAATCGCGGATCGGAAAGTTGCCGATGCATGGCTTGACGCGACGAGGAGTATCCAAAATTAAGACGACGAGCCCACAGGTGCTCTTGAAGTTTCTAGAATCCCATTCTGGCCTGCCCGAGCTCGGTTCACTAGTCGCGTTGGTTTTTCAGTGGTGATATCGCCATATTTCAACAGGACCACGCAATAAAACTCTCTGGTGACGAGTCTGACGGCCATGCAAAAGCATGCAACGGGAACGAGCGTATCGTCTGAGGGATTTCTACTTCTGGATTCTTCCATGAATCCGCTTTTCGTCAATCCTGTCGCGACGCAAATCCTCGTTTATCCCGAGAAGCCAGAGGCACAGAAAAACCTCAGCAGTTATCTGGCAAGCAGAATACGTTCGACGCTTCTGTCGCAGCAGCCGTCGACTGGTCCGGCTCTTGTTCCACGATTTCAATCAGGGCGCCGAACCTATTGGTGCCGCAGCTTTGAAGTTAGTTCCATGGCCAATGGGCATTCTCAGGTCTCTCTTGGCGTGCTGTTTGGACGCGCGTCGGCGGCCAGCTCGGCTTCGCTTGCCCAGTTGTCCGAAAGGTTTCGTCTGACGACGCGTGAGCAGGAAGTTGCTCAGTTTCTCTTGGAAGGTCTAACCAGCAAAGAGATTGGTATGCGGATGCAAATTAGTCCGAATACCGTTAAAGCATTTTTGCGCCTGATCATGGTGAAAATGGGAGTTACAACCCGTTCCGGGATCGTTGGAAAAGCTTTCGCCATAGGAACTGCAGGTAGTGAATGAACGACCACCGCACACCCTGCCGATACGACTTGCCCTGGCCGGCGCGTATTCGTTTGGAAGGTAGCCAAGAATCCATGGGGAGCGAGGGGCAGACACGGGATATTTCGGCCCACGGTGTCTATCTACGTGAGGCGAATAAGCGAGAAGAAGCTCGCATCTTAGAGAATTCCTCGAACGCGAATGTTGGATCCTCCCTTGGGAGAAGAATTATAAAAAGCGTTGTTCAGATTTTAGTAGCTGTGTTCGTCATGCTGATTCTTGCTGTTGTCTATGCGGCAGCCCAGCAGCCAGCGGTCACCGCTACGCAAACGGTATCTGGCTATGTTCTCGGGCCGGATGACCAAATTGTAATTCGTGCGATAGACGCCCCTGACATTTCCGACAAGCCAGTCCTCATCGGCACGAACGGGAACATCACATTGCCGATGATCGGACGTGTCAAGGCGGGCGGCCTGACCGTCGAACAACTCGAGGCGGAGTTGGCCACCCGACTCAAGGAGTTCATCCAAGAGCCGCAGGTTTCAGTGACGGTGACCGAGTTCGGGAGTCAGCCGGTATCGGTCTTCGGTGCAGTTAATAAGCCCGGTGTAGTCCAACTCAGGGGTCGGCAAACGCTCTACCAAGTTCTTTCCATGGCTGGCGGGCCTCGCGAGGATGCGGGCTCTATCCTTACGGTAACCCGCCCTCGGCAGAGCGGAGAAATTCCGCTACCTGGTGCGAAGGTAGACCCTACCGGGCACTTCAGCAGCGCCGAATTGAACGTGCAGGAGATTCTCGATGGAAAAAACCCGTCGGCGAACATTGAGATCAAACCGAATGACATCATCTCCGTATCCGAAGGGAGTTCCAACATGATCTACGTCGTCGGCGATGTTCAGCACGCAGGAAGCTTCACGCTCGGGGGGCAACGGAATGTTTCCCTCCTCAGAGCGTTGTCTCTGGCGGGTGGACTCGGACGCACGGCGAAGGCGGACAAGGCGAGGGTCTTTCGCGAGGTGCCAGGAGAGCCGAAAACCAGGGAGATCGCTGTGAACATTTCTCAGATCCTTTCGGGAAAGGCGGAAGACGTCGAACTAGGGCCCAATGACGTCCTGGTCGTACCCACGAGCAGCCGAAAAATATTCACAAATAGCTTTGTTCCCGGCGCTTTGCAGGCCGCCGTGGGCGCTGCGATCTACCATTACTGAGGTTAATTATGGATATCCAACAACTGTTGGACGATCCCCGCAAAGACTCATACTCGCGGAACGGTGCTAAGGACAATCTCCTGCCATCGCGGCCGCAGTACGTGGAAGTACCGTATCCCGATGTATTCGAGGAGCCGGGCCCGGGGGTGTTGCCCGAATATTTGCAAATCTTCCGGCGCCGCAAAGGTACGCTGATTCTGATTGTTTTCCTGGGCCTCGTGACCTCGCTGCTGCTCACGCTTCCGCAGACGCCAATTTACCAGGCTCGGGGGTCCATCGAGATCCAGAACCTCAATAAAAATTTCCTGAACACGCGGAACGTGAGTCCTACCGCGGATGACGGGGCGTCGTACGCGCCCGGATCCGATCTTCAGACTCAGGCCAAGATTCTCCAGAGCGAATCCTTACTCGAACGGGTGGCGGCAAAGCTGGATCCTGAAAAAAAGCTGTTTCCAGAAGAGGGAAGTGGCCGCCTCTCGACTTGGCGTAAAGCCTTGGGTTTGCGCCAGGGGAAGCAGGCATCAAGGCGCGAGGAGATCCTGGCTTTGGTTGCCAAGAACCTGAAAATTAGCGCTGCAGCCAACACGCGGCTCGTCGAAATCCGCTACGATTCTACCGACCCGCAGCTGGCTGCCGGCTTCGTAAACACCCTAACAGCCGAGTTCATCCAGCAGAACATCGAGTCCCACTGGAAGACCACCCAGCAAACGGGCGAGTGGCTCACTCGCCAGATGGAAGACGTCCGGATCAAACTCGAGAAATCCGAAGATCAGCTACAGACCTATGCCCAGGCTTCTGGCCTGTTGTTTACCTCTGAGAAAGATAACGTCGCCGAGGAGAAGCTGCGCCAGCTTCAGGAGGAACTCTCCAAAGCTCAAGCGGATCGCGTCGCCAGCCAATCGAGATACGAGTTGGTGTCCACAGCGTCTCCCGAGTCCCTCCCCGAAGTGCTCGATGATGCAACCCTCAAGGAATACCAGGTCAAGCTCACGGACCTTCGCCGCCAGCTTGCCGAGCTTTCATCTTCTTTGACGGCGGCGAACCCTGCAGTGAAAAAGGTCCAAGTTCAGGTGACAACTTTAGAATCCGCCCTTGATAAGGAACGTACTAACGTCATCCAGCGAATCCGCAACGGATTTGAGTCCGCCCAGCGCCGCGAGCATCTGCTTTCTGGGAACTACGCCTCCCAAGCCCGTCTGATGTCCGAGCAGGCAGCCAAGGTGACGCACTACAATATCCTTAAGCGCGAAGTGGATACGAACCGCCAACTTTACGACTCCATGCTTCAGAACGTCCAGGAAGCCGGTATGACCTCCGCACTGAACGCGAGCAACATCCGCGTGGTTGATTCCGCCGAACCGCCAACACGTCCCTACAAGCCGAGCGTCGTTTTGAATTCGGCGCTTGGCCTTCTTGCTGGAGCTTTCTTAGGTATGGCCTTGGTCGTTGTACAAGAACGTGCCGACCGAACCATCCACGGCCCCGGTGAGGCCGCGACATACCTTGACGTGCCGGAGTTGGGCACGATCCCTTCAGCAAAGGCAGAACGGAGCCGGCTCTCCGCTTACTACCAGAACGGAAAGGACCTCAAAACCAAGAAGTTGGAGAGCGGCCAACCATTGAGAGTTGAACTGGTCACTTCCAACAGCAAACCGTCCGTCTTGGCAGACGCATTTCGTGCCACGCTCACCTCGATTCTGTACTGTGGGGAGAACGGCAACAGACCACGCATCATTGTGATCACCAGCACCAACACTGGGGACGGAAAGACAACGGTAGCATGTAACTTGGCACTGGCGTTGGCTGAGATCGGCCCGTCTGTCCTTATGCAGTCCGTCCTGCTGATCGATGGCGACCTGCGCAGGCCGCGGCTCCATGAAATCTTTGGCGTGTCCAACCGGTGGGGCCTAACTGACATTCTCAATGGGAGAGAGCCTCCCAATGGCCGCGAGGGAATTGTTTGCAAGACGGGCTTCAGAAACTTGAATCTGTTACCCGCCGGGCTATCGGCTGCTAACATCGCGGTTCTGCTTCATTCACCGCGGGCGTTCGCGTTCTTGAACCGCATGCGGGAGGAGTTCCATACCGTAATCATCGACGCGCCCCCGATGCTGAATATGCCGGACGTGCGGGTCTTCGGGCGCCTTGCAGATGGAGTCATCTTGGTCGTGCGTTCGGCTGAGACGATGAGGTCAGCAGCGGTGGCTGCCAAACAGCGGCTAACGGAAGACGGAACGCGGGTACTCGGTACGATTCTGAATCAATGGGATCCGCGCGAAACGAATGATTACACCTACGGCGACGGGTACAAAAGTTATTATTGATAACGCAAATGGAAGCGGCCTGCGACGAAGGGGAAGAATCCCCGCAGTGAAGCGTAGGCCAACATGAGCTGCAGGATCCAAAGTCGCGAGTGTGCGGCAAGCCATCTTTGCCAGATCCGAACGCGTCCCAAGGTCTCCGCGAACCGACATGCCAGAATTAAAGCGATTCTATGTGATCGTTTTTTGTGGGAACTGGTGTGTTAAAACGCCTGCTAAGGAGCCTCGCCGCCATCTTTGCCGGGCAGTTCCTGAACATAGTCGGCAACCTGCTTTTGGTTCCGCTCTTCCTGTCCCAGTGGCCGAGCGGCGTGTACGGCGAGTGGATGGCGCTATCTGCGGTGGTTGCCTACTTTGGTGTGACGGACCTCGGTATGAATCTCGCTGCCGTGAACGCCATGACTGCCGCTTACGCACGCGGCGACCTAGGCCGGTACCGCTATCTTCAGGGTTCGGCGATGGCTTTCTACGTGGCTATGGCCTTCAGCGTCTCTCTCTTGTTCGGCTTTCTGGCGGCTGTTCTTCCAATACCCGCGTGGATCGGCATCCGGGACATTCCGCCAGCGGTAGCTGCCTGGGTCACGTGGTTGCTCGCATCGAGGCTGCTCTGGCAGATGCCAGCAGCGCAGTTGGGGAGCATCTACCATTCGACCGGAAACCTCGCCGCCGCGCAGTGGTTCTTGAATCTCCAATCAATTGGATTGCTGGCCGCAACGGCAACGGTGCTCCTGCTTCACGGAGGCGTCCTGCGTCTCGCCCTTTGGGGTGCGGCGCCTATGATGGCAGTCACGGCAGGCGCCTGGTTCAGCCTGCGGCGCTCGCATCCGGAGCTGTTGCCGAAACTGTCCGAAGCCAGGATTGCGGGACTCAGAGAGCTCTTGAGCCCGAGCCTGCTGTTTGGTCTCATCATGCTCTCAATGGCGCTGACTTTGCAGGGGCCCGTGTTGCTGGTCTCACAGGCGCTAGGCGGCACAGCGGTCGCGCTGCTGGTCACCACGCGCACATTGGCCAATGTTGTCAGACAAATGGTAGCACCAGTGCAAAACGCGCTCTGGCCTGAACTGACGCGTCTGGACGCTGTTGGGGCGCAGTCGGCCCTTCGACTCGGACACCGGCTACTAGTAATTGGCTCGGTCGCGTTGAGCGCGGCCTTCGCCGGTGCCCTCTGGTTTGAGGGTGCCAGCGTGATGGCCGTATGGACCAATGGGAAACTCGCGGCGGATGTCTGGTTGCTGCGCATCTTCTTACTTGCCATGGTGTTGCAAGCTGCATGGTTGCCAAGCTCGCTCTTCATGATGGCCAGTAACCGGCATCTCCGCCTGGCGCATTCCTACTTCATTTCCGCAGTCTTCACGCTGGCGGCAATAGCACTCTTGATCCGCCATTGCGGTCTGCTTGCAGTGCCTCTGGGCGTGCTTATAGGAGACGCGCTGGCCTGCTATCACTTTGTCATTAAGGACGCGTGCGGAGCTCTCAAGGAAGAGTACGCTCAATTCGCCGCGCGGCTCTGGGCCGGAGTCGGTGCCATCTCTTGCGCTGCCTGGGGCGCCGGCTACTTGGGGCACTCCGTTGCGGTCGGCCCAGCCCCGATGCGCTGGCTGGAGGTTGGCGCTCTGACAACGCTAGCCGCCGCCCTTACCGCATGGGGCTTCGCCCTGAGGAAGGGCGACCGTTGCCGCCTTGTGACTTGGGGAAAGTCCCGTTGGTCGGCTATCCGGCCTGCTGGCGCACCAGTCCCCGCTTGACGCTCTTCCCCTCAACGCAACTACCAGCAATTGGAGTCACCCAGGCGCCTTACGTCCTCCGGAGAGAGAGCGACCCGCCCGGTTCCAACTCCGTGAGCGTGAGTGTCACTGCGAAATGAGCGGTATGAAGGTGGTTACGGTGCACCGAGGATCTCGAGACGGGTACCAGGTAGCTCGCGGTCTCGAGGAGGCCGGCCTCCTGGAGGCACTAGTCACGGATCTATACTGGCCTGCCGACCGTGCTTGGGCGCGAGGTCTCGAGCGAATCACGGGAAGGAGAGCAAACGAGGCCCTGCGCTGCCGTTATGCCGATCACGTGCCGTCTAATTCCGTCGTGACATGCGCAGGAAGCGGCTTGTCTTCGCTGCTCCTAAGCAAGGCGCGATGGCTTCCGTTTTCATGGGAGCGCAAAGCCGTGCGCTGGTGCGATCGAAGCCTGGGCCAACAGGCAGGGCGCATCGCAACCCAGAGGAGAGCGGCGCTGCTCAGCTACAGCTATTACGGGAGCAGCTCATTTTCGCATTACCACGGAGATCAGCCTCGCATTCTCTTCCAGTTGCATCCACACCCCGTCCACGTCCGGAAAATCCTCCGCCGCGAACGCGAACTCCATCCGGAGTGCGCATCATTGGAAAAGGAATGGGAACTGGCGCTGCCGCAGGCCGACTTCGATCAACTGGCTGCAGAAGCCGCCATGGCTGATTACTGGCTGGTTGCGTCGACGTTCACCAAGCGGACGTTAGTCGAGGCGGGTATTCCCGCGAGACGCATTGCGATTGTCCCGTACGGCATCGATCTGAAGCGGTTTACGCCCCGCAGTGAGCATCGCGATGCGAGTCGGCCGCTCCGGCTGCTTTTCGTAGGAACCCTGAGTCAACGAAAGGGGATCAAGTATCTGATAGAGGCGCTCGAGTCGCTGCCAACTGGGACCGCAGAGCTTACGATGTGCGGCCGTGCCGTGGACGATCTGGAGTTATTGCGCCAGAGCAAATTGCCGATCCGCTTGCATACATCCATCAGTGCCACTGGTCTTCTAGAAGCCTACCGACGCGCAGACGTTTTTCTGTTTCCCTCCCTGGCAGAGGGATTCGCGCAAGTCTTGCTTGAGGCTATGGCGAGTGGTCTGCCCGTCATCAGTACAAGCCCGACCGCCGCCCCGGATTTGATCCGGCATGGGGAAGAAGGCTTCATCCTAGAACCGGGAAGCGCCTCCGAACTTGCGATGCATATCGAGAAATTCTTGCAGGACCCTAACAGAATACGATCGATGGGGGCATCGGCCCGGCGCCGTGCCGAGTATTTTACTTGGGAACGGTTCCGCCAAGGGGTCGCTGGGTTTGTCGAGAGCGTCCTTTCCGGGTCTTGGGATGCGCATTCTACGAAGCCATAAGACAGTTGAGCGGCGACGAGGGTGTTCGGTGGCTCGATTCCGCGCTTTCCTGCGACTCCGCCGACCAGCACCGGGAAGAGGAAACGGTGTCTAATCTGCAATGGGTCCTTTTGACTGATGTTGTTCTCCTCAGTCTGTGCATTTCTGTGCTCGTCGTGAGCGGGCGGCTCTCAGCCCTTCACCCGGCAACTACGTATCTCTTCTTTCACTCCTACACGGTTACGTGTCGCCTTTTTGCACTTGAGTTGGGCGCTAGCTTGATGGGAACGTTGCCTGAGCCCCCGAACTTGGAGGAGGTCCTCCGAGCCGCTCGCGCCTTCGATCTGGCGCTGATAGCAGTAACGGTTCTCTGGTTATATTTGGCGTCTCAAGAAAGACGATTGGCCCAGCGGCCAGTTCGCGTCGGCAGCAGAGCTGTACAGACCCTGTCCCCCAAGCTTGTGCGAGTTATCGCCATTGTCTCAATCATCATTGGTGTTATTGCTCTCCGTTACCTCCAGTTCTCGGGCGCCGACACCCGCGCAGCGAACCTCGAAGCGCTTGGCGAGTGGAACCGTTCCACCTGGGTAAGCATGACCAGGGACTGGGCGCTGCAGGGAAGCATGATGTTGCATTACCTCCGCGGCTTTCCACTTATTCCGACGGCCATCACCGCCGGCTTATTCGTGCTAACTGCACTGAGCACGTCTCGCTATTCCGTAGTTGTGTGGGGGATCTTCGCCTGTTTCATTATCTTGTCTCGCAGGCGTCGGCGGTGGCCTTCCGTGCCGGCAATTCTAGTGCTGGCTGCAATTGCAATCGTGTGGTTTCCTCTCAAAATCATTCAAGCCTCATACTGGGCGGGAGAAGACATGGAAGGCATTCTGAGGAATGCAGTGACTTATACCACAGCCGACCTCGCGGCAGGCAGCAATGTCGACACCACTTTTCTCGACCAAGCGGCGTTAGTGATGACGCTTGTCGATCAACACGGATCGTACTTCTATGGCAGCACCCTGGCTCCATTGTTAGTCATGCCGGTCCCAAGGCCATGGTGGCCAGGGAAGCCAGCTCTGAACCAATACGAAAAAGACATTTCTACGTCGTCTCGCCCAATTAGTACTTACGGCATGATCGCCACTATTGTCGGGGAGGGTTATGCGAATTTCGGATGGGTGGGCGTCGTGCTGTATCCGCTGCTGGCTGCGTATGGTTATGGCAAGTTCTATTTCTCCGCGATGCGGCGGCCGCATAACAGCGTTTTGAGATTCGGCTATCTGTTTGCTGGATCTATGCTCATTCAGGTGTTCCGCGATGGGCTCGTATCTGCTTTCGTGTTTACGCTTGTGTACGCGATGCCCATGACATTCTTGCTTTATCTGTCTTGGCTTTTCCCTCCAACATTGAAACGGCTTCAGTTTGAAGCGGTGGGACTCCGCCGGAGGGTTGCGTGACCAATCTCGTCTTTTGGCAAAATATGCCGACACACCTTCAGGCATATTGGATTCGGTCGTTGGCCGGGCAGGACGGCGTGTCCGTGCGGGTCATATTGGAAAGCGAAATTCCTGAATGGAGAAAACACATGGGTTGGGAGCCCCCTGATTACGGTTTGTGTTCGGTTATGGTTGGCATAACCCCAAAGCTGGCTGATACGGTCATCAGGGAAGCCGGTTCAGACGCCGTGCATGTCTTCAGCGGCCTCGGCGTCTACCCCGGAGTCCATCGCGCGTTTGTCGCTTGCGTTGAAGCGGGTTACCGAGTCGGTGTAATGGCGGAGTCGAGCCTAGCGAACGGAGTCCAAGGGATCGCGCGTGGGTTGCGCGGCAGGATAAGGTACCTCCGTTTCGGGCGACGTGTCCAGTTCGTTCTTGCTATCGGAGAGGCCGCCCCAGCATGGTGGCGGAAAATTGGTTTCGCCTTCGACCGGGTATTTGAATTTTCTTACTTTCCGCCAGGGCCCCTTTCTCGAGAGACGCCGATTGAGGAGGTGTGGCCTTTGGCGGGAACACGGTTGCTGTACATAGGACAGTTGATCCACAGAAAGGGAGTCGACCGCCTGCTGCACGCTCTTTCCCAACTTGGTGGTGCTGATTGGAAACTCGTTCTCGTCGGCACGGGGCAAGAAGAGGCCAATCTGAAAGCGTTGACCGAGAAGTTGCACTTGGCAAACCGTGTTCAATTCTACGGTGCTTTGGCCAATGCGGAAGCGATGTGCGTTCTAAGTGGCGCTGATGTACTGATTCTACCGAGCCGCTTCGATGGGTACGGGGCGGTCGTGAACGAGGCTTTATGTCGAGGGGTCCCTGTGATTTGCAGCGATCAATGCGGGGGGCGGCAGGTAGTGGAAATGGATCCTGCTTTCGGCTCAGTTTTCTCGACGCCCTCGTCGCTCCGCACCGCAATGGCGAAATGGATTTCAAGGGGCAGGAGAAGCGAGGAAGCCACCCGAAGTATCCAGGCCGCTGCGAGGTGTGTTGCCCCGGAGTCGGGAGCGAAGTACTTCCTGCAGATCCTGTCGCACGTTTATAAGACTGGCCTGAGGCCTATAGCACCGTGGAAACGAATAAGGGCATGAATTATGTGGCGGTCCTTCAAGTACTTAACCCCACATCATATCGTTGACAGAATTCCGCATGGATGCGAGTAATGCTTGAATTAACCGGCCATCTTCATCTTTGAACTGAGGTTGCGCATGAAGACTGTCATTCTCTGCGGCGGCTTAGGCACGCGGCTTCGTGAAGAAACCGAGTATCGTCCGAAGCCCATGGTAGACGTCGGTGGTAGGCCGATCCTTTGGCATATCATGAAGTCATACGCACATTACGGCTTCTGTGATTTTGTACTTTGCCTCGGTTACCGCGGCAACATGATTAAAGAGTATTTCCTTAATTACGAGGCCATGAACAACGACTTTACGATCTGCCTGGGCAGCAAGTCTAAGCTCTATTTCAATGGCACACACAAAGAGCAAGACTTCCGCATAACGTTGGTCGACACAGGGCAAGACACAATGACCGGCGGGCGGTTAAGACGCGTGCGCCAGTTCATGGATGACGAGGAATTCTTCCTTACTTACGGGGACGGCGTCGCGGATATCGACATCAGAGCTCTTTTGGAATTTCATAGGGGACAAAAGGTTCTGGCAACAGTGACCTCAGTGCGGCCACCGGGGCGCTTTGGAGCGCTGGTTACGGAGGGAAGCCGGGTTCTCACTTTCCAGGAAAAACCGGCAGGGAATGGTTGGATCAACGGAGGGTTTTTCGTCTTGTCCCCATCAGTCATCGATCTCATTGATGGAGACCACACGGTTTGGGAAGGCGAGCCGCTGGAGCGCCTCGCCCGCCAGGGCCAGTTGGCTGCCTACGCGCATGAAGGGTTCTGGCATCCCATGGACACGCTACGAGATAAGAATCAACTGGACGAGTTGTGGAAATCGGGTAAGGCTCCCTGGAAAGTCTGGGAATGAACCCGGAATTCTGGCGAAAGAGAAAGGTTCTGCTCACCGGACACACCGGCTTCAAAGGGAGCTGGCTATCTCTGTGGCTTCAGAGCTTGGGCGCAGAGGTCATTGGTTACGCGCTTCCGCCACCCACCCAGCCGAGTCTTTATGTTTTGGCCGAAGTGGAGAAAGGAATGGAATCTATTTCCGGGGACATCCTTGACCTGGAACACCTCCGGCGCGTCGTTCGAGAACACCGACCCGAAATTATATTTCATATGGCGGCGCAGTCCCTTGTGCGCCGCTCTTACTCCGACCCCGTCGGCACTTATTCGACGAATGTAATGGGAACCGTGCACGTGTTGGAAGCGGTACGCGATGCGCCCTTAGTCCAAGCCGTGGTCATTGTCACGACTGACAAGTGTTATGAGAATTGTGAAGACCAGCGAGCGTATCGCGAAACCGACCGCCTGGGTGGTTTTGACCCTTACTCCACTAGTAAAGCCTCCGCTGAACTCGTTACCGCAGCCTTCCGCAAGTCTTTCTTCAGAGGTACGAAACCGGAACCAATGGCAGGAGTGGGATCGGCTCGCGCCGGGAATGTAGTTGGTGGAGGAGATTGGGCGGCCGATCGGCTCATTCCGGACGTGATGCGCGCAGTCCTGGAAGGCAGGATGCTGTGGATACGAAATCCCCATTCAGTCCGTCCCTGGCAGCATGTACTGGACCCACTGTGTGGATACCTCATACTCGCCGAGAAGCTCTGCCAAGATCCTGAACGTTTTTCCGAGAGCTGGAATTTCGGCCCTGACGAATCGGAGACATCCTCTGTTTCAGCTGTTCTGGAACGTCTCAGCTCACTATGGGGACTAGGGGTATTGTGGCGTTGCGATGACGGCCCCCACCCGCACGAGGCGCGGTATTTGAAACTAGACTGCACCAAGGCCAAAACAGAGCTGGGGTGGGAACCCCAGTGGAATCTGAATGTCGCGCTGGAGGCAACCGTACAATGGTACAAAGCTCATCAGTCTCACCAGGATGTGCGTTCACTGGCTCAAGAGCAGATTCGGTCCTACCAGAGCGCATTGAGTCTGTCGAAGATTTGCCGGCAATGAGTTTTCCGAGGTGCCGTTCTTGTAGATCGCCCCTCGGGCACTCTTTTGTGGACTTGGGGATGTCTCCACTTTCCAATGTGTATCTCCGACCCGAGCAATTGAATCAAAAGGAACCTTTCTATCCGCTTCACGCGCGTGTTTGCGATCAATGTTTCTTGGTGCAGCTCGAGCAGTTTGAATGCCCGGAAAAGATCTTCGGAGAGTACGCTTATTTCTCCTCGTATTCGGAATCTTGGCTAAATCATGCCCGTGAATATGCTGAACGTATGACGGAGCGGTTGCATTTAAACCAGGGAAGCCTTGTTGTTGAAGTCGCTAGTAACGATGGCTACTTGCTTCAATATTTCCAGGCAAAGGGCATTCCCGTTCTCGGAGTGGAGCCTGCCCAGAACGTGGCGAAGGCCGCAGAAAAAAGGGGGGTCCCAACTCTCGCAAAGTTTTTCGGGACTCATGCCGCCCGAGAATTAGAAGCTGCCGGGCAGCGGGCAGACCTCATAGTGTGCAATAACGTCTTGGCTCATGTGCCGGATCTGAAAGGCTTTGTTGCAGGTCTGAAGCTGATCCTGAAGCCGCGCGGGATCGTCACCGTGGAGGTTCCACATCTCCTCCGGTTGATTGAAAAAAACCAGTTCGATACGATTTACCACGAACATTTTTCCTATTTCTCATTTTGCACGGCCGAGGAGATCTTCCACAAACATGGCCTCAAGGTTTTCGATGTCGAAGAGATCCCCACGCATGGCGGTTCACTCCGCCTGTATGCCTGCCACGCCGAAGGAGACTCCAGACCCTCCCATTCTCGCGTCTCGCAACTGCGACAGCGAGAGATCTCAGCAGGTATTCATAACTTGGAAACTTATTCTTGCTTCGGAGAAAGGGTACGCGAAACTAAACGCGCCCTCCTCGAGTTCTTGATTAGCGTGAAGCGGGCTGGCAAGTCTGTGGTTGGCTATGGGGCCCCTGCCAAGGGCAACACTCTTCTTAACTACTGCGGGATTGGGAGAGACTTCTTAGACTACACGACGGATGTTAGCCCGCACAAGCAGGGGCACTTTCTTCCCGGCACTCACGTTCCAATTTATCACCCGGATATGATCCGACGCACTCGGCCGGACTATATCTTGATCCTGCCCTGGAATCTGCGGGACGAAATACTTGAGCAGTTAGCGGATGTTCGGCGGCGGGGCGTCCGCTTTGTGGTCCCAATCCCAACAGTCGGAGTTATCGATTGAAATTCATCAGAGTCCGATTGGAGGGAGGTTATAACTATGCGGCTTTACAGCGATCATGACGGGTCGGAGGGAGTACAACCATCACCCCTTGAGCTTCGGAAGAGAGATTTCAGATAATGCTGCGAATAAGGCGGCGTGCTAAGAGAGGTTTGGAGGAGATTCTAGGTGTACTGGGCGTTTTGGACAGTGGCGAAAACACTATTTTGAGTGTTCGCCGCGCTCTTACGCCTCTGGGTAGAAAAATATACAAGGAGCGCGAGAAACGTTTCGACTTTTATCATCAATTTGTCAAAGCGGGTGATTTGTGCTTTGACGTAGGGGCGAATTATGGGAGTCGTATAGAAGCCTTTCTGCGCTTGGGTGCACGAGTAATTGCTATCGAGCCTCAGGACGATGTAATGCACTATTTGGTTCTCAAATACTGCCGCGAACTGCGTGTGACGCTCATCCACGCCGGGCTTGATGAGTCAGAAGGCGAGCGTGAGATGTACGTATGTGAAACCACTCGGGGAGCATCGTCCATGTCTCGCGAGCTAGTAGATGTGCAGTTGTCGAAGCATCAGGAGCTGCAATACAACCGTATCGTGAAGGTTCCTGTCACGACGATGGATTGTCTCATTGCGCAGTATGGGCTGCCGAACTTTTGTAAGATCGATGTTGAGGGTTTTGAGCCCAATGTGCTTAGGGGTTTATCGCAAGCGCTCCCGCTACTGTCATTTGAATATACACCGGAGCGGATTCAACCTGCATTGGACTGCATCGATTATCTTGCCGAGTTCGGAGAGTATCAGTACAACTATTCATCCGAAGAATCGATGGCCTTAGCGCGTGCTGAGTGGCTCGATGCAGTGGATATGCCACAATTTGTGTGGGACGTCATTGTGCCAGAAGGTGGCTCCTTCGGTGATATTTATGCCCGGTTGAAAAATCAAGACCGTGATCCTCTGTCCGGGCCGAGGAACTCGGATTCGAGGAGCCCTAGCTAGAGCGCTCGAGAAATTCGGCCGAACGACCCGCAATTTGGCATCGAACGGCCGATTGAGGATCTAATCCTTTCCCCACGAGATCGGACGTTTCCAGATTGCGTGTCGTGAAGAAAGTACTTTTAACAGGCGCGAATGGGTTCATTGGTCGGCACTGCCTACGCTTATTGGCAGCCAAAGGCTATGAGGTTCACGCCCTTTGCCAAAGACACCCAGAATCGCTCACACCTCCCGACGTTTCGTGGCACGTAGTCAATCTGCTTCAGCCGGGGTGTGCTACTGAGATCATTCGCCAAGTACAGCCGAATTACCTTCTGCACTTGGCGTGGTATGCGGTGCCAGGCAAGGTGTGGGTGTCACCTGCGAACGTAGAATGGGTTCGGGCCAGTTTAGAAATGTTGTTGGCATTCGTTGAGAATGGAGGAAGACGAGTGGCAATGGCTGGCAGTTGCGCAGAATACGACTGGACCGCAGGAGAATGTATAGAAGAGGTGACACCCCTCATTCCCAACTCGTTGTATGGTACTTGTAAGCGCGCCCTCGAAAGGATTCTTCATTCTTGGAGTCTACAAACCAAGCTGAGTTCCGCGTGGGCACGAATCTTTTTTGTTTATGGCCCATATGAGCATCCGTCGCGACTTGTCGCATACGTCGTGCACTCGTTGTTGCAGGGGGAGCCAGCCCTTTGCTCGGAGGGTACGCAGCTCCGGGACTTCCTACATGTCGAAGATGTGGCTTCCGCGTTTGTTGCTCTCATGGAAAGCGATGTCCAAGGACCGGTGAACGTCGGCTCAAGCAAGGCAGTCACCATCCGAGAGGTGGTTGAGGAGATAGGTCAGCAACTCGGAAGGCTGGACCTGATCCGCTTTGGAGCCCGCGGTTCGGACTCCGAACCTTTCCACTTCTGGGCTAATACGCGGAGACTCCAGGAGGAAGTCCATTGGACGCCGAAGTATGATCTGGCCCGTGGAATTAAGCAAACGATCGAATGGTGGCGAGCGGCGAGGGGAATTCGTGAGGGCAACGCAACCCACGATGGCGAACGATGAAGCATCCCCGAGAATTGCACATTGGCTGTGTAGCTTTCAGCTAAACGGCCGGGAGACCAGCGAAGATTTTGTTATTACGCAAGTGAGCGAAATATCTGATTCGAGGCCTTAAATGTCGAGGGCATACGACGTCGTAGTGATAACAGAGGCAGCGGATATCAACTTTGGGCGTCAGTGCCCGCGAGGGCGCACCAGGATTGTATTCGGTTTTCTTGACTCTTACCTCTCGATCTCGAGATAAGCCCCAAAGCCGTTCTGCACCAATGCCAGGTACTGTAGGAACGCGCCGTAAGCGTGGGTGCAACAGGAGCTAACACTGAATGACGCTTCCCAAGTTCTCCATCGCCGTGCCAGTGCGTAATGGCGCTCGGTTCTTGCGCGAAGCTCTCGATACCGCACTAGCGCAAACTTATGCCCCAATTGAGATTGTGATCTCCGATAACGCGTCCACCGATGAGACGCCCGGCATATGTTCCGAGTTCGCCCGGAGAATTCCGTACGTTCAGTACAGCAGGTCGAACGAAGTACTGCCAGTAGGCGCCAACTGGAATAGGGCTTGCCGAATGGCATCGGGAGAGTGGGTCAAATTGTTGGCTCATGACGATCTATTGCGGCCGAACTGTTTGGAGCGGATTGCGGAGGAGTTGGCTAGTCTCCCCGTCCAATGGGCCAGTTCCCTTGCCCTCGTTGGAACTGGTGAACAATGGTTATTCCCGAATGGTACTCTTTACGGCGCGCCGCGGGTTTCTCCTGATTCCAGCGCGTTCCGATTTGATGCGCCCACCTACGTGCGATCATGGGCACGCCGCGGCTCAGACGTGCCATTGCCGGGAGCAACAGCCACCATTCGAAGGAGGATGTTCGACTCCAGCGGTTTCGATCCTGAGTACTTTCACCTCGACACGTTTTTCTATCTGCAGCTTTGTTGCCACCACCACTATTTATATATTCCGGATCAGTTGGTTGTTAATCGAATCCAACAACAGAGTGTAACCGCCGCACTCGTCAAGGGTGCAAAGCCGGTGCGCGAGCAGCGCCGGTTTATTGACGAGTTTCTTCGTAGCGAAGGTGATTGGCTGAAACTTGGCCCGCTTGCTCGTTTCCGCCTTCGATTAAAGCCGTGCACCGAGGCGGCCACGCTGATCGCGGTAAAAGGAGTTTTTCGTGGCCGTGCTCATCTGGCTTGGGAAGCGGCTTCCGCGGTCGCCGGCTGGCAGATGCCGTTTCTATTACCGCTGTTCATCCGAGCATGGCTACGGGAAAGTCGTCGGCTGCGGAGCTCCGGGATGCCTGCGGAAGTATTCTTCCAATAGGTTGAATACGAGGCGGCGTCAGGCATTCCATCAGCCTCGACGACTATCTCAACGCCGGCAAGATGCGCCCAGGATTCGCCGAACATGCCGCCGAGTCATCGAAGGAACTTTGCGCGATGGGGACTCACCAGATAAGAGAGCCCGCTTGATAACGCCCGCGAGTTTTCTTCTCAAGTTGCGGCCCGCTCCTCTAGCCTCGTTTGCGGCTCGTGTCTGTGGTCTGAACAAACGCAGGCGCGTACGCACTGAGCAGGGGACATTTTTTATCAACCCAATCTCGAATTTTGGGTCCATTCTTCTGGGCGGGGAGTACGAACCTCAGATGGGAGCCGTCCTTCGTCGTTATCTGCGGCCGGGCGCTGTGTTCATCGACATGGGAGCGAACGAAGGATACTTCTCTGTCCTTGCCTCTGGTGTTGTCGGTCCTAGTGGGGCCGTCATTGCAGTTGAGCCTCAGTCCCGTCTCCAGGGCGTGATACAGACCAACCTTGATGCGAACGCTTGTCTTAACGTGCGATTGGTCAGATGTGTTGTCACCGGCAGAACGGAGAAAGTGCGACTCTCACTCGCATCCGATATGAATACTGGCTCATCGTCTCTATTCCGGCCAAGCAGGTATGTTCTTCCTACGGAAGAAGTCCAAAGTTATTGTCTTGACGATTTCCTCTACATGGTTGGTGTTGATCGCTGCGACCTAATGAAGGTTGACATCGAAGGCGCGGAATACGATGTATTTATGGCAGCAGATGATGTTCTCCGAAGGGGAATCCTGAGACATGTGGCTCTTGAAATCCATCCTTCTATCCTCGCGAATAGAGGCTTATCTGCGGACACACTACACGCGCACATGATAGAGAGCGGATACCGATTGGACAAGGATATTGGGCCTTCGGTCTATTCCTTCAGCCGATAGGTCCGCTTCCTCTTCTCAACGCAATCAGCTGTGCGCGCGTTTCTTGATGATATGTATTCCGTCGTCACTAATTCCAGTTCGGGATTAGCTGCGCTGGGCGCGAGGCTAGAGGGTTGAAAAGGGCCTTGTGCGGGCAAGACGTTACAGGTCAGCAAAGATGAGACTGCCTATTGAAAACGCATCGACTGTTATGCACTTGATCCCAGTGATTGGGCGACGGTCGTTTGGGTTTGGACCAGTAGCAGTGAATCTTAGTTTGCATCAATCACTCCGAGGGTGGGCAGCCCGGATATGGTGCACAGAGCGAGAAGACGAGATAGATTGGGTGGCCACCAATTACGGGATTTCGCCGAAACTCGTCCGACGGTTTAAGACGGTTGGTCCGAAATTTCTGGAATATGCTCCTCGGATGGAGAAAGTTGCCGCTGGCCCAGAGGGTCAGGGGATCGCCGTGCTGCACCAACATGGTGTCTGGACCATTCTATCGCACGTTACGGTTCGATGGCGCAAAGCTCACAGGAAGCCGACGGTAATAGCCGCTCACGGGTCGTTAGACGATTATGCGCTAAGACGCTCACAGTGGAAGAAATGGTTAGCTTTGGCCGTCTATGAACGGGACAACCTGCGCAGTGCCACTTGTCTGCACGCTCTCTCGGAGACTGAATTGGCGAATTATCGCGAGTTCGGGCTAAGGAATCCGGTGGCTATCATTCCGAATGGCATATCGGAATCCTGGCTAGATGCGCGGTCCGATCCCGCTGCGTTTCGCCGCAGGTTTGCGTTGCTTGCCGAGTCTCGAATCCTGCTTTACGTTTCCCGGATCACTCCAAAGAAGGGCCTGCCCATGTTGATCGAGGCTTTGCACAGGGTCCGGGATCTTCCCGGGTTATGGTGCCTCGTGATTGCTGGAGTTGATCAATTCGAGCACGAAAGCGAAGTCAGGTCCCTAGTAGAGCGTCTGGGTTTGAACCGTTGGGTTGTCTTCGCGGGGCCGATCTTCGGCCAAGAGAAGCGCGACGCCTTTGCAGCGGCCGACATATTTGTGCTCCCATCTCACAGCGAAGGAGCGCCGCTCGTCATCCTTGAAGCTCTGGGCGCCGGTGTGCCAGTGCTCACGACGAAGGCAAGTCCGTGGAGGCAGCTAGTCACTCGTGACTGCGGCTGGTGGACGGAGACTAGCGCCGATGCTATTGAAGCTGCTCTCAGGGATGCCCTAAGCAGGCCTTCCCGGGAGCTTGTTGAAATGGGCCGACGAGGACGCGAGTTGGTCCGGGGCGAGTACACATGGACGAAAATGGCCGACCGAACGATCGAGTTGTACGAATGGCTCCTTGGACAGCGCTCGCAGCCATCATTCGTAGTCCTGAACTGAATACGTCATCACGGACGGTCATCAAGCCCCGACTCGGATTGTCCAGAATACACGGACCTCAATCCTAAGGCCCGTGGACTGCCACCTTGAACGGATCAGTACCATTTGCGGATGAAATTCGGACGGAATCAGTGGCTTCCAATAATGCGGCGAATAGCGACGACCAATCTGTAATCCTGCACAAGTACTTTAACGAAGCGGCTCGCGACTGGGAGCGTAAGTACACATTTGCGGGATCCATGTATTGGAGGATACGGAAGTTCGCAGATGCACTCCAAACCAGGGTTCCCCTGCACGCCTGTGTGCTGGATCTTGGTTGTGGATCCGGCGACATCACTGCCGCTTGTGCAAGCCGAGGGTATGAAATGGTTGGTATTGACCAGTCCGCTGAAATGATCACACGCGCGCGTTCGCGATTCCACGACTTGAAGATAGCTTTTGAGGTTGGCTCAATATCTACAAAAGAATCGTTACCCTATAAAAACGACCGGTTCGGCTCGTTTCTGGCTTCGAGCGTCCTCGAGTACGTTCCGGAGCCTCGACCGTGTCTGACTGAGTTGCGCCGGGTCTGTTCCGACACGGCATTTGGGTTTCTGACGGTTCCGAATCCATATCATCCCCTTCGGATAATCGAGGAGGTGGAGAGAAGAGTGAGATCTTTGGCACCTCAATGGGCACGTTTAGGGCAGTCGAGGAAGCGCTACCTGGATCTTTCAAATACTCGACTCAGCCTGTCCGGATGGACAAAAGCATTTTCCGAAGGCGGATGGGAAGTGGTCGACATTCAAGGTACTCGAACTCCGTTGTTGTTCTTTGCACTAAAGGCTACGAAGTCGTAGACACCGAAATATTGAAGGACTGAAGTACACCCGATCAGTCCGTCTGCCTTCTGCAAAGCAATCTGAAGAACAAAATACGAGAGTTAGCTTGCACAAACTTAAGTGAGATGGGGTCCCCGCCCTACTTGTTCATCGGTGCGAGTCCAGGAATTATGTCCCAGCGAATATGACTGAATTTCGGATATTGCATTTGTCGAGACTGGTTCTTGAATTGTTTTCCAGACTGACATTCCTATGAAACAACTTCTACAAAGCTTACGAACAGGTGGTATCGAAATCCCGGAGGTGCCATGTCCGACACCTCAACGCGGTGAAGTATTGATATGGACGCGGGCGACGCTCGTGTCGTCGGGCACCGAGCGGATGCTACTCGAGTTCGGGAAAGCCAATTGGATCGAGAAAGCCCGCCAACAGCCGGATAAGGTCCGTATGGTGCTGCAAAAAATCCGCACCGACGGACTTATTGCCACACTAGAAACCGTAAATGCCAAACTGGACCAACCCATTTCCCTTGGCTACTCCAACGCCGGAGTTGTCCTGGACGTTGGTGACGGTGTCACTGAATTTAGAGTGGGTGATCGCGTTATCTCCAACGGACCACATGCTGAGGTTATTGCGGTTCCGAAGAATCTGTGCGCGCGTATTCCGAATGGCGTCAGCGATGAGGCGGCGGCATTCACGGTGATGGGCGCAATTGCGTTGCAGGGGATTCGTCTGGCTGGGCCTACACTGGGCGAAACTTTTGTGGTCACCGGCTTGGGCTTGATTGGGCTTATCACAGTCCAGTTACTAAGGGCTCAGGGCTGCAAGGTTGTTGGGATTGATTTTGATTCACGCAAAATAGCCTTGGCCCAGGAGCTTGGCGCTGAGACAGTGGATCTTTCCAAAGGACAAGATCCGATTATTGCCGCAGAACAATTTACTCGTGGTAAAGGCGTAGACGGAGTAATTCTGAGTCTGGCCACGAAGAGTCAAGAACCGGTTCACCAAGCTGCACTGATGTGTCGCAAACGTGGCAGGATCGTACTAGTTGGAGTAACGGGACTAGATCTTTCTCGTGAGGACTTCTACAAAAAAGAGCTGTCTTTTCAGGTTTCATGCTCATACGGCCCAGGGCGGCACGACCCTGCGTACGAACGGGGCCAGGATTATCCTGCCCCATTCGTTCGGTGGACTGCGCAGCGAAACTTCGAAGCTGTTCTCGACATGATAGCAGACGGCAAGTTGAACGTTGAACGTTTGGTCACGCATCGCTTGCCATTTGATTGCGCGCTGGATGCTTATGAGTTGTTGGGAAATAGCAAGTTCTGCTTGGGGATTCTGCTGAAGTACGAGAGCAAGAATAATCTGAAAATTCCTTTACAGAGAACAGTACCGGTTAGATCAAGCTCTGGAACGACCTTTACGTCTCGCAAGGCCTCTTTGGGATTCATCGGAGCTGGGAGATATGCTTCGAAGATCCTTGTACCGGCATTCCAGAAATCGGGAGCGGGCCTAGTATCTGTGTACTCGAAAGGAGGGCTGAGCGCGGTTCGTGCAGCTCATAAATTCGGTTTCTCAGAAAGCTCGACTAATCTTGACGCGGTGTTCACCGATGGCCGCATCGATACCATCGTTGTGGCCACATGTCACGATACCCACGCTGCATTAGTCTGTCGCGGGCTGAGGGCGGGTAAACACGTATTTGTCGAGAAGCCGCTGGCTCTTACGTTAGAGCAAATCGACGAAATCGAGCAATTATACACATCGCTTCAGATTCGACCGTTACTACTGGTTGGATTTAATCGCCGATTCGCCCCGCAGATTGCTTGTGCAAAAGAGCTTTTGTCCGGAGTCAAGGGGCCAAAATCATTTATCTACACCGTAAATGCAGGTCCGGTCCCAGGTGATTGGATTCAAGATCCCGAGCTCGGAGGAGGGCGGATCGTCGGGGAGGTTTGCCACTTTATCGACCTCTTGCGCTGCCTTGCGGCATGCAGCATCGCTGAAGTGACCGCAATGCGTCAGAACGCTGACACAATGAGTATCAACCTCAAGTTTCAGGATGGTTCGATGGGTACAATCCACTACTTCGCCAACGGTCATAAACTATTTCCTAAAGAACGCATCGACATCTTCTGCGATGGTCGTATTCTTGCGATCGATAATTTTCGACGGATGACTGGTTATGGCTGGCCCGGATTCCGGCGATTGAACCTGTGGAGACAAAACAAGGGAGCGAAGGAGATGGCGGCTGCCTATGTGAATGCAATCCGTCACGGTGCTCCATCGCCTATTCCGTTCCCTGAATTGATTGAAGTCTCGCGCGCCACAATGGCTGCCGCCGATTAACGGGAGCTCGTTATATTTGTCGACACTCAGAATGTTGTTTCGACTGTTTAATACAGTTCGCTACTTGAAACCGGTTCAGATATATGGCCGCGTTTTTCGGGGACGACCCCGGGTCTCAACTCCTAACTGGCCTATCGTAGTCCGGGATGCCACAGGCCACTGGAATGAAGCCATTCCTCGCCGCTGTCCACTGGTTGGACCAAATCGTTTTCGTTTTCTCAACCAGGACCACACGATTCAGACTTGGAACGATGATGGCATATCCAAACTCTGGCTCTACAATCTGCATTATTTTGAATGGACTAATGGCGAGCTGATTCAGAAATGGATTGCGCAAAATCCGACAGGTGAAGGAAATGGGTGGGAACCATATCCCTTGTCGCTGCGGATTACGAACTGGATTAAGTGGCAGCTTGCGGGCAATCGGCTAGAACCGTCGGCGTTAGCAAGTCTGATTGTCCAAGGGCACTTTCTTCGACAGAGCCTTGAGTATCAGCTTCTTGGTAATCACCTCTTGGTGAATGGAAAAGCTCTCGTGTTTGTAGGAGCGTATTTTAAAGGATCTCGGGCGAATCGATGCCTGGGAGTGGGCCTTAGGATTCTCCGGAAGGAGATTAAAGAGCAGATCCTGCCAGATGGCGGTCACTTTGAACGCAGTCCGATGTATCACTCCCTGATTCTTGAGGATTTGCTCGATCTCATTAATTTAGCCACCGTTTTCCCCTCTGCAATTTCGGGGGAGGACTGCCAAATGTGGCGAAATACCGCCTCCCGCATGTTGGGTTGGTTGAGCTCAATGTCTCATTCGAATGGTCAGATTTCCTTTTTTAATGATGCAGCTTTCGGGATTGCCTCACACCCGGAGGCATTAAATGATTACGCTGCTCGACTGGGTGTTGTCAAACGCGAATGCAGGTTGAACGAAAGCGGCTACATTCGACTCGAAAATGGATCGACCATTGCGCTGTTCGACGCAGGGCCGCTGGGGCCCGACTACCAACCAGGCCACGGCCACGCTGATACGCTTTCATTTGAAGTTTCTCACCGTGGCGAAACGGTTCTGGTGAATTCTGGAACTTCTACTTATGAAACTGGAGCGTTGCGGTCGAAACAGCGGTCAACACGGTCGCATAATACGGCATCTGTCGATGATCTAGATTCCTCGGAGGTGTGGAGTGCTTTTCGTGTGGCTCGCCGCGCACGTCCCTTCGATGTCAAGACGGATCATCGTTCCTTCGCCGAGGCAGCTCATTCCGGATATCACCGATTGTCCGATCCAGTGACACACAGACGCAGATTGGAACTTGAGGCAAAAGTACTAAGGGTGATTGACAGTTTCGAAGGGAACGGCGAGCACAAATTACAACTCTTCTTTCATTTGCATCCCAATAACGATTCTCTTCCGATTCTTGATCCTAAGCTAACTCTCTCCATTGAATCCAGTCAGTGGTATCCCGAATTCAATGTTGCCGTTCCTAACCGTACCGTCATTGGAGCGTGGAAGGGCAAGTGCCCTGCCTCGTTTGTGACGCACTTAGTACTGGACTAGAGCTTATGAACTTCTTACTTGTTGCCGGTGCGCGGCCTAACTTCATGAAAATTGCCCCGATCATGGAGGCGTTCGCCAAGCGTCGGGCGATCTCGAATGGTTTCTCCTATCGTTTGGTGCATACCGGGCAGCATTATGATCGTAAAATGTCTGCCGACTTTTTCACGGATCTCGGCATTCCAGAACCCAACGTGAATCTAGCTGTCTGCTCTGGATCTCACGCAGAGCAGACAGCTCGGGTCATGGTTGCTTTTGAAAAGCTCTGTCTCGAGGACTGTCCAGATTGGGTTGTGGTGGTCGGGGATGTGAACTCAACTCTGGCCTGCTCCCTGACAGCCAAGAAATTGGGGATTCGAGTCGCCCACGTTGAAGCGGGCCTTCGGTCGCACGACATGAGGATGCCTGAAGAGATCAACCGTTTGTGTACGGACATGGTCTCCGATCTCCTGTTTACTACGGACGAGGGGGCGAGTGAAAACTTACGCAATGAAGGAATCCACGCGCAAAAGATCGAATTCGTCGGAAACACAATGATCGATACGCTCCTCCGTAATCGACAGCGAGCACTAGGCATGTCGTTGCCCGCCGGTGTGACCGCGAATGCTTACGCAGTTCTGACCCTTCATCGTCCCTCGAACGTAGATAGTCCCCGAACGCTTGAGCGCATTCTTGAACCGATTCGAGAATTGGCGCGCAACCTTCCCGTTGTTTTTCCCGTTCATCCACGGACGCAAAGGAATTTGGAGAAGTTTGGATTGCTAAATTGGCCAGATGCGGATATGCGGCTGATTGAGCCACTGAGCTACCTCCCGTTCATCGGACTTGTGGCGCGTTCAAAGATGGTCTTAACCGATAGTGGGGGTATCCAGGAAGAGACTACCGTACTTGGTGTTCCATGCATCACCATGCGCGAAAACACGGAACGCCCGGTCACTTGCACCGTCGGCACCAATATTCTCGCGGGCACCGACTCTGAGCGTATTCGTGAAGCCATCTGCTTAGTTGTAAAGGGCATTCCCGCACCTAAACGGATTCCCGACAAATGGGATGGCCATGCGGCTGAACGCATCGTGGCCAGGCTCCTCGATGAACATTCTGTTTCTTGCTGATAATTTTCCACCGGAAAGAAATGCCCAAGCCTCGCGCGTATATGAGCGGGCTTGCTATTGGGTGAGGTGGGGCCACCAAGTTACAGTCATCACCTGCGCACCCAATTTTCCGGATGGGGAAGTGTACGCTGGCTATAAAAATCGGTGGCGGCAGATCGACGAGCTCAACGGTATCCGTGTCGTCCGGGTTAAGACATTCGTCGCCCCGAACGCTGGCAGGATCTTGCGAATCTTGGATTTTCTTTCCTACATGGTCACCGCCTTCTTCGCTGGTCTGTTAGAACCCCGTCCAGATGTTGTTGTCGCTACATCGCCGCAATTTTTTGCTGCCGTCGGCGCATGCGCACTTTCCATGCTACGGCGACTTCCGTTCATTCTAGAAATCTCGGATCTTTGGCCGGATTCCATTGTCGCAGTCGGGGAAATGAGGCGGAGTACGGTGGTCCACTGTCTGGAAAAAGTTGAGATGTTTCTATATCGGCGCGCGACCCGTGTCGTCACCCTGACATCCGCGTTCAAGGACAACCTCATGAGTCGCGGTATTCCGTCAGACAAAGTCGACATTGTAATCAACGGCGTCGACCTTCAGCGTTACTCTCCGCGTCCTCGCGATAACACTCTCGCTTGCCAGTGGGGGATCGCCGAAGACGATCTGGTAGTGGGCTATATCGGCACGCTAGGGATGGCGCACGCTCTGCAAAACGTGCTACACGCCGCTGCACTTGTGTCGGATAGGCAAGTAAGGTTCGTATTCGTGGGCAGCGGTGCTGAACGCGCTCGCCTTATTGCCGAATGCGACCAGATGACATTGAAGAACGTGACCTTCGTCCCTGCGCAGCCAAAGGAACTAATGCCTAATGCCTGGAGCGTATGCAACGTTGCTCTAGTCCATCTGAAGAACGCGCCCCTATTCGGGACGGTCATTCCTTCCAAGATCTTCGAGGCCATGGGCATGGGCTTGCCGATTCTCCTCGTCGCGCCAGATGGTGAAGCCAGCCACATCGTTCGACAGGAAAAAGTTGGCCTATGTGTTCCCGCCGAAAATCCGAAAGAACTTGCGTCCGCTGTTCTCTTTCTGAAAGAGAACCGGAAAATCCTCAACCAGCTGTCAAAACGCAGCTGCGAAGTCGCTCCGCGCTACAGCCGCGAGCGGCAGGCCAGAAACATGCTCGCCACTCTTCACGCCAGTCTGACTGGAAAGCGGAGGGTGACCGTAAGCAAGGTTGTTTGACTTCCGTCAGGGGTTAGTACATTCCGGTAAGTGGCTAGTTCTTTGGTCGGCACGCCTCGGAGATCGCGAATGCTGAAATCTTATCAAGACTGATTTTCGACAGCCGGCCAGACGAAAAAGCACTCCCTTTTGATCGTGTCCAAAGGCTCCTGCGACCAGAAATCATCCCATCTTCCAGTCCCGACCAGAAGTTTGTCACTAGTCGGTGTACTGTTCCGCAGGAAACGTAATTTCCGATGTACTCGTTACTCCTCATAGGAATCCTCTCTTTCTGTGTGGCGTTCGTCCTGACGCCGCTGTGCCGGATCCTCGCGATCCACTTTGGCTTAGTGGATCATCCTGACGATATCCGCAAATTACACACGAGACCCATTCCCCGCATCGGCGGCGTTTCCATCTTCATCGCCTGCTCCGTTTCTATGTCCCTCGTTCTTCTTTTACCCTATCGATTCGGTAATATAGTCCGCGGCCACTTCGACGTCGTCCGAAGCCTCTTCTCAGCCGCCACGATCGTTTTCCTCACGGGTCTCCTGGACGACCTGTTAGGGCTCAAGGCTTGGCAAAAATTCGCAGGTCAATTCGCCGCTTCCGCCGTCGCCGTCTGGGCTGGCGTCCGGATTAGCGGCATCGGCGGACACCCTCTCCCCTCCTGGTTTGTCATCCCTGTCACTTTACTTTGGCTGGTCGGCTGCACAAATGCCTTCAATCTAATCGATGGAGTGGACGGCCTAGCCGCAGGTGTCGGTCTCTTCGCGACAATGACCACTTTGATAGCCGCTCTGCTCGACCATAACATTGGACTGGCCATTGCCACCGTTCCCCTCGCTGGAGCTCTCCTGGGCATTCTGCGATTCAACTACAATCCCGCCTCGATTTTTCTGGGCGACTCGGGCAGCCTCTTTATCGGCTTCTTGTTGGGCTGTTACGGCGTTCTCTGGAGCCAGAAATGCGCCACCATTCTGGGCATGACCGCGCCCCTTATCGCACTCTCGATTCCACTCCTCGACACCGGAGTCGCAATCATCCGCCGTTTCCTCCGACGCCAGCCCATCTTCGGCGCCGATCATGGTCACATCCACCACAAGCTTCTGGCCCGCGGTTTCACGCCCCGCCGGGTTGTCATCCTTCTGTACATAGTCTGTGGGCTTTGCGCGGCTCTCTCGCTCCTTCAGAGCTTTGCGCATGAGCGTTTTGGAGGGCCAATTATCATTCTCTTCTGCGTCGGAGCTTGGATTGGCGTCCAGCACCTCGGATACGCGGAGTTCGAAATGGCTCGCCGCATGGTTCTCGCTGGAAAGTTCCGCCGTCACCTGAACGCCGAGCTCCAGCTCAGCACGTTCCGTGAAGACATGGCTGCTGCCGCTACACCAGACCAGTGCTGGGAAGTCCTCCAACATACTTACAGCGAGTTCGGCTTCAATGAAATTAGATTCAAACTCGGAGGCCGCCTCTACGCTCACACTACGAACGGTCATCACGCTGCAAACACGTGGACCGTACGAATCCGGTTGTCCGAAAATGATTACCTGAATCTCTCCCGCGAGTTCGACACCGAGGCCCCACCGATTGTGGCCGGGTTTACCGATGCCATCGGCAAAATCCTTTGTCCGAAAACGTCCGAGATACTGCGGACCGACCCAATTCATCCGCACATCGCAATCGCCGTCGGGCGACTACAACCGGCCAACGAAGTAAAGAAGCCCTTACAGCCAATTACTGCGATGATCCGGAACCCTAGTTCAGGTTTAATCATGCCAAGTGAAAAGAACCAGACATGCCAAGACTAAGTTCGCATGTACTCGGGCGCGCGTTGGCAGAAAAGAGCCCGTCGGAGGGAAAGAGAGCGCGGGCGCTAGTAGCAACCACCACTGAACGGCGCTTGAATCGGCAGGCAGTCCTTGTGCTGTTGGTGCTGACCGGGGTTCTGGCCTACACAACGTACCAGTGGGGAGGGGTGGTGCGAACTGGTCGGTATCAATACCTTCTAGTCTTGGGACTGCTGGCGATGTTGTTGGGTCTCGGTAGTTCACGGGACGAGTGGTCTCCGCTTCCTGGTCGTGTGCTGCGATGGACAGCAGTGCTCCTGCCAGCGTATGTGCTGTTGCAGCTAGTCCCATTGCCAGTGGCGGTGCTACGCGTGCTATCGCCAGCGCGGTCAGAGGCGATGGACGCACTGGGGATGGTTGGAGCAAAGGTGAGCTTCGCTTCGTTGAGCGTTTTTCCCGCTGGCACCTTCCAGTACTTCTTGCTCGTCTGTGGGTACCTAGTCACTTTTGTTCTCATTCGCGAGTTGACGTGGCGTTTTCGGGATAGGCGCTGGCTTGTGATTGGGCCGATTCTCGGCATTGCTGCACTCGAAGCGGGGCTGGGAGTCTGGCAGTATTTCGGGGGAACGGGGGAGCAGCTTCGATGGGGTACTTACGCCAACCACAATCACTACTCGGGTTTTTTGGAGATGGCGCTGCCGTTTGCCGTGATGTACCCGGTGGCCGTGTTGCACCGCGCAGATTCCAGGTGGCATTCGTCGGTTGCCCCCGCGCTTGCGGCTTCGGGTGTGTGGGCCCTGGCTGTGTTGATGTTCGTGGGAATTATTCTTTCTTTCTCACGGATGGGATTCATCGCGATACTTTCTTCTCTGTTTGTGATGGGCACATTGGTGCTCGGGACAACGCAACTGAGCTGGGTGACAGGGTCCCGAAGGCGCCGGTGGGTCGCAGTTGGGATAGTCGCTGCGCTGGTGCTAGCCGGTTTTGTATTCCTCCCTCCTGAGAGGCTAATTCGGCGATTCGCAGAAATCGTTTCAAGCGATGGACTGACCGGCCAAGGACGCACAGATCTTTGGGGCGAGACAATTCCTTTGATCAGAGCGTATCCGGTCTTCGGTTGCGGGCTTGGCGGGTACGAGACTGCATTCTCAAGGTTCAAGATATCCGGAGCACTCGTAACCGATGATTTCGCGCACAACGACTACCTCCAGTTGCTGGCGGAGTTGGGGCTCGTAGGGTTCGTGATTGGGGCTGCGCTCGCGTTTTCTGTCGTGAGAATGGCTTTGCGTAGCGCCGTGAATTCCTCGGACCCAGGGGCGCGTTATTTCGCGGTGGCGTGTGTGGGTAGTCTGGTCACGATTGGGATACACAGTTTGGCGGATTTCAACTTGTACATTCCTGCGAATGCGATGCTGCTGGCGTGGATTGCGGGAATGACGGTGGGGGTCGAATTACGAGAGACTAGGATGAATGTGCGGGAGCGGCTAGGACACCCGAATGTCACCATGAGGGCCGCAGTTGAGATCGGTTCACACCGTCCGACCTATGGCTGATCCTTGTAAGACAGCAGCACGAGGTGATCGACCAAAGACATAACCGGATTAGACTAACCCGAATGGGCTAATGCCTTTGGATGCACCTCTGTGGGTAGTTGTCATTCTTCCCGACAAGCCCCAACATTGAATGGATTCAAGCATCATGATTTTGGGTTCATTCGCATTTTGGGCGACAAAGTACATTGCACCCGATGCACATTAAAAGGAGTTCGCCATGCGTTATATGGCTATGCTCTTCGTAATGACGGCCGTGGTCGTTATGGCCGCCGGTTCAACGAGGGGAAACACCAGTCCGGGGCCGCCGACATTGAGCAGCAGTGCCGGGGCGTCAGAGCTGTCATCCTTGCCAGCAGTGAACGACGACAGTTCGAGCCAAAGGAATTTCACGGCGGTGCAGGATTCCACAATGGGCCGACTTCTCGCTTCGGCCAGCCCCGACGACAAGAACGGTTGTAAAAAGGGGGGCAATTCTCTTTCATCGGATGGCAAGCCCTGCCCGCCCGATCCTCCGCCTCCACCTCCTCCGCCGCGGAGCAGGAGGTGCCCGCCGGACCGGGATCAGGACCGGGACCGACATCACCGATGCGGTAAAGGCGACGACGACACATTGCCGTAGCGTCGCACCAATTCCAGTCCTGACGGTCACTCCGCTGTGAGGACTTGCGTTTTGCGGAGTGTGCCCGTATGAGAGCGCTGACATTTGCCCTCGGGGCGATTCTGACTTCGTATTGTTCTGTCGGTGTCCTCTCTGAGAATTTGTGGCAGAGCAATGATCAGGTTAACCGTGATCTTTGCTACTTTTTTCTCTGCAACAATGCTCCCTTGATATCGCACGCGCGGAATCAAATAACAGAAGGGGGAAAAGAAAACGTTCAACAGGCCATCGCCGTATTTCGAAGGGCCCTTCAGCAAGACGCCCAAGATCCCTATCGGTGGGCCGACCTCGGAGATGCGTTTCTTGACGCAGGACAGAAGGAAGATGCTCGCTACTGTTACGGCCAGGTGCTAGCTCTCGCACCGCGATCTGCTCCCTTCCTCCTTCGCGTAGCGAACTTCCATTTTGAGAGTGGAAACAATGAAAAAGCCCTGCGAACCACAGCTCGAATCCTATCGTTAGTTTCCGAGTACGATTCGATCGTATTCGACGAATACACGCGTTATGTCGATCGCACCGAAGATGTTCTGCACTTTGGCCTTGCGGAGAATCCTCGCGCAGCAAAGTCTTGGCTGCAATTTCTGATCCAAGCCGGGCGCCTCGATGATGCGCAACTTACGTGGGACTGGATTACAGAACGCGGATATGCCGATGACACGTTGGCAGGGGAATATGCGGAATTCTTAATCGGCCAAGCCCGTCCCGAATTGGCAGCATCCGCCTGGCGTAAGTATGTGGGAAGGCGCAATGACGGGTACGGAGAATCCAATTATCTTTTTAATGGAGACTTCGAATCAGAACCTACAGAATCGCCATTCGATTGGAACATTGTAAACATCGCCGGAGTTAAGGTCGCGCGCGACGTTACGACCGCTTGGTCGGGGGAAAGCTCGCTTCGCATCGGCTTCGCGGGTACTGAGAATCTCGATGTCGCGGCCGCGTCGCAGTTAGCTTTGGTTCCGCCAGGTCATTATCGTTTCCGCGCGTTTATCCGTACCGAAGGTGTGACGACGGATCAGGGAATCCGATTTCGGATTTCCGATGCTGAAGCGCCGGCCCGTCTAGATGAGGTCTTCGGACAGTTCACTGGAAGCACCTCTTGGTCAAGCGTTGATCATGACCTTATAGTTGCACCGGAGACCAGGCTTGTTCGGATCGAGGTGATCCGCCAACCGTCCATGAAATTTGATAACAAAGTCGACGGGACGGCCTGGATCGACCAATTGAAGCTGGAACCGATTACCCCTCACTCACCACGGTAGCCGCCCGTCACCGATTGCAGTTCCTTGAAGCATTAGCTGCACAAAGATATAATCGCGATGTATCTAACGATCGTTTGAGCCGTCCCTTCACTTTGAGAAACTCTGTACATCATGCCTGACACTGTTCAGTTTCCCGAGAGTCCTCGAACTTCTGATCGCCGGCTCTATCCGCGTAAACAACTTTGGTTTCCCTCGATACAATTGGGAGACCATAATGGCGGCATCATTCTTGACATCAGTGAGAGCGGATTAGCGATGCGGGCCGTCAGGAGTTTGGCGGACGGTGAATTGCCGGCGATGCGTTTTCAACTCTCGGAATCCCAGACTTGGATCGAAACACGAGGGCGGATTGCCTGGATCAACGCCTCGAAGGATACGGCAGGTGTGGAGTTTGTTGGCCTGCCTGCTGAAGGACGCAACAAAATAAGGCAGTGGATTCCATTGAAACTCCATCCATCCGGAACCGTGGAAGGAAATCCGAAAAGAGAGATATGCCAGACATCAAAACCGGGCAGTCCAATTGTCGTTCCCGAACGCGAGAAGCCGGAACGCGTTGAAGACCATGAAGGCAGACACTCGATTGCCGGCGGTCCGGCCGCAGTTTTGTCCAACAAAGCTGAAACTCAAAACCCCCATACAGTCTCAGTGCATATCGGGGACAAAAACAATTCTGCTGTCGCTGAGAACGTTCGCCGTAACACAAGTCCTGCGCCCTACCTGTCTTATCAAAAGACGACAAATAGTCTCGAGATAAGCGACCGCGGCAGGGCAATTGGCGCCGATAAGTCGCGCAAGCGAACCTTCCTCTTCCTTACTACCGTGATGCTATTGCTTTCAGTTCTTCTCCTGGTGGCCTACTATTTCCAAAGGACCGGGAAAAGCCGTTTGGGTACAGAAGTGATCGCCGCGACGAAAGTATCTGAGTTGTCTCCCGATGCCTCTACAAATCCCAAGACTGAGTCTACAGATCCAAGTCTGCTGCTGGGTCAACCCGGTTTCGTGCTTCAAGTTGGCGCCATGACACATGAGGAAAATGCAGCAGCACTGGCAGAATCCTTGCAGCAGCACGATTTTCCAGCGTTTGTGTCCCGGCGCGGGCCGGAACGTTTCTATCGAGTGGTCGTTGGACCCTACAGTGATGTTGATTCCGCACTCAGAGTCAAGGAACAACTAAAAAGGGTGGGTTTTGACGCCTTCCGCACGCCGTGGAATCCATCAGCTCAGTAAGTTCCCCAATCTAGATTCACTCTGACGGCCGGCCGGAGCATGACGCGGCTCAAGCGGCTCTATAAACTCATTAGTGGTACTGCTCAGGAAATCGAAAAATTCTGCATCGATTCTTAAAGATGAATGTGGTGATGGCAGCTTATACATAGGGTTATGAGATTTGCGTCTACATCATTTCCTAGCTGGCTTCGTTTCACGATGTGATGAACCTCGAGATTGCGAGGCGATCCGCATCCTTGGCAGCGCCAGCCGTCCCGTTCAAGTACGCGACGCCACAGGTTCCGATAGGAAGCAGCAGCCAGCTTGATTCTTCCTCGGATCCGATTGATCAAGCGCGCACCCGTTCCAGAAAATCCGCTTTCTGAGGGCAGGGAAGAAGTTCAATCATCCGTTCCAGCGAGTGCATGAATGCGTTTGAGTTCCCATTTTCCAGATTTGCTCCCGCCAGGAAATCCGCACAGATCATTTCCAGACAGTAACCCCGC
>Ga0182015_10001046_pt1 | contig 38086 bp, 32 predicted proteins | sample 712P3MmetaG_FD_120478 | JGI IMG/M metagenome (GOLD analysis project Ga0182015, IMG submission 120478) | Permafrost microbial communities from Stordalen Mire, Sweden - 712P3M metaG | ecosystem: Environmental > Terrestrial > Soil > Wetlands > Permafrost | place: Sweden: Stordalen | collected...
ACCCAAGATACAGCCGTTTCGAAGAGCGGAGCTGTTGGCCTAGCAGCCCGCCGCGCCAGGAAAGGGACTTGGAAGGGGTTTCTTCCCAGAGGGTTTACTTACGGATGTTGTGATCCGTGAGCAGTTTACATTTCCGCAAGAGCGGCTTCATGAACGGATTTCAGGCGTTTGCAGCTGGCGCGAAACGCGTCGAACAACCTTCCTTTCTCGAGCGAGCCAAGGCACGTTGGGGCGAGCGGCACCGGAACCATTCATGAAGGACGAAAAATCACCAGAACGGGCGGCCCTGGATGCGATTATCGACGAGCTTACAGCAGAAGCACACAGCGATGACGAACGGATCTGGAATTTCCACCAGGCGTTTCGGAAGCACGTCTCGTTACCTTGCGATGGCTTCGTAATCGGCGAGCCAGTCAAGTTGGTGAGCTTCAACTATGACGGCAACCAGCGGCGCGGGGTGACAACGACCTGCCGCCGGTCAGACGGTCGGGAATACGAAGTGGCGGCATCAGAGGTTCTCGTGCCAAAGCATACGGACGGTTCGCGATATCTCGGCGCGTACCGCCATTGGTTGGGACTGGTGCCCTATGCCCTCGATGAAAAAGCTACACGACGTACACCAATCTCCGGAGAGCGCGCGCGATCGATCACTCTGGCGGATCCGGTAGAGCTAGTCGTACTCTCGGTCAAGCAGACGACGGCGCGTTGCCGCCCACTTCGAAGCAACCAAACCATCGCACTTCGTGCGGGTCGCATTTGGGATGTTATTCCCGGCGAGATCGCCGTGGTCCGGCCGCGCAAACAATGGAGTTACGCCGGGACTGCTTATCTATCCGGCCTCATTGAATCCACACGGATCGATGCTAGTGCGTTGGGGCTCATCCCACTAAAGCTCGAAGATCTGGGCAATTGGGATCCGGCAGAAGAATATTGGGGAGAACAAGGTGAGCCAATCGAGAAATGGGCCAAGCCTATCATCGCCAGAGGGCCGCGGCGGCAATTCGAGATGGAGCAAGTATTGCCGGGAGCCGATCCGGATGATCCGTTTTCAGACCCGATCACAGAATCCAACGATCGGAAGGATGCTGGCGATACCCAAGACGCAAGAGACATACTAATGAAACTTTGCCAGTCCGATCTCCGCTGCCTCGACGCTCACGCTCATCTGGGCAACTTAGTTTTTGAGCAAAGGCCAAAGGACGCGATTCGCCACTACGAGGTTGGATTTCGAATCGGCGAATTGTCACTCGGTGCGAGTTTTAACGGGGTGCTGCCATGGGGCTGGATTGATAATCGGCCATTCCTCCGTTGCATGCGCGGATTCGGATTGTGCGTTTGGCGCTTGCACCGTTTCGAGGAAGCCAAGTGTATCTTTGACCGGATGCTCTGGCTGAACCCTTCGGACAATCAGGGAGTACGATTCCTTATCGATAATATTGACGCGAAGATCTCATGGGAGACAGCAGAAGTGCGTCAAGGCAATCACTACGGCAGCGACCCCGCTTCCTGAGAGGCCAGGCCAATTGATTGCGTCGCTCACTTCGCACCATGCTTAGCTGTAGAAAAACCAGATGCCCTGGTGCATTGGTGGTCAAATTGCCAGTTTAGCAATCCAACTCGATGGCGAAGGAGGATACACCAGTCTCACAGGGTATGCCGACTCAATTCACGATTTACATGTGGTGAGTAATTCGTCCGTTATTTTGGCCGACACGGACTCGGCCGTCCCACACGAGCTCTTACTGAAACGGGTTGACTATCTGAACTCCGTCGATTTCGCGATTTCCTTGCATATCTTCTGAGAGGAGAATGCTGCAGCCCGTTTGCTTCGCCGCTCGGAGCACCAGGGCGTCCCAGAAAGAAACGCCGTGAAGGCGGTGCAGGTCGATGGCCGCGAGAATGTCGGCGACTTCTGGAGATGCGACGTCGAACTCGGCGATCAGTTCGACTTTCCGACGGGCGATGCGAGGGTCAAGGTGCAGTTTGCGGGTGACCGTGACGAAATACTCTTGGAGCACCTGCAAGGACACAACTCCGGTCCTGGCGCGGCGATGTTCTGCGATGAGATCGAGGGCGCGTCGTTGTTTGGCGGGAGCGGCCTTGTCGTCGGCGTAGATGAGGACGTTGGTGTCGAAGAAGCTACGAGCGCGCATTATCGCCGGGCGTCTTTCGTACGATCGTGTCTTCTATGCTGGTGTTCTGTACGCTCATGGATCTCGTCGCGGTTAAAGCGCCAGCCGCGGGAGTGGCCTTTGCCCGATAGACGCTTGAATTCTTCGATGCTGCCTTCGGGGTCGTCCCCTCCCGCAACCGTCTGCAGATAATCGCGGACAAGTTGATTGAGACTCTTGCCGAGGGCCACTGCTTTTTTGCGGGCGCGGGCGACGAGTTGGTCGTCGATGGACAGGGTAACGTTCATGAACACAGTATATGTGGACACTGGTTATGTGTCAACGCCGGGTTGCCGAGGCCGGGTTGCCGAGGCCAATCATGTATCACTCGAGCAAGCGCAGGCCATCGTAATCGGCAACAACTTCCATGAGTGGAGTGCGGATCTGCAAGACAACATGGAACCTCCTGTCGCAAAATAGCCGTGGTTCGGTCCTCTAAGCGAGACTGCCCAATTGTCGAGCTGGTTGTCAGGTATCGGAAATTGTCATGGTCAGCCGCCCAGTTTAAGTACTCTGATCAGTCGGTCGCAATCCGGTCTTAAGGATCAGGCAATGGCTGCAAGGGACATCTTTCCATACGTGTAGCTCGGGACAAGCGTTACGTGGTCGGCAGGTTGAGCTTCTTCAAGAGCGCGGCAAATCGCGGGTCGCTGTGCAAGTTTTTTAGCAGGGGGTCTATTTTTGTGTAGATCAAACCGCCGTCATGCTGGGCATAGGCGCGGTCCAGCCGCTTGAAGGCCTCATCGCGCTGATTCCGCAGGGCATAAACAGTAGCTATTGACCATGCAGCATTTGCATGGAATTTCTCAATTAGCTCTCTTAGAGTAGCGTCCGATTCTTTTTCGCATCCGAGCGCGTGGTACGCCATGGCACTCGTTCTGATGTGAAAGGCAGCGAATCGGATCCGTTCGCTTTCCCGCAGGGCATCTTGCGGCCGTCCCTGCAACAGGTATATCTCACTTTGTACAATCGGGGTTCCCCAAGTAGCGGCGTTCAGTTCAAGGGCCTTCCTGGAATCCGCGACGGCTTCGTCGAGAGAACGGCCCTGTTGCACTCCGCACGTCGTCGCTGCCCGGGACAGTGAAAAGCGTCCTCCCCGGACCCTAGCCCAGCATTTGTGCGCCGTCATTGATTTCGAGTCTACGCAGGCCTAAACTTTGCTGTGTCAGATCGTAGGGCATCCCCTTCCGCGTGTTGGGCGGGAGAATTCCACCGCAAGGTGAGGGCATATGGGCCGGTTCTCTTGCTTGTTTCTTGGTCTGCTTCTTCTGCCGCTTTCTGCCGCATCGGGGCAAGACAATCCCCCGCCCCAACTCCAGACCCGGCCCGGGCCGTCAGTTCCGCCGCCAGGCGGCACCGACCGGCAAATCACGCTCGACGTGCAGGTGAGGGACAAATCTGGCGCAGCGCGCCGCGGGCTGCAGAAACAGGACTTCACTCTTCTGGACGATAAACAGCCGAAGGAGGTCCTCTCGTTTCATGTCGTGGAGAGCGGCGCCGACCCGGCTGCCGATCCGCCCGTTGAAATGGTTTTGGTGGTCGATGCTGTCAACACGTCCTACCAAACCGTTAGCTTTGAACGAAGTGAACTGAAGAAGTTTCTGCTGCAGAACGGCGGCAAGCTCCCGGTACCAATGTCGCTCGTCGTCTTTACCGATACTGAAACGAAGATGCAGAACGGTTTCTCTCGCGATGGGAATGCCCTGGCGGCGCAATACGATCAGTATGAAACGGGGCTGCGCTCCAACACCCGGTCGCAGGGGTTCTACGGCGCGGAAGAGCGTTTTAGCCTGTCTCTTAAGACTCTCACCTCAGTGATGACGTACGAGGGAACGCGGCCCGGGCGGAAGCTGATCATTTGGTTCAGTGCGGGATGGCCGTTGCTTTCGGGGCCGAGCGTTGAACTTTCCAGTAAAGATGAGCAGCGGTTGTTCGACTCAATCGTCACGATCTCGGCGGGCCTTAGGCAGGCCCGCATTACCCTCTATAGTATCGACCCGCTGGGTATGTCGGATGCGGGCGGGTCTCGAACCTTTTACTACAAGGAATTCTTGAAAGGCGTACCGTTTGCGAAGCGGGTGCGGCCCGGCAACCTGGGGCTGCAGGTGCTTGCCACGCAGAGCGGAGGGCTCGTCCTCAATTCGACCAATGACCTCGCGTCCGCCATCGCGGATTGCGTCTCGGATGCCAATGCCTTTTACGTCCTCTCGTTTGACGCGGCTCGCGCGGACCACCCGAACGAGTACCATGCCCTCGGAGTCACGATCGACAAGCCAGGCCTCACTGCTCGCACGCGCATGGGCTACTACGCCCAGCCGTAAAGCGCAAGAGGTACGCCGTGCGATGTGGCCTCCGCTACGATCATGTCCAGCAGCGCTGCTTTGGGTACCCTCGGGGGTAGACGGGGTTACCTCCTGTGAGGCTGACCCGCGCGCACCGGTCTGAGTTCGCTGCAGCCTCCGAGAAGCCCGCCATGAAGGACATTTTCGAGTTCCTGCGGAAGGCGGGCTTCTCGACCGCCGACGAGCACCTCGCGTTCAGCAACACGTATGGGTTCCTCTGCGCAGTCGGCCATCCGAGGATCAGCGACCGCGACGACGCGCACCCCTCGATCATCCTGGCGCTCACATTCGGCCACGCGGCGCTGCTGAAGCTGTAGAAGTGGAGCGCGGGCTCGCTCGTCCACTTCTGAGTGTGGTTCCAGAAGATGCCATCTTGAAGTCGTGTTCCGGTTGTCGAAGGTGAGGTGATCAGCGAAGGCGATTACATGCCAGGCCAAACAGCAGCTATCAACAAAGTCTTGGCGGACGATAAAAGCGAGATCGTAAGATTCGGGACGGCGTACGGTCCAGTTCGGACGGCCTTAGCTGGCCTGCCTGACCTCCCAAAAGAATTGTTTAGAGGATGCGAGTCAACTACTTTCGTTTCTGGCTCTGGAGGCGCTCGCTGATAGCGACTTGGTTTTGTCTACGACGGGCACTTCCTGAAAACCGGTGGGTTACGTTTCTTGGGAGAAAAAGCTATTCTGAAATCATGAAGATCAACCTGAGATTTTGGTATTGGGCAATCGTCGCTCTGACGGTTGTTCGGTCGGGCTGTCAAGCATTGGCTGTAGCTCAAGCGGATGTAGTTGACAACTACGTCCGGGCGGAGATGACGAAACAGCGAATCCCAGGACTCGCTCTGCTAGTTTCGCGCAGAGGCCAAGTCACACGGGCGCGAGGCTACGGTCTTGCGAATGTGGAGCTGCAGGTTCCGGTCAAACCGGAAACGATCTTTCAATCCGGTTCGGTAGGCAAGCAGTTCACGGCAACCGCCGTAATGATGCTGGTTGAAGAAGGCAAGATCGGACTGGGGGATAACCTCACCAAGTACTTTCCAGACGCGCCTCCCTCCTGGAAGAAGGTCACGATTCGCGAATTGCTGAGCCACACGGCTGGATTCACCGATTACCCGAAAAGTTTCGACATGCGGAGGGATTACACCGAGGCGGAGCAACTCAAAATTGTTGAGAGTATTCCGCTGGCATTCGCACCAGGCACGAGTTGGAGCTACAGCAATCTCGGCTTTCTGACGATCGGCATCCTGATTCACAAAGTCACGGGCGAGTTTTACGGAGATTTTCTTCAAGAACACATTTTCCAGCCGCTGGATATGCAAACAACTCGCATCATCAGCGAAGCCGATGTTGTGCCCAACCGCTCCGCGGGATACCGCTTGGTTAAAGGAGAACTGAAGAACCAGGAGTGGGTTTCGCCCACGGTCAATACGACGGCGGATGGCAGTCTGTACTTCTCCATTATGGATCTTGCCAAATGGGATGCCGCGCTTTACACCGAAAAGCTTCTGAAACGATCGAGCCTGGACGAGATGTGGACGGTGGCCAAGCTTAACAACGGGCAGCCGAACTCCGGGCACTACGGTTTTGGCTGGTTTGTCGTCACCAAAAACGGTCACCGGGTCGTTGAACACGAGGGAGCGTGGCAGGGCTTCGAAACACAGATCTCCCGCTATGTGGATGACAAACTCACGGTGGTCGTTCTGACCAATCTCGATGACGCCAAGCCTGAAGTCTTCGCAGATCGCGTGGCCGAGATGTATTTGTCCGGAACCGTGAAATAGAAAGCCGGGGGCGCCGCAGAGCAGAAACCGTTAATCAACGAAGCGCTTCGCATCGACTTCAAACGCAAGTGGGCGCGGCGCATCAGACTGTCGATAAAGGAGTCTACCTTGAGCCATCTGCCTTGAACATTTTCATCCCTCGCGGTTGACCTACTGTTCCGCGAGGTGTTTATGTTTCCTCAGCCCATTGGTGCACGACCGTAGATCTTGCTCTCCACCTCCTGAAGGAGGCTCCCGGACTGCGGACTGACGCTGCGTGAGATCATTCGAGCGAGTTGCGCGTTCACAGCAATACCCTCTAAGAAACTGGAAATCAGGACCTCCTTGATTAGGGAATCGTTGCTTTCCGCAAGCTCGTCGATAAAAAGCGCGACGGATTCAATGAACCCAGGATCGTCTGATCTCTCAATTACAATTCTGGCAAGGGAGTCATAGACGCGGGTCGGCTGCTCAAAACAGTCTTCATCCGGACAGACGAGGTCACGCATCGCGGAGAATCTACTCAACAATAGGCAAACCACTTGACGCGGCGTCATCGTGCGCACCAGAAGAAAATCAACTGCCTTATGCTCGTCCGAACTCATGGCGAAATCTTCAACCTCTACTCAAGTAGCTATCCTAAGCTATATCGAGGTCTCACAAATTCGACTTGCCTGAACAGGCACCGAAAGCGTAGAACTTCTAAGTCCCGGCACCTCCCGCTGGCCGGTTTTGAAACTGATAGCCGTCGGATCACAGAGGTTTTCCCATGCTCACGCGCCGCAGTTTCCTGCACTCATCCCTTGCTGTGTCTGCGTGGCTCGGGATTGGCCGTTGCATTTGCGCAGCAGCAGAGCCGAACCCAAGTCGAGTCGAGTCGATGGTAAAGGCGTATTTCGCTGCCTATGAGGTTCCAGGTCTTTCGCTCGCTTATGGAAGAGATGGGCGAATCGAGTTCGCGCAGGCATATGGGCTGGCGAATCGTCATGACCACCAGCAAGTAACTCCGCAAAGCCTATTTCGGATCGCCAGTCTATCGAAGCCGTTCACCTCGGTTGCAATTTTCACGCTGGTGGAAGCCGGCAAGCTACGCACCAGCGATCGTGTCTTCGGCCCCAGCGGTATTCTCAAAAACTTTGCTCTGCGGAAGCATGCCGATTGGTTGCAGGCCGTCACAGTGGAGCATCTGCTCACGCACACCTCCGGAGGCTGGTCGAACAAAGAACACGACCCGATGTTTCATGGCGCGGATCGAGATCGCATGGTTTTCATCCAGCAGACGCTGGACTCCTATTCCCTCGAAGCTGCGCCTGGTAAACGTTACGCCTATTCGAACTTCGGATACTTTCTTCTAGGCCGCGTGATCGAACAGATCTCCGGCGTACCCTATGGTGAGTATGTGCGACAGCAGGTCCTGGCGCCGTTGGGCATTACAGACATGCAGTTGGCCAGGAAGAAAGCCGTGCCGGGCGAAGTACACTATTACGGACAGGGCCGCGATGACCCGTACGGTGTGCCCGTCGAACTGCATGATGCGAATGGCGGGTGGATCGCGACACCGACCGATCTCGTCCACTTCGCGCTAGGAGTGTTTTCCGCACCTGACGGAGCGAGCACTCCAGCATTACTCAAGCCGGAGACCTTGCGTCAGATGACCCAAGCATCTGAAGCCAATCCTGAGTATGCGTGTGGATGGAGCGTTTCACCTGACGGAGACTGTACTCACTCCGGCGGGTTCGACGGCACCGCCAGCTTTCTTGTGCATCGCCACGATGGATTGGCTTGGGCTGTAGTGGTGAACACGCGCCGCGCCCATTCCGAAATGGAGAAGGACCTACACCAGCTGTCGTGGGATATTGCGCGCACGCTTTAGGCGTAAGGCCTCATTTTGCGGAACGGGATGTCCTCCTTGATTTCGCCGTAGAGGTCGCCCATCGAGTTCCCCGCGTGTCCGATCCACGCCCAACGATCCGGTATCGGAAAACGCGTGTTCGCGGGGAAGCACCTCCATCATGTACTTCTTTTCGAAAAATGGCCCCAGAGCTCGGTAAGCGCTGGGGCCACTGACTAGGCAAGAGCTAAAACTCACGACTATTTCCTCCGGTTGACGACTGCAGTAGCTCGGTTCAGCTTAGGGGCGGCCGTCATTTTAGCTCTAGTCAGGCGCTTGGCTTCGTATCCATTCCGGTGTGCGACAATGCGGTAGTCGAACTCTACGGTCGACTTCCCTCCGCTAAGTTCTCGCACTTCGAAGCCACTGTTGGTTTCGCCGGCGACAAACAGACCCTTGCAATCCCCCTTCGGTGTGAGAAACACGTGATAGCCCAAGGGCAGATTCACGGTTTGGGTGACCTGATATTCATGCTCCAACTTCGAGCCCCAAACTGGCTAGACCTGAGACTCACGGTGTGAGAAGATTTCGCGTGTCATACGGCGCATCCAGTGTCTAAGCTAACCATGTCTCCCAGCAATTTTGCTTTTCCCCTTCGGCGTATTGCCCGGTTCATGGCAATTCGATCTATCTGCTTGACGCTGTTGCTTCCTACTGGACTGGCGCAGAGCGCCCCCGAGGCCGACACCGCGTTTTTCCCCCAATCCGACGAAAACAGGCTTTACGACGAACTCTACTCGATGCGCCGGCGAATTTAGTTCGACCTTGGCAAAACCGGTGCAGACAGCCGTTTCGGCGATGTGCTTCCCAAACTGATTCAGATTGCTCACACGAAATCGTGATGAAAACACTTACTGCCAGGCTTTTAGCACTCATATTTGCGGCGTTGCCCTTTCTAACCGCGCGGTTTGCCTTGGCGCAGGCGCCCGCACCCTTCGTCCCCGACAAGATGGAAACCATTCTTTACGGCGCCGCCTACTACTGGGAGTACATGCCTTATGAACGTTTGGATCAAGACGTCGAACTCATGCAGCAGGCCGGTATCAACGTGGTGCGCCTGGGCGAATCCAGTTGGGGATTATGGGAACCGGAGGACGGCCGCTTCGAGTACGCCTGGATGGATCGCGTAGTCGACCACATGCACAGGGCCGGAATTAAGGTCATCCTAGGCACACCGACATATTCCATCCCTGCCTGGATGTACAAGGAGCATCCGGAAATCGTTATCACTCGTCTGGGCGGGCAAACCATCACTTTTGGGTACCGCCAGAATACTGACCTGCTGAATCCGACGTATCGTTTCTACTGCGAGCGCATTATCCGCAAGATTGTTGAACACTACAAAGACAACCCTGACGTGGTCGGTTTTCAACTTGACAATGAAACTTCGTCGGGAGGGGCGGCCAACCACGATGTGCAGACTGGGTTTGCCGAGTATCTGCGACACAAATTCAAGACCGTCGATGAACTCAATAAGATTTGGGGACTGAACTACTGGGGACAGCGGCTGAATGACTGGACTGAGATTCCTCCGCAAGACGGGATCCTCAACCCAGGATGGAAACTGGAGTGGCAACGCTACTCCCAGTGGCTGACCAGCGATTTCCTGGCATGGCAAGCCGGTATCGTCAACCAATACAAACGGCCCGGTCAATTTATCACCCAGGATCTAGCTGGGCCGCCGAACGCGGTGGTCAACGAGTACGACATCGGCCGCTCCCTCGATATCATGGCCGCGAATCCTTATCACGGCACGCAGGATGAGTTCGATGGCATCGGTTCCAGCATGGCGGGGGATTACACTCGGTCTCTCAAGCAGTCTAACTATCTCGTGACGGAAACCAATGCTCAGTCGATTGGATGGGATTCCAAGCAACAGTTTCCTCCTTACGACGGGCAACTCCGGCTGGATGTGTATACGCATCTTTCCTCGGGCGCCAACATGGTCGAGTATTGGCATTGGCATTCCCTGCATTACGGTCAGGAAACATACTGGAAGGGAGTGCTGTCCCACGATCTGGAGCCCAATCGCGCCTACGGCGAAGTGAGCCGCACCGCGCACGACCTACAACGCATCGGGCCCCAGATTGTCGATCTCAAACCAAACAACCAAGTCGCAATTCTATACAGCAACGACTCGCGATACGGCATTGAGTTCATGAAGTTCAGCGATCGAGTCAATTACAAGTGGGTGCTTGACCAGATATACGACACGCTGTATCGCGAAAATGTCGGAGTGGACTTCGTTTTTCCAGAGAGCACCGATCTTGCGAAGTATAAAGTGATCGTGGTCCCAGCCCTCTACGTCGCCAGCGATGAACTCTTGAACCGGCTCGTGGAATATGTGCGCGCCGGAGGGAATCTTGTCCTCACATTCAAGAGCGGATTCACAAACGAATACGACACAGTGCGGTGGGTGATGGCGCCCGGCCCACTGCGCCAGGCTGCCGGATTCCGTTACCAGGAATTCTCCAACCTGCGCGCACCGCTGGCGCTCAAGGGAGATCCGTTTCAAGCGGGCGCCGACAATCGAGTCTCTGAATGGGCGGAAATGCTGATTCTTGAAGGAGCTCAGGGACTCGCCTATTATGATCATCCGTTCTTTGGCCAGTATCCGGCAATCACGCGCAATCACTTCGGCAAAGGAACGCTGACGTACGAAGGCACGGTCTTGTCCAACAAATTACAGGACAAGGTGCTGCTGGGTGTCCTCCAGACGGCTGGCCTCAGCGGGCCTGATCAGCAATTGCCCGCATCGGTCCACGTAAAACACGGCACAAATCGCAATGGCAAAATTATTCATTACTTTATGAATTACTCAGGCGCTCCGCAGACTTTTGCCTACGCGTACCGGGCCGGCGAAGACCTGCTGACCCAAGGCGGGGTTGCCGCTTCGCAACGGATCACGCTCAAGCCGTGGGATTTGGTAATTATCGAAGAGCACTAGCAATCCTGTGATTCGATGTAATGGGCCACGGCCTTCTCATGGCCTATCGACGGATTAGCAAGTACCGAGAGCGGCTCATCAGTCGCCGCCTTGTGCCGCCAACCGATATTTTTACCTCCTCGGTGTCATCGTTACCCGGTAGTGTTTTCAATCGCAACTTCCTTTCAGCCTTAAGACTCTGCGCTGCTGTGCTTTGCCGGTTTGGTACAGATCGTGCGTGGGGCGTGGAAGCGCTGCTCCGCGAACGCTCAAGAAAGCCAGTTTTTCATTGTGCTTGCCCGGCGAAAGATCGGAGGCAGTGCCATGCAGGTAAAATCTCTAGTTCTATGTGTCGCTGACGACTGGAATGGGCTTGCAGGTCGCAAGATGCTGTTGGAGGAAGTTGGGTGCAAGGTCTTGGTCGCCACCAGCGGCGCAAACGGTTTACAACTGTTCGCCTTGCATCCGGTCGATTTGGTGCTCCTCGACTAGCACATGCCGGGAATGAATGGGGATGTCGTCGCAGAGCACATGAAAAGCTGGCCAACCCGATGTTCCAATCGCTCTGCTGTCAGCCGATGATGGGCTACCACAGAGCGCTCTAAAATGGGTAGATGCATTTGTGTCCAAGAGCGAGTCGCCCGCAAACCTGTTACAGATTGTCGAGGACTTGCTCGACCTGCGTTTTCGATTTGCCCCTCTCGACTTAGCTGGCGGGGGCGGAAGACGGGCCGCATAAGACAGTAAGAACGGGACAGTGTCGAATTTCAGCCAGCAATCGAAGGGGCGCTTACCGTTGCCAGCGTGAATTCAGCATCGAACACGCCCGTTGTTTGCTAGATCGGCATGCCTGGAGTTTTGTCGTTCGAAGGGCGCGAAATTTCGCGCTCGTGATCTCTGCGGCTCATGCATCACCCGAAAACAAGGGGCTTTAACAAAGCGGCACGTTCTTGCGATCACAAAAGTGGTTCGCCGCTTCGTATTTTGCCAGATCGCGTGAGAGGGGTGCGACCGTGAAAAGTGGATACGACGTACATTCTGCGATTACGTTCTTGTTGGTGGGCCTGAGTATCGGGTCGGCTTTGGCTATTCTCTTCAGACCGAAACAACGAATCGCGCCCGAGGGACTAGAGAGAATCGATGGTTGGCACACCGCAGGCTCGCAACCACCGCGCCCACAAGAGAAAGCAAAGAAGCGAATCGCGTGAGTTCTGGAGGCCACTATGAAAAAAGCGCTGCTAAGGATAAATCGATTACTATGGGTATTAGTTTTGGTTCACTAAAGAGGCGCTGTTCCGGGAATCAGGGAGGTCTTACCCATCCACGACATGGCTGAACCCCCACCCGCCCTCGGGGCAAAGGCTTCTATCTTGGAATCAGATGCCAGCAGTGGCTCTTGAAGTGTCCTCGAACCAGCCGCTTTGGAATTGAGCGGCGGAATTGTGCGGAACATGGACGTGGTCATCACGAATAGCATCGTCGTATAGCCGCTAGAAAGGATTTTAGAATCCATTCTAGGGCTTTCGTCCAGCCGCAGCGAGCATCTAAATAGCGTGACTTGGGCTGGACTCAAAGCGGCGCTTACGAAGGCGATGCGTGACGTGCGGGATCATCACACGTTGCAAGTCGCAGCCGCGCTCTCCTACTACTTCATTTTGGCCCTTTTCCCTGGACTGATCGTTCTTTCCGCTTTGCTAAGTTTGATTCCAATGCCCGACCTGTTCGGTCGGGTGCTGGTTGCGATGGCGCGGCTGCTCCCTCAAGAAACGATGCAGATGGTTTATTCCGTTCTGCCCGATGTGCTCTCAGGGCATCGACGAACCTGGCTTTCGCTTGGCATGCTGGGCATGCTGTGGGTGACGACGGCGGCCTTTGACGCCTTGATTGAAGCGCTGAATATTGCCTATGACGTGAAGGAGGAACGTCCCATCTGGAAGACACGGCTGCTTGCGCTTGGTCTGGCAGCGACCTGTGGCGGGCTTTTCCTGGTTGGGCTAGGCGTGCTCATGGTCGGCCCGCGTTTCGGAGACTGGATGGCTTCAAGGTTGGACGTTCCGCAAGCCTTCGCGACCCTGTGGCCGGTGTTGCACTGGACGATCGCGATTAGCTTCACGGTGCTGGTGGTCGAGTTGTTGTATTTTCTGGCGCCCTGCGTGAAGCCGAAATTTAGGGAAACGCTGCCGGGAGCGGTCCTGACGGTGGTGGCATGGCTGGCGCTGTCGTGGTTGCTCGGAGTCTATTTCCGGCATTTCGCGAATTACAGTAGAACTTACGGGATCCTCGGAGGTTTCATCGCGTTTCTGACCTGGTTTCAATGGACGTCGTTTGTGCTGCTGGTGGGGGCGGAGATTAACGCGGAACTCGCAAGAGGAAAACGAAGCGAGAATGTTCAGCGGAAGCGGAGAGAAAAGCCTGAGCCCGAGCTCCCGCACCAGGCTGCCTGAAGCAATCGAAGACCTGAAGTGTCACGGCCAGGATGCCATCAAAATCGGGTATGCAGGCGGCCATCTACGGAGATTCCTCCAACTTGGTCGCGAGTCACGCTCGCGGACCAGCGCTTATTGAACTGATACTCACCTTGCACCACTTCGCTGCCGGGTTGTGAGACGTCGGTCGAGAAGGTGAAGAGGAAGTTCTTGGTGACGCGCTGCTGGATGGCGATGCTGGGGGCTGAATTCTGAGTGCTACCGCCAAGGGTGGGATTGATTTGCAGGCTCGAGATGCCGACGAGTTTCTGCAAGCCCCCGGCGACCTGGCTGGCGGCCTGCGAGGCAATCATCGAGTCCGTGCTCTGGCTGGCGGCGGACGATTCTTGCGTGGTCTGGCCGCGCGCGATCAGGTTGATGATGTCCGCGGTAGCGAGCGGAGGATCGGAAACATACGACGTGCTGAGCTTGTCAAAAGGGCCGCGCAAATTCAGGGTGAGGTTATATTGCTCGACCGTGGTGGTGACCGAAACGTTGAGCACGGGATTGATCTGGTTGGGATCATCGAAGGTGATAATGCCGCGCTGCAACTGGTAACGAACGTTGCGATAGAAAAGCTCTCCCGCAGTGAGGTCGGTGCGTCCGGTAACCACGGGATTGGCGGCAGTGCCGCCGACCCGCAAGTTGACGTTGCCTTCCAGACTCACTTGCGAGCTGTTGGCGCTCACATTCTCTTTGGATTGCAATCCGATTGCGAGGTTGACGGTGTCGGCAAAGCCGGGCTGGGCAGGCAGAGCGTTGCCGCCGTTGAATTGATCGGCGAATGTGGCGAGATCAAAAGCAGGGGTGAAAGAAAGGGATTCGATGAGCACGCGTCCGCTCAAGGTCGAGGAATCTCGATTGCCGGTAAACGTCAGGGTGCTATCGAGCAATGTTCGAAGGCCGTCCGGGTACAGCAAACGCACGGACTTGCCTTGCAGAGCGAGGTTGAATTGCAGGCTGGGCCGATAAGCGATCCATCCTCCCGCTGAAACGTCTCCCCCGCCGACCCGGGCGGTCAGGTTGGAAAGTCGAATGCTGTCTTTGCCTACGTCGAGATCTCCGTTTAGCTTTTCGACGCCTAACGGGGCTCCAGCATAGAGCATAGCGACATCGTGCAGACGAAGCTGGCCGTTCACACTGGGGTCCTGCGCGCTTCCCGAGGCGTGAAGGTCAAAAGTGACGGTGCCGGAACTTTGCGTGTCAGGCGAAAAAATTCGCACGATGCTGACGTCAAGCGAGCCTTGTGCGCTCAGGTTGGGCGGGCTGTTTCCCTCCAGCGGAATGCTGCCCTGCAGCCGCAGCGAAGTCCCGGTGCCCCGAATTTCACTCGGCTGCAACGTCAGGACGGAATGCGCGTAATCAACCTGAATCGGGGCTGCCTCCCCGATCTCGAGCGACTGATAGGTTGCATTCAGCTTGGAAATTGTGAGGTGCGCCTCGAGTTGGTTTTTGTTCTTCAGCGGGCCTTTCACGGTTGCGTGGATTTCGGTTTGACCTTGAAAGCCCTCCGGCACGCTGGGAAGATAACTCGCCAGCAGCACGTCGAGCGGGATCGCAGTGGTCTCGATGGAAGCGTCTGTGTAGTAGTCGCCCGTGAGATTGACCCGGGCTCGGGCTTGCACTGATGAATCGACAACATTGGAGTTGAGCGTTAGATCCGCATTATGATTGGCGACTTGAAGTTCGGCTTTGATGTTTGAAATGGAATTGCCATGCACCGCGAATTGTGGCAATCGCAGAAGGGCAGACAGTTGCGGATCGTCGAGTGTTCCTTGTCCGTTGACCGAAGCTGTCACAGTTCCAGATAGCGTGAGATTCTTGGCTTGCACAGTATGCAACTTTTCTAGAACCAGCCCAGGTGCATCCAGGTGGACGGAGTAGGCCCTGGTTTTGGGGGTGAAGGAAAGATCGGCGTTGGCAGACCCCGCCGGTAGTGCGATATGAAGAGAAGAGACGATAGAGGCGTGGTCAGTTTGGAACTGCGCGGTGAGAGTCTGGAAAGATTCGTCGTACGCGCGAGCGTTCGCGATCTGGACCTTGCCGTTGCCTTGCGGGTCAAGTTCACTGCCGCTTAGCGAAATGTCGGCAGTCAGGTCTCCGCTAAGAGGGTATTGCAGGTTGGCAATGCGCTCGATTTCGGAGATGGAAATCTGCTGCACCGAAAGACGCGCCTTCACGGGGTTCGCCGGAAGATATGCCCAGTCCTTGAGTGCGACCGTAGCATTGAAGTCGGCGCGGCCGCGTTGTGCGCTTACCAACGTGCCGTTTGTGATGACGGCTTCGGACGGGCCGAGCGCGAGATTTGCCTGAGCGCTGCGCCACTGGCTGCCTTGCACACTCAGATTTTGCACAGACACCTGGCCGGTGAGCTGGGGTCTCGTCCATGAGCCTTGGAGGGTCGCATTCAGAGAGGCAGAGCCGGAAACCGGTGGAAGCGCGGAGGCATTCGGGTTGAACAGTAAGGCGAGAGACTCCAACTGATGTAAGTCAGACGCGGTAGCTTGCAATCGCAAACTGGAGCGATTGCTTATTTCGCCGTCGGCGGCGAGCGTCGCGGAAGGAATGCGAAGCGTGGATTGGCGAAGCGTGAGCGCACGGTGCGGTCCGTCATAAGTGGCATGGATGTCGCCATCGACCGGCATGTGGCTGGCCGATGACGAGGCGTTCTTCGCCTCGGCGCTGAGCGCCAAATCGGAACGGACGCGAACATTGCTCAAACTTCCGTTCCATACCGCATCGGCGATGCCGTTGAGAACTCCGGTGACGACGATCTCTTGCAGTTCGGGGCGGAAGGCTTGCTGTGCCGAATGTAACGAAATGCGATCGAGAGCGGCCCGCAAGCGGCCCGTGGGTGTGGCATCGAGATCGCGGACCGTGAGATCGGCTTTGATATGTCCGCCGAGCGAATCGAGTTCAATGCCATTTGCTTCGAAAGCGCCGTCCGCGAGTTGATAGTGTCCCCCTAATTTAGTGATCGAGACGCGGCCGCTTGAACTGGCAGCGGAAAGCACCTCGCTCGCAATCTGGCCGTTGATCGCGAGCGCGCGCAGCAGGGGCTGCCCAGCAACGTTGTGATAGTGCATTCGTCCGCTGAGCGATAAATCCCCCGAGGGTCGATAGGCCGGCACAATGGAAGCGAAGTCTTTCGCGTCCAATCGGATGTTGTAGTCGCCCTCGGCGGTGGGATCGGCGTAGTTGCTGACACGGGCGCGCACCGAAACTGCGGAGTTGCCAATTTTCGTGACTGCCGATTCCAGCGAGAGCAGCGCAGGCGTAGCACTGAATTTCGCCTGGAAGCTATGCGGCCACGGTGCATACGGCCCGTAGCGCAAATGGCCATTGTCATAGGAAATAGATCCGGTGTAGCGAGTCGCCAAACCATCAAAGTGAATGTTGGCGCCCAGATTGTAGAACTCGGCATCGAGCGGAGTTTGCGTGTCGTTATAGTCGAGCTCCCCACGGGTCAATTGAGCGTGCCGAACCGCGAGATCGAAGACGCTGGTGTGCGATGCGCTTTGGCTTGGGGGTGCAATCGGCAGGTTGCTTTTGCCGGTGTGACCGACCAGCACGTGCACAACCGGATGCTCGATGATGAGTTCGCTTAAGTTCACTTGGCGACGAAGAGCGGATTGAATCTTCAGACCGATCGTCAACTTGTCGATTTGCAACAGTGGCGGTTGAGTGGGATTTTCCGTACCATGCAGCGTGATGTTGTAAAGATGAGCGGTCAAGGTGGAGAGGTTGAAGTCCAGGCTGCGGATGGTGGTGGTTCCGCCCGTGGCCTGATCCGCCGCTTCCGCGATCTTACGCAGGGCGAACTGGTGGAACGAGTTGCTCTTTAGGAACAGATAGCCGCCCGCAACGACCAGAATCAGGAAGGCTCCCAGTCCAGCGAGCGTCCATCCGACAACTTTCCGTGCCTTCATGATCCTCCTAAAAAGTCTGGCCCAGCGTGATGAAGTACTGCGTGGGGTTGATGCCCGGAACTGGATTCAGGTTGCGGCCGATGTCGATCCGTATGGGGCCGATGGGCGTGGCATAGCGGAGACCAAATCCCACGGTATTGCTGTAGTTATTGATGAAGTTGGGCGCGTTGATGGCGCTGTAAACATTGCCCCCGTCGTAAAAGACAACACCGCCGAGCGCTTTCATAATCCCTAAGGGAAAACGCAGTTCTGAGTTCAAGATAAAAAGTGCGTTTCCTCCGACAGGTACAGTTACATTGACGCATCCCGTCTGATTTTGCAGGCCGGTGCAAAAGGGAACAAGCCGCTGCGGGCCGGCCTCGTCGATGGGAAATCCGCGCAGAGATGTACCGCCTCCGGAAAAATAGAGCTGGCTTGTGGGGATAAAACTTCCGTCAAAAGATTTCGCCAGACCAAGGCGAACGCTATTGGCGAAAACGACTGAGTGAACCGATTTATACGTTGCGAACTGTCCAAAGAGCCGCGCGAAGTTGGCGCTCGATCCCAGTGCGGTGGGCGTGACGCCTAGGTTGAGAGTGGTAAAGATGCCGCGGTGTGCGTCCAGAGGCTTATCCCTGGTGTCGCGAATCAGAGTGCCGGAAACGGTCGATAGCCGGACGTCTTGGTCTTGGGGCAGGACAAGTTCGGGAACCAGCAGGTGGGACAGGATGGTCTTGTTGAAGTCGTAGCGAATCTGGAGGCGCGTATTCTTTTGGCGGTTGAGCATGCGCTCAACCTGGAAGGAGAGATCGCCTAGTCCAGCAGCAAATAGCGGATTCTCGGTGGTGCGTTCCAGGGAGAAGCTGCTCAGCGAGCTCCATTGCGAGCCGAAAAAGTGTGGTTGCGCGTAGGTGGCAAGGAAACGGTTATCCAGGCGCGAGAGCGAAATGAAGGCGCTCGCCGTTTCTCCAAGTCCTCGCATGTTGTGACGACTGAACTGGATGGAACCGCGCGGACTAGCGTAGGTCGCCTGGCTGGGCGCGATTTTATTGTTGCCGATATTGATGGTCGGCAGGCCGGGCACGGCGACCGTGCCAGAGGGAATGTTGCCGCCGCGATGGGACACTTCGAATCCGAAACCATACGTAATCTCGTTGCGTTTGGATTCATGAACCTTCACGAGTGCGTCTTCCTCGTCCTGATCGGCGATGGGTTTTCGCGGCCCCACACTCGACCAGTCGAAGATGTTCAAGTCATAAAGACGAGTTTCGGCAGCCAGCAGCTTTTCACGATTCATCGGAGCTTCGCTGGGCACCTGGGTCGTTTTCTCGATCAGAGAAGGGCGCGTCCGCTTGTGTCCCAGGTAAACAACTTCGCCAACCCGGACGAGCTGATGTTCCACGATTGCATAGGTAACGTCGACGCGGTGAGGATCGCCGGAGTGGCGGACGACGGTGGCCTTCACTTCGGCGTTGAGATACCCGCTCTCCTGATAGGTGGCCGAGATGCGGTTGCGATCGTCGGAGAGCCGGCGTGGAGAATAGGGTTGGCCAGCCAGTAGCTCGAAGCCCTTGGGAGCCGTCAGTTGCTTCTCAGGAATATGGTCGTTACCAGTGACATTGACCTCTCCCACATTGGTTTGCGCACCTTCCTCGATTTCGAATGCCACGTCCAGTTTGGATTCGTGATCGCTGACCCGCGAATTGATTTTGACGTCTTCATATCCCTTGTCGCGGTAAAGAGCCTCCAGGTTCGAGACGCTCTGTTTCAACAGTTTCTGGCTGATGCTGCCATGGTTCCAGAAGTGCGCTTTCTTGACCATTACGTGGGCGAGCAAATTCGAAGCGGGGATTTGGTGGTTTCCCTGAAAGAGGATACGGTCGACTTTGTGTTTCTTGCCCCGTTCGATTTCGTAGACCAACCGAACCTCATCGGGTTGGCGCGTGAGCTGGATCTTTACTGCCACACTGTAATATCCCTTCTTCTGGAAGTAGTCGATCAGATTCTGCTGGCCTTCTTCAATCAAGTCGCTGTCGATGGTTCGTTCGGAGTAGATCGGGATCAATTTCCTCAACTCTCGCCCTGAGAGAAAAGGAAGAGTCGAAAGCTTAGCGCCGGTGGTGCGAACCAAGACGACGGGGCCGAGCTCCACCTTAAAAGAGACATCCACGCGGTTCTGTTCGGCATGAAATTGGGGCGGATTCTCCTGCACGCTGCTGGCCAGGCGATCTTGTTTTGATAGCGTTCTCTTGATCAGCGTGATCGCGGCTTTCATGCGTTCCTCAGTGTAGGGCTTGCCGGGCTTGAGCGAACCTCCGGTAAGCCAGGCGCGGAGGGAGCGAGAAGAATGAAGCAAGCGCGAGGCTTCGCCACTATCGGTACCGTCAATCTGGACCGCTGCGATTCTGGCTTGCTTGCCGAGCTTGACGATGAAGGTAACGTTCACCAATTGGTGACCGTCGTCGATCTGGGTGTCAGCTTGAATCGCTGCCTGAAAGTAGCCGTTGCGTTTAAAGAAAGCCTGCAGAGCTTGTTCACCGAGGGCAACACGAGCCGGGTCGTAAGGATCTTCGTCCGGGAGATTGGCGACCTGCAGCAGTCGCGTGTATGAAAAACCCTTTGTGGCGCCGGGAAAATCGACTATGCCGAGGTAATAGACGGGCTCCAGCAGAAAATTGACTCGCACACCGGACAGATCCGGGACGACGTTCACCGTGATTTTGGAAAAGCCTCCAGCTTTTTGCAATGCTTGAATGCTGGCTTCAACCTTTGTCTGAGAATAGGGCTCTCCAGCTTTCTGGACAACGAGCGGGCGAAGCAGTTCCGGGTCCCGGTGAGGATTGCCGACGAGATCGACCGCGTCAACCTTCTGGCCTTCATAGACGGACGATGAACCTTGGACCTTAACCTGGGCCCAGGTGAAAGTCGCCAAGAAGATAACAACCGGTGCGAACAAACGCATAAAGTTTGAAAGACACGAGTGAATGAGCATCGATCGGCTTGGTCCTTCAAGTGAGCAAGATGCCGAAGGCTCAAACGTGTGATCACAGCTGGATAATGGATGCCTTGAGTAAGGTGTCAGGGCTTTGAATTTAGTTGCTTTTACCCGAAATCGCACGTTTATGCCCAACAACTCCCATGGTAGTCCATTGAGCTTGTGATCGTATGATCTTGCCCGATGACCTGGCATCGAAACCAGATCGGGACTGTGCCGATCCGCAATTTAAGCAGAAAGTGAGGGGCTGGAACTGAGAAGAGAAGTCCCGGGAATCGACCAACCGCTCGCGGCGTTGCGGAAGCACTTCGAATGAGTGCGCAGCCGGAGTATTATGAGAGAATTCCGTCTCCGAGGAGGCTTTATGCATCGCCGCGAATTCCTCATTCGCTCAGCTTCGGGCCTGGGAGCTGCCTGGCTCAGCTCGAAGGACCTGCTGGCCGCTCTCGCAACCAAGCCTCTGCCGTCAAAGTTCTCCGCTTCCGACACCGTCACCCTCGGCAGCACGGGCATCAAGACCAGCCGGCTCGCGATGGGCACGGGTACGGTCGGTTCCGGCCATCATTCGAACCAGACCGCGCTCGGCGTCAAAGGACTTTCTGATCTTCTGCTCAATGGCTACGATCAGGGGTTGCGTTTCTTCGACGCGGCCGATTCCTACGGAAGCCATCCTCACGTCGCTGAAGCGCTCAAGCACGTGCCCCGCGACCAAGTCACGGTGCTGAGCAAGACCTGGGCGCGCGATCCCGCCACCGCCCGCGCCGATCTCGACCGCTTCCGCCGCGAGCTGGGCGTCGACTATCTCGACGTGTGCCTGATGCATTGCGTCACTGAAGCGGATTGGACCGAGCGCTTCCAGGGAGTGATGGACGTGCTCTCCGAAGCCAAGCAGAAGGGAATCATCCGCGCACACGGCTGTTCCTGCCACAGCATTGAGGCGCTGCGCACGGCGGCTAAATCGCCGTGGGTGGAAATCGATCTCGCCCGCATCAACCCCATCGGCTCGCATACGGATGCCGACCCTCAAACCGTGGTCAGCGTTCTGCGCGAGATGAAGGCCGCGGGCAAAGCCGTGATCGGAATGAAGATTCTGGGCCAGGGCGATCTGCGCGGTCGGCAGTCGGAAGCGCTGCGTTACGCGCTGTCGCTGGGCGTGCTCGATGCTTTTACGATCGGGGCCGAGAGTAAAGCCGAGCAGGAAGACTTGGTTCGGCGCATCGCGGCAGCGTAGACCGTTGTTCGGTTTTCAAAGCGTTGAAGGCGCGACCGTCAGGCGGCACTCATGGCATGCCTGAAGGCGTATCCTGCTACGAATCCCGAGGGTTTCCCAGGTTTTGTCTCAACCGCGCCGTAGTCGCCGCGCCGTTCGGCCGTGTCCCGAGCCCCACATTGTGTGCGGAGCGCCACGATCGCGGGTATTTGCACTGCTCTAACCCACGTAAAATCAACGCCTCGCCCGTGGTCAACCTCGTGCACTCTCACCTGCGCTGCTTAGCAGCAGGAGGTGACCAACCATGATCCGTATCAACCCGTTTCGCACCGCGACATTTCGCACCACCCCGGCAACCCTCGACTCGGTTGCGCGGGGCAAGATTAACTTCGATAAGAACAGCGGCACGCTGGTGTTCGCCGTTTTGTTGATCCTGTGTTCGATAGCCGTCGGATGCTCGAGCGAGAAACCCAAACCCGAGAGCTCGAACAACCAGTCTGCAATGACTCAGTCGGCCCAGCCGGCTGCAGCCAGTCCGACGAACGCGCCGGCTGCGCCTGTGTTGCAGGCGGCCGACAAGCCCGTGCACAAGAAAGTTGCCCGCAAGATACCAGCAACCGTAACTTATGCGGACAAGATATCCGGCGTCTCATTCCAATATCCCCGCAAGTACGCGCTCAAGACCGGCGACGCCGCGGACGAGCTTGTTTCGTCCGCTCCCGTTCCCATGGACTTCGTGCAGCCTGGTGGAGTCGCGCTTGCGGCGGTTGCAGTTCCCGAGTCTGCTTATCCCCACAGCGATCTGGCCACGGCCTTCTTCGACGTGAGCGTGAACAAAATGCTCACTGCCGAGCAGTGCGGCCAATTCTCCGTCCCGCAGGCCACGCCGGCGGCTGCGATGGAAGGTGCGGCCCCGGCTACTCGGCAGCCGTCGAAGCTAATGATCGGCGACATGGAACTCGAGTCCTCGGAAACCCTTGCCAGTCAAGGAACTCGCGAGGAAGCGTCGAAGTACTATCATGTCTTCGAGAAGGGCGGTTGCTATGAGTTCGCGCTCAAGGTTGCGACCACTGGGATCGAAAACCAAGGTGGCGCGAAACACGTAGATCGCGAGGAAGTCTTCAAGCGGCTGGAGAAGATCCTGGCCACAGTGCAGATCAAGCCTGCTGCTGAGGTGACCGCCAGCGTACCGGCCACACCGACGGCTCCAACTGCCCCGGCACAGTAGATTCGGTCGGAAAGGGCCACGCTGCTTGCGGCGTGGCCCTTGGTTTGCACAGGCGGGCTCGCAGTACGCGCAGCAGTTCCTCCCTGGTAGCCCAGTACCGGAGAGGCTGAAGCCCAAAATCAAGGCAGGCCTTGATCGCAGCGCTGGTAGCGTTGCACCACCACCCAAAATCAGAATCACCGATAGCGATTACGCGCGCAACTGGCGCACGATTGTGGCAATGTCATTTTCCTGGAAGAGGCGGATGCCGGCGATGCCGGCTGCGCCAGCTTGCAGGCAGGACTGGGCATTTTCGAGAGTTACCCCGCCCAGGGCCAGTACCGGAATTTTCGCGCGGCAGGCTTGACGGAGAGATGCAAGGCCAGTGGGGATGGATCCTGGGGCGTCTCGTTTTTCGAAGACTGGAGCGAAGACGGCGAAGGTGGCTTGGTTGGCTGCGGCTTGGGTTACCTCTTGTGGGGAATGACAGGAGACTGCGATCAGCAAATCTCGTGGAGAGATTTCGCGGGTAGGAGTGCCTGCGCCAGATTTGCCTTCCCGACGCTTCCACGCAGTTCGGACGTCTTCCGGGGAGACGTCGTTGGCTGGGAGATGAACGCCAGCGGCTTGGGTGGCTAGGGCTATGTCTGTGCGTGAGTTGATCAGTAGAGCAGTCGCCGGTTGCCGCTTGCCGGTTGCCAGTTCTTGACCTCGAAGGATTTGCACGGCCTCATGGGCGAGCGACTCCAGTTCAGGAGTAGGCATGTCTTTTTCGCGGATCTGGATGTAGTCGATGCCCTGGCTTGCCGCTTCCGCGATTTTGTTGAGCAGACGGTGGCGGCGGGTGCTCTCGTCGCCGAAAAAGGCGGCGCGGGAGGTGATGTAGTAGAGAAAGGGGCTTTCCGGCATCAGCTTTCAGCCATCAGTTTAGAGCAAGCAGGAAAGTGTGGTTGAAACATTGCGTGGCCAAGTATCGGACTGCGACCAGTGGACACCCGAGGCCGGCCTTCCCCACACGCCAATTCCTCCGCGGTCGTTACGGTCGGGTTTTCGCGATTTCAGGTAAAACTTCTTGTTCTTTTTCTTTCTTTGGCTGGCCGCCCAAGTGGTGTTCGGTCAGTCCGTCGCGGAGAAACTCGAAGGCTTCTGCGGGAGAATCGACGAACTTGAACAGGTTGAGGTCTTCGGGAGCGACGGTGCCGGCGTCGACGAAGGCCTGGAAATTCATGATGCGGTGCCAGTATTCGCTGCCGTAAATGACGACCAGAATCTTCTTTGCGAGTTTGTCGGTCTGAGCGAGGGTAAGGATTTCGAAGAGCTCGTCGATTGTTCCGAAGCCGCCAGGAAAAATCACCAGCGCTTTGGCGAGGTAGGCGAACCAGAACTTGCGCATGAAGAAGTAGTGAAACTCGAAGTTGAGCGAGGGTGTGATATAGGGATTGGGATACTGCTCGAAAGGCAGATTAATGTTAAGGCCGATGGTTTTGCCTCCGGCTTCCTGGGCTCCTAGATTGGCGGCTTCCATGATGCCGGGACCGCCGCCGGTGGTGACCACGAAGCGGCGGCGGCGGGCGGGGATCTGAATCGACCACTGCGTGAGAAGGTAGGCCAAACGGCGCGCGTCTTCGTAGTACCGCGCCATGTCGACGGCGGCGCGGGCTTGTTTCAGGTTTTTTTCCTGTTGTGGAGCGGGGGCTTTCGCGTCGTTTTTTTCTGCGGCCGACAGATTCTTCTGGGCCGCGGCGCTTCCCCGGAAGCGGGCCGAGCCGAAGAAGACGACCGTGTCCTGGATCTGTTCGCGGCGAAAGCGCGACAACGGTTCTTGATACTCAGCCAGGATGCGGAGAATGCGTCCGTCGGGACTTCTGAGGAAGGGTTCGTTCTGGTAGGCCAGAGGCGCGGGTTGAAGTTTATTGGTCATGTCGAGACTCACGTTCCAAAGTTCAGCGTTATGAAATCCTGAGTTACGAAATTCATCCTTGATGAAGCCCGGGCGCGCTATGGGTGTTCGTGGTAGTGGAGGGCTTCCCAAAAGCCGATCCAGATGTCGAGTAATCCGAGGCCGCTGCACAGGCCACGGAAGAAGCCGGTGGAGACGAAGGTACGAAGCCAGGGAAAAGAGAGCAGAAGATAGTTGTCGGTCCACTCGGGCGTCCAAGGCAGGATCACGAGCAGGACGCCGGCGACGGCGCTAATCAAGACGAAAAGGAAAACAGAGGTGCGATGCAGCAAGAGTTGCAATCCGCTGTGCGCGTGGGGCACGGCGGCGGGAGGGGGAGGATCGAGGAGCGTCGCAGTGGTTTCGTTCAGCGCCGGCGCAGGTTGAGCGGGCGCGGTGGTGCTGTTTTCGACGGGCAGCTTGGAGTCTGGGGTCACTGGGCGCTCCGCTGCCGGGGGCTGGATCCACCGTGGTCCGGGAACAACGAGTGAGGGACAAAACCCATCGGGTTATTCTACGACTTCAGGGGCTTGATGCGCTCGGCGACGTCGCGATAATCGATGTTGCGGCCGTAAACCTCCATGAAGTGCTTGAGGGCCGAGGATTTGTCGCCGGCGGTTTCATAGGCGGCGGCGAGTTCATAATGGAGAGCGGTGCGCGTCTCTTCATCGATGCCGGGGGCATGAAGAGCCTTGTCATACCACCGAATCGCGGCCTCAGGCAAGCCCTTGTCGAGGAAGCACTGGGCCAGCCAGGTATAGGTCTGCATCACTTGCGCGAAAGGATGTCCGCGATCGACAGCCTGACAGGTTTTCTGCAACTCGCCAATGGCTTCATCGAGCAGTCCCATTTCACGGAAGGCGATGCCGAGGTTGTAATGGGTTTCAGGATCTTCCTCAGTGGTGGAAGAGCCGGCCTCGAGATCGTGTTTGAGCTCGCCGAACATTTCCGCGAGATCCACGCCAGGTTCTCCACCGAAGGGCGAAGTCGTGGTATCGGCGGTGCTTGTGCTGGGAGTGACTGGAGAAATGGGTGGCACGGACGCACCGGGCGCGGGCTGGTGGGGTACCAGAACCGTGCCTTGTGTGGAAAGCGTCGGAGAGCCAGAGGACGTCCCCGCCGCTGCGGCGGCGACCCGAGGGCTGACCGGTGGAGCGGGTGCGGGCCGACGCTGCCCCGGAACTGAAGCGACACGGGTCTCAATCTGCGGCGCGGGCTCAGGTTTGGCCAGGGGCGACTCTTCGAGGAAATCGTTACCCAGGGAAGCTTCCAGATCGGCTACAAGTTCGCCCATGAGTTCCGCCTGGGGTGCGCCGGAAGCTGCCGGTGGGGCGTTACCGACCCGCTCAAGTTCGGGCTTAGCGTGATGGGGCTGGACAACGTGCTGTGGTGCGGGTGCTCGCCCTGAAGCGTGCTCGCGAGCAGGCTCGGCCTTGTGCGAGGTTGTTCCCGGAAGAAAGTTCTCGTCCAGGGAAGACTCAAGATCGGAAACGAACTCCTGGAGGACTCCCGGCGCCGGTTTGACGGGAGGCTCGATCACCCGAGGCTCGGTCCCAGCCCGTTTATCCCGCCGTGCGGACGGAGCATGCGTTTCCGCCACCGGGGCCTGTGGTTCAGTAGAAATTTGTTCGACAACCCCCGCGGACTCTGCTGCGGCGGCTGGAATCTTGTCGATGGTGAATTCCCCCTGAGGCTCGTCGGTGACGAATTCAGAGACGGCTTCTAGGGTAGTCACTTCCTCCGCGGCGGAGGTGTGCTGCGAAGCGGCCTCGATTTCTGCGCGCAGGGCCCTTAAGGTGTCCAGGTCGCTGCTGCGAGACTTAAGCCTCTCGAAAGCGGACGAGGCCTGCTCGGGCATGCCATGCTCAAGGTAGAAACGAATCTCTGCAACGGCTTCGTTGGTCTTCTCCCGGTCGAGCCGTGCTTCGCCTCGCCCGCTTTGCTGGGGCTTGTCCGCGGGCTTTGCATGATCGCCAGCGGCCGTGGTGACCTCGACCTCCGCAGCTTCGGCAGACGGTGTTTCGTCTTCAATGGTGATGGAGTCATCCCACTCGGAGGACAGATCGATCTCAGCGGGATCCTCACGAGATTCGGCGACGGGCGAGGCCTGGCGGTCGTGCTGAACGTGGTCTTGACTGTGGTTTGGATCGTTGACGATGGCAAATTCGGTTTTGTCCGCAAGCTCAGGCGAATCCGCCGACCAGGAAGCCGAAACTGCGGCGCCTGAAATCTCTTCCGGAATTGCCGGAGAAGCGGCCTGTTCCATGATGGAATCGGTGACAGCGGGTGGTGCCGAGCGCTCTTCGTAGCGGCCGGCGAGTTCGCCGTAACGCGTAGCGTCTTCGGGATAGCCCGCGTCGGAGTAGACATTCTGTAGAGTGCGGCAGCAGACACCGGCTTCGGCGAACCGTGCGGCGCGCGTGTGCAGAGCGGCCAGACGCTGGTTCAACCGCAGATCGTTGGGCGCCTGGGGCAGGGCCGCCAGCAGCGGGCCTAGAGCCTTGGCCGGCATGTTGTAGGAAATGAAAAGTTCGGCATCGGTAAGCGCGGAACGAACCGCCAGGGCAACCTCATCGGAGTAGTGCTGCTGGATAGAAGGAGCAGTAGCCTCCAATTCATCGACGATAACGGCCGCTTCCTCCGCGGAGATGAGGCTGCGGGAGGCATCGCCGCCGATCTGGCTAACCACCTGCTGGTAATTGCCCATGTGCAGGGGATTGCCAGGCTCCATAGTGGCCAGCTTCCGATAGAGATCGCGGGCCCGGGGCAGGTCGCCGGACTGGACCGAGGCGTGAGCCAGCAACTCCATGACTTCGGTGATGTGAGTGCTCTCTCCGGCTTTCTGGAAGAGGTCGAGAAGTTTCTCGAGCGAAGCGGGATTGTCGCGCACATGCCCGATGATGGAATGCAGGTTTCTTAGAACCTTGTCGGAGTCTTCGGCCAGCAGGCGCTCGGCATGCTGCTCATACACCTGCAGCGCGTTCTCGTATTGGCCGGCCTGCATCAGGGCATCGGTGAAGGCAGAGATGGCGCCCAGGTCATTGTGGACAGCCTGGAGCTTGCTGGCAAGAGTGCCAGCATCTGAGAGGCGGCCAATCTTCAGATAAGCCTTGAGCAGGTCGCGCAGGCCGTCGGGATTGGAATCGAGGTCGGAAACCTTCTGCAGCGATTCGATGGCGGCTGCGGCGTCCCCGGCTTCCAGCAGATTGCGCCCCTGCATAAGAAGCGCGTAGCTGTTGCCGGGATCGAGCGTGAGCATGCGCTGCAGAACTTCTTCCGCTCCGCTCAGCGAACCCTTGGTGCGCAGAGTCTCGGCGGCCGCTGAAAAAATCTGCCAGGCTTCATTTTTCTTTCCCAGGCGGACATAGACTTCCGCCAAGCGGACCCGCATGGTGGTGTTTTCCGGATCCATTTCCAAAATCTTCTGGAAGATGCGGACGGCGTCTTCTAGTGCGCCCGATTTCAGGAACTCTTCGGCCACCTGCAGGTACTGGGCGCGCGCGTCGTTGAACAGTCCTTGCTGGGTATAAAGCTCAGCCAGCTTCAGCACGCTCTCGAGCGAAGGCTTGAGCTTGCTGATCTTCTTGTACATGGCGATCGCCTTGACCGTGAAACCCTGGTTGGCATAGGCATCGCCTACAGTCTTGAAGCGCTCGGTGGCTTTGTCGACCTGCCCGAGCCGGGTGTAGAGATCGCCGACGGTGTTAGTGACCGTGAGATCCTTGGGATCGGCCTTGAGGATCTTCTCGTACTCAGCGATGGCGTTTTGCATCTTGCCTTGCTGAACGTACTTCTCCGCAGCGCTGAGAACCTTCTGTTTGTTGAACCCGAAACCGAACGCCATATGAGTACGAACTCCAGCCCCTGGTTTGAACCGAGAAACTTCTAACCCGAGAAACTTCTAACCCAAGAACCCCCAAACCGAAACTTCTGCACCGGGAGCTCCGGGGGTGTTGCCCGGCGAAACGCCAACTGGCCTAACTCCTTTTCCGCAGATGGCCGGTCGGACAAGGGCAATTGTACGACTGGAAGGGGGAAGTGCATGGTTACCAAGGGTTACCAAAAGGGAGTGTACGAACGGGTTACCAGGGGAATCAGGGGTGGAAATCCTCACCCAGAACTCGATTCGTGTTTCACTCCGGTCCCTCCGTCGAAGACCGATGAGATGGCTTATTGGTATAGTCTCTAAGCAGGCTAAGCTGCGTCCTCCAGTCAACTGGCGCAAGGAGCGAAAATGTCGCTGCTATTGAACTGGGTTCTGAGTGCGGTGGCCGTGTGGATCGTAGCCCGCCTCGGACTAGGAATCTCCGTCAGCGGCCCCCTGGCCGCTCTGATCGCGGCGCTCGTGATCGGCTTCATCAACGCCACGCTCGGAGCGCTGCTGAAGATCCTGACGTTTCCTCTGACCCTGCTCACGCTGGGACTCTTCTGGTTCGTGATCAACGCGCTGATGCTCGAGCTCGCATCGGCGTTGCTGGCGCCTGGATTTCAAGTGCACAGTTTCACGGCCGCGTTCCTCGGCGCAATCCTGCTCAGCCTGGTGAACATGATCCTGAAGTGGCTGGTCCATCCCTCGCCCAACCGTGACTAGGGAACTGCACTACTTCACACACCTCACCCGTTCCACTTCGCCCCCGTCTTCAGAACCTCAACAATCTTCCCCAGCCGCCGCGCCCGCGTCTCTTCCTGCTTCGCTCCGACAATGGCAAGAGCCATTTCTTTCTTATGTGTAAACGAGAGCTTCTGCCAGTTCGCTTGCGCGACTTTATTCTTCGCCAGCTCCTTCTTCAACAGCGGCGGCGCTTCCACCGTGCGTTCCTCTTCGTCCCGCTCCATCACCACGTCCACAGAGTCGCCGGGCTGCGCGCCCGCACCCTGGCGTAGCATCTTGTTCACTGGCATCATGTGATGCCCTCCGCATGGCGATAGCGACGAACGAAACGGATATCCGTTGATCGTGCCCCGCACCGGCACGCGGGCCCGCGTCCCAAAAAACTCCGGCACGTTGACAGGGGGAGTGATCGCTGCTACCACGCCTGCTTCCTTCCCCTCGATCTTTGCTGTGAATCGCAGCTTTTGTTTCGCCATCGCAGCCCTCCGTGGCTTGCATGTTGCTAAACTCTAACCCGACAGGATTTGATTGTCACTCCCAGCATGCTTTCTTTGTTTCTTTCCGTTATCCGCGCGCGAATCTGGATGCAAGCCGCGCTAGACGCACCAAGCGATAGAGAGGGAATAAAACTTTGGGAAGACGAACAGCTTCCCACTCGCCGGGACCGGGTGTGAAAGTCAAGCGCGCAAGGAATCGCAAGCGATCCATCCTGCGTTCGCGAAGCCGCATCATAAGGCGGAAGTACGATATCTGCTGTTGCTCGTACGAAACTCCGTGAGGCATGGCCACGACGATTTCGTCCGCGAAGGCCCGCGCCGCGCGATCCGCAAGTATCAATTTTTCGATCGGTGCTGGAATCGCTGTTGCCAGAAGGCGGTTCACCAACAGCAGCGTGACGTTCAGAATCCGTTCGATGCCGAATTTCCGGGCGTGAGCCTGCACCCAGTCCCAATTCAAATTCCCCAGCTTTAGAATCTGTGCGATGTCGCAGAGCCAGATCAGCCGTCCCCAAACATGTTTCGCCGCATGCACGGAGAGCACCAGCAGCAGATCTTCAGCAGAAGGCGTCTTCACGCGGCGGCCCGCGACGGTGACGTTTACCGCACGCTTGAACAATCCATCCATATCGAAGTCGACCGCATAGAAGTGCGGCTCGAGCGCCCACTGCAACTCGAGCAAGTTGCGTCCAGCAGGGCTGTCGAACGTACATTCGTATCCTGAAGCGATGTAGTCTTCCGCAGCATCTTCAGGAACGGGTACGCGCAGTATGTATCCCAACTGGCGAATTGCGCTCTGGATGCGCGCCACGTCGTGCCTTCGCACAAACAAGTCCATGTCGCCGGACTGGCGCAGCGCCATGTCGCCGTAGTAAACCTCCGACAGGACGATGCCCTTGTAAGGAATCGCTTCGATGCCCATTGCATCGAGACGGTCCAGAATGCGAATCATCTCGCGCGCCAGAAAAAGGGACTTGTGAACGTTTCTCTCATAACTCTGGCGAGCCGATGCCAACTCGGAAGGAGGCACGATGCCTCCCAAACGTGAGAGATTCTGATACAGCAGCGACGATGTGCCGTGATGATCGGCGAGGCGAAATACAGCCTCCCACTCGACCGGCCTCTCCGGCACCGGTGGATTGAGCAAAAACCGGATGCGGCCAAGATCACTCTCCCGCGGATCGACGCAGCTTGCGGCCAGGACAAGATCCCACTCGGGCACAAGTGCAGCAGCTGGCGTTGGGCGGTCCACGGATGTGGCGGATCCTGAGTTCACGGACGTGGTTTCAGGGATGTGGTTTCCCGATGTCGAGCCATCTTAGCAGGGCAAGATTGTTAAACAGGGCCAGACAGCGGCTTTTCGCCAGAGGCGGATGTTGCGGAACCATCCCTTTTTCGCGAAGGGTGTCGCCCTGGTGGTGAGCCCGGGGCTGCGGATTCCGCGCGTCGCAAGCCTTTCCGCTTCTGGCGCTGCCTCCGTTGACGGCGCAGGCAAGACTGTGAGCATCAGCAAGAACACCTGGCCCTACCACCTCTTCTGCGGACACAGCGAGGCCCATGCCGGCCGAAAATAGTGTTCGGTGGTCAGTGACCCACGACGTTCAAGAACTAGATGAACTCGCACTGGCCACTGACCATCGGCCACAAGCCACCGCCCACCGCCGGACGTTCTTTCGTAACCTCGTGCCAGGCACGGTGAGGCTCCATACTCTAGCCACGATGTCGCACACGCCAGAATCAGTCGGGCCGAATTCATGTTCGGCCGGGCCCGCCCCCCAGGAGCCGGGGCGCCCGTTTCGGGTCAAGCTCCGGGGATCTGTCCTGGCGCTCATGCGACTACCCAACCGGTGTGAGGTGAGGGGCAAACTGCATCAGCTTTCCACCACTGGCGGCCTGCTGAACGTGGAGAGGCCGCTCGACGAAAAACTTGAAGTCGAACTGGTCTTCCACCTCGGAGAGGCCACCATCCGCGAAAAGGCAGAGATCATGTTCCCCATGTGGGCCACCCAGGGTTGGATCCAGCCCTTCCGCTTCATTGATCTGCCTGAGGCCAGCAAGCGTGCTTTGCAGACCAGTCTGCTGTCGTTCGTTCAGCAGCAGCCGGCATCCTAAGTCACGACGAATCGCTAACCAGCAGGTCCGATCACCCGCGCTAGTAGGCGCACCCTCACGCAAAAGCAAAGGCCGCCCTTGCAGGCGGTCCTTTCGCGAAACCATCTCGCAATGACAAGAGGATCTTGTTACTGGAACGCAATCGTGCCGAACGTGCCAGCCAGGTTGTTGAAGGGACCGGCGGTAAAAAACATCTGGTTGACCCTTCCATTTTCGCCCGTGCCATCGCCAAAATCAATTCCCCAAAGCTGGTCAATACTAATGATCTTGCCGCTTCTGTCCCTGATCGTTCCCACAAACTGCCCGGTCAATCCGTCGAAGGCATTGATGGTTCCGTTGTTGGTATTGTTCGAGATTAGCAGCGTGTTGCTAAAGGGCCCAAAGCTTTTCGGCGCGGCGGCAATTCCCCAAGGCTGGTTCAGCGGCGACCCTTGGATCAAATGCCTCCCTGGGGTCACCGGTGTGCCATCCTCAGCGAATACGTCAACGAAGCCACCACTTCCGCCGGAAACGCTGGCAAAGGTAACGTAGACCAGTCCATCGATGTCCCGGATGCCGAATGGCCCAAAGCCTGAAGGTACGGTGGCGTCGCTAAACGAAGTCACCAGGTTGAAGTTTCCGTCGTACACATCCACCTTGTTGTTCGCCACGTCGGCAGCGTACAAGCGGTTTCCTGACGTCTTGTTCGTGATCGCCAGGCCGCTGTACACAGCCTTTTCCGACGCGTTGTTCACCGCCACAATCGCATCGTTGAAGTTTGACTGCGGCGCCCATCCGCTGATGGTTCCATCCAGTGCGGCAAACAGAAAGACCGCCGGCCATCCCTGCACCTGAAACTCGCTCGATCCGTTCGCCACAATCCCCGTCGGCGAACCTGGGCCGTTTTCTCCCGCTGTCGGAATCAACACCTTCAGTTGTTGCACCGTCACTCCTTCGGCATTGTAAAGAGTCGACCATCCGGAGTCGTTGTCACTGATCCACCAGGGTGAGCCGGGTGCGTGCACCAATCCCCACGCATTCACGATCAAAGGATCCGTATGCCTCGCGGCTCCCACCTGATTTGAAACTAGGTTTGTGAGTTGATACTGCGCCTGGGCTGCATTGGAAACAAGCGTCAACACCAACCCGAGGCAAGCGGTGAAAGCGATCCTGCGATTCTCCATAAGTCTCCTCTCAGTGCAGATCAGAGGCAGGGGAAGGTCAGTAAACCAAATTCGAAGCCGGCTTGGTCGGTGATCCCTCTGACTGCTGCGGGATCGATGTTACGAGCCAGCGAATCTGGGGTTTGTCATCGCCACGTCATGAGTTTGTACAATTCTTGTCGGTAGCGTTTGATGGAATCCGCCAATTCCCAACGAATGTTATAAGCTGCTTCCTGCGACGGCGATGAGGCGGAACGGCAATGGTATCTCGCAATCTTATTTTCTGGGAGGTCGATACTCAGGCGGACTTCATGCTTCCCGGCGGCAAGCTCTACGTCCCCGGCGCCGAACGATTGCTCCCTCACATTCGACGGCTTACGGATGCCGCCCGTCAGGGCCGCGTCTTTCTCGTGTCACATGGTTGCTATCACACCAAGGACGATCCCGAGTTCAAGACCTTTCCGCCCCACTGCATCAAAGGCACAGCAGGGTCCGCCTATGTCCCTGAAGCGCTGACCGAGAAAATGGTCACCGTCCCAAACGAGCCCACGGCAGTGCTGCCGCACGATCTTTCTCAATATCAGCAGATTCATCTCGAAAAACAGACGCTCGACATCTTTGCAAGCCGGCACGCCGGGGAACTCGTGAAGCGATTGGGAGACGACGCCGAATTCGTAGTCTTTGGCGTGGTGACGGAATACTGTGTTCGTTTCGCGGCCAAGGGATTGCTTGAACGCGGCCGCCGCGTCTGGGTGGTCAAGGATGCGATCGAAACTTTGAAGACCGAAGATGGGGAGCGCACCGTGGCCGAACTACAAGCTCTGGGTGCAAGATTCATCACCACAGATCAGGCTCTGGCGCTGCTCAACCCTGCGAAATGACATAGCGGCAGGACAGTCCACAGCTCGGGCAGCGCAGACCGTCATCGGCTGAAAACCACCACGTTGGCTCAGGGTGGCCACCGATTCTGGAATTCAGCCCGTAATTTCGCTGGAACGCTGTTACCTTCCTTTCTGAAAATAAATGAGTTACGGAACTTCCCTCCACTCCGCTTTTGGCATGACAGTTGCTTTGCCAAATGGCGCTTCCATCTTTCCAATCTCGGATTTAAACAAGATTGTGGGACAGCCTTGGTGAGTAACTAGAGGTCGAACTCGGAAGTTCCGGGGGCGGTGTATGAGAGCGAATCTCCTGTCGTCCTTGTTTTGTCTCCTTTCGGTGCCCTTTGCCCTGTGTTTCGTAGCTCGCCCCGCCCAGGCGGGCGCAAGCGCCGGTCAGGCAAGTGCGCCAAGCCACAGCAATGCGTCAGCAGACTCGAACATTGTGGTAGACAGTTGGGTCAAGCCCGAGCCCGGTTGGCTGTATGTGCTCGATGCCAAACCCGACGCAGGTGGGCCAGGGGGCCGCGTCTGGCTGGTCGATCCTGAAACCGCCAAAGTGATGGGTAGCATTCGCACCGGCGACAATGCGGATTTTGCGCTCTCGCCGGATGGAAGCCGCCTTTATGTTGCGTCAATAACGGAGGGCGATTCGAGCGAACTCGCGGCGATCGATACCGCCCAAGGCACCGTCCTCCAGAGGGGCCTGATTGAGGACCGCGAAGTGGCCAATGTGCTCCCGGCATTTTCAACCATGGCGGTTTCCGGCGATGGGTTGGCGCTGCGAATCCTGTTAGACACCCCCAAATCGGCAAGCGCGGATTCGTTCCTGCTCGCCACGTTCGACACCCAGACCGGCGAGTTTCAGACTAAGACCGTGCACTTGGGGAACTGCGGCCCCGGCCGCTTCATTTCTTACCCAACCGCCGATCAGTTCGATGTTCTCTGTCCGAGAACGAATAGGATCAGGCTGATTAATGTGGACGCCGACTCCCGTGAGCTTCAGAACTTAGACGTCGTACTTCCGTGGGAAAGGCGAGTCGGCGCTGCCGAGGCAATTGCGGCTCCCGGCGGTCAAGATATCGCGATCGTTCGTGGAGACGGCGCAGTTTTTCAGATGAATGTTGTCACCCACGAATTTGCCGAGACCTCGGCCCATCCCGATCTACCCGACCGCGTACTTCCTGCGGCTTGGCCGAACTCCCCCGACGGCAGCAAGATCTATCTGGGGTACAACAAGAATTACGACCGGCACTACGATAACCGCTTTTATCTGGACTATGGCCGGCCCCCGAATCTCCGCCCCAATGACGCGACGGCGAGCGAATTTCGGGTGCTCGACACCCACACTTGGCGGAAGATCGGCACCATCAAGACCAAGATGCCCTTCTGGAGCGCCGTTACTGACAATGACGGCAAGATGCTCTATGCGATGGTTCCCCAGAAACACAGTATTTTGGTGATCGACGCCGTGAAGATGCGCCAGATTCGCATCCTCAAAGTCGGCGGTGCGCCCGCCTTGGCTCTAGTCGCACCCTGAGTCGGTCGCGACCAAACGCTAGTCGCGACCCAGATAATCGTCTGGCATGATGGTGTGCCTCTGGACATCTACGGCCTGGGCCTGGGCCTGTGTCCGCGCCGAAGAGATGATGTTGCATCCAGCCAAGGTCAGCCCGCCAGAGACTCTATGGCCCGCACGCCCCCGGGCGTAAGCGCCAAGGAACGGCTGGCCAGATCCTGCTTCATGTGTTCTGCGTTGGAAGTGCCGGTCAGCGGCAGCATCCCGACCGCGCGGGCAAAAGCGAACACAACCTGGGCCGGAGTCGTGCTCGCGGCTGCGGCGAGGCCCGTAACCACAGGATGCTCGAGCAGTTCCGCATTCGCGGTGAGCAGCGAGAACCCCTGGTAGATAATCTTTCGCTGGCTGCAGAACAAGCGCACATCCCGGTCCCAGCCGAAGTGGGCGTAGCAGCGGTTTTGCACGAACGCGGGAGCTTCCGAGAGGACATCCACCATCTGCTCCAGATGCCGCAGCGAAACATTGCTCACCCCGAGCAGACGCGTGCGGCCGGCATCGCGCTCCTTCCGCATCGCTTCCCACACTTCGGAGTCCGCATCGGTCCAGCCGTAACCAGAGGCGGGCCCATGCAGCACGTAGCTGTCGACGTGATCGGTCCCAAGATGTTCAAGCGAACTCGCCAGCGATTGCGCGACCTGCACCGAAAGGCTGGCTGCGGGATCATAGGGCAACCGATGGTCCTGGCCGGGCCGATACGTGAACTTCGTCTGCAGAAAAAGATCTGCGCGTACCACCACTCCCGCTCGGTAGGCGGCGGCCAGCCCCTGACCGGCTCCAGCCTCGAAGTAGTGCCGCCGCTGGTTGGCTGTATCAACGCCCCGAAACCCCATGCGCAGCGCGAGTTCGACCAATGCCGGAGTGCGCTCTTCCTTCCAAGCGGTACCATAGAGAAAATCGGGTAACGATGAGGGACGCTGATTCGGCATGATGGTTGGAAATGACTCCCGGACTTGGGCCGGCAAGTCAAAAGGTGGTTGTTGTATTAGCTTGTAGCTAACACACAATAAACCAACTTAGCTAAGCCGCTTGCCCCGCCTTAGCCACGGTATTCGGGGCGTCCTGGGTGCGGGTCCAGGTGTAGCGCATGCGGTGGATCACCGTCAGCGTCGACAGCACTGCAATCACCCACAGCACCGGCGCCATGCGGTTGAAGAGTGCGCCGATGATCACCAGCACCAGCCGCTCCGGACGCTCCATAAATCCCACGCGGCAGGATCCAATCAGCGACTCGGCGCGCGCCCGCGTGTAGCTCACCATGATGGCGCTCACCATCACGAACGCAGTAAGCACCACATAGAAGAAGCGGTCACCCCGGGCATAGAAGACCAGCAGCCCAAGAAATTGCGACGCGTCGCTGTAGCGGTCGACGACTGAGTCGAAAAACGCGCCGAAGCGCGTGACCCGGTTGGTGGCCCTCGCAACCTGTCCATCCACCAGATCAAAAAATCCTGAGCCGATGATCACCAGGCCTGCGTAGAAGAACAGGCGCCTCTGGGTCAGCGCGGTGGCAGAGCCGAACAGGATCGCGGCCCATGTATTCACCACCAGTCCCATAAAGGTCAGTACGTTGGGATTGATGCGCGACAGCGCCAGCCAGCGGACGATGGTATCGAGCAGCACGCCGCAGGCGCGTCCGAAGGCGCTGGTCCAGCTATGGGCCATCAGGCGTCCGCCTTCTCGGAGTCGGCCTCGTCGTGAATGGTGGACAGGCTTAGGATTTCCAGTTCGCGCTTGCCGTTCGGTGTGATCACGGTGGCCTCATCGCCTACCTTTTTGTTCAGCAGCGCCCGACCGATGGGAGATGTGGTCGAAATTCTTCCCGCGCCTACGTCAGACTCTTCACTGGTCACGAGCTTGTATTCGATCTCTTCCTTCTTTGAGCTGTCGAAGACCTTGACGGTGGAACCTAGGCCCACCTTGTCTTTCGGGATGTTGTTCATGTTGGTCAGCGACAGGTCGGCGAGGCGCTTACCGAGCTGGCGAAAGCGTGCCTTGACGAACTCCTGGCGCTGCTTGGCCATGTGATACTCGGCATTCTCGCTGAGGTCTCCGAGAGCTGCGGCGCGCTTGATCTCTTTGGGCAGCTCATGAACCAGTTCGTGCTCGAGCGCGTCGACTTCTTCCTGCAGTTTCTTTCTGAGTTGATCGGTCATACTAATCAGGGGCGGGTGAGATGAACCCCTTGAGATTATAAACCTGTTGACGGGACCGAGGCGTGCCGGCTCCTACTTGGCACCAATGTTCCAGTCGGAACCTAATCTCCGGGTAGCCCGGGGCCGGAAGCCAGCGGCACGCCGCGCACGTTTTGCCGCGAATACTGTGGAAAACTCGGAAAACCACCTCAAAGCTATCGTCCGAGAGCGCGCAAGAGGCTGGAACGGAGGGGTTTAGGGGAAGCGCGTCGAAATGCGGGCAAAAAGACACAAGGCGAAGGAAAAGCGCGGGAGATCGTC
>Ga0182015_10001047_pt1 | contig 38085 bp, 39 predicted proteins | sample 712P3MmetaG_FD_120478 | JGI IMG/M metagenome (GOLD analysis project Ga0182015, IMG submission 120478) | Permafrost microbial communities from Stordalen Mire, Sweden - 712P3M metaG | ecosystem: Environmental > Terrestrial > Soil > Wetlands > Permafrost | place: Sweden: Stordalen | collected...
CCTACTGTTACTGCTGGTTTTATAGGTTTTGTATTTGATATAAGGGAAGTAATAAAAGTAGCACGCTACACGGGGGATGGAGTCTATGCCGGTGGAAGCGGCCGTCGCGGTAGGAACCATGGAAATCACGGTCAGCAAATTTGAATTGCTGCGGGAGCTGACTGCCACACAAGGAGTGGTCGAGCGCAAGACCACCATTCCGATTCTTTCCAACTATTTATTCGAAGCCGACGGAGGCGAGCTGCGGCTCACCGCGACCGATCTCGATCTGAGCCTGCGAACGTCATGCAATGCCAAAGTTAAAAAGGATGGCTCCTGCACCATTCCCGCCCGCAAACTGTATGACTACGTGAAGCTGCTGCCTGACGCTGATATCACTATCAAACTGCTTGATAATCATTGGGTCAGCATCCGATGCGGCCGTTCGAACACCAAAATGGTGGGCATGGCCAAGTCCAACTTCCCCAGCCTGCCAGTGTTTCCAACCGCGGGAGTAGTGAAAATTCCGGGTCAGGTATTACGCGGATTGATTGCCCGCACCGGCTTTGCCATCTCCAGCGAAGAGTCGCGCTACACGCTGAACGGCGCGCTGATGCTGCTTAAACCCGAGTCGATCACTATGGTCGCCACAGATGGCCACCGGTTAGCACATTGCGAGCGCAGCGGAGAAAAGTTTGAAGGCGTCTCCGGCGAGATGAAAACTCTCGTCCCGAAAAAAGCGATGGACGAACTCAAGTCCCTGCTCGATTCCACCGACGCCGAAACCGTCGAGTTCGCCAAAGATGAATCCACACTATTTTTCCGCATCGGATCGCGCCTGCTCACCTCGCGTCAGCTCACCGGACAGTTCCCCAACTTCGAAGCCGTTCTGCCCAAGGACAACAGCAAGAGCATCGCTCTGAACAGCGCCGACCTGAACTCCGCAATCCTCCGCGTGGCCCAATTTGCCGACGAACGCTCGCGCGCCGTGCGCCTCAAGCTGGAAAAAGGCGAAGTAAAACTTTCTGCCTCCTCCACCGAAGCCGGCGAATCCGAGGATTCCATTGAAGCCCCCTACGACGGCGAAACCCTCACCATCGGCTTCAACGCCCAGTACCTGGTCGACTTCCTTAAAGCCGCTGGCACCAGCGAAGTCCGCCTCGAACTGAAAGATTCCCAATCCGCCGGGCAACTCCGGCCCGCCGAAGGCGACGACTACAAGTACCGCTATATCGTAATGCCCATGAGGATCTGATTTGTCATCCTGAGCGGGCGAAGCGCGCCGAAGGGTTCTTTTGCGACACAATGATCGCGTGTTTGGCTCGCTTCCCTGTTGGATCGCCCATTGCCCCCGCAGCACTTGACCTTCCAGCCTTCCTGTCTTACATTGGCCTCCAATTCTTTTGGAGGGATTCTCTTATGCTCAACGGTTTCAAGAAGTTCATCCTGCGCGGCAATGTAGTCGATATGGCGGTCGGCGTCGTCATCGGCGCGGCCTTCGGCGGCGTGGTCACCGCTCTTACCAAGGACTTGCTTACCCCCCTCATCGCCGCGCTCGTCGGCAAGCCGGATTTTTCTTATCTCGGATTTGCCCTCCACGGCACGCCATTTCCCGTCGGTAACTTCATCAATGCCTGCGTCTCGTTCATCCTGGTTGCTGCAGCCGTTTACTTCTTCGTGGTCATTCCGGTGAACGCCCTGGTCGCCCGCATGCATCGCGGCGAGGCTCCTCCCGACCCCACCACCAAAAAGTGTCCTGAGTGCCTCAGCGAGATTCCCATCGACGCCCACCGCTGTTCGCACTGCACGCAGCCGGTCCTGGGACGAGCCGCCTAGCCATTTTTTCTACGGGACGAAGCGGGCGGCCGCTGATGGCCGCCCTTACATCGTTTTCATCAGTTCCCCAGCCTGCCTTACTCTCATCCGCCAGGGGCCTTTCGCGGGGCCAAGAATCCCCACACCGACGCCGATCTTTTGCCCACTCAGCCACGTCTGGGGATGGCGGTCTTCCGATTGAGCAGAGCGCGATAGCCGCGGAACTGCTCGCATACTCCACTATTACCAATCTGGTTCGCCCTTTGTTCTGACCTGAGCCAACTTCCAAAATTCCACTTCCATCGAATCCAGCCTTAGCCAGGCGCGGTCGAGCGGTCGCAAAGCCGAATCCTCTCCCACCCATTAACTATCCAGATTCTTACCTAACTCAGATCCACCCGTGCCCTCCGTGTCCTCTGTGTTTCAAGCTCTTGCTAGACCGGCGACACAGATAAACCCAAAAACCTCACCCATCGAACGCCAGCCCCCTGCGTTATACTTTTCCGGAGAGAAGCCCATGCACACAGCGGCAAAACAGGTCTCGATTCAGAACTTCGTCGCCCAGCTCCGTAAGTTCCCCGAGGCCGACTTTCAGCCCACCGAGCAGCTCCGCGGATTCCTGCAGGACACTCCGCTCAACCCCGACTCGCTCGCCCCCTATCTCACCTGGGACCGCCAACACTACACTCGCAACCTCATCGACAAGACTCCGCTCTACGAGTTGCTTGCCATCTGCTGGGAAGTTGGCCAGGCCAGCTCCGTCCATAACCACCGCGACCAGAACTGCTGGATGGCCGTCCCCATTGGCCGCCTACTGGTGGAGAACTTTCACGTTGTGCATCAGGACATCGCTCTCGGCAAGTGCACGATCGAGGTCGCTGAAACCGTCGAGATGAATCCGTCACACCCCTGCGCCGTCGATCCGCTCGAGCCCGTCCACCGCGTGCTCAACCCCCGCGAATTCAACCAGCGGGCCGTCAGCCTGCACGTCTATTCCCGTCCCTTCGATACCTGCGTCGTCTACTCCGCCGAGCAGGGTACCTGCGGCGAAATCGAACTGCACTACACCACCGAGTACGGAAAACCAACGTAACTTCCCGCGCTAAGAAGCTCTTGGTCACAAGGCTTCCTCGGCGGTATTTATAGAGCGGGGCTCGGGGGTCCGCATGAAAAAGGGGTTCGTGTGGCTGCTGCTGGCTGCCGCTTTTTGCGGGGGCTACTCTTATTACCGAAATCGCTCTTCCCAACCGAAGGGGCAGGCTGCTGAGGAATCCCAGGAGGCAGAAGCGAAGCCTGAGGTTCAAGATACGGACCAGCCGGCCACAGTCGTGAGTCCCCTCGCAGCGTTCATGCAGAAGCTCAACCCGCTGCACACATCAGAGCCAGCGCAGCGAAAGCCAAGTCCCAGCGACCACATAGCTGCATCTCCTGTTGGCACCAGCACCGCCATCGTGCGCAAGACGTTTGCCGTGGCGTCCACCGCAAAGTTTTCCTTCGAAGTTCCGCCTCACGCCGCCAGCCCTCAACTGCACGGATCTTATCGCTCCTTCGCGCAGCAGTCCGGGGGGCAATCGAGCAACGTTCAATCGAGCGATGAAAGCGCAGACGTTGATCTTCTCCTAATGAATGACCAGCAGTATGCCGACTTCCTCCATGGCGGTTCCCCCGATGTGGTTTACTCGGTCGACTCTTCCCATGACCAGGATGTGAGCTTCGGCCTGCCCTCCACGATGAACCAGCCAGCGCAGTATTATCTGGTCTTCCGCAACAGTTCCAGCCACGCCGGGAAGAAAACCGTACAAGCAGATTTCCGCGTCGACTTCTAGCTTTTGAATAACCGTGATTTTGGGTGGCGCAGCGCTTCCAGCGCTGCGATGGATGACCACTCATGATTCCGGCTACAGCCCCTGAAGCTCGAACCGGATTTCCGCCGCCCGCGCCGGCTGCTAAACTACTGCCTTGCCCCCCCGAACAAAATCTCCGGAACCTGATTCCAGCAGCTCACCCGTACCAGCATCGGACCCAAACCGCATCTTCCTCATCGACACCATGTCGTTCATTTTCCGCGCCTACCACGCCATGGCCCGCCAGCGCTCCATGTCCACCAAGTCCGGATTGCCCACCGCCGCCGTCTACGTCTTCGTCAACATGCTGCGCAAACTGCGCGACGATTTCTCGCCTTACTATCTCGCTGCCGTCTTCGACGTCGCCGCCAAAACTTTTCGCGCTACCCAAGCCGAAGCCATTACCACCATCCGCAAGTTCGACATCAAAACCCAAACTTTTACCGAAGTCGAATACAAAGGCTACAAAGCCAACCGCGCCGCCATGCCCGAGGATCTCGCCCAGCAAATCCCTTACATTCGCCGCGCCCTCGAGGCCTATCGCATCCCCATCCTCGAACTCGCGGGCTTCGAGGCCGACGACGTTATCGGCACACTCGCCCGCAAAGCCGCTGCTGCGTCGCATCTTGTCTACGTGGTTTCCAGCGACAAGGACATGATGCAGCTCGTCAACGACGATGTTCACATCCTGAATCCACCAAAAGATAATCTGATCTGCGACGCCGCCAAAGTGGAGGAAATTCTCGGAGTCCCTCCCGAACGCGTCATCGATATCATGGCTCTGCGCGGTGATGCCATCGATAATATTCCCGGTGCTCCCGGCATCGGCGACAAAGGCTCCGTCGAAATCATCAAGCGCTTCGGCACCGTCGAGCAGGCTCTCGACCGCGCCAACGAAGTCGAAAAGAAAACTTATCGCGAATCCCTGCAGAACAATCGCGACACCATCCTCTTCAGCAAGAGCATGGCCACCATTGACACCAACGTTCCCGTCGAACTGAACGTCGAAGCCATGCACGCCGGCGAGCCCGATCTGGATCTCCTCCGCCAACTTTTCACTGAACTGGAATTCACTTCCCTGCTGAAAGAACTGCTGCCGGAAGTCCAGGTCACCGAAGCTCACTACGGCGAAGCCGATTCCGCCGCGGATGTGGAGAGTATCCTCAGCTCTCTCACAGCGGAAGGCGTTCTCGCCATCGCGGTCGAACAATCAGAATCGCTTCCAGAAATCGCTGAGGAAGAAATCGTTGAGGAAGTCGCGCAGTCAGGGATGCTTGCGCTGACTGACGACTCATTCCCAGCACCTACACCCGAGCCCGCTGCCCGCCGCATCGCCATCTCCGCAGCCGCCGGTTCGGCCGCCATTGTGAAACTGGACTCCGGCGCCGCAGCCAAGAAACTACGTTCCATCCTGACCACCGCCGCTACGTCCAAGTCGATCCACGATTACAAAGCCGCCATTCACGCGCTCGATCCCTTGGGCATCTCTCTGCAAGGCGTGCAGCACGATCCCATGCTCTACTCCTACCTGCTCGATCCTACCTATTCCTCACATCGCCTCGCGGACGTCGCTCTCCGCCGCTTCAATCTCAAACTCAGCGGCGATCTCGCCGAAGCTGCCGACGTCACAAGCAGGCTAACAACTGCTCTGCAGGAAGATGTTAGGCAAGCAGGACTCACCGAGCTCTACGAAGAAATGGATCTTCCGCTCGTCCCCGTCCTCGCCCGCATGGAGCAAGCCGGAGTAAAAATCGATACCGCCGCACTCGCGAAAATGTCGACGGAACTTGAGCGCGAGATCGCGATTCAAGCGAAAGAAATCCACGAGCTTGCCGGCTCAGAATTCAACATCGGCTCTCCCAAGCAACTCGGTGACGTTCTTTTCAATCGCCTCAATCTTCCCAAACCCGTGAAATACGGCAAGGGACGCACCATCTCAACCGCCGTCGACGTGCTCGAAACTCTGGCAGAAGAACATCCCATCGCCAGAAAGGTTCTCGACTATCGGCAGTTAACCAAGCTGAAGTCCACCTACGTCGACACTCTGCCCGCGCTCATCAACCCCGCCACCGGACGCCTGCACACCACCTTCGGCCAAACCGGAACCGCCACCGGCCGCCTCTCATCCGCCAATCCAAACCTGCAAAACATTCCCATCCGCACCGAACTCGGACGCGGCATTCGCGCCGCCTTCATCGCCGAGCCCGGCCATGTCCTTCTAACCGCCGACTATTCGCAGATCGAACTCCGCCTCCTAGCCCACTTCTCCCGCGATCCGCTTCTGGTCGAAGCCTACCGCCGCGGTGACGACATCCATACCCTAACCGCCTCGCAAGTCTTCGGAGTCCCGCCGCTAATGGTCACGCCCGACCACCGCCGCCAGGCCAAGGTAGTCAACTTCGGCATCGTCTACGGCCTCTCGCCTTTTGGCCTGTCGCAAAATCTAGGCATCGAGCCCGCCGAAGCCAAACAATTCATCGCAAACTATTTCGAGCAATACAAAGGCGTCCGCGCCTTCATCGACAAAACCCTCGAAGAAGCCCGCCGCGACCTGAAAGTGAGAACTCTCCACGGACGCATCCGCCCCATCCCCGACATCAACAGCAAAAACGCAAATCAAAGAGGCTTCGCAGAGCGCACGGCCGTGAACACTCCCCTGCAAGGTACGGCTGCCGATTTGATTAAAGTCGCCATGATTCGGATTGATGCGGCGTTGCAAGAACGCGGATTGAAATCCAGAATGACGCTGCAAGTCCACGACGAGCTAGTTTTCGAAGTCCCAGAGAAAGAAGTGGACACCATGCAGTCCCTAGTCCGTGAGCAAATGGAACAAGTCCACGCACTGGCGGTTCCTCTGCTGGTAGAAATAGGCGTCGGACCCAACTGGAGAGACCTCGGGTAGAATCTTTCGATTCGGAGTCTTGATTGGCGGACTAGAGCATGTCTGAAGCCTTGTCGATTTTGGCGTTTCTTGCCTTTATAGTTGGAATGGCGGCTCTCGTCCTTTTCCTCGTTGATAAATTCACATTGCGTCCGGAAATGCCGAAGGATGACCGCAAGGCGGCGGTCAAAGCGCGCACCCTGCGTTGGCGGAGACGCTATCTTGCCCTCACATTCATAATGGCCTTCATTGCACTATTCGTTCATGCTTTCAATCTGGTTGGGGACTCAATCCCACGAAGAGTCACTTACTTCGTTTTGGCGGCGTTGTTTGTGTTTTGGTATATCTCCAGGAAAGGCGAGAAAGCCGACGATTGAAGGTTGAGATTTCTACCCTCCCAGTGCCCGCTGAATCTCCCCCGCAATTGCCGTCGTAAGCGCCCGCATCTTCTCTTCCGACTCCGCCTCCACCATCACCCGCGCCAGCGCCTCAGTTCCTGAGTACCTCACCACCACGCGCCCGTTCCCATCTAGCTCGCGCTCAGCAGCATCAATCGCCCGCTGCACTTCCGGCACCTGCGCAAACGGAATCTTCTCCCGCACTCGCACATTCTGAATCTTCTGCGGAAACACTTTCAGATCCCCCACCAACTCCGCGAGCGTTTTCTGCGAACGCACGATCACATCCATCACCCGCAACGCAGTCAGCAGACCATCACCAGTAGTCGCATCACCATCACGAAAAATAATATGTCCGGACTGCTCCCCGCCCAAAGTCGCGCCCGTCTTCAGCATCTCTTCCAGAACATATTTATCACCCACATTCGCCCGCAACATCCGAATGCCCGATTTCTTCAGTGCGATCTCAACTCCCATATTCGACATCGTCGTCGCCACCACGGCGGACCCATTCAATTTGTCTTGCGCCTGCAGATCCCGCGCCACCAGCAGCAATACGCCATCCCCATTCACCACCCGGCCCGCGGCATCGCAAAACAGAGCCCGGTCGGCATCGCCGTCAAAGGTCACACCCAAATCAAACTTCCCACCCGACTCCGTCACGGTCCGACCCAAAGTCTCCGGGTGCAACGCCCCACATTCTTCATTAATGTTTTTCCCATCCGGCGTAATGTGAGTAAACGTTGCCTGCACTCTCATGCTGCGAAACAATTCTGGAGCTTCGGCCGTTGCCGCGCCATTGGCGCAATCCACCAGCACCCGCAACCCGCTCAGGTCCGACGACACGCTGCCGGCCAACGAATCGATATACGCCTTTCGCAGCGCCGTCTCTCCCGGCAATGACGGCCCGGCAATCCTCAGCGCCGTATCGTCCATTGCTCCCGGCTTCCCCAGCAACGCGAAAATCTCTTTCTCAATCGCCAACTCTCGCGCATCCGTCAGCTTGAATCCATCCCCGGAAAAAACTTTGATCCCGTTATCCGTCCACGGATTATGCGATGCCGAAATCACCACTCCCGCCGCAAACCCGCGCGACCGCGCCAGGTACGCAACGCCCGGCGTCGTGATCACGCCCGCGCTATGTACTTCCACGCCCACCGCCGCCAGCCCTGCCGCAACCCGATCCGCAATCCACCCGCTCGATTCGCGCGTGTCCTGTCCCATCACCGCCTGCGCCTTCCGTGCACCGCGCATAAGATCGTGCCCCAGCGCGCGCCCGATCAGGTAAGTGCTTTCCGCCGTCAGCGGAAATTCACCCGCTACGCCGCGTATCCCGTCCGTGCCAAATAATTGTCGAGTCTCATTGCTCATAGATTATGCGGGTTCCTAAGAAGAAGTAATGCAGGGAGGCAGATCAATGCCCATCCGCCGCCGGTGTGCTCTTTTCCATGATCACCGTCACTCGTACCGGCGTCGGCTGCACCACCTGCACCAGCGGATCCGAAACGTATACGTTGGTCATAAATGTCGCAGTAGTCGTCGTTCCCGAAGCATCCACAGGATCGGTCGTGGCCGCGTCCACCATTTCCACGTGATGCTGCGGCCCCGTAATCGTGATGCTCTCCGGCTCCACCAGCACCTTGGCGATTTGTTCCCCTGCCGCAAAGTTCCCCACCACTCGCGGATGAATCTTCACATCATTGCGCGTCAGCCGCATATCAAAACTGAGATGCACCTGCCCCGGCACCACTTGCACGATGTGCAAATCCCGCTGATGACGAATTTGCTGCGCCGTCAGGTCGAATGTCCGCTCACCCGGCTTGGCGTCTCCTAGTTCAAGTTCCGCGTGCAAGTCCGTCGAGCGCAATTGCCGGATCACGCGCTCCGGTCCGCGCACCCGGATTTGCGCCTCGGGTATGGTGACCGAACTGATCTCCAGATGCTGGGGAACGTGCTGGAATTCGATCGGCACCCGCACTTCCACTTCCGCCGACTCTTCATCCGGCGAAATCGCCAACCACAGCCCGGTCGCAATCAGCAGCGACAAAATCTTCAGCCAGAAGTTATGCAGCACCCAGCGCCGCAGAAAGCTCGTCATAGCGGGCGCTCCGTTTCGGCGTCCGCGTCCTCGTCAGCGCTCATCTGCGCGCCTGCCCGCAGCGGCGATTCCTCGCCCGCATCCGATTCTTTGCTCTGTGCCACCACCGTCGGCAACGCCACCGGAGACATATACCGCCGGAGCTCGCCGCCCAGTCGCTCGCGCAACTGTTCCACCGTCAGATCGCGATCGATCTTTCCTCCCACCGCCACACTGATCGCGCCCGTTTCTTCCGACACAATCACCGCGATCGCGTCCGTCTCCTCCGTAATCCCGATGCCCGCCCGATGCCGCGTGCCCATTTGCGTCGAGAGCACCGGATTCATGGACAGCGGCAGGAAGCACGCCGCCGCCGCCAACCGATCCTTCTGGATGATTACCGCTCCATCGTGCAGCGGCGCGCTCGGTCGAAAAATCGTGGCCAGCAGATCGTAAGAAAGCCGCGCATCCATCGCCACGCCACTTTCTATATAAGTCCGTAGCCCGATCTCGCGCTCAATCACCATCAATGCGCCCGTCTGATGCTGCGAAAATAAATTCGCCGCCAGCACAATGTCGTCATAGGAATCTCCCTCCGCCGACGATCCGCGCAGGAAGCTGACCCGCCGCCCCACATCCGACAACACATGCCGAATCTCCGCCTGGAACACCACAATCAGCGCGAACACTACATAAGGCACCAAATGGCTTACCAGCCAATTCAACGTGACCAGGTCGCCGATCCGCGCCAAATAGAACGCCACCGCCACGGCCGCCAGTCCGGCCAGCATCGGCGCCGCCCGCGTTCCCCGGATCATCACCAGCACTTCGTAGATGATCAGCGCCACCAGCAGAATGTCGAGCATCGTGAACGACACTCTCAACCATGGCGGCATCAGCTGCGTCACCGGATCTCTCCGCTACAGAATTTCAAACGCTCCGAATCCTACATTCTAATGCAGCAAATAGTGAACCAAAGATAATAAGCCAGTCAGGTCAGGTCTAAAGGGAGATTCTTCCGCCGGTCCGGCGCTCTGCTCCGCTCTTAGGAGCGTGCACCTGCTTTAAGCGTAACAGTAGTTTTCTTCAGCGGCTTGGTTCTTGCAAATCTGCGGAACAACGCTACAATTCCAACGAATGGCTGCTGAGGGAGATTCAATATGCCATCTTTTCTCGCATCTGTGCGTAAGCTCAAGGGTTTGCGCGTTCCGCTATTCGCAACGCTATTCTTGATTGCTGTAAGCGCTCTGCTGTCCCATGCTGCGGCAGACGAATCGGCGAACGCGCAAGCAAGTGGACCAATATCCCGCGCCCCAGATCCGACAGGCCAGGAACCGCAAGCTCAAGAACCGCAATCTCAGGAACCGCAGGCCCCGGTTTTGAAATATGACCCGGCCATCTTTCAGAGACCGATTCCAAGCTCGCAGCTCGCATTTCTGAATCATTTCGCGGGGATGCCGGCCAACGACGCCGTTCGTGACAAGCAATTCCGCAAATTGATGCACAGCGTGCTCTCCGACTGCACCTTCCACTATGGCTGGGATATGTCGCCATTCGATGCATTCGAAAAGGTGCTTGCCGGATCGCCTTTGCCGGTTCAAGTTCGCGACGGGCGATACGTAATAGTATCTGGCAGGAGCGGACCATACCTGCGGGGCCGAGGCTTCATGTGGTTTGACCTGCAGGAGGGCATTGCGTTGGCCGGCTTCTATTTCTACCCAACGAATGGCGAACCCACGCCCACGGTTACGGTTTTTTCCCGGCAGGTCAAGGAAGAATCGCTCAAGATCAGCCAGCTTCCTCCAGTCTTTGCCGAAGCCTTGAGCCTATGGTCCGTGGAGTCCGGCGTGCCGCCCCTAACCACGCGTTATTTTATTGGGGACTCCAAGAAAAAGATTCTTCTGGAACACGACGAAGATTACTGCGCGCCCGTCAATGCGGCAACTGCGTCTCCTGCGGACGATTGCGAACAGATGAATGCCGACGCCGCTGATATCGACCTGAACGCGGCCTATTATCTCGACCAAACCAACCATGCCACCAATGCGACGGCGTGGATGATCGTGGGTGAAGATCAGGTCGCATGGATTCGGCTCCGGGACAACACCTGCAGGATTGGTCCCGACCGGCTGAGCTGCCGCATCCGCATGACGCGGGAACGCACGCATGTGATCCTCGGGCAGCATCCCGTGCTGCATGCGGCTCATAAATAGCCGGTACCGTCCTATGTCGGTTTATCCGCGCGCTTTTTTTTCACCGTAGCCCGAATCTCTCCACGAGCCAGCCGCGCCGAAATTTCGGCGCCAACCTTTATTTGCGCTGCGTCCTTAACCAACTTTCCTTCACTATCAAACACCAGAGCATACCCACGCTCCAGAATCGCCAATGGCGAGAGCATCTCCAGCGCCCGGCCCATGCGCTCGACGCGAACTTTATTCTGCAAGAGTTGATTCCGCATTCCCGCCGCCAGCGCCGCAGTCCCCGCTTCCAACTCTCCGCGCATCGCCGCCATCACCCGCCGCACGTCGTAATGTCGCACCGCCGCCGCCACCATTTCCCACCTGCGTCGCATCTGTTCGAGCGTTTGCCGCTCGCTGCGCTCTAGCCGGTAAGTAAGATCGTCCACCTTCTGCTGCCGCTGCCGGATCAAGTCCATCATGCGCGCGAAGGCCCCATGCTGCGCCCGTTCCGTCAGCGCCTGCCGCGCCTCCAACAGCTGACGCTCCATCGCCCGCACCAGCCGCTCCCACGCGGCCTCCGCCTGATTCTCCACTTCCTGCCGCGAACGGATCACCAACTCCGCCGCCGCCGAAGGCGTAGGAGCCCGCAGGTCCGCCACAAAGTCCACGATCGTGAAGTCCGTCTCATGCCCCACCGCGGAGATCACCGGAATTTCCGACTCCGCCACTGCCCGCGCCAGCCCTTCATCGTTGAACGCCGCCAGATCCTCCGCCGACCCTCCGCCGCGCCCCACGATGATCACTTCCACGCTTCGGCTGGCATCGCTGCGAATCTCGTTGAAATACCGCACTCCGCTTGTCACTTCCGCCGCTGCCGCATCGCCCTGCACCTGCGCCGGATAAATCACCACATTCACCGTGTGATGCCTTCGCTGCAAAATGTTCAATATGTCGCGCAGCGCCGCTGCCTGCGGCGAAGTCACAATCCCGATTCGCGCCGGCAACGTCGGAATCGCTTTCTTCCGCTCCGCCGCAAACAATCCTTCCGCCTCCAGCTTCGCCTTCAGTTGCTCGAACGCAACCTGCAGCCCTCCCGCGCCCTTCGGCTCGATATACTCCACGGCAATCTGCAACTCGCCGCGATCCTCATAAATCGTCACCCGCCCCCGCACCACCACCTGCATCCCATCCGCAGGACGAAAGCGCAGCAGCCGCGCCTTCGAACTGAACATCACCACCCGAATCTGCGCATTCCCATCCTTCAGCGTGAAATAAAGATGCCCCGAATCCGGCGCGCGAAAGTTCGAAATCTCGCCCTCCACCCACGCATCGGAATACTCCCGCTCCACATGCGTGCGCACAGCCGCAACCAGGTCGCGCACCGTCCACACCCGCCGCTCCGGCGGCAGAAACTTCAATCCGAGCTGATCCCTGAGCACCATCGGAATACAAGGAGTCTAGCAGCCTGGCGCAATTGAGATTCGTACCTGGCGCTGCGTTATCATCTTCGCAACGTGATCCCTCAACTGGAAACCCAGCGTCTTTTTCTGCGCCCACTGGAGCTTGCGGACGCGCACCAGGTGCAGACCTTGTTTCCGCACTGGGAAATAGTTCGCTATCTCTCCACGACCGTACCCTGGCCCTACCCGCCCGACGGCGCCCACACCTTCTATCGCGACGTTGCTCTTCCAGCAATACACCGCGGAGAGGAATGGTATTGGACGCTCCGGCTAAAAACCGAACCGGCCCAGCTCATCGGCTGCATAAGCCTGGTGAAAGGAGAGAAAGATAATCGTGGGTTCTGGCTCGGATTACCCTGGCACCGGCAAGGCCTGATGACCGAGGCCTGCGAAGCCGCCACCAGCTTCTGGTTCAACGTCCTCAAGTTCCCGTTGTTGCGAGTTCCCAAGGCGGTTGCCAATACCGCATCCCGTCGCATCTCCGAGAAGAGTGGTATGCGTATAGTCGCACAGGAGGAACGTGACTACGTTTCCGGACGTCTACTCGCCGAAATCTGGGAGATCACCGCCGAGGAATGGAACGCTCGCCGCAATGGCAAGAGCTAAAAGTGAAGAGTCCAGTGTGAAAACGACCGGCCGGTTCGATTTCCCTAAGGAATCGCGACGTGGCGCGTCTCGGACTTGCTCGTCTCCGTGCCGGAAGCCCCAACCGAACTCGCCGCAACATGCCCGCCCGCGGCCTCGTCCGACAGCAGTCCGAACACACCCACTCCCGTGGTCGTCCCCACGTAAACTTTGCCATTGATGATCATCGGTGTGATGAACTTATTGCCCGCGCCGAATTGATCGCGTCCATTGGCCGCCTGATTGGTGTTGTACAGCTCAACCAGGGTGCTGGCATTGTAGGCATGCAAAACCGCGGGATTGGAATTCTCGGTGGCCCACACAATTGCGTTCTTGCCTTCATTCGATGAAATGCTGGGAGTGGTTCCCGGATAGCCGAAGCTGTTGCTGGTTTGCGCAACTGCTGCCGTCCCCAGTTGGGCATTTTTGAATGCAAACGCCAAAATCGGCTGGCCCACCGGTCCAAAATAGATCTGGTCACCAATGAACGCGGGCATCGCCCACATCCCTCCCGGCAGCACTCCCACAAGTTCCTGATAGATCTTGTTTTTGTTGGCGTTAAACTGTCCCAGCGACTTGCGATTCACCACGTAGAGGTTGCTGTCTTTGCCCGCTCCCACGGCCAGGTTCCAGGTGTTGCCGGAAGCATCTTTCATCGGCGGCAGCACTAATGCTCCCCCGGACCCCAGGTCCATATCGCCTTCGCTTTCCTCTACCCCATTGTCCATCTCGAAATAGCCGCCCACCGCCAGTCCGCCCGCGGTGGTGAGCCGGATAAAGGCATTGCCATAGTCGCCGCTGCTGGGAAAACCGCCGGAATTTAACGTCGTATCGAAGATGCCGTTGGCATCGAGAAAAAAGATGTTGCCGTAGTTATCCGCCGCCAGCCCCGCACCCGAGCCCCAGATCGCTCCTTCATTGCCGTTGGGCGTGACGTTGATCACCGTCTTCTGCGCCAGCGTCGTCGCGCTGTAGCCCATCACCCACCCCGTGTACGGGCGGATGTCGCAGTGCGACGCCCACGTCAGATAAACCACGTTGTTCACCAGAAGCAGTCCGGAGCGCTCCTTATACTGCGCCGGATCGAACACCACATAACCGCCAGAGCTGTTATCTCCGGTGCCCGGATATTTGGCCGCAATCGTGACCGGACCCTTGAATAGCTCGGCGCCTGTCAAAGCGTTGAGAGCGTGCAGTCGCTGATAATAGTTCCCTGCGGAATCCTTCGACATGGCCACAACATAGATCACCCCGTTCGGGCTGATCACTGGAGTCGACGTGATCCCAATTTCTGGCGTGACTTGGCCGCAATTGCGATCATCCGACGTGGTCTCCCCCGTTCCCAGAGTGCTGATCTGCCAAATCGGTGCGCCCGTGTCGGCGTCGAAAGCGTAGACCGAATCATGCTCGGTGGCCACAATAAGAAGGTTATGCGTCCCGCTGCCCTTGATCGGCACCGCAGACAGATACAGCGGTTCGGCATCCACCAACCCATCCACCGTCAAAGTGAACAGCTTCCCAAACGTGGTCGAATTCACATTGTTCAGGGTCAGCGTTGTCTCCGAGGAATTCAGTCCGGTGCGCGCGTTATTATTATGGTAAGTGAGGACGTTTTGCGACCACACGCGGGGAGAGCCGCTGGCCAAAAAGCCCAGAGCGAAAACGGCAACTACAATGGCGCGACGAACGAACAATCTGGTGGGCAGCACGACTAAGGTCTCCGGGTGCTCTTTCAGCCCGGGGGCCAGGCTAGAGCTGAATTAGTGGTTGCGGGTGAGGCTGGAGTGGCAAGAGGGGGTGGAAATTTACTAAGCCGCTCCTATGAAACCCGCTTTCGTAGATTATGGCAGAGTTGGCCGACCGGAGCAAGCTCTTTGCTGTGAGCGGGAGTTGAGTCGATGGAACTTGGGAAGATACTGGTTTTTCTTGGACTTACGCTGCTCGCAACCGGTCTCGCCATCATGCTGCTGGGGCGCATCAACCTTCCCTTGGGGCGGCTGTCGGGCGACTTCCTCTATCGCGGCAAGAATACTACCGTGTACTTACCCCTGGCTACGTCGGTGTTGGTAAGCGTAGTGCTTTCGCTTGTGTTGTACGTAATCAGCCGTTTCCGTCGCTAGCAGGGTCTCGAAAATGGTCGGCACCGAGACGGGAAGGGCATGAGTTTACCGGTCGCTGTATCCTGTTTTCTTCGCGCTCCAGCCCCGCGACTCTCGTTCTCCAATGCTACAATCCCCCGCATGAAACGCCTCACGCTGCTCTGCCTCTTCGCTACCCTGCTGGCCGCGCAAGCCATCGCCCCGGAGGTCGAAATCACCGCCGAGCCTCATCATCACCTCACCCTCGAAAACAAATCCGTCCGCGTCTTCGACGTGGAAGTCCCTCCTCACGCCGAAACTCTCGTGCACTGGCACCGCCATGACTACATCTACGTCACCCTCGGCGACACCGAGATCGCCAACGAAGTCAAAGACAAGCCTCCCGTAACCGTCAAGCTCAAGGACGGTCAAACCGCCTTCACTCCAGCCACCTTTGCCCACATCGCCCGCGACCTTGCCGATCAGCCTTTCCGCAACGTCACCATCGAAATCCTCGACGACGAATCCCTCCGCCACTCCACCGCTCACTGGGACGAAGACCGCGGCCTCGACATCCTCGCCAACGGCACCAAACAAATTCTCTTTGTCAAAGACAACATCCGTGTCACCGAATTCGAACTCCAGTCCGGCGCAACCGTCCCCACGCACCATTACACCGGCCCACACCTGCTAGTCGCCGATACCGATCTCGATATTCGCAGCGACGTCGCCGGCCAAAGCCCCATGCCCGGCCACTTCAAATCCGGCGACTCCAAATGGCTTCCGGGTAATTACTCCACCACCCTGACCAACACTGGCACGAAATCAGCCAAATTCGTAACCCTGGAATTCCCCTAACGAGTAGTGCCGTATCCGGAGCGGATAAGCTCAAAAAAGACTTTGTCATTCCGAGCGGCCCCATCGCGAGGAATCTGCTTTTTGCGTGCGTGGAACGGTGTGTGGGGATAGCCGCCCTCGCCTGCCCTGAGCGGAGCCGAAGGGGCGGCCCGTCGAGCGCAGCTCGACACCTCACAGTGCGATGTATGACTATCAGACGCGCGGACTGTGGAAGAGCGGCGCTGAAGCGCCGCGTAAAGCTCGCCAAATTAACGGGGCTTTAGCCCCCGTACGCCGCTCGCTACTCGCCACTCGGTACTCGGGACTCACCACTCTGCTTCCCCTGCCCAGACTCCCCACCCACAACCTTCTTCTTCACTGGCCTTTTCGCCGCCTCAGCCCGCTTCCGCTCCTGATACCGCCGATCATGAAACTGCTGGTCAGACAATTGTTTCTTCATTCCCCCAGCTTGACACACGCTTCCCAACATAGCCAGCCCAGGTCTCCCTATCCCTGTCATGAGCGCAGTCGAAGCATCCCTAACACCCACCGCAGAAGTGTCCACCACGACCCCATTGGCATTTATCCGCGCAGATCCATAGCAGCGAAATTTCGCGTAGCGTACTGGCAACCGACAACCAGCCTTATCTACAATTGAACTTCTCCATGCAATCCGCCCGCATCGCCGAACTGCTCCAGCCCTTCCTCTCTCCTTGTCATTTCGGGGAGCGCGGCGACGAGGAGTCTGCTGTGCTCTCCCAAACTCAACTCCATAGTATATCGACGTACATCGATATACTCCTCCACTGGAGCGCCCGCATCAACCTCACCGCCATCCGCGATCCAGAAGAAATAGTCACCCGCCACTTCGGCGAATCCCTCTTTGCTGCCCGCCATCTCTTCCCCACCACTGCTCATGTGGGGACAGCCGCCCTCGGCTGTCCGGCGGAGCGAAGCTCCGCAGATCGGGAAGGGCGCGACTTCAGTCGTGCCGATAGCAGGCTAGAAAAAGGAATTGGGGCTTTAGCCCCTGGGGGACGCGCCGCCCGCGTAGCCGACCTCGGCTCCGGCTCCGGCTTCCCCGGACTCCCCATCAAACTCTGGGCCCCGCACATCGCCCTCACTCTCATCGAATCCAACCACAAGAAAGCCACCTTCCTCCGCGAAGTTTCCCGAGCCCTTACATTGACGGACGTCAATATACAAAACGCTCGCGCCGAAACTCTCCCCCCCGCTACCTTCGACGTTGTAACCCTCCGAGCCGTCGAGCGCTTCCCCGACGTCCTCCCAGTAGCCGCCGCCCTCCTGACCTCCTCCGGACGCCTTGCCCTCCTGGTCGCCTCCTCTCAGCTCGACCAAGCCCGTTCATCCCTCCCTCACCTCTTCTGGCAACCTCCCATCCCTGTTCCAGAATCGCGTTCCCGCCTGCTCCTGGTTGGTACACAGGAACCAGCGTAGTAACCAAGTGGGAATACAATATCATTTTCCGATACACATCCCGAGTAATTAGTGCATTAAACAATACAAAGTGGTATTGTATCAAAATGATACGCTAATTTAGCTGACAGAGCCATGATTTTGCTCCCAATGTTCCAACCGGAACATTAGAGAATATGTTCCAGTCGGAACACTAAAACACATTCCGCTCCAATGTTCCGGTTGGAACACTTGGGAGCTTTTCCAGGAATCAGCACCTCTCCTAGCCGCACTCGACTGCAAATCGTTCCAATGTTCCAACTGGAACATTTACGCTATCCCTCCAAGACCTCAACCTAATGTTCCTACCGGAACATTAGGACTGGTTTTGCACAACCATCTGCATAACGCACAACATCTGACCTTGCATTTGAAATGCAAATCGCATTATGCTGCCAGAGACTCTGGCTCCTCGACAACTTATGGGACGCGTCATCGCTGTTGCCAATCAGAAGGGCGGCGTGGGCAAGACTACGACTGCCATCAACCTAGCCGCGTCCTTTGCGGCGGCGGAAGTGAACACACTCCTCATCGATTGCGATCCGCAAGCGAATGCCTCAAGCGGTCTTGGCCTGGTGAAAGATCCGGAACGTGTCTCTACCTATCACCTGCTGATGGGTGCAGCCTCGGGTGAGGAGGCTCTAGCCACGACTGAGCTGGAGCAGCTCTGGTTGATTCCTTCGCACAAGAATTTGATCGGAGCAAATCTTGAGCTGGTGGAGGCAGAGCGTCGCGAGTATCGCTTGCGCGATGCGATCGCGCCTTTGCGTGATCGCTTTCAGTACATCGTACTGGACTGTCCGCCGGCGCTCGACCTGCTGACGCTGAACGCGTTGGTGGCGGCGGACTCAGTGCTCATACCTATGCAGGCGGAATACTTTGCGCTCGAAGGCATCAGTGAGCTGATGGACACTGTGGAACGGATACGCATGGCGTTGAACCCAGGGCTTGAGATTGAAGGCGTGGTACTGACCATGCTGGACGAACGGACCAACCTGGCGCAACAGGTGACGGCTGAGCTACGAAAATTTTTTGGGGCGAAGGTATGCACTGCAACCATACCGCGGAACATCCGGTTGGCGGAGGCGCCGAGCCATGGGCAGCCGGCGCTGGTGTACGATCCGCGGTCGAAGGGTGCGGAGAGTTACATCCGGCTGGCTAAGGAGCTGCTGGGGCGGCATCTGGCGGCGACCGGCGATGCGCCGGCAGTGGGTGCGGAGATGGATAGGACGGCTTGATCGGATTTTTAATATAGACATACATCGATGTATAGATTTATTGCTGTCGATGTATATGGGCGTGGTGGCTGTAGGGATCTTTCGACTACGCAGGTGCTTGCGTTTTGCGCGCAGGCACCTGCTGCGCTCAGGATGACAGAAGTTGGGATAAGGACAGCGGTAGTGCAGGCGAGTTGCATGGGTCCTTCGGCCCGCAAAGGGCGCGGGCCTCAGGATGACAGGGTAAGGGGGAAGGGAAAACTGGATGACTACGACTGCGGCGGAGAAGGTGGCGGGGCCGGTAATTGAGAAGAAGGACGAGAAGGTGGAGAAGCGGCGGGCTTTGGGGCGAGGGCTGGAGTCGTTGTTGCCGGGGCCGCGGGCGGTTGTTCCTAGTCCCGAGTTGCGGGTACCTAGTACCGTGCGGGGTGGCAGTGATGCGAGTGCAACGGGCGGTGGTGATGTCGGCGAACAGCAGGTTCCTCACTTCGTTCGGAATGACAAGGGTGGTGACAGCAGGGGTGGCGCACAGGCTTTAGAGGAGATGGAGGCAAAGCGGACAGGAGTGTCCGCCCCACACGAGCCTACCCTACACGCGCCTGCTCTACACGAGCAATTGCCGCGCTTGGGCGAGCCGGACGAAGTGACGTCGATTCAGGCGGTAGCGGAGAGTCGGATTCCTCACAACCTGGTGGCGAATCTGGTGATTGGGTTGATTGACAAGAATCCTTACCAGACGCGGTATGTGTTTGATGAGGAGATGTTGAGGGAGTTGAGAGACTCGATCAAGGAGCACGGGGTGGTGCAGCCGGTGGTGGTGAGGCCGGCGGAGGAAGAAGGGCGCTACATCCTGGTGCTGGGCGAGCGGCGGTTGCGGGCGTCGAAGATGGCGGGGAAGGAGACGATTCCGGCGCTGGTGCGGAGGCTCTCGCCACAGCAGGCGGCGGAGATGACGGTGCTTGAGAACGTGGTACGGGAGGACTTGAATCCGGTGGAGCAGGCGGAGGCGTTCCGGGTGTTGAGCCAGCAATTCAAGCTGACGCAGGTGCAGATTGCGGAGCGCATTGGGGTGTCACGGGAGACGGTGTCGAATTATATGCGGCTGTTGCGGCTTCCCCAGAAGGTGATGGACTACATGCTGGAGGACCGGCTGAGCTACAGCGACGCGCGCGAGATTTTGCGGCTGGAGAACGAGGAGCAGATCGAGCAGGTGGCGGAAGAAGTGGTGACGCACAAGCTGAAGTGGGACCAGATTGAAGACCGGGTGATGCGGCTGAACGGGTCCTTTCCGATGCTGCCGGGGCAGACGGTGCCGGGAGCGCCGAAGAAAGAAGCCAGAGGGGCGCGGTGGATGGATCCGAATGTGCGGGCGGCGCAGATGGAGATGGAGCGAACGCTGGGGATGCGGGTTAGGATTAAAGATCGAAGCGGGAAGGGAAAGATTGTGATTGAGTACGCGAGCGTGGACGATTATGAGCGGGTTACTTCGATGCTCCGGAGCAAAAAGTAGCCAGTACCGAGTAGGCTAGTTGCGAGTTTTGGAGGGGCGGCCTGGCGGTCGCCTTCTTCTTTTGAAGCGCCGGGGTGGGAATCAAGGTGGTAAGAGTGGGATGGGAGGCGCTTTTCACGCTTTCCGTTCGGTGGGTTGTCCCGACATCGAGCCCAGATTCGCGGACTGGGTGGGATGGCTGCGGAATGTTAACTACTTTGGTTCTTAGGAATAGGCGAGATTGTCGTCTTGACGTGTGCTAGTTAATCTTACGCCCCTTCGAGGGGCTGGTTCACTTCCTCCTTTCTACCCACGGCTTGCGCCGTGGGCTACATTTTCTGACGCCGCTTCGCGGCTGGGCCCTTCAACGTGTATCGAGGCAGGCTCGCGAGTCACCCCCCCACGACCAGTTTCGGCGCAATTCCTGAGTATAAGGAATCGAGATAGTAATTGGTGGGATGCGCTTGCGGAATTCGCGGATTATGATGAAGTGCAGTGACTGGATTCTAGGAAAAGTGGGACATGGTCTTGAATGAGGTGGAGAAAGCTCTGGGGTCCGTGGCGGCACAACTGATGAATGGCGAGGAAGTTATTTTCGAGGAGCAAAAAATTCGCGTCCAACGAGTGGGGAGCGGGCGATTGCGGATGGTTCAGTTCCGGCTGAATGGCCGTGTGTTTGAGGCGATTGAACAGAGTCGCGCGAAGCCAAGCCGGTGGGGAAAGCTGGCGCGAGAAAAACATCAGGTGGTGCAGTTTCGCGATGTGGAGACGCATAAGTATGTGGCGGTCGCAGTGGATGGAGAAGTGCAAGAATATGGGAAGCGATAGTGAAAGAGTGTGGCGTAGGGAAATCAAAAGCCTGACGGGGTGCACGTCCCTACGTGGGTAACTCTTCACGTGCGGAATGCGACCACTGGGGCTGAAGCCCGTATTTATTCTGGGTGCTTACGCGGCGCTGAAGCGCCGCTCTTCCACGCTGCTGCGGGGCCTTCCACGTTGCCGCATGCGTTTACGTCGCCGTATGCCTTCACGCTATTGTGAGCCTTGGGGATTTTCGGCAGCGGGTGAAGGCGTGCCAGGCGTGCCCTGATACGAGCCGCGGGTGCGGCACGATGCAGGGCACGCTTGATACGAGCTGTGCTTCCACCTCGGACTGCTAGGGACGGCCTAGGCCTTGGGCCAGGGTTTTTACCATGGTGCCGTTGGTGTCGTCGTCTTTGAAGGCCCAGAACATGGCTCCCCCGAGGCCGCCGGGGACGCGGAAATCTACGTAGAGGGCTTTTGCCCACGCTGTGGATGGATTGTCGTAGGTCCAGAAAGTCAGGGTTGCCGGGTCGTAGATCCAGTGCGCGATTCTGATGGGATCGTAGTGACGCTCGAATCCTGTAAGACTTTGGAGCGTTAAGAAGGTGGCGACTCCGGGAGTTTCTAGGCTATCGCCGGTGGGTGAGGGAGCGGGGCCGGTCGACGTCTGATACAAGCCGTTATTGGCGTCGGGAACGCCGATCCAGCCATAGCCATACAGAGGTACTCCCAGAACGAGCTGGCGGGCGGGTACGCCGGCTTTGAGGTAGGCGGTGACCACGGCGTCGACGTAGAGGCCCTGGCCGAAGTTGGGATCTTGCCGCGAATCGAAAAGCGAGGCGGCATGATTAGTGACGGTTTCCCAGGTACCGTTCAGGTCGTATCCCTGCAGGTTGAAGAAATCGAGTTGGGTAGCGACCTTGGCGAGCTCGATGTTGGAATAGTTCTGGGAGCCGGCGGGGGCGAAGATGGTGAGGAGATAGTGACGGTGGTTGGTTTGGCCGAGTGCGTCGAGTTGCTGGCGGAACTCCTGGAGCAGGAGAGTGAAGTTCTGTTTGTCGGCGGCAGTGGGGAATTCCCAGTCGATATCGATGCCGTCAAACAAGTCCGGGGCGGAGATGCCCGCGGCGATGTTGCCGGTGATGAAGAGGTCGATACAGGACGCGGCTAACTGCGCGCGCAGTGCCGGAGTGCTGGCGGCGTAGGAGAATCCCGCGGCGTTGGTGCTGGAAGAGCCGCCGAGAGAGATCATGATCTTAAGGTCGGGGTGAAGCTGCTTGAGCTGTTGGAGAGCGGCGAAGTTGCCATACAACGGGCCGGGATAGGCCTGGCCGCTGACGCTGGGAAGATAGGGATCCTGATAATCGGCCCAGGTGTCGGCGAGCTGGCATTGGGCGTTGGGTGCACCGGTGGTGGGCGCGACGTTGCCGAAGGCATAGGTGAGATGCGAAATGCGGTTGGCGACACCGTTGGCTTGAAGATTGGAGATGTTGTAGTTCGCGGCGTAGATGCTCCACTCCTCGAAATATCCGGCGAGGATTTTTTGTTGGTCGCGGCCGTGAGCAGCATTGTCTTGAGCAGGGGCGGGTGTGGCGTGGGCGAGCAGGAGGGTGATCAATAATCCGGCAGACAAAGCCTGCCACGTACGCTGAGAGAAGGTAGGTTTCATGGGGGTATCCTTCCGGGTGAAATTGCGGACGGGACGGAGTATAGACCTCTATAGCACATTAGGCAAATGCAATTGATGTTCGGAGGATCAGAGGCGATGCGCAGTTTTGTGCTATATAGCCTATGAGAACATTTTCATGGTGAGAGCTATGCGACCATTGGGGCTGAAGCCCGTATTTATTCTGGATGCTTACGCGGCGCTGAAGCGCCGCTCTTCCACGTTGCTGCGGTCATCCACGCTAGTGCGTGGCTTTTGTGAGCAAGTTGGTTACTCCGATTGGCTTGCCGGCGAGCCGATGGCACTTAATCAAAAATTGAAGGGCAAATCTACTTTCTTTCAGCGCGTTTCGGCGCTACACTTCTGGCGCATAGGGGGTCTCCCATGTTTCGCAGGTACTTCGTCGCCGGTCTTATGGTGTTTACTCCGCTTTTGCTGACTTCGGTTTGCGCTGCGCAGGCAGAGCCCTCGTCGATGGCGAGTTGCAATCTCGACGATGGGCGCCAAGTCTATATTCGCTACAATCCGGTTACACCGAAGAGCGAAAAAATTTCCAACGGCAAGCCGTGGACTCCGGGCGGCGCTCCCATGACTCTGTTTACGGAAGCGCCGCTCACGCTCGGTGGGTCGGCGATTCCGGTCGGTGCTTATACGGTTTATCCCATCCCGGCGAGAGACAAGTGGACACTCGCCGTCAACAAGAATGTTGCGGCGGGGGCGGCTTACGACGAAAAGCAGGATGTTGCCCGCACCTCCATGGAGACCGACTCGGTGAGCCAGCCTGCGGACGCGCTGGAGGTGGCGTTCGCCCATGTGGGGTCAAGATGCACGCTGCGCATCTACTTCGGCAAGACGGCCACCTTCGCCGACTTCACCGCCAAGTGACGCGGTCTTGTACGGGAAATTACCATGCGTTACTTGCTGACTCTTGTCCTCGCGGCCACGGCACTGGCTCAAACCGCGGGGCAAACTCATCCGACGCATAGTAGCGAAAATTTCCGCGGAGTTAGCGCGGTCTCGCAGCAAGTTGCGTGGGCTTCGGGCACGCACGGGACTTACCTGCGCACCATTGACGCGGGGCGGACTTGGATCCCGGGCCAGGTGGCAGGGGCTGAAGCGCTCGACTTTCGCGGGGTGGTTGCGTTCTCCGCGGACGAGGCTTTTCTTATGTCGGCCGGACCCGGAGAGCAGTCGCGCATTTACCACACCGGCGACGGCGGGCAGCACTGGGCGTTGCAGTTTACCGAGACAAATCCGAAGGGATTTTTGGATTGCATGGCGTTCTGGGATGCAACGCATGGGATCGTGCTGGGCGATCCCATCGCGGACGAAAGTGGCAAGCTGAAATTTGAACTGCTCATGACGACTGACGGGCAGAGCTGGACCCGCATGCCGACGGCTGCGCTGCCGGTTGCGCTTGAGGGCGAGGGGGCGTTCGCGGCCAGCAATTCCTGTCTTGCCATCTTGCCCGACCCCGACCGCAATATCTGGTTTGCCACGGGAGGGCGGGCTGCGCGCGTCTTCCACTCTCCTGACCGCGGAGGCACGTGGGAGGTTTTTGACACACCCATTGTCCACGGTACGGATTCGCAGGGCATCTTTTCTATTGCTCTCCGCGACCCAACGCACGGCGTGATCGCCGGCGGCGATTACAAGCATCCCGAGCAGGACGGGCCCAACCTGGCGTTCACCAACGACGGCGGCAAGACGTGGAAGTTGTCGCAGATATATCCTCAGTCGTATTACTCGGCGGTAGCTTATGATCGCAGAAGTGGCGGAAGCAAGGGACGAGATCGTCTATTCATCGCCGGGCCGAAATTTATTTATGATTTTCGGCCGCCGCAAAACCCTACGAGGATCAGTCCGCCGAAGAAATCTGGGGTGCAGTTCAACGCGGTCAGTGCGTACCCTGGCGGAGGAGCGCTTTTTGCGGGGCCTAATGGATCGATCGCCATTATTCCGTAAATGGACTGCGGGAAAACTCGCGCTGGAGGGAAAATGCCCGGGGCTAAAGCCAGCATTGATTTATGGACGCTTACGCGGCGCTGAAGCGCCGCTCTTCCACGTTGCGGCTTGCATTTTCTTGACTTCTTCGAGGCTCGACGCCGGGCGACCTTTTTCCCGCACCTACTGTCTTCCCTGCGACATCCAACTTTGAGACCTTGTCTTGAGGCCATGTTCTAAAGTTCCTTAGTCGGCCCATTTCATCCTTCTAAGGGAGGCGATTTGGAGTAAACTTCTGGGAACGATTTACTGAAATGTTTGCACCTCACCCCAACCTCGCTGACGATGTGAATCACGCCATCATCCAGTCGGAGATCGAGGGTGGAGTGTTTCTGCACGATCTGCCGCCGGCGACTGTGCTGCACATCCAGACTCTGCATCACTGCTACACTGCAGTGCTGCTCGGGGGGAGCGAGGCGCTGATCTCGGGGCACCCGGAATTCTGTCCGCGGCCGGTGCAGGTGGCGATCGCGGGGTCGACCTGGGGAGGGTCGATGCTCAAGCTGCAGTTTGTGGGACGCGGCATGCATCTGGAATTTCACCACCCGGAATATGCCACGCCCATTGTGACGTCTCCGATTCAGGAAATACGAGATTCGCAGCCGATGCAGGAGGGTCGTCGGCTCGCTGAGCTAGGGGCCATCTCGTTCTGAATCGCTGCCGGACCTCCAGGGGGCTAAAGCCCGCATTGATTGTGGACTTTACGCGGCGCTGAAGCGCCGCTCTTCCACGTTACTGCTGCTCTTCTACGTTATGTCCGCATTTCCGCAGCCCGTTGAAGCCGTGCCCTTCCCAAAGCGGATTTGTGAGATAGCTTCTGGTAACGAGCAAGCCATTGACTTGCTGAGACCATCCCTCTAACATTCCCGCGACGGTCAAGGCCGAGAGCAAAGACTGAATTAACATGAACATCAGCACGCGCGAAGTCAGCCACGTAACTATCGTCGACATCAACGGACGCATTACTCTGGGCGACGAGACCGGACAACTGCGGGATACGGTCCGGCAGCTCATTGCGGAGGGCAAGAAAAAAATTGTCCTCAACCTGGCGCACGTCGATTACATCGATTCCTCGGGCGTGGGCGAACTGGTCAGCAGCTTCACCACGGTGCGGAACTCGGGCGGGGAACTGAAACTGCTCAGCCTCTCCAAGAAAGTTCGCGACATCCTGCAGGTGACCAAGCTGTACACCGTGTTCGACATCAAGGACGACGAATTCACGGCGGTAAAATCCTTCGACTACTTCTTCGCCAAGTAAAGCTCGCCAAGTGGGCAACAGTATCTGATGTTTGCCGGCTTTGGCCGTCGAGCTTCGCTCGACTGGACAGCCGAGGGCGGCTGTCCCCACATGAGCATCTTCGCGAACTGAGACCCCAGCCCCGTTCGTTGCTGGTCTTCGGTGATGTTCTCAGGGGGCAGGGCGGTTGCTACCGTGGCATTGCCAGTATTGAGCGGATCGTACTGAGCAAGGACGGGACTCATGTCGAAGGCAGCAAAGCTGAAGATTCTTTATGGTGAAGGGGATGCGGACGAGCAGGCGGCACCAGCAGCGGAGTTTGAGAAGGCGGGACACACGGTAGAGAAGGCGGTGGGACGCAAGGCGGTGGTGGAGGCGCTGCAGAAGGGCGCATTCGATTTGGTTGTGTTGGGACCGAGCCTGACGAGGAATGACCGGCATCATCTGCCTTATGCGGTGAAGAAGGCGCAAGCACAGGCGGTGGTGCTGGTGATGCACGCCGATGGAGGCCGGCATCCTTATGTGGATGCTTGCACGGATACGGGAGCGAGTATAGAGAACGTGCTGGCGCGGATTGAAGGAATGAAGATTGCGGGTTTGATGCCGACGGCGGCAGCGGCGGCGGGGCGGTAGGGCAGTTCTCGGTTCTCAGTTTTGGATGGCGGCCTTTGCGGGCCGCTTTTCTTTTTGAGTGCACAAAGTCAAAGGCTTAAACACAGGGGGCACAGAGGGGCACAGGGTACATCATTCGATGAACATGCAGTCTCCGTAGGAATAGAAGCGGTAGCGGTCGGAGACGGCGTGTTCATAGGCATGGAGGACATTCTCGCGGCCACCGAAGGCGCTGACCATCATGAGCAGAGTGGATTGCGGCAGGTGGAAATTGGTTAGCATGGCGTTGACCAGCTTGAATTCGAAGCCGGGATAGATGAAGAGATCGGCTGCGGAGACGCCGGCGGGGACGGTTCCTGCGCCGAGGCGAATCGCGTGTTCGAGGGTGCGGACGGTGGTGGTGCCGACGGCGATGACGCGGCGCGAAGCGCGGAGAGCTTGGTTGATGGCGGAGGCAGCGGCGGTGGTGATGGAATAGGGCTCGGAATGAAGTTTGTGGTCCTCGACGCGGTCGACATGGATCGGTTGGAAGGTTCCCAGGCCGACGTGCAGGGTGATATCGACGGTTTCGACGCCACGCTGGCAGATGTGGTCGAGGATTTGTGAGGTGAAATGAAGGCCGGCGGTGGGGGCGGCGACCGATCCGCGCTGCTGCGCGTAGACGGTTTGATAGCGTTCGCGATCGCGGGAAGAATCCGGACGCGAGATGTAGGGCGGGAGCGGGACGTGGCCGATGCGATCGAGGGCGGCGAAGAAATCGTCGCCGCTCTGAAAGATGGGCTGAAAGCGGATGCGGCGCTCGCCGAACTCGGCGCGGGCGAGAACCTCGGCTTGCAGCTCATCCTGCTCGCCGAAAACAAGGCATTCGCCGATGCCGATCTTGCGGCCGGGGCGAACCAGGCATTCCCAATCGTTGGGCTCGGGGGGGGAAAGCTGGCGGGTGAGTAGAACCTCGATGCGCCCGCTGGCGCCTTGGCGGCGGCCATAGAGGCGTGCGGGAAAGACGCGGGTGTTGTTGAAGACCACCAGATCGCCGGGCCGCAAGAGTTCGGGAAAGTCGCGGAACAGGCGATCGGAATAGTGGCCGTTGCTTCGCTGCAGGTGCAGCATGCGGGAGCCGTCGCGTGCGGCGAGGGGGTCCTGGGCGATGAGTTCGTCGGGAAGATGAAAGTGGAAATCGGAAACCAGCACGAGTTCAGATTATAGGAGGAAGGCAGGAAGAGGAACGCGATGCTGCGCGCGGTTCATCCGGATCCTTCGTTCCGCAAAGAACGCTACGCTCAGGATGGAGCTTGCAGATGCACCTCCCTGCGTGATTTCGGGGCAAAGATAATCAGATTTTTTAGTAAATTTGTTTGTCTGTTCGCGCCGAGTGCGGTACTATGCGGGGGCTGTAGCTTCAGCCGCTTTTCGTCACTCCCCCGAGAGAGTATTTCCATGTCCGGTGAACGCAAACACAGGGAAGAGATTGTCCGCTACGGACGCATGCTGCACGAGCGCGGGTTCGTGGCGGCGATGGATGGGAATCTGTCTGTCCGGCTGGACCGGGGGCGGATTCTGGTGACGCCCACCGGTGTGAGTAAAGGGGCGATGCGAGCCGGGGACATGGTGATCGTGGACCTGGAAGGCACGCGGGTGGCGGGGCGGAGGAACGTGACCAGCGAAATCGGGATGCACCTGCTGGTTTACCGCACGCGGCCTGACATTCAGGCGATTGTGCATGCGCATCCGCCGACCGCGACGGGATTCGCCGCGGCGGGGATGGCGCTGACCGAACCGCTGGTTTGTGAAGTGGTGATGGGGCTGGGATGCATTCCGCTGGCGCGCTATGGGACGCCGGGGACGTCGGAGCTGGCGAAGACGCTGGAGCCGTATGTGCCGCACTATGATGCCATTCTGATGTCGAACCACGGCGTGGTGACCTACGGGGATACGATCGAACACGCCTACATGAAAATGGAAACGGTGGAACACTTTGCGCAAATTGCGCTGGTGACGCACCTGCTGGGCCGTCAGCAGCCACTGACCGGAGTGGACATCGAGAAGCTGTTGCTGGCGCGGACGAAATATTTCGGCGGAAAGATGGCTGCGTCGATGCCGATGGCGATGGTGAGGCCTCCGGAGAAGGTGAGCTGAGCAGGCTCTCGCGGCACGGCTTCCTGTTTTGCGCCAAGGCAATCTCCAGTTTTGCAGTAGTGTGAAGCGCTTCGCTCCGGGAGGCGGACAGCCGAGGCGGCTGTCCCACATGATTCTCCCTGATTTTCCCTTCCCTGGTTTATTCTCCTCCGATGCGGAAGCGGAAGCCTGCGCGGAAGTTGACCGGCAGTGCGGGATAGCCGACGACTTCGTTGTAGCGGCGGTCGAGGGCGTTCTCGACATTCACATAGGTGGTGACGCGGGAGTTGATGGCATACCATCCGCCGAGGTCGGCGCGGACGTAGCCGGCGGCGTGGTCGATGTTGAAACCGTCGAAATCATCGTCTGGGCGGCGGCCAACGAAGCTTCCGCTCAAGTTCGAGCCCCAGCGACTGCCGAGATACGACAACAGCATCGTGGCGGAGTGTTTGGGGCGGCGCAGGAGCGGCTGGCCTGGATTGTAGAGCGAATCGATGGGAGCCGGATCGCTGAGAATCTCCGTCGACGTATAAGTGTATACGGTACTGAGCAGTAGCCTGCTTCGGAGCCTGGTTTGCAGTTCGATCTCCGCCCCCTGCGCGAACGCCTCGTTCACATTGAAATATTCACCGACAAAGGTCGTGGGGTTGACCGTTTCGTAGTTGATTTGATCGTGAAACAGGTTATTGAAGTAGGTGGCATTGAAGACATATTTTCCCCGGTAGAAATCCTGCCGAATGCCGGCTTCGAAAGCGCGTACCCGCTCCGGTTTGAGGCTGGTATTGGGAACGGAATAGGGAGGACCGGCAAAGGTCTCCTCCAGGCGAGGCTCCTTGAAGCCGGTGGCATAGGAAAACCGCAAACGTGTTCCGGAAAGAATTTCCCCGCCGCGGCGGGCCAACAGAGTTAGAGCAATGCGTGGCACTCCGGTGTTGCCGAAGACGCTGCTGTGAACGAATCGGCCGCCCACGATTGCCGAGAGTCTGCCCCAAGTGAGCTGCTGTTGCAGGTAGGCATCCTGATTGAGACGCTGGCCGGGAGTTTGCGCACCAAAGCTTCCAACAAACCCGATTTCATTTTCGATGCGATAACCGAAAGTTGTGTGGGCCCAGGTTCGCTCGGAATAGTCTCCCTGATATTCGAATCCGGCGCGATTGATGTCGTCGTACTCGTGATCCGGGAAGTCGATCTGCCCATAGATAGGGCTCACGCGAGCGGGATCGCCATACAGATTCACGTCGTTGTAGTGGTAGAGATAATCGAAGCCGGTGAAGCGATGTTGCCAGCCCGAAGGCTTCGCCACGGTAAGCTCCGCACTGCCGAGCAGACTGTTTAGCTGCGACCACTCGTTGGGGTCCGGCGGCAGAAGAGGATCACCGTTGAAGCTCCATTCCCCGGGAAGACCGGTGTGACTGTTGGAGTGGCGCAGGTGCAGGCGCAAGGAGACTTCATTGTTCAGCGCAACGCCAGCGTTGGCGCCCTCCAGAGAATCGGAATTGGCATTGTTGATGCCGGTGCCGTTGGTGTTGAACTGGTCGCCGAAGAGGTTGTAGTCGAAGCGACCGCGAGCGCCGGCGAGGGATGCGAAGCCGTTGGCGGTGGAGAAGTTTCCACCGTTGGCGCCGAAGCGGAATTCGGGTGTGGGCGTACTGCCGGTGCGCGTAAAGACTTGAACCACGCTGGTCATGGCGTCAGAGCCGTAGAGGGTGCTCTGCGCGCCGCGAAGAAATTCCATGCGGTTGGCCTCGGTGAGTGGCAGCGTGCCGAAGTCGAAGGTGCCGCCAGGTTCGTTGATGGTGACGCCATCGACAATCACTTTGTTGTAGGTGGAATCGCCACCGCGCACGAACAGGGACGACAAGCCGCCGCGTTGGCCTGCGGTATTGACGACCGCACCGGGGAGAAAGCGGATTGCATCGTCGGCGGCGATGGGCTGCATGGTTTCGAGTTGTGCGCTCTCCAGGGTGGAAATGCTGGCGCCGGTTTCTCCGGCGGGGACGGGAGTTCGGGTTGCGGTTACGACTACGGTTTCCGATGCTGTGGCTACGTGCAGTTGGATGGTGATGACGTCGGAACGAGCGGTGACGTCTTCAGTCTGCGGAGCGAAACCTGGAGCCAGGACCTGAATCCGGTAATTGCCGGAGGACAGCTCAGCGGACTTCATGTCACTGAATAAAGCGATTCCTTCGGCGGAGGAAGCGGCAATTTTCAAAGGAGTGTTCGTTCCTTTGGAAAACAGGGAAACTTGTGCGCCGGAAACCGCGGCGGATTGCGGATCGATGACTTTGACTTTGAGGTCGGTGGCGGAAGCAGCAGCGAGAGAAACGAACAGCAAAAACGAGGCGCGAAGTGCGCGCATAACCATCCTCCTTTTCACGCGAAAGGGGTTAAGGTGGACGGTTTACGCCGGTCTCCTGGCTTTGCGAGTGAGGATGCTTGATCTGTGAGAGTCAGAGCGTCCGGATTCTGCAGACGGCCTTCCCGGGATTGCTCCCAGTGGACGGCTGCGATTTTCTCGCTTACAGTTGCGCGGCAGCGCGGGAATTGCACCCGCTTCCCTGTCTTTGCCATGGGGCAAAGACGCGCAAACCGAAGGACATTTCAAAGAACGGAAAATAGTGGAGAGAGAAATCTAACCGGCGGGAGTTGTAGAAGTCAAATCGCAAGGGAATCAGGTAGTGACTCAGTTGCAGGTCGTGGCGGAAGAAAAACGTCGAGCTTCGCTCGACGGACAGCCGAGGGCGGCTGTCTCCACACGAGGCGACTAGCTTATGTTCGCTCATGGGTCGTCTCTCCGACGAAGACCAGACAGCCGTTCGGATCCTCAATGTGGAATTCGGTCATGCCGTAGTCTCGATCAAATAAATCGCGGATGCTGTAACGGTTTTTGAACGTCTTCACATGCTCCCACAGCGAGGCGATGTTCGAAACTTCGATGTAAATCTCGGTGTGGCCGCGGACGCAGCGCATGACTTCTTCGGATGCGGCCTTCATGAAGTGGATGGTCTGGCCATCGCGCTCGAGGATAGCGTACTCGGCAGACTTCCTCATGGCGGTGAATCCGAGAACGTCGTGGTAGAAGGCGACAGTTTCTTCCATGTCGGCGGCTGCGAGCATCGGACTTATCTTCTTGGCGGTATAGGTTGCGCTCATCGTGGCTTGCATCTCTACATCCCCCAATTTTGCGAGAATGATTAAGAATTATAAGGAAATTCAGGCGTGCCGACCTTACTCAATATTGGCCTCGGCAAATTCGCGGATGCGGTCGAGTGAATCCTGCAGTTCCTGTTGGTAGCGTTCAAGATCTTCGTCGCTGGCATCTGGCGGGACAACGATGAGCTTGCCGAAGCGCATCAGGACGCGAGAAAACGGTTTCGGGATAATGAGGCGGTCCCAGGTGTTGAGAACCCAGGCGCGGTCGACGGCAATGTGAAACGTACTCAGGGGAACGCCGGAGGAGCGCGCCAGGGAGACCGGGCCGGGCTTTACTTTGTAGCGCGGGCCGCGGGGACCGTCGATGCTAAAAGCGACCGCCCAGCCTTGCTGCAAGGCGCGGCGCAGGCCGAGCAGGGCGCGGACAGCGTTGCGGCTGCTGGAGCCTTTGACGGCGAAGAAGCCGAATTTGTGGATGATGCGTCCCATGTATTCGCCGTCGTAGCTGTTGCTGCTCATCACGCGGATTCCGATATTGCGGAAGAGGTAAGTGGCGGGAATGATGCCGGCGTGCCAGAAATTGAGCACCAGCGGCCGCTGGCCGACGGCTTGCTGCGCGCCTTCTTCGCGCGAGACACATACGCGGAGAGTGGGGCCGATGAGACGGATGAACCAGTATCCGGCAGCGATGATGATGCGGAGGACGATTCTTTGGCGGAGGGTGAAGCGGAGGGGATCTGTGGCGGCGTCTGCGGCTTCGTGCGTAGTGGCTTCCGTCACGCAGTCATTGTAACGGGAAGATCGTGAGGGCGGCGGGGTGTGGACGTGAGAACTGCTCTCTCGCCCCTCCGGGGCTTGTTCCTTTCCCCACTTCCTACCCTCCACGGCTTGCGCCGTGGGCTGCATTCTGACGCCGCTTCGCGGCTGCGCTGCGCCACCCAAAATCCATGGCCACCTCGCTTTGCTCGGCTGTCCCTACGCGGACTGGGTTTTAGCTTTCCAGGTAGCCGTCGATCCACTCTTTGATTTTTTGGCGGCGGTCGTCGGCGGGGTCGAAGCGAACTCCGAAAGACTTGCTCTTGCGCCAGGTCACGACAGCTCGGACCGAGACACGAGGCAGAGTGAGCAGAGAGAAAGATACCTCTACGTTCGTGCCGGCAGGCATATCCTCGGCGCTCTTTAACGACATGCCGCCGGAGCTGACCTCGAGGCTGGAGGAGCTGAGGCGGTGGCCGTCCGGGCTAACGACGGTGACCTCGGTCATGATGGGGATGCGCGCGTAGCGGCGGAATTCGTGGAGCACCAGCATGTGCGTGGCGCGGACCAATTTGAGTGCCGCGGGCCGCTCCAGAGGCTCATGGAACATGGCGTTGATGCCAAACTTGGAGTAGCGCATGGCCTCCTGCGCGTTACCGCCGAGGCCGTAGAGCACGAGGCGGCTGTTGGAGGGCGAAGTGCGAGCAGCCTCCATGACGGCTTCGGCACCGGGACCCAGGTTGACGACGCAGGCTTCGAACTTCTCCAAGCGCAGGCGTTCGACCGAATTCGCGGAGGTGACGACCGTCTCGATGCCGAACTGACGAAAACACTCCGTGAGCAGGACTCGGGATGACTCTTTGAGGTCGACCAGGGCGGCACGAGCGGCCACCTTTTTAGTAGAAGGAATTGGTGCCAGGGTAGTGCCGAAAGACTTTTCCATGGGATCGGGATGATTCCAGTACGAAAGCCCATTGTGGCGTGGTTTAGAGGGGATGGAAAGACCCTAAAGGGACAGGGCTTGGGGGTACAAAAGTGCCATTACCGGGGTTGGACTGGTGAGTGGGGAAGCGGAACTAGTTGATCCTGGACCGTTTACATAAGGATTCGGTGAAGTTCAGGACATAGCGGCAACCTGTAGAGTCGATTGCCGGTTCGCGGGCTTTGAGTTTTCCAAACACCCGAAAACAAACAGCAGGGCAAACTCCTCCTTCCCCGGTCGGGACTCCTAGTCCGATGAGGCTCGCATTTCTGTTGGATAATTGGCTATATCAACTGTTAAACTATCTAACAGGTACTTATATGGAGCTGGTCACCGTAAAAACAAAATTTCAGGTCGTTATTCCCCAGAGCATCCGCAAGCGAGTGCGCCTGGACATTGGGGATTTGCTGGAAGCGTCGTTCGAAAACGGCAAGATTACCTTTACACCGAAAACAGTCATTGATCGGCATCTAGCCGAAGGGCTCGAGGACATTGCCCAGCGCCGTACCCATGGTCCGTATGAATCCGCGGCCGAAGCCATCTCTGCGCTGGAGCGCAGGACGGGAGGGCGGAGCAAAAAGCCGAGGAAACGGAAGTGAAGGCCCGCTTCACGGCACGCGCCGACAAGGATTATGCCGCGTTGCTCCCTGGTGTGCGAAAAGCGTTTGCCAAGCAACTTGGATTTCTGCTCAACCAGCTTGCGCATCCGTCCTTGCGCGCGAAGAAGTACGACGAGGCGAACCACATTTTGGCAAGCCCGGGTGAATCGCAGTTGGCGATTCTATTTTGTGATCCGCAGGGATGAGTACGTTATCTTATCGATAATTCCGCACCCCAAAATAAAAGAGACGCGGCCCTGAATCCCCCCAAAAACCAGCTATTCGGACCATCTCCGGAACAACAGCGCGCCGTTGGTGCCGCCGAAGCCGAAGGAATTCGACATGGCGTATTCGAGTTTGGCTTTGCGGGCATGATTGGGGACGAAATCCATGCCGGCAGTGTCGGGATCCTGGCTGACGAGATTGATGGTGGGAGGCAGGATCTGATCGCGGAGGGCGAGGATGGTAATGCCGGCTTCGAGGCCGCCCGCGCCTCCGAGAAGATGGCCGGTCATGGACTTGGTGGAGCTGACGGGAAGTTTGTGCTCACCGAAAAAGTTGCGGATGGCGTGCGCCTCGAGCGTGTCGCCGATAGGCGTTGATGTGCCGTGAGCGTTGACGTAATCGACCTTGTCCGGGCTGATGCCGGCGTCGCGGGCGGCGTTGCGCATCACGCGGAAGCCGCCTTCGTGTTCGGGAGCGGGCTGGGTCATGTGGTAAGCGTCGCCGGACATGCCGTAGCCCGCGATTTCGGCGACGATGGGCGCGCCGCGCCGGCGTGCGTGTTCGAGTTCTTCCAGCACCAGGATGCCCGCGCCCTCACCCATGACAAAACCGTCGCGATCTTCGTCCCAGGGGCGGCTAGCGGTTTCGGGATCGTCATTGCGGGTGGAAAGGGCGCGCATGGCGGCGAATCCGCCGATGCCCATCTGCGTAATGGCGGCTTCGGAGCCGCCCGCGATCATCACATCGGCGTCGTTGTGCTGGATGATGCGGAAAGAATCTCCGATGGAGTGGGCGCTGGTGGTGCAAGCGGTGGCGGTGGCCTCATTGGGGCCCTTGGCCCCGAAGCGCATGGAAACATGGCCGGCGGCAAGATTGATAATGGCCGCCGGAATAAAGAATGGAGAAATCTTGCGCGGACCGCCTTCGAGGAGGCTGGCATGTTCGCGTTCGATGATGTCGAACCCGCCGATGCCGGACCCGATGTGCACGCCCACGCGCTCGTCGTTTTCGGGCGTGATCCGCAGGGTCGACATCTTAAACGCTTCATCCGCGGCAGCGATGGCCAGGTGGATGAAGCGTCCCATTTTCTTGACTTCTTTTTTTTCGATGAAGTTGAGGGGATCGAAGTTCTTGACCTCGGCGGCGATCTGGCAGGCGAAGTTGCTGGAGTCGAACTGGGTGATGCGGGCCACGCCGCTTTTGCCGGCGAGCAAGCCCTGCCACACCTCTCCTGTGGTATTTCCCACGCCGCAGATCAGGCCGATGCCGGTAACTACGACCCTGCGTCCCAAACTACTTGCCACCTTTCGAATGCTTGGAGATGTAGTCGATGGCGTCCTGCACGGTGCGGATTTTTTCCGCGTCCTCGTCGGGAATCTCGATGTCGAAGCCTTCTTCGAAGGCCATTACCAGTTCGACGGTGTCCAGTGAATCGGCGCCCAGGTCGTCCACGAACGAAGCGCTGGAAGTGACCTCACCCTCATCCACACCCAATTGCTCTACGATGATCTGTTTAACTTTCTCGTCAACGGCTGCCATGTTTCTCCTCGCTTAACTCGATTTGATTTGAAATTCGATGCCGGGATGCAAGATCGCCGAATGCAAGATCCCCTAGCCTTCAGATGCCACTGCCACGGAAAAAGGCGAACGTGTAGTGTAATCGCCCCGGTAAATGGCTGTAAAGGAAGCGCAGGGTTGTGAAGCCGACGCTGTAGTATACCTTCAGCATCCTAAACGGGGCCGCTCGTAACGGTCAAACTAACGGTCAAACCACATGCGTGCTGTCGTGCAGCGGGTAAGCCGCGCTCAGGTTACGGTGAAGGGCGAGATCACGGGCCAGATTGGCTTGGGGCTGCTGGTTTTGCTGGGCGTCGGGCGGGACGACACCGAGGCCGACGCAATCTACATGGCGGGAAAAATCTGCGGCCTGCGCGTGTTTGAAGACGATAAGGGGAAAATGAATCGAAGCGCGCAGGACGCGGGCGGGAGCCTGCTGGCGGTTTCTCAGTTCACCCTGTATGGGGACGTGCGACGGGGCAAGAGGCCGTCGTTCGACGCCGCGGCGGCTCCGGAAAAAGCACGCCAGCTCTACGAATTCTTTGTGGAGCAGATTCGCGCCGCCGGACTGCGCTGCGAGACCGGGCGGTTTCAGGAAACGATGAAGGTGGAGCTGGCGAACGAGGGGCCGGTGACGATTTTGCTGGATTCGGGGAAGGGGTTTTAGAAACGGTCTCTCTCTTAGAGTGCTCCTGGACAATCGAAATCTACTGCCGCGCTATTGCGATGGCCACAGGCCCGTATGTCACGCCCAGCGAAAGCGTTCCGTTTGGATTGAGAGCTCCTGTGTTGGTGATCGTGAACTGGGAAACTGTGCCGTCACCGCTATTCGTGACGAATGCAAATTTGCCCGACGGGTCTACCACCACTTGGATAGGCCACTGGCCTGTGGGGACATCCGGGCCGTTCATGGTGAGGGCGCCCGTCGACGCATTTACGGTGAACTGAGACACAGAATCGTCCCATAGATTGGTTACGTAGGCGTAGGCTCCGGTCGGGTCGAAAGCGATCCACTCCGGTTCGCTCTGCGCACCCGTGCCGGTGGGGAAACTGCCGGTGTTAGCCAATGCACCGGTAGACTCGTCAATCGAGAACGCAGTAACTGTTCCCACGCCGTTATTTACAACATAGAGAAACCCTTTAGGAGAGACTACGAGGTTAAGTGGCAGATCCGCTGAAGGAACATAATCGTTAGGTACGAGAGCCGTCAGAGTGCCATTCGCTGAGATGGAATACTCTGATATTGCGTTATCCAGGCAGCCAACATATACAAACTGACCCGATGGATCAACAGCTGCTGAAACTGGATTGCCAGCGGAGGAGAACTGAGTCTCGCAGCTCGCCACTGTGTCGACGAGCGTCAAGGTGCCCGAAGAACTCAGGCTGTACGTACTCACCGCTTCGCTTTGTACACCAGGAATGATGGCAAATTGGCCATTCGGCGTGAAGATGAATGGATACGAGCCATCTCCGCCGTTGAGTGTTGCGCTCGAATTAGGTGTGATCGTGCCGTTGAAGCCCACCACAAATTGGCTGATCACCGGAGGAGATACATAGCCAACGGTAAACAGATATTTGCCTGAAGGATCGGTGACTATCCAGCCAGGTCCTCTGCCAGCCGTGGACGGAACTGTTGCTGGACTAAGAGGTGTAAGCGTTCCATCGCTTGCGACTTGGAACTGGTTTACCGTTCCACTCTCACCCACCCCAACGTAGGCATAGGTCTGGGTTGCGGGCAAGGTGCTGTTCTTGCTGTTGCTGAAGCCGCAACCAGATGTGAACAGCAGCGCAGCCCCTAATCCAAATGATGTCGCAGCTCGTGCCAAAAAAGGATAACCCTGCATGAAACCTCTCCGCGGAATTGGAACTGTTGTAACGAAACCCTGTCGTGGCGGCATCTAGCCCGCATTATTCGTGAATGGGAAGAGATCGGAAGACAAAAGAAGCCTCCTCTGTTACAAACATGTTGACTAGACAATGTTTGAGCAACAAAAAAGGCTTCCTTAATGTCAGACGATAG
>Ga0182015_10001048_pt1 | contig 38013 bp, 25 predicted proteins | sample 712P3MmetaG_FD_120478 | JGI IMG/M metagenome (GOLD analysis project Ga0182015, IMG submission 120478) | Permafrost microbial communities from Stordalen Mire, Sweden - 712P3M metaG | ecosystem: Environmental > Terrestrial > Soil > Wetlands > Permafrost | place: Sweden: Stordalen | collected...
CACGGCTACCACCACAGCGCTCATCTCGGCATGAATATTGCAAAAAATGTAGGAGATTCCTGACTTATCGAAGCGAACTGACCGGGTGGTGCCAGCTTCATAGAGACCGAGATCAAAACGTTTTCCCTCAAACAAGGAAAAGACATTGTGAAAAAACGGATCGCGATTCGGGAACTCCACCAGCGAGCCAACCGGTACTACCAACAAGTGCGGGGTGAAACTTTTATTGTGCTGGGTCAGACGAGGGGGGACCATGCTCGGAACAGGCGCGGGAAGGGATGATGGTGAGACGCCCACCGGGGTGAGCCAGATCAGCGCCTCACCAGGCTGACGAGCCTTTTCCTGATTCTGCGCATTGAGCACCCGAATCCGGGCGGAAACCGTGACCCCCTGGCCATGTGCGACCGCGCCGTTCGAGATGGCGGCGCAACCGAGGCCCAGAAATGCTATGGCACGGATCACTAAAATAAAACTCCCATCACTAAATTGAATTGCTCGGCGGCATCGCTGGTGCCGCTGGAGGGCTGCGTCTGCAAATGCCGGTATTCGGCTGAAAGCAATAAATTCGAGCGCGGCCGGAAAATAACATTTACCAGAGCACTCCGATTCTGCTTCAAGGGCGCGCCGTAAAAACTTAAATCGCCCGGGAAAGCATTGAAATCGCGCGCCAGCGGATTATCCAATCCAAAAGCGCCGTTGAACTCTAACTTGGAAGCCGGCATGAATTTCAGTTGAGACCAGCCGCCGATAGAGTTGAGTCCCCGAACTTGGGTCGCCGGATCAGTGGGATCGCCGCTGAAAAGCACGCTTTGACCTACTCCACCTCCTAGAGCGCCAATGGCCCGGCCACGATAAAATTCTCCCGATAAATTCAGCGTGGAAGCGATTGGAATGCTGTAATCCACCAACCCAGCCCATCCGTCAACCTTCCGGTTGAATCCCCATTCTTGCGGAGAATAATATCCTGCGACACCAAATGTAAATGGTTGATCCCGGACAGTTCCGGACCAGGCGACTCGTGTGGCATAAGCCGGCTGCCCGGAATTTTCTCCGGCTTGCGCATAACGGATGAATTCTGAATACGGCGGTTCGCCCGTCACATTATCGAGGATGCCAGCCTGCACAGTTACGTTCTGATTGTCGGAAAAATAAAATTTATGCTCGGCTCGAACCTGAGGTATCCAGCCCCATAGATTTCCTGCGTAGCCGAAGGCCGGAATGGCGAGCGAAGCAAAAGACGTGGGCGACAGCGGAGAGAAAAATAAATCGTCTTGTCCGGCAATGATCGAAGTATCTTTCCAGTCCATTCGCATACTGGCCGTGCGCAGGCGCACTAGACCGTAATTCACTCCGTCGAGCGTGTTGGGAAAGCCGCCGGAAAAATCGGCCTGAATGTTTCCGCTAATTTTGGCTCCGGCAACGTCCGGACCAAAAACTTCTAATCCAAATTCCGATTGTCTCAAGGTAGCGCCGAAAGTATTGTCAGAACCGTAGCTCGCAGTTGGAGCCGCATAGCTGGGGACATCTTGATTATCCACGCCGCCGCGATTGCTAAACAGATTCATCAGGACGATCCCGGAGAGCCTAACTCTGTATTTTGAGCCGCTTGCGATCTTTACCTGATCCTGTTCATTCACTTTTCCGTTTAGCAGCTCGGAGGTCTCTTCCAGTGCCGTCACACGTTGTTGAAGGGATTCAGCATTCGACGACGATGTGTCAGTCGCCGCCGCGGACGGACTGACGGCAGAGGCAATAGAATTTTCTACTATGGGCCCCGCTGGAGTTGCATCCTTTGTGCGAGCCATTTCCAGTTCCTGGCGCAATTCCCTGGTTTCGGCACGATACTGCGCGGCTTCAATCCGCACTTCCGCTACTGCGGATTTTAGTTCGCTGACTTGTTGCTGTAATTCCTTGACGGCCGCTGTCATTGCGTCCGGCTGCGCCGAATTCGAAGTGCTGGGTCCGGGATCTTGCTGGCTCCAGCCACTCACCGTTCCTGACATTGCCACCAGAATTATGCAGCAGCTTTTCAAGATCATTTTGCGGGTCGTTTCGCGCAAAGCAGTTTGTTGAGCCATGAGTCCTCCAAGGCTGGGAAATTGTAACTAATTCTGTCCCGTCAAATACGCACCAGGGCTGCGTGAATTCTATGAAAGATCAGACTTCACGGCGGTGGAAATGTTCTCATGCAGGGGACGCGAGGCCGCCTGGTTAGGGAGCGGGAGTAACGGAAGCATTACTTTAAAGGCTGTCCCCTGATCCGATGTGCACTCAACTCCAACGTCCCCGCCGTGATCCTGAATGATTTTCTGCACCACGGTCAAACCGAGCCCCGTTCCGTTTTCCTTGCCGCAACTGACAAATGGGTCGAACAGCGTTTGCCGAATTGCCGGCGGCACACCCCGCCCGTTATCTAAGATCAGAATTTCCGCTCCTCCGGGAAGCTGATTTATTTCCACCTCGACCCGGCCATGGGATCGCGAAACGGCTTCGCATGCATTGATTACAAGATTGGAAATCGCCCGCTCTAATTTCTTTTGATCGAACCAGCCTTCGCTATTACCTTTTTCCCGCAGGGCGATCTGAATCGAATGAAACTCCGGATGGGCTCTAACCGCTTGCACGGCCCGGTCGGCTGAAGAACGGACCCTTCCGTAGGTGGGGCGCAGCGATTCACGAGTGCGGGAAAACTCCAGCAACGACTCGATTAGATCGGTCATTTGATTTACTGCCGTACAAACTTCCTGATATAAGCCTTCTCGTTCCTGGGTGGACAATTTGCTTTCGCAAAGGAACTCGGCATTGGCCACAATCGCAGCCAGCGAATGGCGCAGATCATGTGAAACCGAACTCGCCATCCGGCCTATCGTGGCCAGGCGTTCTGCTTCAAGCAATTCCTGTTGAGTCTTCAGCAGGCTCGTCCGCATACGATTAAAGGCTCCGGTGAGTTCGGCCACTTCGTCTCCTCGGGGAAGATCGAGCGCATAATGAAAATCGCCTTTTTCCAGGGCCCGCACACCAGCCACCAAATTTCCTAAAGGCCGCGTGAAAGTATGCGAGATGAGGAAGACTAACCCGCTCCCGCCAATCACCGCGGCTAATCCCAAGCCCAGCAGCAAACGATTCAGCTTGTCTAGAAACGCGGTTGCCTGATCATAAGATTTGAGAACGGTTAATCGCACAGAAGGAGAGCCGCCCTCGGCCAATTCCAGAGATGTGCCGAGGAAATGCTCGTCTCCCAAATCGATATCTCGCGCTTTGGAAACGCCGGAATTGAAATGCGGGGCGGAGTACTGGCCCAATTCAGTCTGATACAGAGGAGGCAGAGTACTTCTGACGATCCTGTCGCCGTAATAAACAGCCACCTGGCTGGCGGCTATGCGGCTGACTTGATTGGCGACCGCGTCGTCAATTTCATAACCAATAACCAGAAATCCCAGCAGATGATTTTCACTGGCGGGCCCGAAATAGACCGGCTTTAGAAATACCTGGTAGAGATGCTGCTCGCCAAACCACCACCCGCTCTGGGCGGAATTGTTGAGAGACGCCGCCAGCGACTGCTGCGCCATTTGCCGTGTAAATCCCACAGAAGAGACTTGGACCGCGACCACCGAACCGCTTCGATCCGCCAGCACGAATAAATCGCTCCCGGCCAATCGCCAGAGTGAAGTGGATGCATCCTGTATGGTCGCTTCATCGTGCGTGGTCATCAACGCCCGTAAATTTGGCAAGTCCGCGAGAAGATCGGCGGAGTGGCTCAAGGTGAGCTCGCGTTCGCGCTGAAAATTGCGAAACGTGCTTACAGAATTTTCCAGATCGGAAGAAATTTCATTCTCGGTTTGGTGGCGCACGCTGCGTCGAACCAGCAAAAGGCTTGTGCTGGTCAAGCCGGTGGAAATGAGCAGCATGGACAAAAGAAACTTGGAGCGAAGCCGAAGTTTCACAATGAGTTTTCCTAACGCAGCTGTTGCCGAAGCGGGGAATTTCGTTTACGGCACGAACTTGTATCCCGTCCCGTGAACTGTTCGAAAATGTACAGGATTAGTGGGGTCAGCCTCAAGTTTTTGGCGCAGTTTCAGTATGTGATTATCGACGGTACGGGTCGAGGGATAGTGATGGTAACCCCAAACCACATTCAATAACTCGTCGCGCGTGATTACTCTTTCCGCGTTCTTTACTAAAAACTTTAAGGTCTTGAATTCCTGCGCGGTCAGGGTCACGGGTTCACCCTGCCGGATGACTTCCATCTTGCGAAAATTCACGGCAATGGCGCCGAATACGAAAGTCTCGCCTTCCGTACTTACTGTAGCGCGGCGACGCAACGCGGCACGAACCCGCGCCAGAAGTTCGCGGGGGCTGAACGGCTTGGTAACATAATCGTCGGCCCCGAGTTCGAGCAGAAGCACTTTGTCGGAAACGTCGCTGGCCGCACTTAACACAATGATTGGCAGTGCGGGCGAGTATCGCTTTATTTCCTGGCAGACGTCGCGTCCCGAAACTAATGGCAAGCGCAAATCAAGGACTACGGCCGCGGGCGGAGTGGCCCGAAATGCCTCCAGAGCGCTCTGGCCGTCGGCGCTTATTTGCACCTCGAATCCTTCCGCTTCAAAGAGCCGCTTTAACGCTCTTTGCACCGCGCTATCGTCCTCCACCACTAGTATTCGATCCATTGGCGACGATCCAGGAGCAAGATTGGAAGTTGTGGCTAACAAGGCTTCCGGCCGTTGCGATGAGAAGTTCTGCCCAGGTTGCGCCCGCATCATGTAGTGTCCCGCGTTGCCGATTCTGGTTGTGATTTCTCAATTAGCTTACTACCAGGGCCGCGAAAAACTGGAGCTTCCTGGCATATTTGACATTTTGTTGACAAATGGCAAAAGCGGCCTGCGAGCGCTCTGTAGTCCGACCGGCGCGAGTTCACCGACGCAGCGCGGATGTAAACATAATCAAATATGTCGCTAGGACAGCAAGGACGAGACAAGCGGCAATAGTAAATGGCATGTGTCGCCGTATGAACTTTCCGCAACGATAGATGAAAGCGCCTTTGCGGGATGGGATGGGCCGCAGATTCAGGCAACACTGAATGTCCTCGGCTAACTGCGTGACCGAAGCATAACGTTCTAACGAGTTCTTCTGAATCGCGCGCAGAACTATGCGATCGAAATCTCCCTTTAGCGAACGGCTGGTGGCGCGAAGGTTTTCATTTCTGCAACCGCTCAGTAGCGCCGGATTTACTGTTATTTTTTTTCCATCGGCATCGGTGTGGTCCGCACTTTGGAAGATCACTTTGCTGGGCCTCACAGCTTCAAAAATCGCAGGTACGAGTTCGTCTCTCGTGCCATCGGTCATGCGGTATGGCGAATGCCCGGTCAGAAGGCGATAAAGAAGTACCCCCAGAGCATAAACGTCGCCGGTGGTAGTGATAGGTTCGCCTCTCATCTGTTCGGGCGCGAGGTATTCCCAATCCTTCCATTGCAACGACTCCGTTATCCGGTTTCGAACGCGAGCTTCCTCAGTCAGTAAATTTCCTATGCCCAAATTCAGCAGCTTGGGAATGCCCTCTTTAGTCACCAGAACAGCGTTTGAATTTATGCAGGCGTGGGGGATGAAGTGCTGATGCGCATATTGCAGGGCATCGCAGATATCCAAAAACAATTTCGTTCGGTCGCGAGTGCTCAGTTTGTTGGAGTCGCAATACTGTTCAACAGGAACACCCTCAATATATTCCGTAACCAGGTATGGCAATCCATCCCGCGTCGCACCGGAGTCCAGAAAAGAGGCGAGGTTAGGATGCCGAAGATTACGCAAAACGCGGCATTCCCTCTGGAAAGAACGCAAGAGGTCATTCGCGGGTGTCTGGGTACCAACTACCTCGAGAACTACTTGCTTCAGCCCGGGGTCATCTAGCCGCAATGCGAGATAACGTATCGCCGGACCGAATTCGCCTAATTTCTGGATGATCTGGTAATGATCGATAAAGGTTTCGATCAGCGGATCGCTGCTCGAACCCGCGTCCGCGTTTGTTCCCGCATTACGGCTCGCGACTTTGCCCGGCTGGTCTCCGTAGCAAAGCAGCAAGGCCTCCACTTCCGCTCTGGCCGATGGCTCGGTGCAGACGCGATCCAGGTAGGCTGACCTCTCTTCCAGCGGAAGTTCCAATGCGGCTTGAAAAAGCTGTTTGAATTGCTGCCAATTGTCTGTTGTCATGTAGGACGCGCGACGCTGCCTCAACCTGTACTGTTATGGTCCCAAGAATGTATCGCGGAGCGATGACCCAAGACTGCGCTTTGATACCACTCGGCTTATGAACTTGCTTCTCAAACTAGGTATCGCGATGGCCGCGTCGGCTATTCTCATCGTGCCGGCTTGCGCTCAGTCCGCTCAAATAAAGGGCGCAGTCACCGACCCGACGCTATCTGCTGTAACGGGAGCGACGGTCAGCCTCCGCTCCGGTACGTTTGTGGCCGCCACCAAGACTGATTCGAAAGGGGAATTCACCTTTCCGCAAGTTCCAAATGGACCGGGACTTCTGGGCATCTCTGCAACCGGATTTGCCGACGCGCAAATCTCCTGGAATTCTCCGCCAGACTCAGCGCTGAAAATCGAGCTAAAGACCGCGAATGCGAATGAAGAAATCGTGGTATCGGCGACGCGTTCCGAAGTAAAACTTTCTGAGCTCCCGGGCAGCATGGTGAGGTTATCGTCTACGGATGTCGAAACAAATCCTTCACTGACAACCGACGATATGCTCCGGCAGGTTCCAGGCTTCTCGTTATTCCGGCGGTCTGACAGCCGCACGGCGAATCCTACATCGCAAGGCGTGTCGCTGCGGGGCCTGGGAGCAAGCGGCCCCAGCCGGGCTCTGGTATTAGAAGATGGAATTTCGCTCCTCGACCCCTTCGGGGGTTGGGTTTACTGGACACGAATTCCTCCGATTGCCGTGTCGAGTATCGAAGTATTTCGCGGCGGCGCGTCTAATTTATATGGAAGCGACGCGCTCGGAGGAGTTGTGCAATTCATTACCCACGAACCTCGCGGGCCGGCTATATCGCTGGAGACGTCATACGGCAACGAGCGAACTCCGAACGTGTCATTGTTGGCAAGCGACACAATCGGAAAGTGGGATTTTTCCGGCGACACGGATCTGTTTCGCAGTGATGGATATATTTTGGTTCCATCGTCTCAGCGCGGCAGCGTAGATACTGCGGCTAACGTTGAATTCGCGACTGCTGATTTCACGATCGGCTATCGTCCCGCTGCGGATGAAAGAATCTTTGCCAAGGGAAATTTCTATAACGAATTTAGAAATAATGGCAGCCCGGTTCAAACCAATGATACCCAGATCGAAGAGGAGGCGGTGGGTTTCGATAAGGGATTCGGCCAGGGAAATTCGTTGTCGTTGCGTGCGTTCGGTGATGTTCAGGGTTATAACCAGAGGTTTTCGTCGATCGCTTCCAACCGCAACAGTGAGTCTCTTACCGATATTCAACACGTCCCCGCTCAACAATTAGGCGGGTCCGCGCAATGGACTCAAACCCTGTGGCACGCTCAGACTTTAATTTTTGGCGGTGATGCGCAGGAGGTAATTGGGGATAGCGATGAACATCTGTTTTCGTTCGGTGTTCATACCGCCAATAACATAGCCGGAGGCCATCAACGTTACTCCGGCTTTTTCGCGGAAGATATTTTTCGTATCCGGCAAAAATGGACGGTAATTTTAGGATTTCGTTTTGACGATTGGCAAAATTTTAATGCCTCGTCCATACGACTGCCGGTTTCTACCGCGGGACCTGCCGTAGCCACGTATTTTCCTGACCGAACTGAAACCGCCTTCGACCCGCGCCTTTCAGTACTGCGAGCGTTGAATCGGAATATTTCTGTAACGGCGTCCGCCTATCGCGCCTTCCGGGCTCCCACCCTGAATGAGCTGTATAGGAGCTTCCGTCTGGGAAATGTCTTAACCGACAGCAACGCGGCCCTGCGCGCGGAGCAGCTGACTGGCGCCGAAGCCGGCGTCAATGTAACTGCCCTGAATCAAAAACTCGAACTGCGGGGAACATTTTTTTGGAGCGACATTGTTAATCCCATTGAAAACGTAACTCTTTCCAGCACTGCGTCACTGATTACAAGAGAAAGGGAAAATCTTGGCCGCACGCGGTCTCGCGGAATTGAACTCGATTCCGTAATTCACTTGAGTAGTCGGTTACAGTTGTCGGCCGGCTACGATTATACCGACGCCACGGTTGTGAGCTTTCCCGCGGGCATGTCGCTTCAGGGTCTCGACATTCCCGAAGTGCCCCGCCACGAGTTTACGTGGGAAGCGCGCTATGCGAATCCGAAACTATTTGTTCTGAGTGTCCAGGGAAGATTTGTGGGCAAGCAGTTCGACGATGACCAGAATCAACTGCCCCTCGATAGTTTTTACACTATGGACTTTCGCGTAGACAGGTCAATGACGAAGCATCTCGATGTATTCGCCGCTGCCGAAAATATGCTCGATCAGCAATATATGGTGGCGCGCACTCCGATTACCAACCTCGGTCCTCCAATACTTTTTCGCGCCGGGCTAAGACTGAACTTCCCAGCGTCCCGTAGGTAAGCGGGGACGAATGCGGGATTTCGTTTCGCGGAAAGCTTCGCTGCATCCAAGAGGGCGATGGCCACAGCTCGTTCTTCCCCTAAAGCCTCGTTGGGAATAGTCGCGTTGATATTAACGTTTGTTGCGGGCTTTGTGGACATCCTCGGCTACATGGCGGTTTTTACCATCTTTTTACCGCTCACATGACCGGCACGACGGTGCAACTCGGCCACGCCCTGGTTCAGGGCAACCGGACGATGGCGGCCGTAGTGGTCACGGGTTTTTTGCTGGGTTCAATTGTTGGGAGAGCCGTCATCGAAGCGGGAGCGAGGCGGCGCGTGCAACGCATCGGATCGGTAACGATTGCGATGGAAGGCGCATTGGTATTGGGGTTTATAGCCTTTTTCAGTAGAAGCTCGCAGCCAACGCCCTCGTTCTGGTCTCTTTGCGCGCTATTAATCATGCTGGCCGCGGCAATGGGTTTGCAAACTGCGACCCTCACAAGAATTGGGCCGCTTACGGTACATACCACTTTCGTTACTGGGATGTTGAATAAACTGGCTCAGCTGGTGTCCCACATCCTGTTTCACACTTACGACTTGATCAGAGCAGAGGCTGCCGCGCGGCAAAAATTGCGCAATGCGAGGAAGGCCAAGGTTCTTCAGGCTTGCTTCTTTGCTTCCATATGGCTAATGTACCTGGCTGGAGCCGTTGTGGGCACATGGTCATTTTCCACATGGGGCATACGCGCGATATATTTAAGCGCTCTGCTGTTATTGCCCATTATTATCATCGATCAATTTCAACCTTTTTCTCTCCAGGAAGAGCGGGACCAGTCGGAATTGTAGATGAAACCGATAACTACGAGGGCGCGTTCCGGCTCGGGCTGACCTTTCTATCTTAGCGTGGGGCATTTTCTTTCAGGAGAAAAACATTCCCGATAGGCCTCCTCCGGCCTGCAAACTTTCTTTTGTTGTAAAACCCGATTACTTCAGATGGAATCTAACTTAGCTGGTGATTCGGCCGGATTAGGCTTTCCACTTTGGAGGCGATTGTGAAACATCCGAACAAAGTTCTGATATTGCTTTATTTAGTTGCCGGGACACTCTGCGCGAATTCGCACGCAACTACGAAACAAGATTTGAAAGAGGCCTATCGGCCAGCGACTGTTATTTCGGTGAGAAAACTGGACACGAACGCGAATTACGCTTACAACGTTGGATTCGAGTTCGATTGCATGGTCTATATTGCGAGGTATAAATCGGCGAATGACGTTGTCCCACCGCAGGCGCTCGCATTAAACAGCAGTGTGAATATTCGTCTCGAAAATGAGTGGCTGCATGTATCTCTTCCAGATGCTCGCGACTTGACGATGCGTCTAGTCAGCGCCAATGGAACGCCTGATGATGCGTGTTCCAGTAAAGCAGCCGGCTCCGCGTTAGCGATTCCTCCAGGTACGATTCTTCCCATTAGTTTGAATTCGGAGATTAGCTCCGATAGAAGCAAGGCGGGAATGCCGATTACCGCAACGGTGATGCAAGACGTGCCGCTTGGCGCCGGAGTTAGCCTTTCTAAAGGGTCTAAAATATTCGGCCGAGTCCTCGAAGCTATGCGTCCCGGGGGAGGATCTGCGGAAGCCAAGGTCACGTTCGAATTTGATCGAGTGCAGTTTGGTGCGCGAACCGTCCCGGTCACTACGAATCTCAGGGCACTCGCTTCCCTGATGGAGATCTCAGCAGCGGGCACTCCCAAGGTGAGCAGCGACGCCTCCAGCACCCGCAACCTGGTCCAAATCGGAGGCGACCAGGAATCCTATGGGCAAGGGGCCGTCCTGCTCGATTCAAAAGTTGTAGGCACCTATACGAACCAGGGCACGCTCGCATATTTGAGTCCGGACCTGGGCACCGAATGCCGCAGCGCAATTGAAGGTAATACACGGGCTCAGGCGTTCTGGGTTTTCTCCGCACACGCCTGTGGCTCATACGGCTTTGCCAGCGTAAAAATCCTGCATGCCGGACGCACCAGCCCGGTTGGACGGATCACGCTGGTTTCGAATGGCAAGCCGGTAAACGTGAGCAGAAATAGCGGAATGCTTCTGCGAGTGGATCGCAATGATCCGGCGAAAACATCGGCGGAAGCCGCAGCGCCAGCACAATAGAAGCCTTTAGTTTAAATAACGGGTCAATCAGGCCGAGATCAAGAGGGGACATCGGCCTGATTCCCGAGTTTATCTAAAAGTGGAAATTCGTTTCCAGGAAGATAAGCTGTCCGTTGGCTTCTTTCGGATAGATTTTCGCAATAACGCTCTCGCCCCATGCGTGTCCGTAGTACAGGGTCGTGCTGAAGGAGCGCGTGACTTGGTAATCGGCGCTAAGATCCCACACATTGCCCAGGCTGCGGTGACCGTTGCTGGGACGACCGGTGTAACCAAATGTCTGAGGCTGGAATGCACCTCCGCCCGAATACCACAAATCGGCGGCGCTAGCCAGCCGCAGAGCGTGCGCTTCGCTGCGTAACGCCAGCTTCGACGCCGGACGCAAATTCAATGTGCCGTAAAAATCTTCGTTGTTCATCATGTTGTAAAACGGGAACCGGGCGTACTGGCGAGGGGTGGGCAATAGCTGGAAGAAGGTTCCGTGGGTCGAATCGCCCGGGTTTTTATCGCCGCTGCCAAACGAATATCCGGCGCTGAACCAGGGCTTCATGACTCTGACCGGCAGTTGCCACCCTGCCTCCCCGACAAATGCGCTGGCGCTTTGCGCCTGGTTTCCCCAGGAGCCGTTTTGCAACACCCCCCAAACCAAAAAGTCGAACTTGCCGGCATTTGTGGTATTCAGCACATGAACGTAATCAGCGCCATAGGTGGCAATCTCAATCTTGCCCAGATCCGCTGCGCGAACCGATGCCGGACGGTTATCGGTTTTCAGCACCAGCGTCCGGTGATCGATGTAGCCTATGGCGAACACACGCAATTCTCCGGCACTCTGCCGGGTGCCAACTTGGCGGGTATAAGCGCCATAGTAGGTATCCACATTAAGTTCGTCCATACCCTTTACCTGGAAGACTCCCTGGGTCGGCCGGGCGGCGACGACGGTGAAATTATTCCGGCCTGAGTCCGCCGATAGCTGAACCCCGTCAAACGATCGCTGGACAGCGGTAAAAGCAAAATTCGAGATCAACCGGCTGGAAATTCGGGTCTGTACGACAGTCGCAAGCAGCGGGTCGTGGGGCTTAACCTCCAACCCATCAAAATATTCAAAGCGGCCAATTTTTACTCCAGCCGGTCCGACATGCTTGAAGTTCACGAAGGCCTGTTTCACAAATCCATTGGCGACGTTGGTGTGATTGTTATTGGCGGCGTAATAGCTCGCGCCCAAACCCAATTGGCCCTGCGGCGCCGCCACGACGGCATTGTTGGGCAATCCCAGAATAGAGGGTTGTTCGCCTTCGATGAACCAGTCAAAATGCTCTCCGGTCTGGCCGATACCAACGCGCAACAGCGAGTCCCAGAATCCGTAATCACTGTTTCCGGTTTTGCCCTGAAACCAGTTCCAGCCCTCGGCGCGGGTGCGCCAGTTGATGGAAATTTCAAGTGGACCGAGTTTATGCTTAACTGGCGGCGCCGGCCGGTTGTGCGGGGTCTCGGCCGCTGTTTGTGACGTCGCCACAGCGCTCGCTTCTGTCGGCTGGGATTGGGCGGTTGTGTCTTGACTCTGCTGCGCAAAAAGCAGTCCGCCAGCCCAAACGACTGTAATGCCGAGACACATTGAAGCCAGCAACTTCATGCAGATTTCCTCATCCAGTTATTCGCGCTTTATACTTAACGACCACAGGCCGAACTTAGTTCTGCGCTGCGGTTATTCTCTGGTTGCGGATTTTCTTCGACCAACACTTAGCGGCGCAATAGTCGGTTTGTACTATTGGGGTACTGCTATGGGTTCAAACACAGAGTGGGAAGTAGGACTGCGGCCTTTTATCGAATATCATTGATTTCATTTAATGCATCTGACAGTCTGTAAATGCATCTCAAATTAGGTGACTGTACTGGGCTACACGCAGAGTCGAAATAACGAACCCATGGGCGGGCGATACTTGCGCCGCGGGCTGATTGGGATTGTCGCTTTTGTGCTTACGATCAGTCTGGCGACAAGGACGTTCCGCGTGGACGCGCCCCGAATGTCCACTGCCCGCTCGGTCTCTTCTCAGGCGACCAGACAGCACATGGATCGCGACGCGGTTCAGTGGACTCTGCCTGCTGCGCACCAGTCTTCATTTGATACCCTGAGCTTTTTTCGACTTGCGAATACCCCGCCTTTCCTAGTCTCAAGTCAGCCTTCCGACAGCAGCCTTCGCAATCGACCGCCCCCGACCGACTTCTTATCCTAAATCTCTATCTTTCCCTCACCAGCAGGTAGTTTCTGGACAGTTACGTGGGAAAGCGGGCGCAAATGAGAATCGGGATTGTGCATCACACATCCGGCGCGCGTAGGGTTCGGACCGAATTGCCGCAAATCGTTACGGTTAAACGGCAAGGCTCAAGAAACGGACAACAATGAGCGAGAATCGGAAATACTGGATCGCCTTGGGAGTCGCCGTCGCGTTGTGTTTGATCTTATTTTTTTATTTTCGCGGAAACAAAGTTCGAGCCGAGCCCAGCGAAGAATCCGCCGCCACGCCAGTCGCCGTTGCCTTGGTAAAGAGCGCCCCCATTTCAAACAAAATCACGCTCTCCGGCGAGTTTGTGCCCTTTCAGGAAGTAGATGTACATGCCAAGGTTTCAGGCTATATCCAGAAAATTTATGTGGACGTCGGCGATCACGTAAGAGCTGGTCAGTTGCTTGCCGTGCTTGAAATCCCAGAATTAAATGCCCAACTACAGGGCGCGCAGGCTACCGTGCTGCGCAGCCATGATTCGGTGCAGCGGGCGAAGAGCGATCTCAGCCGCGCTCAATCTTTATACGTCGCAAATCATCTTGATTACACACGTCTCAAGCAGGCGTCGGAAGCCCGGCCCGGACTGATCGCCCAGCAGGAACTAGATGACGCCGAGGCCAAAGACAAAGAAGCTCAAGGGCAGGTATCGGCGGACGAAGCCGCATTTTCGGAAGCTCAGAACCAGCTTGGCGTCTCAGTCGCGGGCGAAAAACAATACAGCGCAATGGCGGACTACACACACATCGTCGCCCCGTTTGCCGGGGTGATTACTCGCCGCAATGTTGATACCGGTGCATTGGTGCAAGCGGGTACCGGTTCCAATGCGCAGGGTCTTCCGGTGGTAAGCGTTGCTCAAACCGATTTATTCCGATTGACCTTGCCGGTTCCTGAGTCCGCAGTTCCATCGATTCGCCTGGGCACAACCGTCACGGTGCACGTTCAGGCGCTGAATCGTGATTTCGAAGGCAAAGTGGCGCGATTTGCCGACGCGGTGAATCAGGAGACGCGCACCATGCACACCGAGGTCGACGTGCGCAATAAAGATGGATCTATCGTGCAGGGAATGTACGCAGAGGTCACACTTAACCTGATGAATGAGCAAAATGGTCTGGTGGTCCCGATTCAAGCCGTGACTCGAAACGGATCAAACGCCACCGTTCTCGTAGTAAATCCGCAGGATCGCATTGAACCGCGTCAAGTGCAGCTTGGGATCGAGGGTTCCAACAATATTCAGGTTCTTTCCGGATTGAGCGCGAACGACCGCGTCGTCATCGGATCGCCCAACCAGTTTCAGCCCGGCGAGCACGTCGCTCCGAAAATGGTCGCGGAAAATAATGAGGCTCAGTACTAATGTCAGGATTTTCCATCCGCAATCCCTACTTCATCATTGTGGCGTGCCTGATGATTGCGATTGTCGGCGTGGTCACCCTGGTGCGCATGCCGGTGGATTTGTTCCCTCCAATCAATATTCCGGTCGTCGTCGTGGCGACATTTTATTCCGGAATGCCTCCGCAGCAGATTGAAACGGACATCACGGATCCGTTCGAGCGCTGGTTCACGCTGGGCAGCGGGATCGATCACATCGAATCACGATCATTGCCCGGAGTAAGCCTGATTAAAATTTATTTTCAGCCGGGCACGAATTCCGATTCCGATCTCAGCGCTATTTCGAGTCTGGCGATGGCTGATCTCAGGCGCCTGCCCCCGGGCACTCTGCCACCGGTGGTGCTCAAGTTCGACGCCTCCAGCCTGCCAGTTTGTCTAATCACGTTAAAGGGACAAGGCCTGAATCAGACGCAGCTTCATGACCTGGGGCAATACACGGTGCGCAACCAAATTGCGAGCGTGCCAGGCGCGTCCGTGCCGCAGCCATTCGGCGGCCAATACCGGCAAATTCAGGTGTATGTCGATCCGCTCAAGCTCGACGCTCACGAACTTTCGGTAATGGATGTGGTCAAGGCCATCAACGAGAGCAACCTGATTCTTCCCGCGGGCGATGTGAAGATCGGTCCTTACGATTACAACCTTTATACGAACAGCCAGGCGCCCCACATTCAGGACATCAATGAGATGCCGATCAAGAGCGTGGGCGAGTCGTCCGTGCTCGTGCAGGATGTTGGCAAGGCCATGGACAGCCATGCCATTCAAACCAATATCGTGCGCGTCGACGGACAGCGCTCAGTCTATCTGCCGATTCTGAAACAAGGCGGCGACACTAATACCATTGCGGTAGTCAGCGGCATTAAAGAAGCGCTTGGCCGTCTCGTCGACATCCCGAAGCAATTGGTGACGCGAGTCGTATTTGATCAGTCCGTGTTTGTGAAGGTCGCAATCGACAACCTGATGCATGAAGGCGCGATCGGGCTGGTGCTGACTGGGCTGATGATTCTGCTGTTTCTCGGGAGCTTTCGCGCCACGATTGCGGTCTTCCTTTCGATCCCGCTTTCAGCATTGGCAGCTTTTTTGGCGATCAGCGTCTCTGGCGGCACCGTCAACACAATGGTTTTGGGCGGACTCGCACTGGCATTTTCGCGACTAATCGACAACTCCGTCGTTGTTCTGGAAAATATTTTTAGGCATCTGGAGATGGGCGAAGCCCCTGAAGTCGCGGCTGAAAAAGGTGGAAACGAAGTTGCGCTCGCCGTGCTTGCCGCTACCTTGACGACCGCTATCGTGTTTTTTCCGGTCATCTTTCTTTATGGCGTCAGCCGATTTCTATTTATCGCGCTCGCAACCGCTGTTGTGCTTTCGCTGATCGCCTCCTATTTTGTCGCCATGACGGTGGTTCCGTTATTCTGCGCGAAATTGCTCGGACGTCATCAGGCCGACGAAGAGGTTGGAGAAGGTTCCGTTGGCGCACGGTTCGCCAGGATCACGAAGCGGTTCAATTATTATTTCGACAAGATGCTGGACAAATATGATCGAACCTTAAATGTTTCTCTTTTAAGGCCGGTAGCAACGACTCTTGGCCTAGTCGGAGTTTCACTGCTCTGCCTGGCGCTTTATCCGTTTTTGGGAGTCGCGTTTTTTCCGCGCACCGATCCTGGCCAGTTCGTGGTCAACGTGAAAGCGCCATCAGGAACCCGGGTTGAACTTACCGAAGATTATGTGAAGCGAGTGGAAGATATTATTCGGCAGGAAGTTCCAAAGAACGAACTGGGAATGATTGTCTCCAACATCGGCATCACCCCTGACTTTTCGGCTATCTATACGTCGAATTCGGCGCCCGACACCGCGTTCGTCCAAGTTAGCTTGAAAGAAGGTCACAAAATCGGCAGCTATCAATACATGGCACGAGTGCGTGCCCGCCTGAGCCGCGACATGCCGGAACTCAGCACATATTTTCAATCCGGCGGACTCGTAGACTCCGTGCTCAACATGGGCATGCCCGCTCCCATTGATGTGCAGGTTAGCGGCAATAATCTCGATCAGGCTGACGCCACAGCCAACAAGATTGCGGATCGGGTCCGCAAATTGTCTACCGTCAGTGATGTGCTGATCCCGCAAGACATTGATTATCCCTCATTATTTTTGGATATCGATCGCGAGAAGGCCAGCTTGCTGGGATTGTCGCAAAAGGAAATTGTGGACAATGTGATTACCGCGCTGACCTCGGATGGAATGATTGCGCCGGATTACTGGATTGATCCGAAGAGCGGCAATCCTTATCTGCTGACCGTGCAGTATCCGGAGAATCAGATCAAAACGTTCTCCGATTTAAAACAGATTCCGATTCGCGGACCTCGGCAAACCAATCCGACTTATCTCGGCAATGTGGTGAGTATTCGCACCGCTCCCTCGCCAACCGAGGTTGATCACTATCAGTTGTTTCGCATCATCGATGTGTACGTGTCGCCAAAATCAGAGGCATTGGGCGGAGTCGCCAAGCAGATCAACAAAATCATCAAAGACACCGGCCTGCCACAAGGCGTTCGCGTCAACCTGCGCGGATCGGTCGAGAGCATGCAATCGTCGTTTAAGAGTTTCGGCATCGGACTCATCCTCGCAACTGTGTTGGTCTATCTGGTGCTGGTGGCGCAGTTCGGGTCCTTCCTCGATCCTTTCATTATTCTGCTTGCTGTTCCTCCGGGCTTGGCTGGGGTACTTCTGTTCCTTCTCGTCACCGGTACCACGTTGAACGTGATGTCACTCATGGGAGTGGTGATGATGGTGGGCATCGTGGTATCGAACAGCATTCTTATCGTCGAATTCAGCCGCGGGCTGCGCAAAGAAGGCAAGGGTCTACAGGAGTCTGTCGCTGAGGCGTCGCGACTTCGACTACGGCCAATTTTGATGACATCGTTCGCAACTCTGTTGGGACTCATTCCCATGGCGCTAAAACTGGGCGAGGGTTCCGAAGCATACGCGCCTCTAGCCCGTTCGATTATTGGCGGCTTACTAGTATCGGTTGTGGTGACGGTCTATCTCGTGCCCGCCGCCTATCTGTGGCTGCATCGCAAAGACGAAGTGGCACCGCGGGAGTTGTCCGCATGAGGATGCTGGGCAGCTTACTTCTGCTGATACTCTCGCCAACTTGGATTCTTGCGCAGCAGGACCCATCGGACAACGGTGCGCATCCCAAATTGTCCGTGCAGACGGAAGCGCAAAATATCCCCAGTGCGCCAACTCCCCAAAACCTTCAAGGAGGTGGCACCACCGCGCAAACCGGAGCCACCCAGGCGGGCAGCACGACGCCGTCGCCCTTGGGACCTGCCTTGTCGTTAAAAGACGCTGAAGCGCTCGCCATCAAAAACAATCCGCAAATAACAGTGGCCAGGTTAAACGCTCTTGCCTCACGTCAGGTCACGAGAGAAGTGCGCTCAAATCTGTGGCCGACCACAGTTATCGATTTGACGGCGGTAGACGCCGACCCCGGCAGCCGCATTACCGCCGGCGCCCTTAATAATCCAATTGTCTATCAGCGTGCCGCAGCCGGTACTTCAGTTAGTCAGCTCATAACCGATTTTGGACATACCCGCAATCTAATCGCAAGCGCGAATTTTACAGCGAAAGCGGAGGAGCAAAATGCGATTGCGACCAAAGAACAAATACTGCTGGCGGTAGACCAGGCATTCTATGGGGCCTTGCAAGCTCACGACCTCTTATTGGTGGCGCAGCAAACCGTAAATGCGCGGCAGTCGGTGACCGACCAAATACAAGCTTTGTTTAACAGCAAGCTGAAATCTCAGCTCGATCTCAGTTTTGCCAATGTGAATCTGGCACAGGCCAAGCTTTTGGTGCTCGATGCGGAAAACAATGAGAATGCCGCGCTCGCGACCTTGTCGATGGTTCTGGGCTATCCGCGAATCCAGGCTTTTCAACTGGTGGAAGACACGACTCCTACGACGCAACCTCCGGCCAACGTTGACGACCTAATCTCGGAGGCCTTTTCTATGAGGCCGGAAATATTGTCCCTGGATTTTCAATACCGGTCAGCTCAAAAATTCCAGGCGGCGCAGCGCGATTTGCTCCTCCCCGACATTCGCGCGCTTGGAGTCTTGGGCGACACGCCGGTGCGCAATCCAATAATCTCCAATTGGTACGGGGCTGTCGGCGTAAACGTAGAAATCCCGGTTTTTAATGGATTCCTTTTCACCGCCCGGGCCCGCGAAGCTACGTTAAGAGAACAAGCGGTGCAGGAACGTCTGGCCGATCTGCGAAACACAATCGCTCGCGACGTCCGCACCAGTTGGCTGAACGCGAATACCGCATACCAGCGGTTGGATGTGACGCAACAGCTTCTAAATCAGGCCAATCTCGCACTCGATCTGGCGCAAACTCGCTATCAGTTAGGTCTTAGTTCTATTGTCGAATTAAGTCAGGCGCAACTTCAGCAGACACAGGCAGAAATCAGCGGCGCTCAGGCGGGCTACGATTACAGACTTGCTCTGGCTATTTTGCGCTACCAAACCACAGGAATTTAACAAGAGATCTCGCACCACCTCGGCTCGATTTTGCTCTGGGCAATTTGACTGCGATGGGTCAGGGCGCATCTGGTCTCTACCATTTCAAAACCAGTTCAGCCAAACTTAAGCTAGCTTTGAGACAATGTTCTGGTGCGCGTATTGCTGATCGAAGACGAGCGCCGCTTGGCCGAAAATATGACGGCGGCGTTGCGCGAAACTGGACTGGCAGTAGACCATGCTGCCGATGGAGAAGCCGGTTCGCACCTCGCGGAACAGGGCGTTTACGATGCCATCGTGCTCGACCTGATGCTTCCCCGCAAAAGCGGCCAGCGTGTCCTAAATGATTTGCGCCGGAAAAAACTCCATACGCCGGTACTCATATTGACCGCGCAGGAAGGCAAAGAGTCGATCGTAAGCCTGCTGAATGCGGGAGCCGACGACTACCTCAGCAAGCCGTTCGACCTCGGGGAGCTTCTGGCGCGGGTAAAAGCGCTTATCCGGCGCGCGAACGGCGTATCTACTCCAGTATTGGCGATCGGAGACCTGCAACTGGATACTGTGCAGCAGAGTGTTATCCGCCGCGGCCAGGCTCTTAATCTCTCTCCGACGGAATATCGCATTCTTGAATACCTCATTCACCGGCCGCGTGCAGTTGTGTCACAGCAGGAGTTGCTGGAACATCTCTACGATTTCGATTGGGAGCATCATTCCAACGTGATCGAAGCGCATATCTCCAACCTGCGGCGGAAGCTGAACATAGCCGGCGCGGAGCCGCTCATCGAGACCTTGCGGCATCGCGGGTACCGGCTGCGGAAGGACGGCGCCACATTGTGAGAATCACGGACTCCATCTCGATCACGCGGCGGCTTATTGTTACTGTTCTTGTTCTCGAACTGCTATCCGCCGTGGCGCTAATTGCCGCTATCACCGTTCATGAGCGGCACGTTCAGTTGAGAACTTTCGATGCGTCCCTTATCGCGACCGCGGAGTCGCTCATGGGTGCGGTGCAGGACACCGAAGATAAAGACGACAATGTCATGCTCGATCTGCGCGAAGTCCAAGTTGCGAAGGACGCGGCATTTATCGTCTCGGATGAGCGGGGCCGGGTTCTGGGCTTATTGGGTGCGCCACCACATTTCGCGATTCCCTCTTCCGCAACTCCAGCCTTCCATAACGTTGATATCGGCGGCCGCGGTTACCGGTTCCTTGTCCTTCAAGCAATTCGCATAGTCGATCCCGGCGATCCCGGCGGCGGAGTGCGTCATCGCATCACCATCATCTATGGAATTCCTGATGGTCACATATGGCATGAGGTACTCGACGCAATCCGCTTCTTCGCGATTGCGACCGCCATCCTTTTGGGAATTACCGCGCTGTTCATGGCGTGGCTGGTGCGAAAAGGACTCTCCCCGGTGTATGAACTCGCGCGCGAAGCCGAACGCATCAGCGCCAGCAACTGGCATTTTGAAGCTCCGGCCTCGGCGAAAAAAACTGTGGAGTTGCAACCCCTTGCGTCCGCGCTTGAAGTCGCGCTCGCATGTCTGCATCGCTCATTTGAACAACAAAGACGTTTCACCAACGATGCTGCTCACGAACTGAAAACCGATTTGGCAATCGTCAAATCATCGCTGCAATTACTTTCGATGCGCAAGCGCACCGTCGAAGAGTACAGCCGGGGCCTGGCCCTTAGCCTTGATGACTTCACCCGCCTCGAAATGACGGTGCAAAAGATGCTCGCCCTGGCGCGACTGGAACAGCCGGAGCAGTTCGATGCCCCAGCGACTCCGTCGCAACATTGTTCCCTACGCGATGTGATAGAGGACGCCGTCAATCAAAGCCGGCCCTTAGCCGAGTTGAAAGAAATTGCGGTGACGTTTGACGCCAGCGCTGATGCCAGAGTGCCGATCGATTGTCACGATGCGTTTCTTTTGTGTTCGAACATCCTTTTGAATTCGCTGCAACATAGTCCACAGGCAGCGACTGTGCGAATTATGCTGGACCTTACAGAAGGGACCGCGCGATTCAGGACTCAAGATCAGGGCGAGGGCATCTCCGAAGAAGAGCTCGCACATATCTTTGAACCTTTCTATCGGGGCGACCCATCGCGCAGTCGAAAAACTGGAGGCACCGGCCTGGGTCTTTCAATCTGCAAGGCAATTTGCGAGCGTGCGGGAGGTTCCATCGAGATCGCAAACCATCCGGGCGGCGGAGCGCTCGTTACCGTCATCTTGCCTGCGGATCGGGTGGTTGCAAATTCCGCGCCTTCAGTTTCGATTACGGTTTAGCAGCTACTTTCAGGCAGCAGTTCCGTTTTTTTCACCTACCATGAATCTTTCGATTCGCCGGCGAACGAAGGCGTCCGCCGATACGCGGGCGCATCATAATTGTTCAAATCGAGAGCCGAGCCTGCGATTTTGACCGCCGGCTTTTTTTATGCGGCCTCAGCATGTGACCGCGTCAGCAGGAAGTAAATCACCGGAGTAACGATCAGGCTTAAGACCATTGAGATCGCGAGTCCCCCGATCACTGAGATGGCCAGCGGTTGCAGCATTTGCGATCCCGATCCGAGCGCGAAGGCGAGCGGCAGCATTCCGCAGATAGCTGCCGATGCGGTCATAAGAATCGGGCGCAAGCGCCGTTGCGCGGCGTGCATCATGGCCTCGCGCGCCGATACTCCCCCTTGACGGTATCGTTCGTCCGCATCCAGCAGCAGGATGCCGTTTTTCGCCACAATGCCGATCACCATGATCAAGCCCATAAACGACGCCACGTTGAAGGTGGTGCCCGTGATCAGCAACGCAAAGACTACGCCCGCGATGGAAAGCACCGACGATGTGAGAATCGCTACTGGAGCGGAGAAGTTGTGGAACTCGGCCAGCAGCACGCCGAATACCAGTGCAAGAGACAGCATGAGAACGCGCACCAGCTCGTGAAAAGATTGTTGCTGTTCCTGATAGGTTCCGCCGTATTCAACTCTCACAGTTTGTGGCAGGTGCATAGCGTTTATGGTGCGCTGAACGTTCGCAATCGCGGTTCCCAGGTCAGACCCTTCCAATCTCGCCGTTACTGTGATGAGTTGCTGTAAGTTCTCGCGCTTGATTTCATTTTGCGGAGGCAGTTGTGTCACCTGCGCCAAAGAACCCAGGGTCGCCAGCTTGCCGGTTCCACTGTTGAAGATGGTGTCCCGGATAGTTCCCAGCGACTGACGCGTCTCATCTCCCAAACGCACGCGAACCGTGTAGGGCCTTCCATTCGCAATCAGCGGATCAGCCGTGGTTACGCCGTCCAAAATCGATGTCGCGTCTTCGGCGATCTCCGAAGGCGTAAAGCCCATACGAGCGGCGACGATAGGATCAATCTGGAAGTTCGTGGCCGGCCCGCTGATGGTATTGTCGATTCCATTCTCGACGTCCACCACGCCGCCAATCTTGCTGATGGCGTCGCCGATGCGCGGACCGAGCTCCGCCAGCAAAGCGGCATCGGTCGAGAAAACCTTGATTTGAATTGGCTCCGGCGCATTCGATAAATCGCCAATCATGTCCTGCAATACCTGAGTGAACTCGACATCGAGCTCTGGCTCGGTTTTTCTTATCTGCGCGCGCGCACTCGCGATCACCTCGTCGATTCCGCGATCGCGCCTAGTTTTCAGTTTCACCGTAATGTCGCCAGTGTTGGCCTCGGTCACCGCGGCCAGCCCCATTTGAAGGCCGGTGCGCCGGGATGTGCTCTCAACCTCCGGGATCCTGTGGAGAATTTGATCGACATGATCGAGCACGCGGTTGGTCTCGGAAAGCGAACTGCCGGCAGGCATAATGTAGTCGAGGATGAATCCACCTTCATCCATCTCGGGCAGCAGATCGGAACCCAACGCGCGATAGCAAAAGAAACTGACAACAGCCAGCAATGCGCATAGGCCGAGCAGCGCATACGGACGGCTGAGGGACCAACCCAGGCCGGTTCCATGCCACTGCAACATGTTCCGCATGAAAGTCTCGTGCTGCTTATTGTTCGAGTCACCGCCGCGACGATGCTTTCTCAAGAAAACCATGCTGAGCGCTGGTGTCCATGTAAGGGCAAGAAACAGGGACGTGAGCAACGCCACGGTCATGGTGATCGCGAGCGCCCGGAAAAAACTTCCCGTCACGCCCGTAACTGAAACCAGTGGAAGGAAGACAACCACGGGTGTAATCGTCGACCCTACCAGCGGCTTGGCGATCTCTCGCAATGCGAGCCGTGCCGCCTGTGCGCGAGTCTCACCGCGGTCGCGATGAGAAACAATGTTCTCAACGACCACAATCGCATCGTCGATCACCAACCCGATAGCAGCGGCTAGGCCGCCCAGAGTCATGAGATTAAAGCTCTCGCCAATCGCCCACAGGAAAAGAATGGTGATAGCCACAGTTACGGGGATAACCAGGCCTGCGACCACAGATGAAGTCCAATCGGCAAGGAAAAGAAACAGGATGATGCATGCCAACACAAGCCCGATCAGAATTGCGTCACGCACGCTTTTGACGCTTTCGCGCACCAGTTCCGACTGATCGTAAAAAGGTTCCAGCCGCACACCAGCAGGCAGAGTCTTTTGCAGTTGCTGAACCTGTAACGCGACAGCATCTGCCACCGCCACGGTATTGCTCGAGGGCTGGCGGGCAACATCTAAAAGAACGGCGGCGCGACCATTTGCCGTCACGTTTGTATAGACAAGTAGCACGCCCGGCTGTACTGAGGCGACATCGCCGACACGCACACCTACTCCACCAGCAGTCGTTTTTACTACTAAGTGGCTTAACTGCTCGGCGTCGTGCGCCTGCGCTCCCACCAGCGCAAGTATCAGTTGATGATTCGCTTCATAGAGGCCCGGCGAGTCGACGATGTTCGAAGCCTCTACCGAGTTGACCAGATCGAGTATGGTTACTCCCGCCGTCTGCATCCTCGCCATGTCAGGCACAATGTGGAACTCAGGTACCTTGCCACCTTGTACCGTGACTGTGCTGACTCCTAGCACACGGTTCAGCGGCGGCTTGAGCTGATAGGTCGCGAGCTCCCATAGCTGTGTCTGCGATAGTTTGTCTGAGGTCAGGCTATACCCAAGAATAGGAAACGTGGCGAACGTGAGCCGGTTCGTGGTGATGACCGCGGCGGCGGGAAGCGACTGTCGCACTCTGCTGATCGCTGCGTCGACAAGTTGTAGGGTCTGGAACATGTCCACGTTCCAATCGAACAATAAACTCACTTCAGCCGAGCCGCGGCTGGTTGTAGAACGCACCGTCACTAAACCGGGAACCGAGTTCACCGCGTCTTCGATCGGCTTGGTGATGGTGACCTGCATCTGCTCGACTGGCATCACACCGTTATCGATGCCGATTACCACGCGCGGAAAATTGGTCTCTGGAAAGACTGAGATGGGAACCCGCTCGGCGGCATAGATGCCTGCGAGCGAGAGCATTATGAGGAAGAAGAAAATTGGACCGCGATAGCGGATGAGCCAAAAGGATTGTTCAGCCTGTGGCGATAAGGAAGACTGCGCGGCTTTGGGCAGCAGCGGAGAAGATGGCTCCATCATTTCGCCCCGCCGCTGTTTTGTTCCTCTCCATCGCCGGCTGTAGCGACCTTCACCTTCGTACCATCGTCCAGTCCATAAGCCCCACTGGTAATCACAGTTTCGGATCCGGTTAGGCCTTGCGTTACCTGAACCTCCGCGCCCTCATTAATACCAAGCTGCACAGCTTGCTTGTGCGCAATACCATCTGGGCCAATGACCATCACAGACTTCGAGCCATCGGTCGCAGTAAGCACCGCGCTCAACGGAACCTTGATAGCGTTCGCAACCGTTTTACCAGTAATCGAAGTCCTAACCGGAGTACCCGCCTTATACTCGCCGTGATGGTTCTCTACTCGCAGCCAGACTTCAACTGTCGTGCTACCAGGGTCGAGGGCGGGACTTATTAGATCTACCTTGGCTGGCACTGGCTCATCTTTACCCGGAATCACAACCGAGGCCGCGTCGCCTACCTTTAGTTGCTGCGCCACGGTCTGCGCCAGGTGAACCTTCGCGTAGAGCGACGACGTGTCCATCACAGTAATGAGCGTGCTCCCGGAGTTCGCCGTTTCCCCCGGAAACAATGGACGATCCGTGACCACTCCTGCGATCGGACTGCGCACTTCCGAGTAGGAGACCTGAGCTTCGGCCGCGAGGTATTTTCCCTTGGCGGAGGAGAGCTGTCCCTGCGCCTGCTGGATAGTAGCTGCTTCACTCACGTCTTTAAGAGCATTCATGTGGTTGCGCGCCACGTCATAGGCGGCTTGCGCCTGCACTAGAGCCGCCGCCGCAGTATCGTAGTCTCGACCGGGGATTGCGCCTTCCGCGAAAAGTTTTTTTCTCGCCTCAACAATTTGCTTCTGCAAATCCAGCTGCGCCTTGCTTTGCGCGACATCCAACTCGGCCTTGCGGTACTCTTCGGGCACCTGCGCCTTCGTTTGCATTTCAAACAATGCTTGAGCAGCGGTGTATTGTCCCTTGTTATCCAATGCCTGCGCGCTGAGATCGCGGTTCTCCAACACCGCAAGCAACTGGCCTGCCTTTACGTTCGAGCCGCGCTGCACATAGAACGCGCGAATCGGAGAGGTGATCTTCGGAGAAATCGCCGCCTCGGCCACAGGAGAGAGAACGGCATCTGCCATTATGTGTTCAGAAATCGTGCCGATTTCCGGACGCTCAGCCTGCACCGTTACCACAGGACTGGTATCGGCTTCCTTCGTTTTTGAGCAGCCCTGCAAAAGCAGCGCGCAGACGAGGGCCATCCCGAGCCAGGCTTGTGCGCAAAAGCGCTTCACGTTCGCACTCACAATGTTCCCGTCAGCACTTGCAGTCCCGCTAAAGCAGCCTGATATCGAACTGTTCCGTCTGCCTGCGAAGTCTCTGCGTAGAGATATGCGCTTTCTGCGTCCACGACCTCGAGCACGGTAGCCTCACCCGCCGAGTAACGCAACTTGGTCAGGCGCAGACTTTCCGCAGCGGTGCGAACGCTCAAATCCAACAGATCCATCTGATCTCTCGCCGCCGCAGCTTCGGCATACGACTCTTCGAGATTTGCGATCAGCCTCCTTTGGGCGGCCGTCAGCGATACTTTTGCGGCATCGCGACGAATCTCGCTCTGCTTGATGCGCTTCTGGGTGGAGAACCAATCCCACACCGGAATGTCGAGCGTCCCACTAATCGAATATCCAAGGTTCTGTATATTGTCAGGACCGCGCTTGGCGAATTGCGCCGCATCAATCCCATAGTTGAAGTTCAATGCAAGGTCAGGCAAGTAGGCCCCTCTCGCCGAGGTAACTTCCGCATTGCCAGCCTGCACTGCCGCTAAAGCGCTGCTTATTTCGGGATTCTTGATCGCAGCGAGACGGCTCACCTCATCGCGAGTAGGCAGGACTGATGCCGTGGCCAGTTCTGTGGAGTACGGCAATCGAGGATCAGGAAAAAGCAACACCGCAAGTTCAAGCCGCGCCTTCTCCGCCGCCAATGTGCCGTTACTCAAATCGAGTCGACGCTGTTGCTGTAACAATTGCGCCCTCACCACGTCAGCGTGCGCAACTTCGCGCGCCTGCTCCCGCTGCAGCGTCATTTCGGTAAATGACTGTGCCTCACTCAGCGCCTCCTGAAGAAGACGCTGTTTGGTATTAAGAGCCGAAACTGAATAGTAAAGACTGACGACGGTAGAAACCAATCCCCGCCGCGCCACCTCCAGCTCCGCAGAAGCGCGTGCCGCATTCGCCGACGCAACTCGCGAGTCGGCAAACTGCTTCAATCCCAACGTCTCAGTAATTGACGCCTGGCTCGTGTACTCATGAACCGTATTATTTGCGATGAAAATCGGCAGGTCCTGGGACCCGGGCGGGAGAGCCGTGTTCCGTAATCCATTCGGTTCGGTGTAGAGCATCTGATTGTGATAAATGACCGACGGCAGCAGAGCAGCATTCGCCAGATAACGATCGATGCTCGCGGATTTCTGTTGCGCCACCGCGTTCGCGAATGCCGGCTCATTTTGTTCCGCCCGATGAATCGCTTCTGCAAGCGAAATCACTACTCCGCTCGGCGCCGCTTCTTGAGCAAAGGATGTCGAAGGAAAATTGACAGCACCGGCTAATGCGCAGGCGCACGCGGCCAAGCTAACCAGGCGCCAATCGGTCCAGTTCATTTTCACAGCGTATGCAGATAACCTTAAGCCTCGCTGAAGCGTCCCAGGGGATTCACATACACCTGCATAGCGTTTAATTCATTTCTAGCGTCGGCGGATGCGCCCCGGAAATTTTCTTGAATTTTTTTCCCAACAGGCTTTTCGTCGACATTTGCAAAGTCCCGGAGGCCGCGTCCACGCGGCATCGAACGCCTATCCGCCCTCATCTAATGTAGTAGGAAAATTGGAGGACACGAAAATGGCGATCACAAAGTACACGTTCGTTCCGGGAGACGGAATCTGGTACAGCCCGTTCGGCTGGGGATTTTATTCACCATGGCTGGCCTACGAAGCTCCGTTCTTCGGATACGGCTACTACGGTGGTTGGCATTACCCATTCCGCTTTGGCAACTACAGCGGCTGGGCGCCGCGATCGCCAGACGTCGCTGGCAATACATACGCGCATGGTATCTACCGCGGCGAGGGATCCGTGGGAGACGGCTTTCATTCTGGAGTCAGGATGGTCAGCGAATCCCCTAGCTTTGGGTCCTTTGGTAATTCCGGTGGTAATTCCGGCTTTCACGGCGTCGCTGCCGGAAGTTCTCACTCCAGTGACAGCTTTGGCGGCGGCTTCCATGTCGCTGGTGGATTCGGAGGCAGTCGCCGGTAGGAATATTTAAAGCGTTCGCGAAGTGTAGAACAGATACGCGCCAAGAATCGCGCCGAAAAGCGCGGTCACGGTTCCGAGAATTGTGATAATCCCGCTGGCGGGCTGAAAATTGCCGCCCTCCAGCCGCTTGCGGGTATCGTGATATCGCACCAGCGCCGCGATCGCCATAAATATTCCGAACAGCATAAATGCCATGCCGATAGCCAGCGACATTCCACTTTGCTGGGTGGCCTTATCCTGCACGCGCAGGAATTCGCGCAGAGTGATCCCAAATTTTGCGACCACAAATCCAAACACGATCACGCTGATGCTGGTCCGCACCCAAGCCAGAAAAGTCCGTTCATTTGCCAGATGATCACTGGTATCCGAAGACATTTTGCGCTCCTCGAATACATCCTACTGCCGGGAGGTGTTTCGCGGAGCAGCCATCTTGTTGGCTAGCGAAGAACACATTACTCAGCACGACACAGTAAACTCCCTGCGACACGTTCCGACAAATTGATCACTCGCTGCCTCCGCCTCAGCACTACTCTCTGTGAAGGAATTAATGGAATATCTCGAAAATCGCACAACCAACATTCACGCGTAGTGATCTAACAGAAGAGAGTTAGAAACGAGAACATCGTATGGTGCGTTGCGATTCAATAACAAAGGGGACGCACAAGAGGAAACTCATATGAAATGTAAAATATTTTTCAAATCCGTTTTCTGTGCCGGCAAATCCGCGCTGGGAATATTGCTCATCGGAAGTTTCTTAATGGTAGCTTCCGCTTGGGCGCAAAATCCCGGCGCGACCCCTGCCCCGGCCCAAGATCAACCCCAGACCGCGCGCTTGACCCCTGAGCAACTGCAAGAGCTGGTTGCTCCGATCGCATTGTATCCCGATGCGCTGGTCGCGCAAATTCTTGCCGCGTCCGCTTATCCCACACAAATTGTCGAGGCGGAACGTTTCCTTCAGCAAAATCCGAATCTGAAAGGCAAAGAATTAGGCGATGCGGTGAATCAACAGGATTGGGACCCTAGCGTGAAGGCTCTAACCCAGTTCCCTTCCGTGCTGGCGAATTTAGACAAAGACCTTTCATGGACTTCCGAACTTGGCGACGCGAATTACAACCAGCAAGCCGATGTGATGCAGGCGGTTCAGTACATGCGCAAGAAGGCGGAGGAAGCGGGAAATCTGAAGACCACGCCTCAGCAAACGGTCACGGCGCAAGGGCCGGACGTTTCCATTGATCCGGCAGATCCAAATGTGGTTTACGTTCCGGAGTATGATCCTGCGTTGGTTTACGGTTATCCCGTTGGGATTTGGCCGGGTTTCAGTCCATGGTGGGGCGTTGGAGGCCCATATCTTTCTTTTGGTGTTGGTTTTGGTATTGGCCCGTTTTTCGGGTTCGGCTGGGGCTGGCCGGCCTGGGGATTCAATTGGCATGGCGGGTTCCTTCGTTACGGAGGCGGACCTTATGCGTTCCACAGTCATGCTTTCTACGACCGCAACGCCTATTTTCATGGAAACTACCGGGGGTTCGGGCCTTATGGACCGGGTGATCGCGTCGCGCGCGGGTTTGGTGGACCAGGGGAACATAGTTCTGAAGCGCGCGGAGGGGCAGGGTACAGAGGAAGCGTAAGCAACAGAGGTTACGCCGGCACGCGTTCGGGCGCGTTTAGCGGATTCAGTCGCGGCGGGGAAGCGCGAGGATATTCCGCGCGAGGACAATCCAGCTTCGGTGGCGGCATGCGTGGCGGGGGTGGAATGCGTGGCGGCGGACACGGTGGCGGAGGCAGGCGTTAGGGCCGCGGTAAATTGCAACGCTCACAATCCACTTGGCGCGTATTCCAGAAAGGGCGCGAAGATGATGGCAGCAGCAAGAAAACAATTTCAAGAACGTGAACGAAGAGGCATACTCGGCATCGCTGCACTCAGCACTTTTGCGGCGATCGTATTTTTGTCCACCATAGCCATAGGACAGTCTGCTAATCCGCAAGCTGTCCATCCCAAAGGAAATATCGCGGCGAAATCCATGGGGCCGCAGCCCGGACAGCAAACATTCTCTTCCGCTGCCGACGCCAGTCAGGCGTTAGTCTCGGCGCTACAGAACAACGATCAGCAGGAGCTGTCAAAAATACTGGGGCGGGACGCGAAGGACGTCACTTCGTCTGGAGATGAAACTGAAGATGCGAACGACCGGGCTCAATTCGTCCAGAAATATCAGCAGATGCATCGCCTGGTAATCGAGCCGGATGGCACAACCACTTTATATGTCGGCGCGGAAAACTGGCCGACGCCTATCCCGCTCGCCCATAGAGGCAACGCCTGGTATTTCGATACTGCGGCGGGAAGACAAGAAATTTTGTATCGCCGGGTAGGAAAAAATGAACTGGCCGCGATTCAGGTCTGCCATGAACTCGTGGACGCGGAAAAGGAATACTACGGCCAGAACTCTCAGTACGCGCAAAAGCTCTTCAGCGATCCGGGAAAACATGACGGGCTTTACTGGGAAGCTGCTTCGGGAGAAGGCGCCAGTCCAATCGGTCCACTTGTTGCTTCGGCGACGAGTCAGGGCTATGCCGAAGCCGAAAATCAGCAGCCGCAACCGTTCCAAGGCTATTACTTTCAAATCTTGAAAGGTCAAGGGGGAAAGGCTGCCGGCGGCTCGCGTAGTTATATCGTCGAGGGGAAAATGACACGAGGGTTTGCCTTCGTGGCGTATCCGGCGGAGTATCGTTCGTCGGGAGTAATGACATTTATCGTCGATCAAGATGGAGTTGTGTACGAAAAAGATCTCGGTCCCAAGACTACTGAGATTGCGAAGAACTTAACCCGCTATGATCGTGACGCAACCTGGCGCAAGGCTGATTGACCGACGAACATCCGATTCTTCGAAATGTGGTGGCTGTGGGGGAGTTGAACCCCCGACGCCAGCCTTTTCAGGGCAAAAATAAAACAGTATTTCTAACGGCTTTAGAGGTGCCTCCCACTGCTGCAAGTTGTTGAACTTTTGTGTAAGAGAAAGCAACTGTAGGTAATTCTGCGTAAACTTTTTTGAGGAACGTAGCGGCAGAAATTTCGTGGTTCGCCTCTATCAGGGCCTCCATGCTGAATCTGGAGGATCAGGACTGGCGACGCACGGGTGGTAAATGAAGCCGAAGCTGCCAAGTGCGTGAAAAGATGGTGAGCGCGGTAGGAATCGAACCTACAACCTACTGATTAAGAGTACTTGTCGAATGCAGATTCAACGACTTGCATGGAGTACGATGAATTGTGACTGAGTGCTACAGATGCCCTATCCAGCGAGGCTTTCCAACGATCCCGCGACGGTCCATCACACTCAGTAGGGTTTGGTGGTGGGCACAAAACTGGGCACAGTCACACGTTCCCTTTCAGAGCACTCCATCTTAAAACCGCGAGCACCGATTGCTCACTCAGCTTCAGCCGAGCGTGGGCGCACACAGTGTCCGCACACCCGAGCCCTGTCCGGTTCTCCAAGCACCTTGCTAACATTGTCCTCTTTGTCGGGAGCCAACGCCCCTAAGCGCTGACTTAAAGTGTTTGGTTGAGAGGATGCCAACTTCCCAGATACGGGGTGGCTCTGGGCTGAGACGTGCCTTTTTGGAAAACTCACCGATGCGGACGCGTCGGCAGCGATAATGCCTGAAGAAGAGACTGAAAGTCTGGGGGGATTTCGCAGTCAACGGAGACGGTGTCTCCCGAGCGTGGATGAATGAACTGAAGATATCCTGCATGAAGAGCGACGCGAGCAATTCGCCGTTCCGACGCTTCCGCCTGGTGGTACTTTCTGTCGCCGATGACGGGGTGGCCGATCGCTGAAAACTGCACTCGAATCTGATTCTGCAATCCCGTCACCAGCGTAACTCTCACGAGAGACGCGGCGCGAAGACGGCGTTCGATGAAATACCGAAGTTCAGCACGAGCCGCCTGGGAGCCACCCTCGGTGGTCAGCCTTTGAAACATTCCTTCTCGGCGAAAGTAATGAACGAGCGTCCCTTCTTTGGCACCCAGATGCCCGCGAACCACTGCGAGATATTGCCTCACCGGACTGTGGCCGAGAAACTGTCGAACCATTGCGTCTCGATCCCGTTCGGTCTTTGCAAAGAGCAGAACCCCGGAGGTAAAACGATCGATGCGATGTACGACTAAGGCTCGTTGTCTCCTCGGTTTCAGGGCTGCAGAAAGCAGAGACCATGCGGACGGTGTATTGGAGCCTTTCACAGGCACAGCCGGAAGTCCGGCAGGTTTATTGAGGGCCACGACGGCATCGTCTTCGTAGAGCATGGCAAGCTCCGCTGAGAAACGAGGATTTCGCCGATCCTGCTTTCCTGAACGGTGACCGCCCTTGCGTCGAGGTGTCTTCATGGCCTCAGTGGCTGATCGTGTCTTTCCAGGCGGCATGAACCAAGTGGTGGAGCAACGTTCGATGATCCATCGATATGTTACCAACATCCCGACCCGTTGACGGACAAGCCGGAAGTGGGGAACCTGCCAGTTTTCCGAATGGCCGACAATCCGGGGATAAGCCAACTGAATGACCACAAGCCCGTTTCTGGACAACTTCTCATCGCCGACAATCCGGGGGCGACACATCAATTACAACAAGGGCGCTTACCATTGGTTATCAAGTACGATGCCGGACGCGCCGGCGGCGAAGGCGGCCTTCACTGAATCGCGGACATCCTCTGGAGTGACCTGTTTGCCGCGGGTGGGAACGCCTACGTCTATGCCCGGGTAAACGGCGATTCTGCCCTGCACGGCGACGATTACGCGCTTGGGCCACATTGACACCGCCGACATTGTCAGAGAGGCGATTTTTCAACAGCCATCCGAGTTGGCGTTTCTTCCATACTGTCTGGTTTCCAAGTTACTCCGGTCAGGTAATGTTAATCCTGCGCTTGGCCGATGATCTTGTCACAATGAAGAGACTCCACATCATTGTCTCACTGATCACTCAGGACAACGACTACCGGCTAGATCAGGCCGCGTTCGCGCAGGAAGCTGCGAGCCGCCGCAGGGTCGAAGTCGAAATCGTCTATGCTGGGGGTGACAGCGTTCAACAAAGCCAGCAAATCCTGAAATTCGTGCAGGCAGACCGCGAATCACGCCCCGACGGGATCATCGTTGAACCGGTCGGGGGGACTGGGCTGCCGCAGGTAGCCCGCGCCGCAGTGGAGGCCGGGATCGGCTGGGCATTGTTAAATCTGAAAGTGGACTACATCAAAGAACTTCGCCAATCTTTCAAGGTCCCAGTATTTGCGTTGGCGGCCGATAACCTGGAAATCGGGCGCATTCAGGAGAAACAGATGGCCGCGCTCCTTCCCAAAGGAGGCACGGTTTTGTATATTCAGGGTCCTTGGGGAGCTGCCGCTGTCAGGCAGCGCATGGAAGGCTTCGACGAAACCAAACCGCCGGAGATTCAGATCAAGGCTATGAAGAGGGCCTGGACTGAATCCAGTGCGTTTAACGCCGTCACCAATTGGCTGCGTCTATCCACCTCCCAACAGGCCCACATCGACCTGATCGTCGCCAAGAATGACGCCATGGCGATGGGAGCAAAGAAGGCGCTTCAAGAGTTTGCAGTTGGCTACTCGAAAAAAGATCACTGGCTCAGCATACCCTTGCTGGGCTGTGACGGCCTACCCAAGACCGGGCAGGCCGTGGTGCGAAGTGGAATCCTAACAGCGACCATCATTACTCCTGCGATCGCCGGCCAGGGCATGGACATGCGGGTACATGCCCTGCGAGCTCAGGCTCCACCGCAGGATCTGACGATGATGGCCTCGTGCTCGTTCCCGGCTTTAGAGTCGCCGACGGGCAGATTCGTCCATGCCGTTAGCAACGAACAAGGACCTTAGAACTATGCGCTACAACAGAGCGGCAATCATGCTGTTACTCATTGTGGCCTGCCTTGCATCGGCAGCCCTGATCCCGAGCCTGTCTGTGACATTGCAGTGGACGACGGCGCTGGGTTCTCTATTTCTGGTGAAAAGCAACCGAATCCAAGCCTTACAAGACCTCCCCAACGGGCCGGTACGTCTGCAGGGGGTGGTGACTTATGTGGATGCAAGCGGAAAACGATTCTGGATCCAGGATGAGACCGGGGCGCTGGCAATAGCGGTGGATCCGGTCAAATCCGGAATTCAGGCCGGACAAGTGGTCGCCATCGAAGCCAGGAAGACGCATGCTTACAATCCGGTCGGAGGGCTGGTGAGCGTTGGCCTAATTGACTGGAAGGTTGTTGCCATCGAGGGCCGTGCTGAAATGCCGGCTCCCGCCGCGGCTACACTCAAAACCCTTCCGCAGAAAGAAAAGAATGGTATCCGCGTCCAGATCGAAGGTGTGGTGCACTATGCCTTCCGGGATGGGAATGGGCAGACTCAAATGGCAATCGGGCAAGCGGGGCAGGAGATTTTCGCGGTCGCCCCACACCTGAACGGCGATGTTTCGAAGTGGCGAAACGTCAACGTGCGCGCGGTTGCAGTCAGTGAAACCGTCGTCAATGGCAACGACGGGTACCTAATCTCCGAGCGCCTCTGGATACAGAGTCCCGCTGACATCCAACTCGGGCACGACGCTCCTCCGGCGGCCCCACTCTACTCGGTGCGAAGTCTGTATCAGAACCGGGAGCGGCAAGACGGACACCTGATTCGCTTGCGAGGTCGCGTGGCAGCGCGTCTCGACGCAACTTCCATCCTGGTCGAGGACCGGTGGGGCGCCATCGTTGCCCAGTTTGATGATCCTCAGGCCGTCGACGTCGGAAGTGCGATCGAAGTGGTTGGGTTTCCGGTCGCGGATGGATTGCGCACCAGTCTTTTCCATTCGACGGTCACCGCAGTTCCAGAAGTCAAAGCGGTTGAACCAGATCGAGCGCTGCCGCTCCTAACTACCGTGGCCGCCGTCCGTGGACTTTCGGAAGAGCGCGCAAACCAGGGTCTGCCGGTTCGACTGACCGGGGTTGTGACTTTCAACGATTCCGAATGGCGGGAATTATTCCTGCAAGACTCGACCGGAGGTATTTACGTCAAGTACCCGGCCGGCGGCACCGGTTTATTCCAGGGTCAAAGACTCACGGTGATTGGTATTACCAATCCCGGGGATTACGCCCCAGTAATTGTGGCTCCAAGACTTGTTCGCGGGCGGCGCGCCCCGCTGCCGCGGCCGATCGCCATCACCGCGGACGACGCCGCTTCGGGAATACTCGACTCCCAGTTTGTTTCCGTCGAAGGTGTAATCCATGAGCCGAAAGCGGGGCAGAATCCTCGCCACTTCAGTTTCGATCTCTACTCCCCGTTCGGGCAGATCCACATGGTTGCTGGTCCGTCATTCCCGGGAATGGACTACGTGCGCACCCTGGCGGATGCCAAGGTGCGGGTGCGCGGGGTTTGCGGCACCGTTTTCAACTCTCGCCGCCAGCTGGTCGGAATCCAGATCTCGCTCTCAACGGCGAAGGATATCGAAGGGCTCGAGGCAGCGCCTCCTAACCCGTTCGAAGAACCTACCATTCCGATCAACCAGCTTTTGCGCTTTTCGCCCCATGCCCGTTTCGATCATCGCGTCAAAGTGATCGGCTCAGTGACCATGATCGGGTCGGGTTTCTTCTATGTCCAGGATACAAGTGGAGGCCTGAAAATAGAGGGAGACACTCGGGGATTGCATTCCGCCGATCTGGTCGAGGCAGTCGGCTACGCCACGTCTGGGGGATACTCTCCCGCAATGACCGACGCCACTGTGCGAGTGGTAAAACCAGGTGTACCCGTTGACGCTCAGCCGGTGACCGTGCAATCGGTCGTGGGCGGCACCTTCGACTCCCAATTGGTCACCATCGATGGACGCCTGGTCAGTGTTGTCAATTCACTCAATTCGCAATCGCTGGTGTTGCGATCAGGGGGACGGGCGTTTGAGGCTGAACTTTACAAGCTGGATTCTGAACAGCCCACCTTGGCGTTACAGGAAGGCAGCATTCTTCGACTCACCGGAATCGCCTCTGCTGAGGTAGCTCCCAGCACCGTTTACTTATTGGTTGCCCAGGAACCAGTGGGATTTAAGGTGGTGATCCGCTCGCCGCGCGATATTCAAGTGCTGCACCCGGCATCGTGGTGGAATGTGGAACACACCATGTTGGTACTGGGAATCCTGCTGGCGACGGTTCTCGCCGCCCTCGCGTGGGGCGCAAGGCTGCGCCGGCGCGTCCGGAGGCAGACCGAGGCCTTACGGCTGGCTCGGGACAAGGCCAAGGCGGTTCACGATCTGACCACCGCAATGCAAGAAGTCTCGTTAAGAAAGGATTTCACAGCGCAGGTCTCACTTCAGAAGAGCGACGAGATCGCCCAACTAGGCGCGGAGTTCAATAAGATGCTGGCCGAGTTGCACGCGCGCGATCTGGCAATTGAGGAAAGGACCGAGCAGTTGCAATCGGCCAAAGAAAGCGCCGAAGTTGCCAGCCAGACCAAGAGCGAGTTTCTGGCCAACATGAGCCACGAAATCCGCACCCCGCTGAATGGCGTAGTAGGTATGACCGATCTGGCCCTTGAGACCGAACTTACGCAGGAGCAGCGGGAGTATCTCTCCACGGTGAAGCTCTCAGCCGACGCCCTCTTGAGCGTTATTAACGACATTCTCGACTTCTCCAAGATCGAGGCAGGGAAAATTGATTTCGAAGCTCTGGATTTCGGAATACGCGACGGCCTGGAAGCAACACTCAGAACGGTTGCCGTCCGCTCGGACGAAAAGGGCCTGGAACTTCTCTGCGAGGTGGCTCCGGAAGTGCCGGAAACGCTGGTCGGCGATTTCAGCCGTTTGCGCCAGATCGTCATCAATCTGCTTGGCAACGCAATCAAGTTTACCGATCACGGAGAAGTAGCGCTCAAGGTAGAAGTAGAAAGCCAAAGCGGACAAAGCTGCCTGCTTCATTTCATCGTCTCAGACACCGGGATAGGAATTCCGCCAGAAAAACAGCAATCCATTTTTGACGCATTCTCGCAAGCTGATAATTCGACGACTCGGAAATATGGTGGAACGGGGCTTGGATTAAGCATTTCAATGCGTCTTGTAGCGATGATGGGTGGAAGAATTTGGGTCCGCAGCGAAATCGGGCACGGAAGCCAGTTTCATTTCACGGTCCGTCTGGGGGTCACAGATGCAAAGCCGGTAGAAGTGGGCATCATAGCCCCGCCCGAGATTCTTTTCGGGATAAAGGTCTTGATTGTGGACGACAATCGGACAAACCGACGGATTTTGGAAGGAATGCTCAAGCGATGGGAGATGAAATCCACTTCTGTTGAGGGTGGTGAAGCCGCCTTGTCGTTACTTTCTGAGGCTCAACACGCCGGCGATCCGTTCGCGCTTGTTGTGACTGATATGCACATGCCTGAAATGGATGGCTTCACCATGGTGGAAAGAATCCGCCAAATGCCGGAACTCTCTGCCGCAATCGTCATGATGCTTACTTCGGCGGGTCATCGCGGAGATGCGGCGCGTTGCCAGGAACTCGGAATCTCGGCTTATTTGTTGAAGCCCATTCGTCAATCCGAATTGCGGGAAGCTATCGCTAGAGTGCTTGGCGCGGCAGAGACCGCTGGTGCAATTCCCCTGGTTACTCGCTACTCTTTGGGGGATGCGCGCGATCCTTCTACCATCCTGCGAGTGCTGCTGGCCGAAGATAATCCCGTGAACCAGCGGGTAGCAAGCCGCTTGCTTGAAAAGAGAGGCCACAGAGTTCAGGTTGTATCCGACGGCCGCGAGGCCGTAGCGGCGCTTGAGAAGGAAAACTTCGATTTGGTTTTCATGGACGTGCAGATGCCAGAGATGGACGGATTCGAGGCAACTGCGGCGATTCGAAGGAAAGAGGAAGGCGGCGCAGTCCATCAACGGATCATAGCCTTGACGGCGCATGCCATGAAAGGCGACAAAGAAAGGTGCATCGCCGCGGGAATGGATGGCTACCTGTCGAAACCGATTCGCGCGCAGGAACTAGATGACATTCTCGACAAGTATGTGGCCCGTCATGGCGACATCGCCAATCCCGCCAAGCCTGCGGCGAGGGCCGAGGTGGAAGTCTAGCGTAAGTTTTAACACTCGTTCCGGCCCGTCACCCCCACTCGTACCGTCATACCCAAACTCGCCCCCGGTGTGCTGCCATCATTATAGCTTTTGGCCGTGAGGCGGTTGTCTCCATAGCACCACACGGCATGGCTGGACCCAAAAAAACATGGCTGGCGCAAACGAGGGCAATGGCAACCGCAATC
>Ga0182015_10001049_pt1 | contig 37989 bp, 37 predicted proteins | sample 712P3MmetaG_FD_120478 | JGI IMG/M metagenome (GOLD analysis project Ga0182015, IMG submission 120478) | Permafrost microbial communities from Stordalen Mire, Sweden - 712P3M metaG | ecosystem: Environmental > Terrestrial > Soil > Wetlands > Permafrost | place: Sweden: Stordalen | collected...
ATTCTTCCCCTTCGCCGATGGTCCCGAGCTGGCGATCGCGGCGGGCGTCGTCGCCGTCATCCAGCCGGGCGGCTCGGTTCGCGACGACGAGGTCGTTGCCGCAGCCGAGGAAGCCGGCGTCGCGATGGTCATGACCGGCCGCCGCCACTTCAAGCACTAGCTCGCCGGCCCGGCTCCGCCGTCGTGAACCCCGCACCCGGTTCGGGCCGGGCGGGATCGAGCGGTACCGTCACAACCAGCCAGCGAGGCCGGACGGCCGAAGGCCGGGCCGGCGAGCCCCTACTTGACAAGACAAGCTTCGGCGCCTAAGCTTCGGCGCCGAACTATTAGGTGCCTGAGAACTGGAGCGAACACGTGGCAAAGACTGAGCAACTGGACCGAATCGACCCCTGGGTCTGGCGCGTCGCGATCGTTGTCGTGCTCGGCTCGCTCATGTCGATCCTTGACACGACGATCGTCAACGTCGCGTTGCAAACGCTGCACACGGAGCTGCACAGCCCACTCGCAGACATCCAGTGGGTGATCACCGGATACCTGCTGGCGCTCGCCGTCGTCATTCCGATCAGTGGCTGGGCATCGCGCCGCTTTGGCGCCAAGAACATCTACCTGATGTCGATCGTTCTGTTCACCGCCGGATCGGCGCTGTGCGGACTCGCGACGTCGGCCGACGCCCTGATCATCTTCCGCGTCCTGCAGGGCGTCGGCGGAGGCATGATCATGCCTGTCGGTCAGATGATCCTCGCCGACGCCGCCGGACCCAAGCGTATGGGGCGCGTACTTGCGGTCACGGGCGTGCCGACGCTGCTCGGCCCGATCCTCGGGCCGACGATCGGTGGACTGCTGATCGACAGCGCGAGCTGGCGCTGGATCTTCTATGTGAATGTCCCGATCGGGATCGTCGCGACGGTTCTCGCGGTGCGGATGCTACCGGCGCCCAATCGGGATGCGAACGTGCCGCGCCTCGACGTCTCCGGTCTGCTGATGCTGGCGGTCGGTCTTCCTGCGCTCACCTACGGGCTTGCCGAGGTCGGCGCCACCGGTGGCTTCTCCTCGGCGAAGGTGATCGTCTCGATTCTTCTCGGCGTCGTGCTCATCGCGACGTTCATCTGGCACGCGTTGCGCGTGCCGGCTCCGTTGCTCGATCTCAGTCTGTTCAGGCGCAGCACCTATGCGTCAGCTGCTGGGGCGATGTTCTTCCTCGGCGCTGCGCTGTTCGGCGTGATGATCCTGCTGCCGCTGTACTTCCAGAATGTGCGCGGCGAGAGCGTACTTGACACCGGGCTGCTGCTCGCCCCGCAGGGGATCGGCATGGCAATCGTGATGCCGATCGTCGGACGGATGGCCGACCGCATGGGCGGCGGTCCGCTGACGATCTTCGGCGTCATCGTCGCGTCTCTCGCAGGAATCCCGTTCGGGCTGATTGGCGCCCACACCTCACTCGTTGCGCTCGGCTTCGAGCAGGCGATTCGCGGGGTCGGCATCGGCTTTGCCTTCATGCCGGCGTTCATTGCCGCGTTTGCCGCGCTCGAGCGCCACGAGCTGCCCGACGCGGCGCCTCAGCTAACCGTGCTGATGCGCGTCGGCGGGTCGATCGGGACGGCCGTGCTCGCGGTGGTCCTGCAACGCACGCTCGCGAGCGCCCATCATCCGTTGACTTTGGCCGCCGCGGCCGGCGCCTACGGCACCGCCTTCTGGTGGGGTGTCGCAATCATCGTGGCGGCGATCGTGCCGTGCATCATCCTGCTGCGCGCCGAGAGCAAGGCTCGTGGCGTCGCTCGTGCTCGCGCTGATGCCGATCGCGACGCCGGCTCCGGCCCGGCCGCGCTGGCCGAGGTGGCAGCGTGATCGCAGCGCCGACCACCGAGGGCGAACCGGCGACCGACCGCGATGCTGCGCTCGAGCACTTCGGCCTCGCGTTCAAGCGCGCGATGGGAGCCGTGCGCCGGCTCCGCGGCCGCGATACGCACCGCGCCGGCGAGCTCAGCTACGCGCAGTTTGGCTTGATGTTCGGACTCGCCGAGGGCGGTGAGATGTCCGCGAGCGAGCTCGCCTTGTGCGCCGACGTCACGCCCGGAACCGCCACGCAGATGCTCGATAGCCTCGCCGCCGCCGGTTTGATCGAGCGCGTCCGCAGCGAGCGCGACCGGCGCAGCGTCCTCATCTCGCTCACGGCGCGCGGTAACGAGCTCGTCGCGGCACGTCGTGCCCGCTACCAGGGCCTTTGGAGCGCAGCCCTCGGTGAGTTCAGCGGCGAGGAGCTGCGCAGCGCTGCCGCCGTCCTCGACCGCATGCGCGCGCTCTTCGATGAGCTGGGGCACGACGAAGTCCCTGGCTGACCCGCTCGGCGCTCGCGGGTGGTGACGCGCTCCGCTGGCGCCCGCCAGAATTGGTGAGAATGCGCCACGACCAACATTTCACGCTCGAGCAGGCGCGTGCCGAGCTGCCATGGGTGGCTGAGCGGCTCGCGCAGATGCGCGACGCTCGCGGGCGGCTGACCGACGAGGACACCCGCCACGCGCTCGCCGGAGGCTCCGTCGGTAACGGCGGCGGCGCGGCCGGCCGGGCGGTTGGCGAGGCATTTCTCGAACTCCATGCCGCCGCCGCGGCGCTCGACGAGCGCGGCATCGTGCTGCGCGACCTCGATCGCGGCCTGATCGACTTTCCTGCGGTCCGCGATGGCCGTGAGGTCTACCTCTGCTGGACCGACGACGAGGACGACATCGGCTACTGGCACGAGCTCGACGCCGGCTACGGCGGGCGCCAGCAGCTCTAGACGATCGATTCCAGCGCCGGCGGCTGCCGGCTCAGCGGTATCCGCGGCGTTCCGGGCGCGGCTTCGGCGGGTTGAGCTTGCGCTCGGCCACCGTCATCTTGCGGACCTTGAGCGTCCCTTGCTTGATCTGGCGCTCCATCTCCTCGAGCTTTACCTTGCGCTGCTCGGCTGCCCGTTCGGCGTTGTTCGCCATCAGGACATCATCCTCGCTCTCGAGGACGACTCTGCGCTGCGATGTGCTGCGGCGATCATCGCCCGCCCCTGCGCGATCCGTAGCTTCGCGTTGCGCCGCGCCGTCCGCCACCGTTTTGCGGGCCGGGTCGGTGGCCTCTGGCTGTGCTGATGTGACCGCTCGAAACTGCGCCCCCGCCGCCGAGGCCGTGGTCGATTCCGAGTCGCTGGGCCAGCAGGCTCATGTCGTGCCGCTGTTCGCGCCCGACCAGCGTGATGCCGATTCCAGGGCGTCCCGCACGTGCCGTGCGTCCGACGCGGTGGACGTACATGTCGCCGTCCTCGGGCGGATCGAAGTTGATCACGTGCGAGATGCGCGCCACGTCGATGCCCCGCGCGGCGACATCGGTCGCCACGAGCGTGTCGACCTCGCCGGATTGGAAGTTCGCGAGCGCCCGCTCGCGCTGACGCTGGGACTTGTCGCCGTGCATTGCAACAGCCTCCACGCCCAGAGTGCCGAGCCGCTTGACGAGGCGATCCGCGCCGCGCTTGGTTCGCACGAATACGAGCGCCAGGTCACGCTCACCGGCGAGCTCGTCGACGAGCACCTCGACGCGCTGGTCGTGCTCGACCGCCACGAAGCGGTGCTCGACCGGAACGCTGTCGTGATACTCGGGCTCGTTGTGCTCGTGGCGCGTCGCGTCCCGCGTGTAGGCCTTGGCGATCCGGCCGGTCTCGCCGTCCAGCGTCGCCGAGAAGAACAGCGTCTGGCGATTCTTCGGGCACTGCGCGACGATCCGATCGACGGCCGGTCGGAAGCCCATGTCGAGCATCCGATCGGCTTCGTCGAGGACGAGGATGCGGATCGCTTCGAGGCTGAAGGCGCGGCGCGCCAGCAGATCCTCGAGCCGCCCGGGCGTCGCCACGACGATGTGCGAGCGGGCGGCATCGCGAGCCTGCTTTGTCAGGCCAACGCCACCGTAGACGGCGGTTACCTTCAGCGCGCGGGCATGCGCGACGTCGGTGATCTCCTCGACGATCTGCGTAGCGAGCTCGCGCGTCGGTGCCAGGACGAGCGCCGCCGGGCGCCGCTGATCGGCCGCTATCCGGTCGGCGATCGGAATTCCAAAGGCGAGCGTCTTGCCCGATCCGGTCGGCGATTTCACGAGCACGTCGCGGCCGGCGAGCACGTCGGCAATCGTCAGGCGCTGGACGGCGAAGGGCTCGTGGAAGCCACGCGCTGAGAGCGCGCCGACGACAGCACTCGACACGCCGAGCTGGGCAAAGGACTCCTGGGACATTCGTAAACTCCTTGGCGGCACATACGAGCCGCGGACGGTTCGGAGACTGCAAACCCGAACCGCTCCAATGCGGGACCCGAAGTGAGCTGCCTCGCGGCTGACAAGGGTCAACCGCTCCTTCAGGCTAGCAGCTGGCCACCCCGTGTTGTTCGCGCGGTCGCGTTCGCGCGGTCGCGTCTCATTTCCCCAATCGGTTTCTTGGCTCCGCGCGTTAAGGAACCTTTTCATACGTGGCCTGTACGGCCGCGCTATGCTGGCAACCGTTTGCACCGTTGTCACCTAAGAGGAGGGCGCTGCAACGGGGATTGAGACCCGACGGTAAGATCGGCAACAGACGCGAGATCGTGCGCGGGCGCGCTCGGCGACAACGCTGAGAGCGTGAAAGCAAGCGGTCGAGCATCTGAATAACCCGAAAGGATTTCGGTCAGCGATGCTCGTGCCTTTGGAGAGAGGAGCAGGGAATGTCGGAGAATGAGTTTGGGAACGAGGCGCTCGAGCGCCTCGAATGGAGGGACTCGAAGCAGGACGAAGCGCCGCAGTCGAAGGCTCGCGCCGTAACCAGGCGTGCAGCGCTCGGCGGCGGGGCAGGTGCGCTTGCCGCATACATGCTGAGCCCGGCCGCACAGGCGCTCGCCGCATCGAGCGGGAGCATCTTCGGTTCGCAGAAGAAGTATCACTTCGTGTTCGTCAACCACGTGACGACGAACGCGTTCTTCACGCCGACGATCTATGGCATCGCCGATGCGTGCAACCTGCTGGGCTGCACGTACACCTGGACGGGCTCGGAGACGAGCAATGTGCCGCAGATGGTGACCGCTTTCAATAGCGCGATCACGGCTGGCGCGGACGGTATTGCCTGCGCGATGATCGATCCGCACGCGTTCACACCGCTCGTCGCGACGGCGCTCGGGAAGGGCATTCCGGTGCTCTCCTACAACGCGGATGAGCCCAATGGACGCCTCGCCTATATCGGTCAGGATCTGTTCGTCTCAGGCCAGGCGATGGGTGCGAAGATCAGGGAGCTCGTACCGTCCGGCACGGTCGCCCTGTTCATCGCGACGCCGGGCTCTGCGAACATCCAGCCGCGCATCGATGGTGCGGAGTCAGTGCTCAAGGGCACCTCGACGAAGTACACGGTGACCGCGACCGGTGCGCTGCAGCCGCAGGAGCTCTCGACGATCGAGGCCTTCTGGCCCGGACACAAGACCTACAAGGGCTTGTTCGCCGTTGACGGCGGCAGCACCGCGAGCGTAGGCCAGACGATTCAGAAGTACGGCCTCAAGGGGAAGGTCGCCGGTGGCGGCTACGACCTCTCGTCGCTCACACCAGGTCTCCTGGCGGACGGGTTCCTCGATTTCACGATTGATCAGCAGCCCTACCTGCAGGGCTTCCTGCCCGCGCTCGAGCTGTTCCTCTATCACGCATCCGATGGACTGAGCGGCATCGCCGAAGTCGATACGGGCCTGAAGTTCCTGACCAAGGCGACGGTGGGACCGTACAACAGCACGAAGAGCCGTTTCGAGGGCACCAGCACTCACGCAGGTGTCGTCAAGGGCTAAAGCCCGCGCAGCAGTCATTTAGGCACTGATGTCCGTCAGTGACGGCGAATCTCCGGTTACCGCTCCGGCGGGGGGTCAGGCGCATGAGCGCAAGGCCCCCCGCGCTGCGGTGGCCCCATTAACTTTGATTCGCCATGCCCTCACGACGCGTGAGGGAAGCATCATCGTGATCACGGCGGCGCTTACCGTGTACTTCTCGCTGAGCCTCTCGGTGTTCTTCACCACGGCGAACTTCGAGAACCTGCTGCCCTACTTCGCGCCGTACGCGATTCTCGCCGCCGGCGAGGTGTTTCTGATGATCAACGGCGAGATTGATCTCTCGATCGGCGGCTGTTACCTGTTCGCGCCGCTGATGTTCTACGAGTTTCATAATGGCGGCATACCGCTGATCCCGTGCACGATCCTCGCACTGATCGTGTGCATGGGCATCGGCGTGTTCAATGGATTCGTCACCGCTGTCCTCGGTGTCAACTCGTTCATCACGACGCTTGGCACGCTTTTCACGCTCGAAGGCCTCACGCTGATCGTTTCGCATGCCGAGCAACTCGAAATGCCCGGGGCGCAGGTGGTCAGCAACGCGACCGGAAACCACATCACGAGCTTTGCCAGCGCGTTCGGCGCCGGCACCTACTCGGAGTTGTTCTGGGCGCTCGGCATCGTCCTCGTGCTGCAGGTGGCGCTGACCCGCACCCGCTGGGGTCTACACACCATCGCCGTCGGCTCGAACCGGATCGCCGCAGCCGAGGCCGGAGTGAAGGTCCGCACCGTGTTGATCCGTAACTTCGTCGTATGCAGCACGCTTGCGGGATTCGTCGGCATCCTCGAGGCGGTGCGTTCGAACTCGATCACCCCCGACCCCGGCGCAGCAAACTCGGTGTTGCTCGACGCGATCGCGGCCGCCGTGATCGGCGGCACCCTCTTGGCCGGTGGCTCGGGGACCGTCGTCGGCGCAATGATCGGCGCGCTGTTTTTGGGTGTCCTTCAGGACGGCCTCGCCATCAAGGGCGTCAACGCCGACTACCTCGACTTCTATCTCGGCGTAGCGATCCTCGTAGCGATGCTGATCAACCGCTACGTGGGGCGCGCGCGCAGGCGGTCAGGCCTTGGCTGAAGAGGCGCTACCCGGAGAGGTGATCGTCGCGCCGGTGTCGGCGGACGACGACGTGCTGCGCGTCGAGCACATCGCAAAGAGCTTCGGCCCGGTGACCGCACTGCGCGACGTCAGCCTGCACCTGAAGAAGGGCGAGGTGCTCGGCCTGCTCGGCGACAACGGCGCCGGCAAGTCCACGCTGATCAAGACGATCTGTGGTTTCCAAAAGCAGGATTCCGGCCAGATGTGGCTCAAGGGCCAGCCGTATGAGCCGAAGAGCGTCGAGCAAGCAAGGACCCTCGGCGTTGACGTGGTCTACCAGGATCTTGCGCTGATCGACGAGCTGAGCGTCTACCAGAACATGTTCCTCTGCCGGGAGGAACGTCGGTCTCGGCTGCCCTTCCTCGACCGGCGCCGGATGAAGCGCGAAGCGCGCGCCGCGCTCAACGAAATCGGCATCCACCTGCCGCGGCTCGACGTGCCGGTCGCGCGCCTTTCGGGTGGTCAGCGCCAGTCGATCGCCGTCGCCCGCGGCGTCTACTCCGAGGCCGACATCCTGCTGCTCGACGAGCCGCTCGCCGCGATGGGCGCCAAGGAGGGCGCGATGATCCTCGAGTTGATCGCGCGACTCAAAGCGGAGGGCGAACTCTCGATGATCATGATCCTCCACAACTATGTTCACGTGCTCGAGAGCTGCGACCGGGTGAACATGATCGTTGACGGTGTGATCGCGCTCGACAAGCCGACAGCCGAAACCTCGCTCGAGGAGCTGACCGAGATCGTCGTCGACGAGTACCGCCGCGCGCGACTCGCCGCTCAGGCCCAGGAAGCCGCCGACGCCGCCGCCGAGGCCTCTGCCCCCGCCGCCGAGTAGCTTGGGCGCCGCGGAGACGCGAACGCGATCAAGCTCTCTGCTTGTATCCGCGCGCACGGCGTGCCGGACTTCCCCGACCCAAACGCGCGGGCTCGCGGCAGCCTGCACCCCGCGATCCGCGCCGCCCCTCGGTCCCGCTCCACAGCGTCGTGTACGGGTTCATTCGCTCGGCGGTGGAGGAGCGCGGCAGCAGCTGCGGCATCACTTCGAGGTCGGCGAAGCGCGGCAGCACCTTCTCGATCCCCATCACAGTGATCAGCACCTCGGGCAGCGTCGTGCACATGCCCGTTGCCCTCCGACTCGAGGATGCAGACGGTTCCGGTCTCCGCGACCGCAAAGTTCGCGCCGCTGACCCCGACCTTGGCAGCCAGGAATTTTGCGCGCAGGAAGCGTCGCGCTGCTTCCGCCAGCGCCGCGGGGTCATCGTCGAGATGCTCGCTGCCGGGGAGCTCGCGGCGGAATAGCTCGCGGATCTTGCCACGGTTGCGGTGGATCGCTGGAACGGGGATGTGCGACGGCCGATCGTGTCCGAGCTGGATGATCAGCTCGGCGAGATCGGTTTCCTGCGCGTGGATCCCGCGCGCGGCGTCGGTCGCAAGCGACTTCACCTTGACCACCTCGAGAGCGCCGGCCGCTTCGATCACGATCCGATTTGCCTGCGCACCGTCGGCCGCCCAGTGCACGATGCCGCCGGCGGCGCTGACCGAGCGCTCGAGCTGTTCGAGGTGGACGTCGAGGTGTCGTATCGCCCGCTCCTTGATCCGCTTTCCCGCCTCGCCCAGCTGCTCCCAGTCGCCGAGCTCTGCGGCTGCAAGCGCGCGCTTCTCGCGGATCGTGTGCGTGGCATGGTCAGCATCGCTGCGGAGATATCGGAGTTCTTCACGGCGAAGGTTCCGCCGAAGCCCAGCACGATTCCGCGTCGGGGAGCGGGGTCAGCGTCAAGCCGCGAACTGCACGCAGCAGCGCAAGCGGCGCGTCGCCTAGGCGCAGCATCCGCAGCGAATGGCAGGTCGGGTGGTAACTGACGCTGTGTGGGTAGTAGGCGCCGACATCGACGACGCCGAGCTCCTCGACCAGAAACTGCGCGAGCTCGAAGGTCCGGGCCACGAGCTCCGCCACGGCTGCGCGGAACCACCGATCGCCCGAGCGCTCGGCGATCCGCCGATATTGGTCGCGAATCGTCGCCACGCATGAGCCGGAGGGGGCAACGACCGCGTCGAGCTCGTCGCCGGCGAAGCAGCAGTTAGCTGGCGCGCGAGCAGCTCCGCGTCGCGCGCGTAGCCCGAGTTCAGGTGCATCTGCCCGCAGCAGGTTTGGTCGGCCTTGAAGGAAACCTCGCGTCCCAGGCGTTCGAGCAGCGTCACGGTCGCCGTCGCCGCGCCCGGGAAGAGCGTGTCGGCGACGCATGTGGTGAAGAGCGCAACTCGCACGGCGCTTTGCAGCCTACGCGGCTCTCCAGGACAAAGCCACAAGCAAAAGCGCAGCTGTATCGTGGCCGCATGCTTGCGGGCGCTCAGGTAGGCGAGCTGGCCGGGTTACGCGCCCTTGTCACTGGCGGCGCGTCCGGAATCGGACTTGCGACGGCGCGCACTTTTGTTGCTCAGGGTGCAGCGGTCGCAGTGGTGGACCGCGAGCCGGTGCTGTACGGCGAGGTCCTCGCGCTCAGCGCCGACGTCAGCGACGACCGGGCAGTGCGTGAGGCGGTCGCTACTGCGGTGAACGGGCTCGGTGGGCTCGACATCCTGGTCAACAACGCGGCGATCGGTGCGGTCGGCACGATCGAGGACCAGTCCGACGAGGAGTGGCATCACGTCTTGGACGTCAACGTGGTCGGTCTGGTCCGCGTGACTCGTGCAGCGCTACCGGCGCTGCGAGCTTCGGCGCACGCAGCAATCGTCAACCTGTCCTCGATTGGCGCCCCGCTCGGGCTTTACCGACGGGCGCTGTACGACGCCAGCAAGGGCGCCGTACACTCACTCACCCTCGCGATGGCTGCCGATTACCTTGAAGAGGGGATCAGGGTCAATTGTGTCGTGCCGGGCACGGCAGACACGCCGTGGGTCGCGCGCCTGCTCGCGCAGGCAGCCGATCCGGAGGCCGAGCGGGCCGCGCTGATCGCGCGCCAGCCGCATGGGCGGCTCGTCGCCCCCGACGAAGTTGCCGCGGCGATCGCGTTTCTCGCAAATCCGAGCTCTGGCTCGATCACCGGCACCGCGCTTTCTGTCGACGGCGGAATGACGACACTGCGGCTGCCACCAAGTAGGGGGCCATAGATGCGCGTCGCGAATCAAAAAGGGCGCCTGGTGGTCGCGACGGATGGCGAGTTCGTCGATGTCGCGCTTGCCAGCGACGGGCGCTTCGGTCCCGATCCGCAAGCCGTCTACGACAGCTGGCCGCACTTCAGTGAATGGGTTGCAGGCGCGAGGTTCGGGGTCGGCGAGGCAATCGCGCCGGCGGAGCTCGGCCCCCCCGTTCCGCGCCCTCGCCAAGTATTTGCCGTCGCGCTCAACTACCCGGAGCATGCGGCCGAGGGCGGCTTCACACCGCCCGAGTACCCGCTGGTCTTCACAAAGTTCCCGACCTGCCTCGCGGGGCCGGGCCCGGAGGTCTCGCTTCCGACGCCGTGCGTCGATTTCGAGGCGGAGCTTGTGTGCGTGATCGGCCGCCGCACCGAACACGTGGCCGCAGCCGACGCGTGGGATCACCTCGCGGGTCTCACCGTCGGCTAGGACCTAACGGCGCGCGACGTTCAGAATCGCGGGCCGGCGCCGCAGTTCTGCCTCGGCAAGTCATTCCCCAACTTCGGTCCCACCGGTCCCTGGCTCGTATCGACCGACGAACCGGGCCTTACCGATGCCCTCGAGGTCGAGTCGATCCTGAACGGCGAGCGCATGCAGCACGACACGACGGCATCGATGATCTTTCCGGTTCCTGTGCTGATTGCCTACATCTCCGCGATCTGCCCGCTGCTCCGGGCGATCTGATCTTCACCGGCACACCCGCCGGCGTCGGCTTCAAGCGCGACCCGCCACGCTACCTGCAGCCCGGCGACACCCTCCTTACCCGCATCTCACGCATCGGCGAGATCGTGGTCAAAGCCAAAGCCAAAGCCTGAGATGTGCGTGTTTCCGCTGCGACACGCCGGGCAGTCCCCGCAGTTGCCAAGTGGCATGACCGTGACGTGCTCGCCGACCACCAGCGACTCCACGCCGGCGCCGAGGGCCGAAACCGTGCCTGCCATCTCGTGGCCGAGGACCGCCGGCATCGTGACGCGCTTGTCCATTGCGCCGTGGAGGATGTGCAGATCGGTACCGCAGATCCCGGTGTAGGCGACGTCGATCGCGACCTCGCCCTCGGCCGGAGCGAGGGGCTCGCGCTCGACGAAGTTCAGTGTCCGGTCACCGGCATAGCAGGCAGCGCGCACGGCGGTCCCCTCCTAGATTCATCACACAGATGACCTCGAGCCTATTCCTCGGCGCTGCGGCGCGCGTGGCTGTGTCCGCGGCACGCGCATGGCGACCGGCCGGGCAGCTCCTCCAGGTGGGGGCGATCTTTGCGAGTATGTCCAGCACCTGGCGATGTTCGACTACATCGACGTGAGCGGCACGCTGGAGAATCGGATCGTTGAATCGGCGGATCACCCTGCACGGGCACTCGCTGCACCCGGCCGTCGTCGTCGGCGGCCGCTACTCGATCCCGATGGCGCCCGGCCACAGCATTGAGATGATGCCCGAGTCACTGAACCGCTTCGAGTTCCCGGGCGGCGAAGCCCGGAGGGCAGCCTCGCGCGGCGGGCAGCCAGTCGGCGCGTAATGAGGGTTGACGCGCACATCCACTTCTGGGACCCGGTACGGACGCCTCAGCCGTGGATGACAGAGGAGCACGCCGCGATCAACCGCGCCTTCGGTCCCGGCGACATCGAGCCTTTGGCAGAACGCAGCGGCGTAGACGCGGTGATCCTCGTCCAGGGAGCATGCCTCGACTCGGACACCGACGATCTCTTCGATGCCGCTGCGGCGAGCCCGCTGATCGGAGCCGTGACCGCCTGGGTCGATCTGCTGGCGCCGGAGCGCGCCGCCGCGCGGCTCGACGAGCTGCTGCGCCGGCCTAAGATGCGGGCGATCCGTCATCTGATCCACAACGAGCCAGACCACTGGATCAGGCAGCCGGCGGCGCTCGAAAGCATCTCGCTGCTCGAACAGCGAGATCTGATCCTCGAGGCGCCGGTCGTCTACCCGCGCCACTTCGATGACATGGTTGCCCTCGCCGGGCGCTTTCCGCGACTCCGACTTGTGATCGACCACCTCGGCAAGCCACCGCTCGGGAATTCCGAGATGCGCCGGTGGGAAAGCGAGCTTCGCCAGTGCGCAGACTGCCCGAACATGCTCGCAAAGGTCTCCGGCCTGAACACGGTGCTCGCGCGGACGTGGACGAGCGACGACTTCCGCCCGGCAGTCGAGGTGGCCCTCGACTGCTTTGGGTGCGAGAGGCTGATGTGCGGCAGCGACTGGCCTGTCGCGCTGCTCAATGGCACCTACGACCAGGTCTGGCGGGCGAACGTGGAGTTGGCGACCGTCGTCGCGGGCGACGACGCCGAGAAGCTGCTTGGGGAGAACGCGCGTCGGATCTACCAGATAGAGTCGCAGAGCGCCACAGCCTGAATTTCGAGCGACAACGGAGGATCGTTGGCGGTACCTGTCACTGCGCTGCCGACCTCGTTCACCTCGCCGACGAAGAGCGCTGGCTGCAGCGGTGGCTCGAGTGTGAAAAGGACCTCTGGCCGGATGACCCTGTATGTGGGCTCTCCGCCGCCGGCCGCAAGCGGAACGCGCCCCGTGAGGTTGTGAGGAGCTGATGAGCGCTTCCTCCACCGGCGCGCTGCCCACTCGTCGTCTGGCGCATGGTGAGCTCGAGCTCAGCGAGTTCTCGCTCGGCTGCGCGCAGCTCGGCAACCTCTACCGCGAGATCTCCGACGAGGAGGCTCGCGAAACCGTCGAGGCGGCGTGGCGGCGCGGCGTCCGCTACTACGACACCGCGCCCCACTATGGCATCGGCCTCTCGGAGCGACGGCTCGGCGCGCTGCTCGCGACGCATTCGCGCGATGACTACGTGCTCTCGACGAAGGTTGGCCGGCTGCTCGTTCCGGTGGAGCGCGTGGAGGGCATCGACGACGGGGGCTTCGCCGTCCCGGCTACGCACAGACGCGTCTGGGACTTCAGCCGCGACGGCATCCGCCGCTCGCTGAGCGAAAGTCTCGAGCGCCTGCAGCTCGACCGCATCGATGTCGCCTACCTGCACGATCCCGACGACCACATGGCGCAGGTCTTCGAGACCGCCTACCCGGCACTCGAGGAGCTGCGCGGCGAAGGGGTGCTGCGCGCGATCGGCGCCGGGATGAACTTCTCTGCTCCGCTTGCGGAGCTCGTGCGCAACACCGACGTCGATCTGCTGATGCTGGCCGGTCGCTACACGCTGCTGGAGCAGGACGCGCTCGACGAGCTCCTGCCGCTGTGCGTGCAGCGAGGCGTGGGGATCGTGGCGGCCGGCGTCTTCAACAGCGGCCTGCTCGCCCGCGCGCAGGTGCCCGAGGGCGCGAAGTACAACTACGAGGGCGCGCCGCCCGAGCTGATCGAGCGCGCGCGCGCGATCGCCGCCGTCTGCGAGCGCCACGGCACAACGCTGCCGGCCGCTGCCGTGCTCTTTCCGCTCGGTCACCCGACCGTCGTTAGCGTCTGCGTCGGCGCGCGCTCTGCCGAGCAGATCGAGCGCAACGTGGCGCTCTACCGCAACGCGCTGCCAGCCGAGCTGTGGAGCGAGCTCAAGGCGGAAGGGCTGCTGCGCAGGGACGCGCCGACACCCGCCTGAGCGCACGGTCAGGGCGTGCGGTTGTAGACGAGCTCGAGCCGCGTCGATGCCGGACGCGCCTCGTCCTCGAGTGGGACCGCAAACCTCGCCATCTCAGCCTGCCAGCGCAGCTCAACGGGATCCATTGCAAGCCGCGCGATCGCGGCGTCAAAGTCGTCCGCCTCGACGCTGTGGAAGAGATCGAGGCCGTCGCGGAAGATGATCCAGCGCTTGATTCCCGCCGCACGCTGAGCCTCGAGAAGCTCGGGCCAGATGGCATCGTGCGCCTCCTTGTAGGCCTGCTCCGTGCCCGGCTTCAGGCATGTGCGTAGACCGACGAACTCAGCCATCAGGCTTCTCTCCCTTGCTCGCTCATCCGTTGTCAACCGTAGGTGCAACACCGAAGCTGCACGCCCGGCTCTGTCGCGGCAACATATGATTGTGACAATGGCAGGCACCTCCATCAACGGGCGTGTCGCTTCGCGTGACGATCGACCGCGCTCGCGGCGGCCGGTGCGGCTCGCCTCGATCGTGGTCGAGGAGCTCGCGCACGACATCATTGGCGGTCAGCTTCCTGAGGGCTCGCCGATACCGACCGAGGACGCGCTTTGTAGACAGTTCGGGTTCAGCCGCACGGTCATGCGCGAGGGACTCAAGCTGCTCGAGGAGCGTGGCCTGATCCGCGTCGAGCAGGGCCGTGGCACGACCGTCCAGTCGCGCGAGTCCTGGAACCTGATCGACCCCGACGTGCTGCGCATCGCGCTCGAATACGACGAGAACGCGCAGTTGCTCGACAGCATCGTGACCGTGCGCCGGCTGCTCGAGACAGCGATGACGCGCGACGCCGCCCGCCGGCTGACCAAGGACGAGCTCGCTGCGCTTCAGGCCAACCTCGACACGATGGAAGAGCTGATCGATGACTACCCGCACTTCCAGCAACTCGACCAAGCGTTCCACCGCACGCTGCTCAGCGCATCTGGCAACGAGATTGGGCGGATGATCATCCGGGCGATCCACCATTACACGGCGGCCGATCCGCGCCTCAGCGGCCATCCCGGCTCGGCGAGCGCGCTGACGAGAACCGTCGACGAGCACCGTGGCATCCTCGAGGCGCTCGAGCAGCGTGACGGGGATCTCGCGGCAGACCGCATCACGGCGCACATCAACGCCTCGTGGTCTGAGCGCAGACGCGCCCACCTCGGTCACGAGTGAGGCCCGCCGCCACGGGCTCATAGGGGCACCATGCCCAGGAGCCCGAACGGTTCCGGCTTGACCCCGTTTCGCAATTCGTATTATCATCACACGAGTGAGGATTGGGGCCATAGAGGTCGAGCTCATCGCTCGGCCGGCGGTGGATCCGCCGTTCGCTTGGCGGATCGGCTTGCGCGGATCGCATCCCGCTCGCACGAACGCCGTGCTGCGCATCACTACCGAGGACGGTGCGGTGGGAGAGGCCTTCCACGAGTGGAGCGGCGTGATGCTCAAGGACATCGTCGATCGCATCCTGCGCGACGAGCTGGTAGGCGAGCGCGCCGACCACCGCGAGTGGATCTGGCATCGCCTCTGGGAGCTCGACCGCACCGAAGAGTTCCCGATCTGGCTGCTCGGCATCGTTGATGTGGCGCTTTGGGATCTTGAAGGGCGCACGTTGGGCGTTCCTGTGCACCGACTGCTTGGCACCTATCGGGAGGCGATCCCTGCGTACGCCTCGACGACGACCTTCGCGACTGTCGAGGAGTACCTCGAGGTAGCGGACCAGTGCCTCGAGCTTGGGTACCCAGCGATCAAGCTGCACGCGTGGGGAGACGCGCGCGCCGACGCCGATCTGTGCCAGCGCCTGCGCGCACACGTCGGCCCGGATATCGCCCTGATGTACGACGGATCGGCGGGTTTTGATCTGCCTGACGCTGTCTATGTGGGCCGGGCGCTCGCCGAGGCCGACTACCTCTGGTACGAGGAGCCGATCCGCGAGTTCAGCGTCACCTCCTACAAGTGGCTCGCTGAGCGCTGCGACGTTCCGCTGAACGTCGCTGAGACTTCGGACGGCAGCTACATGAACACGGCCGACTTTATCGCCTCCGGTTGCGCGACCTATGTCCGCACGAGCGCCAACCACCGCGGTGGGATTACGGGCGCGATGCGCACCGCGCACCTCGCTGACGCCTTTCGGCTGCGCGCCGAGCCCCACGGGCCGACCGAGCCGGCCGTGCACCTGTGCATGGCGATACCGAACTGCACCTACTACGAGTCCCTCGTCACGTCCAATCCGGTCGTGCGCGAGCCCCGCGTGGGTGCGGATGGGCTTGTGCGCGCGCCAACGGAGTCCGGCATTGCACTGCCGGACTTCGTGCACGAGGCGCGTGAGCATGCCGGCAGCACCTGAGAGCGTGCACCTGAGATGGGATCAAACGAAGGAAGGAGAGCGAAAAACATGAAATCACTTATCAACGCCAGGTACTGGCGTGGCCGCTCACTCAAGGCCCGCGTCGCGGTTGCCGCGATCGCGGCTACGAGCATCGCGGGCGCGTCAGTGCTCGGCGTATCTGCCGCATCGGCGAAGGGCAAGAGCGCGCCGTTGATCGTCTGGATCGACACCGCACGCGTGCCCTACGAGAAGGCCTACATGGCGGCCAATCCTCACGCCAACGTCAAGTGGGTCCTCTACAACGGCAACGAGAACGGCACCGGCATCCTGCAGTCGAAGTTCGCTCTATGGAACCGCACGGGCTGGCCGTCCGACGCGCCGGACGTGATGTTCGACTCACAGAACTACGACGCGGTCCAGCTCGGTTCACCACCGTACAACGACCTGCTCAACCTCAAGAGCTACGTCCCGAAGAGCGTGCTGGGCAAGTTCGCCGGCACTTCGATGAAGGCCGGTTGCACGACACCGAGCGGCCAGGTCGTCTGCCTGCGCAATGACAGCGCGGCGGAGGTGCTCTGGGTCAACCCGACGCTGTACAAGCAGTTCTTCGGCAGCGCGCCGATTCCGACGACCTGGGCGACGTTCCTGGCCGACGGTACTGCACTCAACAACGCTCACCCGGGCTACGTCATCGGGAGTGTCGGCGACGGGTTCAGCGTCGATGACTACTTCCTGTGGGCCAATGAGTGCCCGCTAGACAAGGTCATCGGGAAGGGCAAGATCGAGATCAATCCAGGTTCAGCCAACTGCACGGGAATCACGAACCTGATGGATAGTTCGGGCGATGTCGGCAAGTCGCTCAGCGACGACAGCATCTTCTCGATCCCTGGCGGTCCCCAAAAGATCGTCATGGCTGTTGGAGCGCTCTGGGAGGGAACCGCCGTGTTCCAGACCGGCGCAGCCAACGGGGTGCCGAACGGCACGATGGTGGCCTACCCGGCTCCGACGGCGACCAACGGCGCTGCGGTGACCGGCGACCTCGGCGGCGGGCTGTGGCTCGTCTCGAAGCACTCTCCGAACAAGGCGGCCGCGGCGAAGCTCGCGCAGTTCATGGCCACGAGCCCGAAGATCCAGAAGGTCGGCGTTGACGCCGGTCTCCCGCAGTACGTGCCGGATCAGGCCGCTTACGTGTCATCGCTCAGCTCGGTCTTCGGTGATCCGAGCACGACCGAGGCCACTTGGAAGCAGGCCGCGGCGCAGGTGTGGGACGGCTGGAGCCCGGTGCCGTGGAGCACGGACAACGTGTGGGCATCCACGGATCTCGCCAACGTGACCGGCGGGAAGCCGGTCTCGGGCGAGCTCCTGCCCTACGCCGAGGCGTTGGCAAACCAGGCTCGACTGGCCGGTTACACGGTCGAGAGCCCGAACAAGACCGTCGCCACCGGCGGCTAGTAATAGGTCCCGAGCAGTAAGTTCGTACCAAGTAATCCAATGACAGTTCCTTCGGCCATGGCTGTCTCCGACGAGCGCATTAGCGCCCGTCGGAGACGCCGGGCTGGGGGGCAGCGCGGAGGACTACCGGCCGGCACCTCGCGGACAGCGGGCTACTTCTTTGTCGCTATCTACGTAGTCCTGCTGCTCGCTCTCGGCGTCGCGCCTGCTGTTTATGCGATCGCGCTCGCGCTGAGCACATCGGGTGGCGTCGGCGTCTCGCACTTCGTCGACACGTTCAACTTCTTCGAGTTCCTGCCGGCGTTCGAGCACATCGCCGAGTTCGAAGGGATCTGGCTCGCCAGTCAAACCGTCTTCGTCGTGCTTCTCGCGCTGATGGTGCACACCCTCAAGCGCCGGGTCAGCACGGCCTTTCGGCTGATCTTCTATCTCCCGGGAGCGATGGCTGGTTCGGCGAGCGCGATCATCTGGCTGTTCATGTTCACGCCCAGTGGCAGTCCGTTTGCGTTCATCCTGCACGGCCTGCACTATCAGGTGCTCTCGAACACTGTCCAGCCGAGCAACCTTCCGATCGTCTTCGCGATCATGGCGTTCTTCACCGGCGCCGGGGGATGGATCGTCATCATGTACGGCGCGCTGAACAACATTCCCGACGAGCTGATCGAGGCCGCCGAGATCGACGGGTCCAGCGCGCTTCAGACCGCCGTGCGAATCAAGATCCCGCTGATCCGCAAATGGATCGTCTACATGCTCGTGCTGTCCTTTGCGGCCGGATCCCAGCTCTTCGTCGAGCCGCAGATCCTTGGTGTTGCGACCAACGGCCAGGTGCCGGCGCAGTGGTCGCCGAATCAGCTCGCCTACTACCTTGCGTTCCAGCAGGACAGCTTCAATAATGCAGCCGCTGTCTCGGTCGATCTGCTCGTGATCGGTCTGCTCGTCGCCGTGCTGCTCGTCTGGCGCGGAAGGCTGTTCGAGGTCGAGTAATGCTCGCGCGACGCTACATATACCGCGTCATCGGACTCCTCGTGCTGCTGCTGTTCGTAGCCTTCTTCGGCGTGCCGCTGCTCTGGCTGCTGCTCGCCCCGACGAAAACGGACTACCAGCTGGCACACCAGGCTCCCCTTGCGTTCGGCAGCTTGGGCACGTTCATTCATACCTTCAACAGGGTGATCAATTACCAGGGCGGGTTGATGCTGACCTGGCTGAAGAACTCCGCGATCTACTCGGGCGGCGGGACTGCGCTCGCGCTGCTGGCAGCCATTCCCGCGGGCTACGGTCTTGCGCTGACACAGTTCATTGGCCGTCGCACGCTGCTGGCGGTCACGCTCGTGGTGATGATCATGCCGGCCACGGCGCTCGTGATGCCGCTGTTTCTCGAGGCCAGTGCAGTCAATCTGGTTGGCACGGCCTGGGCGGTGATCCTGCCGTTCGCGTTCTTCCCGTTCGGCGTCTATCTCGCCTACATCTATTTCTCATCCACCATTCCAAAGGACCTACTCGCGGCGGCGCGAATCGATGGGGCAGGCGAATGGGGCGTGTTCCTGCACGTGGCTCTGCCACTCGCACGGCCGATCGTGGCGCTCGTCGCGTTCTTCGCTTTCGTCGGGGATTGGACCAACTACTACCTCCCCTTCGTGATGACTTACACGAACTCGGAGTATCCGGTGACGGTCGGCCTGCAGATCCTGATCGGCTCTGCGCCCATCTTCAGCCCCACGGCTTCGGGGTATGCCGGTTCAGAGATCTATCGACCCGACCTCGCGATGGCCACGCTCATCGGGGCGCTGCCGATCTTGATCATCTTTTTGTTTGCCCAGCGCACGCTGGTCAAGGGAATGCTCGCGGGCGCAACGAAGGGATAGCGGCACCGATGTTCAAGACAGGAGACCAGCAGTGAACCCGCGCGGCTCGCTTGCGCTCGTCAAGGAGAGATCGAAAGGACCCGCATGGCGACTGTGACCTTCAAGGGTGCGTCTCGGATCTATCCGAGGGCCAAGAACCCGGCCGTTAACGAGCTGAATCTCGAGATCCGTGATGGCGAGTTCATAGTCTTGGTCGGCCCGTCGGGATGCGGTAAGACGACGAGCTTGCGGATGCTCGCCGGCCTCGAGCCTGTTGACGCTGGCGACATCTTTATCGACGAGCGCAGCGTTGTTCGCCTGCCGCCGCGCGAGCGCGACATCGCCATGGTGTTTCAGAACTACGCGTTGTACCCACATATGGATGTGGCTGGCAATCTCGGGTTCGCGTTGAAGATTGCGAAGGTCAAGAAGTCCGAGATCAAGACGCGCGTGGCCGAGGCGGCAAAGATCCTCGATCTCGAGGATTATCTGGACCGTAAGCCCGGCCAGCTATCGGGTGGTCAGCGCCAGCGCGTGGCGATGGGTCGCGCGATCGTTCGCCAGCCGCGCGTGTTCCTGATGGATGAGCCGCTGTCAAACTTGGACGCGAAGCTGCGCGTGGCGACGCGCTCGGAAATCGCAGCGCTGCAACGGCGGCTCGGCGTCACGACCGTATATGTGACGCACGATCAGGTTGAGGCGATGACGATGGGCGATCGGGTCGCGGTGATGAAGGACGGCGTGCTGCAGCAGGTCGACGTGCCGAGCGTGCTCTATGACTCCCCGGTCAACGCTTTCGTTGCCGGCTTCATCGGTTCTCCCGCGATGAACCTGGTCGAGGGCACCGTCGGATCCGAGGGCGTGGCGATTGGGTCGACGGTCGTAGCGGTCCCGCGCGCGCTGAAGGACACGGCCGGAACCGGCAAGGTCACGGTTGGTCTGCGCCCCGAGTCGCTCGAGCTTGCTGGCGAGGGTGCCGGCATACCGGCTGTCGTCAACCTCGTCGAAGAGCTCGGCGCGGAAGCCTACATCTATGCGCGCCTTGCACACCACGTCGATCAGGCCACCTTTGCCGCGACGCCCGATTTCATCGTCCGCGTGAATCCCAAGAGCGCGCCCAAGAGCGGCAGCGCGGTCGAGCTGCACGTCAAGCCGGACTCGATGCTTCTCTTCGACGCCGACTCTGGAGCGAGAATCACAGCGGCGTGACGCCGTCCGCGCCGCCGCGTGGCACTGACCGCAGTTGACGGATGAGTCGGGCCCGCGCCCTCCCCGCTGATGGCTACTGCCGGGTTAACCGCGCGCAGGCTTGAACGCCACGCGCATCAGGAAGTCGCGCAGCAGGATGCGCCACACATGCCAATCGTGCCCGCCGTCGACGAAGTCGGTGAAGACCGTGTGGCGTGCCTGCTGAAGGCTCGCCAGTTCCTGCAGCGCATCGGAGTGGAGCGGGTCCTGCTTTCCCCCTCCGAGCAGCACACCAACGCGCTCGATCGCTTTGGCCTGAGCGCCGCTGACTGCGGACATGGGAGGCTCAGGACTCATGATCCCGAAGTAGCCGAAGTCGTGCGTGTAGCCGACCAACAGGCTTGCAGCGAAAGCACCGCCGCAGTCAAGGCCGGCGAACGCGCGCTCTGACTGCTCCTTCGCCACGTGGTAGTGCGACTGGACGTAGGGAATGACCGTGCTAACGAGGTTCTGGTCATACGCGGACTGGTCGTCCTGGAAGCAGAAATCTTGGACGCCGAAAGCGGTCATCACGACGACCATCGGCTTGACCTCACGCCTGTCGATCAGGTTGTCGAGGATGTTCCCGCCGTCGGCTTGAGTGCTCCAATCGAGCTCGTTGCCGTCGCCGCCGGCGGCGAGATATAGCGTGGGGTAGGGCGTCGAGCGCCTTGGGTTGTACCCGGGCGGGGTGTAGATGGCCAGCCTGTTGAAGCCTTGCAGCGTGGGCGATCCGCCGAGGTTCTGAGGGTAGGTGACATCCCGCAGGGCTCCGCGCGGGTGCGTTGGTGCCTGCCAGGAGTAATTGACGGTGTGGAAGGCGGGGTCAGACGGGACGTAGACCTGGCTGACCGTCTGAACCGAGCCGATGTTGATTCCTCGGTGGTCGTTCCAAGGAGGATTGCTCGGGTCTGACAGCTCCGGGCAGTTCGTGAACCCTGCGTCGCGTCCTACTGCGCTCGGGCAGTTGACCAGGAAGCCGTAGTTGAAGTCGCCCGAGGGAAGCGGGCTCGTGTAGGACCACACCCCAGTCGCGCGATCGATCTTCATGTTCACCGCCGGCCAGCCATCAGCCATCAAAGAGGTGTTCGGCCAGCCGATCGGAAAGTCACCGGGCTTCCACTGGGACGGGGAAAGGCCCTGGCTGCTGCTCGTCGTGGTGTGACCGGGGCTCGAGAAGTACCACTCGCCTGTGAGCTGCACGCTGGTCGCGGCCGGGTCGCGGTAGCGGAAAGTGACGACAAAGCCGGTCGGCTCGCGACCCGTGCGCTGAACGGCAGGCGAGAAGGCGGCCTCGCGACGGCTTCCACCATGGCTTCCTCCACCACCGCCCAAGACCGACACCAACGCGACGACGGTGGCAACCACGGCCGCCACGGCTGCAACCGTCCCGACGGCCGCAGCCAGCCGGAGCACCAACCTGCGTCGCACGGAGCTTTGCGGGTCGCCCGAGACCGAGATCGACGCCCTGATCGTGATGCGGATCGGTCCCGCCGAGATGCTGAAGTTCGGCATTGCCGTCTAGACGAAGATGCCTTGCAGGCGGCCCGAGGCGATCCATCGTTGCGCGATCACGAGAACGATGATCACCGGCGCGCAGCTCACGAAGATCAGCAGCGCCTCGACCGAAGCCGGTGCATTGGTCTGCATCTGAACGCTTGAGAGTACGGTGCCGGACAGCTGGGGCACGGCAAACGGTGCGGGTGCTCCGGCCATCAGCTGTTGCGCGACGCCGAGCGTCACGGGGTAGCGACCGGTTTGGCAGGCGATGTTCGTGGTAGACGACGCGGTGCAACCGAACGCCAGGTACATCCCCCACGGCAGAAAGTAGTTTGTCCAGCTCGCGATGAAGTCGAGCACCACGACCAGACCGAGGACGGGTGTCGAGAGAGGTAGCGCGACGTGCCGGAACGCCTGCCACTCGCTGCAGCCGTCGCTGCGCGCGGCCGCGAGCAGCCCGAACACGCGAGGGGCGTTGAAGTAGAGGTAGGCGATGTAGACGCCGAACGGGAACAGGCCGTAGGGCAGGATCACGGCGAACGGGCTGCTGAGCATCCCGAGCGAGTGGGCCTCGAGAACCAGCGGCAGCACGAGCGCATTGGTCGGAATCAGCATCGCGATCATCGTCGTGAGGAGCAGCAGTCGCCGCCCGAAGAAGTCGAATGTGGCGAGCCCATAGCCCGCCGGTATGCCGAGCCCGACGGCGATCAGCACGCCCGAGCCCGAGTAGAGAAACGAGTTCTCAAGCCAGGTCCCGATCTGGCCGACCAGGCCGGAGAACAGCACCTGCCAGTTCGCCACGAGCTGATGCAATGATCCGAACGCCAACGGGGCACCGGCCTGCGTGTCTGGCCCCGTCTGTCCCGCCCTCGTCGTTTCGAGCAGCAGCCAGAGGATTGGCACGACGAAGAAGATCGCGACAACGGCCAGCACGGCCCACAGGACGAGCCGCTTGGCACTGGACGCAAGCGACCACGGCTGCGAGGCGACCGAGACGTCGAGCTTGACGGAGACGTTCACCGGTCGCATCTAGTCCGCCTTGAAGAGACGGGTGCGGAACACAAGCACCCCGGCGCAGACGAAGGCGACGACGAGCAGGTCGATCGAGATCGCGGCGGCCCAGTTGAAGTTGTTGTACTGGAAGGCTAGGTACGTCGCGAGCGTGTTCGGAGACCACACGGGACTGACCAGCCCCAGGTTGGCCACGCTGACGAGTTGCGGCTCGGCAAACAGCTGCGTTCCCCCGGCAAACGCCACGATCAGCATGTAGACGACCCACTTCTTGATCATCGGCAGCTTGATTCGCAGCGCCGTTTGCAGCGGGCCCGCACCGTCGAGTGAGGCCGCCTCCAGTACCTCGTCGGGAACGTTCGTGAGGGCCCCGTGGATCACGAGGATCCAGCTCCCGGCCCCGGTCCAGAACGCGATCAGCGCGTAAATGATCGGCAGGTTTCCGGAGATCAGCGTGTCGCCGAGCGTCTTGTAGCCCAGCGCGTGGAGCACGAAGTCCCATGGGCTCAGTCCGGGCTGGAACATGAACAGCCAGAGCAGCACGCTCGCCGAGCCGGCGAATGCCGCCGGTACGTAGAACATGAAGCGGAAGGCCGCGCTGACCCGCGGTGCGAGCGTGTGCATGAACAGCGACAGACCGATCACCATCACGATCAATGCCGTCAGCCAGATGAGCATGAACTCGCCGACGTGCTCGAACGCCGGGATGAGGAAGCCCTGGTTGTAGGAGCCGGTGAAGTTCGACAGGCCGCTGAATGCCCCGTCAAACGTCGTCAACGCGAGGTTGAGCGCGTACCCCGCCGGCCACAGGCCGACGACTCCCAGCAATACCGCGTAGCCCCCGACAAACAGATAGCCGGCCCGAGATCGCCGGCGTGGGCTTTCTGGTTTGGTCCGCCTCAGTCGCGGTCTGCGCCGATGCCAGCGGCGCGAAGATACGAGCGGGTACCCGAGGAGCTCCGCGGCGTCACGGACCTCCTCGAGTGAATTCGTACGGTTGCGACTCATTCAACCGTCGCTTCCCTGCGACGTCCCAACGAGGCGGCGCGCAGCATCTGCGCTACTGCGCGCTCTGGATCAGGCTTGCCAACTGGGCGCGGGTGTAGCCGTTGTTCTGTCCGAGTGCGACCAAGGCTGCGACCTGGGTGAGAACCGCGCTGCGCTCGGGTGTGCCGGTCACGCGGATGCCCCGGCCCTGGACGAGCTCGAGCAGGCCCTCGTCACGTAGCTGGTGAAGCGCGCGCAACACGGTGTTAGTGTTCACGCCCATGACCGCAGCGAGGTGGCGAGCGGGGGGGAGGCGTTCGCCGGGCTTGGCTTCCCCGTCGGTGATCGCCAGGCGGATTTGCGCCGCGACCTGCTCATGGAGGAGCGAGGGATCGTCGCGTGTAACCTTGACAAGAGCCATTGCGCCAGTCATATTAGCGCAATGATCCGGCGCATCGCCATCCTGGCGCCTCGTGCGGTTCTGGGGGGAGTTGCGGCCGGCGGCATCGGAGTGGTGGCGGGCGTCGTCAACGACGCGCGGGCGCGGCAGCGTCGCCACCGCGAGATCGGCGCGATCGCCCTCCTGCTTGTCGTCGTACTCCTGGCCCTCAACGTCGGAGGCGCGGGCGGCGCGAACCATCCAGCGGCCCCCACACGGCCACCGCTCGCCACCGCCGCTCGGGCTGTCCTCCCGCCAGTGCAGATTCGCTACCTGATGCCGTGCAGCGGTCACAGCACCTGGTGGGCGCCCTGCCCCTGAACGCGCGAAGCCGCTGAACACGGAGCGGCGCGCCCCGCGGCCCCGCCTCGCGCGTTTCGGACGCGGATGACGTGAACCGAGCTGAAGGCGGTGAAGTCGGCGTCCTCGGTTAGCACGGCGGCGCCGTGGCGCGCAGCTGTCGCGGCGATCTAACTGTTGTACGGCGAAGAGCCTCGACGCTCTAGCGGAAGATGCCCTGCACCTGACCCGAGCCGATCCAGCGCTGGGCCAAGACGAACACGACGAGCACCGGAGCACACGTCACGAGGAGCAGGAGCGCAATCTCGCTTGGTGGCGAGGATGTGTGCAGTTGGAGGACCTTGAGGTAGCCGCCGAAGGTCTGCCCGTTGAACAGTTGCAGGGCGATGCCGAGAGCCACCGGGTAGCGGCCGGTCGTGTTGAGCGACCAGTACATGACCCACGGCAGGAAGAAGTTCGTCCAGCTCGCGACGAAGTCGAGGAAGACGATCAATGCTGAGACAGGCAGCGAGAGCGGCAGCGCGATGCGCCGGAACGCCTGCCATTCGTCGCAGCCATCGATGCGCGCCGTCTGCAGCAGGACATCGAAGCGCTCGGTGTTGAAGTAGAGGTAGGCGAGGTAGACGCCGAACGGGAAAAGGCCGTAGGGCAGGATCACGGCGAGCGGACTCGTCAGCATGTGCACCGAGTTCGCTTCGAGGAACAGCGGCAGCACGAGCGCGTTGGTCGGAATCAACATCACGAGCATCGTGACGATCAATATCGCCCGCCGGCCAGGGAACGTATGCGTCGCGAGGGCATAGCCGGCGGGCACGCAGAGCGCGACAGCGATCGCAGCCCCAGCTGTCGAGTAGAAGGTCGAGTTGCCCAACCACACGAGCGTTTCGCCGCCGATCCAATGACCGGAGAAGATCGCGTCCCAGTTCGATGCCAGCTGGGTTAGCGAGCCGAACGCCCATGGTTGAACAGAAAATGTGGGCGGTGCACCAAAAAATGTTCCCCGGAGCATCGGCAGCGTTGATAGGTCGGTCGATTGGAGCACCATCCAGACGATCGGCACGACAAAGAACGCCGCGGCCAGCGCGAGCGCGACGAACGCGACGGCCTGCGGCGCCGCGGAGCGCCGTGCGAGCAGACGGGCACGAGGTCGCATCAGTGGCCGACCTGAAACAGGCGCGTGTGCATCAGGATCACGGCGGCGCAGACCAACGCCACCACGAGCAGGTCGATCGAGATCGCCGCCGCGTAGTTGAAGTTGTCGAGATGAAACGACAGGAAGACAGCGAGCTGATTTGGTGACCACGTTTGATTTGAGGCCGCGGACGTGGCCTCGCTCACGAGCTGTGGCTCGACGAACAGCTGCGTGCCCGCGGCGAAGGCACCGATCAGCATGTAGGCGATCCACCTCTGGATCAACGGCAGCTTGATATGGACCGCGGTTCGCCACCAGCCGGCGCCGTCGAGCGTCGCGGCCTCGAGCACCGTGTCAGGGATCGTCGCGAGCGCGCCGTGCATCACGACGATCCAGGCCCCGGCACCCGTCCAGAACGCGATCAGCGCGAAGATCACCGGCAGGTTGCCGGGCGCGAGCGAGTTGCCTAGCGTCTTGTACCCGAGCCAGCTCAAGACGACGTTCCACGGACTGTCGCCCGGCTGCAGCACAAACAGCCACAGCATCACGCTCGCAGAGCCGGCTAGCGCGGCCGGGAGGTAGAAGATGAAGCGGAATGCGGCGCTGATACGCCGGTTCAATGAGTGCAGCGCCAGCGAAAGACCAACCACCAGAACGACCAGCGCGGTGAGCCAGATCGCCAGGAACTTCCCAATATTCTCGAATGCCGGCAGGAACTGGTAGTCGTGATAAGAGTTGATGAAGTTAGTCAGCCCGGTGAAATGGCCGGTGAAAGACGTCAGCGCCAGGTTGGCCGCGTAGCCGACGGGATAGATCCCGACGACGAGGAGCAGCGCGACGTATGGAGCAACGAAGAGGTAGCCGGACTTTCGTGGTCGCATTCTGGGTTACGGCGGCTTGCGGTCGTTCGCCCGCGTGTAACGCTAGCCTTGATGGTCGGTGCGCGTCATCTATCGACCCCGCCCTACCTGGTGCCGCGAAGACGCGGCACCACCTCAACTACCTCGCGCTCGGCCTCGCCGGTGTGGCCGCGGACAGCCTAGCGGTTGCCCCGCTCACGGGTCGAGGCAACCGCGTGGCGATGAAGGCGTGGCCTCGTCGTTCACGATCTCAAACGCGCCTGTCAGGCCCAGCGGCCGTCGGCGCACGGCGCTCGAGCGGTGATCGCGGGGATTCGCGCGGCGCGGACAACCCGAACATCGGCTGGCTGGCTGCCGTGATCCCGCTCGGCACACCCGTGCTCGTCGAGCGCTGAGCATTTACTCGCGGCCGGACGGGGAAGCCGCTCGGCAAGCGGCTGGCGGCGACCTACTCGACTCACCGCCCGCGTTCCGTCGTCATATCCACCGCCACGCGCATCGCGGATCGCCCGCCCCCCAGCGAGGCGAAGGCGCGGTCCTGCACGCAGGACCGCCAGCCTATCTTGCCCCGAGAAAGGCGGCGCGGCGTCGCTGCCGCTTTGTCGTGGAGCGCTTCGCGCGCGGCGCTGGGCCAGTCGACTCGCGAACGACGAGCTCCGCCGCGACGAGATGCTGACGGGGGGCCGTCTCCTTGCCCGTGAGCTTGTCGATCAGCATCTCGGCGGCTAGGCGGCCCGCTTCGAACGCGGGCCAGTCCACGCCAGTCAGTGCGGGGGTCAGCATCTCGGCGAACTCGGCGGCGATCACCGATACCACCGAGAACTCGTCGGGGACGCGGAGGTCGGCGGCGCGAAGGGCGCCGAGAAGGCCGGTGAACTGCCAGCCGGTCGTGATCGCCGCCGTGCACTCCGGTTCGGAGGACAGCAGCCGACTCGCGGCCGCGAATGCATCGCGCGGAGCCTGGGACGACGTGACGTGGATGGGCCGGATGCCAAGCTCGGGCGCCCGCGTCTCGAAGACGTCGCGCGCGATCAGCGCCGCGGTGTAGCCGGCGGTGAGCAGCTCGGGGGCGAAATTGAAGAGCGCAACGCAGGTGTGCCCAAGCCGTGCCAGTTGGGCAAGGCTCGTCTCGATTGCGCCGCCGAAGTCCATGTCGACAAAGCTGATCCCGGTGAGGTCATTCGTCCTGCCAATCAGCGAGAACGGATACCCGGCCGACCTGAGCCGTTCGACGCGAGGATCATCGTGCAGCGTCTCCATCAGGATGACGCCATCCGCGCGGCCCTGCGCGACCAGCTGTGTGATCGCCTCCGGGTCCGTCGCCGCCGTAGAGAGGAGCAGCGCGTAATCGCTGGCGCTCGTCGCCTGCGTCGCTCCGGCGATGAACGTCTGCTGGATCGGCACGAGATGCCATTGCGGCGAGGGCAGGAAGAGCGCGATCGTATGCGACGCACCGCTGGCGAGCGCGCGGGCCGCACCATGCGGCCGATAGTCGAGCTCCTCGATCGCCGCGAGGACGCGCTCGCGCATCTGCTGCGAGACGGAGCGCTTGCCGCTCAAAACGTACGAGACGGTGCTCAGCGCAACGCCTGCCCGTTCGGCGATCTGTGCCATCGTCACCGACCTCGAATCCACCATTTGCGGGCATTCTCGCACTGCTGGGCCCTGCCCGCACCCCGCGTTCTACGCGAAGCGCTTCGACAACTCTGCTTTGCCAGGGAACCGACGAGATCCGTTGTTGATCGCGAGGCCTGCGCCTTACGGTCAGTGGAGACGGCCAATGAGGGCCGCACTCCGCTTGGTTCTCACTGTCGGCGAGCACGCCCTGCCAGTAGCCCGTCGCTGCGCTAGGCGGAAGCGCTTCGACCTGGACAGCCGTAGGTGGAGCTGGTAGTGTCGAAGCGCTTCCGCGGAAGCGCGGCGCGTTGACCTTGAGGAGGGGTTGCGGCGTGACATCCATGCAGACAATCGGCTCGAGCGTCGAGCCGACGGCGTCCGCTCACCTGCGGCTCCGCCCGCTCGACGGCCGCAACGTCGTGATCCGCGACGGGCTGCTCGCGGAGCGCCAGCGGGTGAACCGGGAGGTCACGCTGCTCCGCGGTGCCGAAGAGCTGGAGCGCGCCGGGACGCTCGACAATCTGCGGATCGCGGCCGGACGCGCCTCGGGCGAGCGTCGCGGCATGGTCTTCAGCGACTCCGACGTATACAAGTGGCTCGAGGCGCTCGCTTGGGAGATCGCGCGCCAGCCCTCGCCGCAGCTCGAGGCGCTGGCCCGCGAGTCGATCGACCTCGTCTCCGCCGCCCAGGAAGCCGACGGGTACCTGAACAGCTGGTGTCAGGTCGTCGATCCGGCTTGGCGCTGGAGCGACCTGAAGGAGGGCCACGAGCTCTACTGCGCGGGGCACCTGATCCAGGCCGGAGTCGCCTTCGCCCGGGCTACCGGCGACCTCTCGCTCCTGACCGTCGCCAGTCGTTTCGCCGACCTCATCGACGAGACCATCGGCAACGACACGCAGTCGAGCATCGACGGCCATCCGGAGATCGAGGTTGCGCTCGTCGAGCTTTACCGACAGACGGGCGAGAGCCGCTATCTCTCGCTCGCGGACACGCTCACGGCTCGTCGCGGTTACGGGATCTTCGCGGGTGGTCGCTTCGAACCCCTGTACTACCAGGACGCCGAGCCAGTCCGCAGCGCGCGCTCGATCGGCGGCCATGCTGTGCGTGCTCTCTACCTCGCGGCCGGCGTCACCGACCTCTACGCCGAGACGGGAGAGGAGGCGCTGCTGGCGTCGACGCTGCGCCAATGGAACGAGCTGGCCTTGACGAAGACCTATCTGACGGGCGGCATCGGCTCACGTCACGATGGCGAGGCGATCGGCGATCCGTACGAGTTGCCTCCCGACCGCGCCTACTGCGAGACCTGCGCGGCGGTCGCCAGCATCATGTGGAACTGGCGGCTGCTGCTCGTTACGGGCGAGAGCCGCTTTGCCGACCTGCTCGAGCGAACGCTCTACAACGGCTTCCTTTCGGGGCTCTCGCTTGACGGCGGATCGTTCTTCTACACGAACCCGCTGCAGTCGCGAAACGGCAAGCAGCGCCGCCACTGGCACCCTGTGGCTTGCTGCCCGCCGAACATCATGCGCCTGCTCGCCTCGGTGCACCACTACCTCGCGACGACCAGCGACGATGGTGTCCAGATCCATCAGTACGCGACCTCGACGATCACTGCCGTTCCGCCCGTCGCAGGCCCGGTCGAGCTTTCAATCGAAACCGGTTACCCGTGGTCGGGGTCTGTGACGGTCGAGATTGTCGCGTGCGGCGACGCCGAGTGGACCCTCTCGCTCCGGGTTCCCCGGTGGGCGCGCGGCACGCTCGTCGACGGTCAGCCGGTCGAGGCGGAATACGCGGACCTGAAGCGGCGGTGGCGTCCCGGCGAGCGAGTCGTCATGGAGATGGACGTCTCCCCGCGGCTGACGGCGCCGAATCCGCGGATCGACGCGGTTCGCGGCTGCCTGGCGCTCGAGCGCGGGCCGATCGTGTACTGCTTTGAGGGCGGCGACCTTCCCGCCGGCGCCAATCTGGCGGATGTCGCGCTCCCGGCGGACGCCGCGCCCGCCGACAGTGGTCCGCTGGTCGCGCTCGGCGGCATGCCGGGCGTGTCGGTCTCAGGGGTCGTTCGTGATTTCGACGGCTGGGAGCAGATCGAGTACGGCGACCTACGCGAGCTCCCGGGAAACGGCCGCGGAGCAGAGGCACCGTTGCTCGCGGTCCCTTACTTCGCGTGGGCAAACCGGGGACAGGGCGGGATGCGCGTCTGGCTCCCCAAGTCCGACTGACGAGGAGGCTCCTTGGCGACACTATCTCTCGAACAGGTGACGAAGGTCTTCGCGAACGGCGTTGAGGCCGTGAGCGAGTTCGACCTGTTTGTCGAGGAGGGAGAGTTCGTGGTCCTCGTCGGCCCGTCCGGCTGCGGCAAGACGACCCTGCTGCGGATGGTCGCCGGCCTGGAGGAGCTGACGTCGGGGACGATCCGCCTCGGCGGCCAGATCGTCAACGACGTCTCCGCCCGCGACCGCGATGTCGCGATGGTCTTCCAGAACTACGCCCTGTACCCGCACCTCAACGTCCTCGACAACATCGCGTTCTCCCTCAGGGTGCGCGGCGTTCCAAAGCACCAGCGCCACCCGAAGGCACGCGAGGCGGCCGACGTGCTTGGGCTCACGGCAGTCGTCCTGCGTAAGCCCGCGCAGCTCTCGGGCGGCCAGCGCCAGCGCGTCGCCATGGGTCGGGCACTCGTCCGCGAGCCCGCGGTCTTCCTCATGGACGAGCCGCTCTCGAACCTTGACGCGAACCTGCGCGTGCAGATGCGCAGTGAGGTTCTGCGCGTCCAGCGCCGTCTCGGGGTCGCAGCCCTCTACGTCACCCACGACCAGACGGAGGCGATGACGATGGGTGACCGCGTCGCGGTCCTCCGCGGCGGCACGCTCCAACAGCTGGCCACGCCGCAAGAGCTCTATGAGAACCCAGCGAACCTGTTCGTCGCCTCGTTCATCGGCTCGCCGCCGATGAATCTGTACGAGGGAGAGATCTCGGGGTCGGCAGATCGGCTCGTGCTCTCGCTTGGTTCCCAGAAGCTCGCACTTCCAGCCGAATCCGGGCATCGTCACCGCGTCCTGGAGGCCGGCAGGGGTCGCAAGCTCGTGGCGGGTATCCGACCCGAGGACCTGACCGTGGCCGACGGCGAGACCGCGGACCAGCAGGCCACGCTAACCGCACTCGTGGAGCTCGTCGAGCTGCTCGGGAACGAATCGCTTGTCCACTTCTCGACGGACGCAACCAGGGTCCGCAACAACACAGGCGGCGCGTGGACGCCGGACGCAACCGCTCACGGGGAGATCGTGGGCGCCTCCGCGGCGGAAGGCGTCGCACGGATCGACCCGCGGGTGCCAGTGGCGACCGGGGACCGTGTCGCGCTCGTCGTCGATGTCGAGCGGATCCACTTCTTCGACGCCGAGACCGGAGCCACGATCGGGGCAACTGATCAGTCGCCGACCGCGCCGCAACAACCCTCGTGAACGAGGGACGCGGATGAGCGAAAGCAAGGACATGAGATTGGCAACCTTCATCGGCAGCGAAACCGGCTTCACGGTGTTCCAGGGCGGCGAGACCCTCCAGGTGGACGCGTGGGGGGACAGCGGTGCCAGGGTGCGCTCAACGCTCGCTTCGTCCATTACGGAGACGCCGGGTAGCGCCCTGGTCGAGGCCGCGGTCACTGATGCCAAGGTCGAGATCTCCGATGACCGAGCACGCCTGCGCAACGGCGATCTCGTGGTCGAGGTGTCCGTCAACCATGAGGAGCGGTTCGCCGCGTTTCCTCCCCTGGTGCGCTTCCTTCGGGTGGACGGCGAGGAGCTGCTGGGCGAGAGCGCTCCACATTTCACGGCGCCTCCACAGCGCCGGTACGGGCGAGCCGGAGGCGACCTGTTCGCGTGCGAGGTCACGTTCAGCGCCCATCCGGCGGAGCGCTTCTACGGACTCGGCCAGCACCAGCACGGCCTGCTCGATCAGAAGGGGGCCGTCATCGATCTCGTCCACCGCAACACTGAGGTGAGCGTCCCGTTCGCTCTTTCCAGCCGTGGCTACGGGCTCCTGTGGAACATGCCGGGAGTGGGGCGCGTCGAGCTTGGCGCCAACCGCACGCGATGGGCCGCCGACGCGGCTCGACAGATCGACTACTTCGTGACGACCGGGCCCACGCCGGCCGACATCGTCAGCCGCTATGCGAAGGCAACTGGGTTGCCCCCGATGTTGCCGGACTGGGCCGCCGGCTTCTGGCAGTCGAAGCTGCGCTACCGCAACCAGGACGAGCTGCTCGAGGTTGCCCGTGAGTACAAGCGCCGCGAGCTGCCCATCTCGGTGATCGCCTGCGACTACTTCCACTGGACGCGTCAAGGCGAGTGGAGGTTCGACCCCGCAGAGTGGCCCGATCCCCAAGCGATGGTGGACGAGCTGCGAGAGCTCGGCATCGAGCTCATGGTCTCGATCTGGCCGACGGTCAATCCCAACAGCGACGGCTACGCGGAGATGGACAGGCGTGGCTTCCTGGTGCGCAACAGCGAGGGCTTGCCGCTCCACCTCGCGCTCTGGGACAAGCGCGACGAGGGTCATGCCTTCTTGCGCTTCTACGACGCGACCAACCCGGAGGCGCGTCGCTACGTCTGGGAGAAGGTCACCGACGGCTATGGCCGCTACGGCGTGCGGGCGTTCTGGCTCGATGCCTGCGAACCGGAAGGCCTCGCCGAAAATCCTGACGGCGCCCGGTACTTCATGGGCCAAGGTTCCGAGGTCCAGGGCGTGTACCCGCGCGAGCATGTTCGGGGCTTCTACGAGGGACTGCGTGCGAGCGGCGACGACGACGTGCTCCTCCTCTGTCGGTCCGCCTGGGCGGGCAGCCAGCGCTACGGGGCCGCGGTTTGGTCGGGTGACATCGACTCCACCTTCGAGGCCCTGGCCGCGCAGATTCCGGCCGGCCTCAACATGGGGATCTCGGGGATCCCGTGGTGGACGACCGACATCGGCGGGTTCCGCAAAGGCGACCCTACGACGGCGTACTTCCAAGAGCTCGTCGTGCGGTGGTTCCAGTTCGGGGCGTTCTGCCCGCTCTTCAGACTCCACGGCGTCCGCCAGCCGGGCCCGCTCGTCGGCTCGGACCAGACCGGGGCGCCCAACGAAGTCTGGTCGTTCGGCGAGGAGGCATACGCGCTGATCCGCGCACAGCTCGCTCTGCGCGAGCGGATCCGTCCGTACGTCATGGACCAGATGGCAACCGCCAGCGCAACCGGGCTGCCCCCGATGCGCGCGCTCTTCTTGGAGTTCCCGAGCGAGGAACCGGCGTGGAACGTGAGCGATCAGTTCATGCTTGGACCAGATGTGCTCGTCGCCCCGGTCACGGCGCAAGGAGCGCGGGAACGTGACGTCTACCTCCCAGAGGGAGCGTCGTGGCTGGACGCCTGGACGGAAGAGCCCGTCAAGAAGAACGGCTGGGTGACAGCAGACGCGCCGTTGGAACGCATACCAGTCTACCTGCGGGAGGGGGGCAGCTTGAGAGGCCTGTCCCCCAGCGGGAAAGAGTAGCCATGCTTAGGCGAGCGACTCGGAGGGACATGGAGAGTCAGGCGGGGGGCGCTTCGCCGGCACCGGCTAATACCGGCACAGGGCACGCTCCCGGCTCCTCGGGCATCGGCTCACTGTTAAAGCTATCTGGTGCGTCAAAGCAACGGCTGGCGGGCTGGCTCTTCCTGACACCTGCGATTGCGTACTTGCTCTTCGCGTTCGCACTGCCAATTGTCTACAACGTTCTGTTGAGCTTCGAGCGGGATTCGCTCTCGACGATCGGGAGTATCAATGCTCCTTGGGCCGGATTCTTCAACTACACCGCCATGTTCAATGACCAGATCGCGCAGAGCGCGATCGTTCACACGCTGGTGTTCACCGTCGGCTCCCTCGCTGGGCAATTCATAATCGGCCTTTCCCTCGCCCTGCTGTTCAGCAACCGGTTCCCCGGGCGCACCGTCGCTCGCTCGCTCGTAATCGTCCCCTGGTTGGTGCCCCTGATCGTGACGGGCGTCATTTTCCGGTTTATGTTCCAGCAGGAGGGCGGGGCCATCAACCAGATCCTCGTGGGCACCGGTCTCATTCACAATCCGGTCGACTGGCTCGGCACCACGAGTTACGCCCTGCTGACGGTCACGATCGCCAACATCTGGCTGGGCGTGCCGTTCTTCACGCTCCTGCTCTACAGCGCGCTCCAAGAGGTTCCGGCGGAAGTCAAGGAGGCGGCAATGATCGACGGAGCCAATCCCTGGCAGCGACTCCGTCTCGTGACGATCCCGATCATCCTGCCCGTTATCGAAATAACGTTCCTCCTCGGGTTCGTGTTCACCGTAAAGGTGTTCGACTTGGTGATTGGGATGACCGGAGGCGGTCCGGCCAACGCCACACAGCTGATATCCACATGGTCTTACACGCTTGGGTTTCAGGAGTTCAACTTCGGTGAAGCAGCCGCGCTCAACAACGTGTTGCTCGTAGCCGCGCTCGTCTGTGCGCCACTTTATCTGCTGCTCAGTCGAGATCAGCTGCGCCGCAGCTCGGGAGCGGGAAGATGAGCGGGCGCCACAAGAAAACCGCCGTGCGGTGGCTCAGCACGCTCGTGGCGTTCGTCGCCGTGGCGATCATGCTGTTTCCGATTTATTCGATCATCGTCGCATCGTTCGAATCGACAGTCACCCTGTTCAGCACCAAGTTCCATTTCTTCCCATACCACCCGACACTCGCGAACTACCAGACCGTCCTTCTGGGCACACAGTCCGGCACCGCCACGTCAGTGACGATATCGGGGAACCAGCTTGGGCATGTGCTGACAAGCTTCGAGATCGCCCTCGGGACGGCGCTCCTGACTTTGGCGATAAGCGTGCCCGCGGCATATGCGCTCGCGAAGTACCGCCTGCGAGTCACGGTCTTGTTCGTCGGAGCGCTGCTCCTCGCTCAGATCGTTCCATCCATCGTTTTGGCCACCTCTCTGTTCGCGATCTTGCTGAAGACGCACCTGGTGAACACACTGCCAGGAGTGATTATCTGCGACGGCACTTACGCCGTCCCGTTCGGCATCCTCGTTTTGCGGGCGTTCTTGTTCGGCTTGCCCAACGAGCTGATGCACTCTGCGAGGGTTGACGGCGCCTCGGAGTGGCAGACATTCCGCATGATCGTGATCCCGCTCGCTCGGTCCGCCATCGTCACCGTCGCGGTTTTCGCATTCCTGGCCGGCTGGGGCGATTTTATCTTCGCTCTCACCACCCTGAACGGCGCCAGCTTCGAGCCCATAACGCTCGGGATTTACAGCTTCCTGGGCAACTATCAGGCCAACTGGGGCGCGGTGATGGCCGCGGGCGTCGTCGCGCTGGTGCCGGCCGCAGTGTTGCTGGTGATCGCGCAGCGCTACATAGCGACCGGACTCACCGCCGGCGCGGTGAAGGGCTGACGATGCGCGCGATTCTGCGCCCCTCGAGCGGCTGCACCAGGGACAGCGCCGTGCGAATGCCGACGGCACCACCGAACTTGCCGAAAAGTGTCGTGCAAGGTAGCGATATAACGAGAAAGGGAGAGAACAAGTGACTGTACTAATCGAAAGGCGACGTCGAGCTGGGCTCGTCGTTCTCCTCGTGGCGGCGTTGTGTGCCGTGATGGGGTTGACCGGCGCGCCCGCCCGCGCTGCCACTCACATCACGCTTACGGAGGAGGACTACTTCACCGGAGCGGGCCAGGTGGGGGCCCTGACCGCGTACAACGCTCAGTTTGAGCATGCGCATCCCGGGGTCACCATCAAGCGTGAGGCAGTGCCGTTTGTCGATCTGGACTCGACGCTGCTGACGCAAGCCGGGGCGCACGACTTGCCGAACATCATTGCAACCGATAACCCGTTCGTTGCCGCAATGCAGGCAACAGGGCAGATCGTGCCCCTGAGCAAGTTCAAGGGCTTTAGCGTGAAGGGTTACTACCCGGCAGTGGTCGACGAAGGCAAGATCGGGAAGAGCTACTACAGTCTTCCGGTCGCGGGCGAGAACTCGATTGCGTTGATCTACAACATCGCCGACTTCAAGGCGGCCGGTATTACCAGCCCGCCGAAGACGTGGGCGCAGCTGGAAGCTGACGCGAAGGCACTCACGACCAAGGGTGGAGCAGGTAACGGGGGCGTTTCCGGATTCGGCATCACCTGCGACAACGGCGAGGACGCAACTTGGCAGTGGGAGCCCTTCTTCTGGGGCGACGGTGGCAAGTTCACCTTCTCGAACATCGGTGGTACCCCGGGACAGCAAGCATTGACGCTGTACCAGACGCTGCTCGCGCCGGGCGGCGGAGGATATGACGAGGGTTGCAGCACGTACGCGCAGACTCCGGGCGAGACCGACGATTTCATCGCCGGTAAGCTCGCGATGATGCTGAACGGTCCGTGGAACTTCCCGCTGTTCAACGGAAACACCCCGGCGGAGAACTACGGCCAGTACTTCGGGGTCGCACCGATCCCGACCGAGTCGGCAAGCCAGAAGGCTGTTGTGCCGCTCGGCGGCGAGGACTGGCAGATCAGCAAGAGTGGTGGCACGGCTGCGGAGAAGCTGGCGTGGGAGTACGTCGAGGGCACACAGACGCCTTCGGAGGAGTTGAACCTCGCCAACCAGTTCGGCTACCTTCCGGCGCGGATCTCCGTCGCCAAGGAGTTCGTGAAGGCCGCGGGCCCCGAGTGGAGCGTGCTCGCGACGCAGACCCTGTACGCGCATCCGCGTACGTACGGTCTCGGCACGAAGTACAACACGATCTCCACGGCAGTGTGGGACGCGATCTCGGCTGTTTCGGCGAATCCGACCAGTAGTGAAGTGACGAGTGCGTTGTCCACCGCCCAGTCGGCGATCACCGCTGCTCTAGGCAAGTAATCAGTACGGCGCAGTAGATAGCATCACGACGCAACGGGCCCGGTACCGCGGCTTTCCCCAGCAGATCTGGGGAGCGGTGCCGGGCCGGTCGTCGCAGGCGGACTAACCCGTAACTGGAATGCGACTGTCATGCGGCTGCCGGCGGAGGAGGCGGCCCAGGAGGATGTTCATGGGCCGCCTCGCCGCGGCATGTACCGGCCGGCGCCACGCACGCCACGCGTACGTCGTCTTTTTTGCGCCACCTGCCAAAGGACAGTCCGCCGCCCTTCGCTAGTGCAATCGCCCAGGCAAAGCGGGCCGGGACGGCGCTCAGAGCACTCCGGGCTGATTCGCCTCGTCGGTGAACGTCGCCGAGCGCTACGCCGATACCGGCCTCGGACTCGCTGGCGCATCGCTGGTTTCATTTGCCGAACGCGTCGCCACGATCGAGATCGCGACCCTCGACGAGCGACACCTCCGCGTCGTGCGGCCCCTGGCCGCCGGCGACGCGTTCCGGCTGCTGCCCGCCGACGCCTAGCGCCACGCGGGAGCGCCGACGGTTCGGCTTGATCGCCCTGCTGCCCAGTGAGAGCCGGGCGGTAGATATTCGGGAGACGCCCGCAATCTGCCGCGCCCACGAGAGTGGAGATGTGCCCGCTTTGCAGGGCTTTCTGGGGAGTGCGCGGCCGGGGACTCGAACCCCGCCCGCCGGATTAAAAGTCCGGTGCTCTACCCGATGAGCTAGCCGCGCCGGATCAGTCTTCCAGCTATCACAGCTCGATGAGCGCACCGTTTTGCAC